>Ga0180215_1000064_pt1 | contig 158961 bp, 170 predicted proteins | sample eDN3rd37CBELigBY_FD_128871 | JGI IMG/M metagenome (GOLD analysis project Ga0180215, IMG submission 128871) | Enriched backyard soil microbial communities from Emeryville, California, USA - eDNA 3rd pass 37_C BE-Lig BY (version 2) (version 2) | ecosystem: Environmental > Terrestrial > Soil >... | reverse complement strand
GAAGGCGAGGACGCGCAGACAAGAAACCGTCCGGTCAGTTCATCGTGGGGATGACGAACTCCGCGCCGTCCTTGATGCCGGCCCGCGCGCCCGCAGCCGAAGGCGAGGACGCGCAGACAAGAAGCTGTCCGGTCAGTTCATCGTGGGGATGACGAACTCCGCACCGTCCTTGATCCCGGACGGCCAGCGCGAGGTCACCGTCTTGGTCTTGGTGTAGAAGCGGAAGGCGTCCGGGCCATGCTGGTTGAGGTCGCCGAAGGCCGAGCCCTTCCAGCCGCCGAACGTGTAGTAGGCGATCGGCACCGGGATCGGCACGTTGATGCCGACCATGCCCACCTGCACGCGCGCCGCGAAGTCGCGTGCCGCGTCGCCGTCGCGGGTGAAGATGGCGACGCCGTTGCCATATTCGTGCTCGTTGGGCAGCCGGATCGCGTCCTCGTAATTCTTGGCGCGCACCACCGACAGCACCGGCCCGAAGATCTCCTCCTTGTAGATGCGCATGTCCGGCGTCACGTCGTCGAACAGGCACCCGCCCATGTAGAAGCCGTTCTCGTAGCCCTGCATCCTGAAGCCGCGCCCGTCCACGACCAGCTTCGCGCCTTCCTTGACGCCGAGATCGACGTAGCCCTTCACCCGCTCCAGCGCTTGCGCCGTCACCAGCGGGCCGAAATCCGCCGACGAATCGGTCGAGGGCCCGACCTTCAGGCTTTCCACGCGCGGGATCAGCTTCTCCATCAGCCGGTCCGCGGCCTCCTGGCCCACCGGCACCGCCACCGAGACCGCCATGCAGCGCTCGCCGGCCGAGCCGTAGCCGGCGCCGATCAGCGCATCCACGGTCTGGTCCATGTCGGCGTCGGGCATGATGATCATGTGGTTCTTGGCGCCGCCGAAGCACTGCACGCGCTTGCCGTTGGCGCAGCCGCGCGAATAGATGTACTGGGCGATCGGGGTCGACCCCACGAAGCCTATCGCCTTGATGTCGGGATCGTCGAGTATGGCGTCCACCGCCTCCTTGTCGCCGTTCACGACGTTGAGGATGCCGGCGGGCAGGCCCGCCTCCAGGAACAGCTCGGCGATGCGCAGCGGCACGGACGGGTCGCGCTCCGAAGGCTTCAGGATGAAGGCGTTGCCGCAGGCGATCGCCGGCGCGATCTTCCACAGCGGGATCATCGCCGGGAAGTTGAACGGCGTGATGCCGGCCACCACGCCCAGCGGCTGGCGCATCGAATAGACGTCGATGCCGGGGCCGGCAGCGTCGGTGAACTCGCCCTTCATCATGTGCGGCGCGCCGATGCACACCTCCACCACCTCCAGCCCGCGCTGGATGTCGCCCTTGGCGTCGGCGATCGTCTTGCCGTGCTCGCGCGCCAGCGTCTCGGCCAGCTCGTCATATTCCTTCGCCACCAGCTCGAGGAACTTCATCAGCACGCGCACGCGCCGCTGCGGGTTGGTCGCCGCCCAGCCCGGCTGCGCCGCCTTGGCGTTCTCTACCGCCTTGCGCAGTTCCTCCTTCGAGGCCAGCGCCACGCGGCCGCGCACGGTTCCGTCCATGGGCTGCATCACGTCCGTGGTGCGCCCGCTGGTGCCGGCGACCCGCTTGCCGCCGATGAAATGACCGATCTCGAGCATGGTTTTCTCCCTGGATTGTCGGCGCATTCTCCCGCCGAAGGGCGTCGATTGCAACGCGAGCCGATCCGCACCCGTTGTGCGTAGATTGATGTTCGCTCTGGCGGCGAACCCGAAATTCTGCATAGTGCGGGCATGATCCTGCCCTGTCCCGCTCCCCTGCGGCGCGCCGGCACCCCATGAACTGGGACGACGTGCGCATCTTCCTGGCGGTCGCCCGCGCCGGCCAGATCCTCGGCGCGGCGCGCCGGCTGTCGCTCAACCACGCCACCGTCTCGCGCCGCGTCGCCGCGCTGGAGGAGGCGCTGGGCGCCAGGCTTTTCCGCCGCACCACCACCGGCAGCGAGCTCACCCCCGCGGGCGAGCGCTTTCTCGTCGTGGCCGAGCGCATGGAGGCCGAGACGATCGCCGCGCGTGCCGAGGTGGCCGGCGAGGGCGATCTGGTGGCCGGCACCGTGCGCATCGGCGCGCCGGACGGTTTCGGCGTCGCCTTCCTCGCGCCCAGGCTGGGCGCGCTCACCCGCCGCCACGCCGGCCTGTCGGTGCAGCTGGTCCCGGTGCCGCGCTCCTTTTCGCTGTCGCGTCGCGAGGCCGACATAGCCATCACCGTCGAGCGGCCATCGGAAGGCCGCCTCGTCGCCGCCAAGCTGGTCGACTATTCGCTCGGCCTCTATGCGAGCGCCGCCTATGCGCGCGAACACGGCCTGCCCCGCGCGCCGGAAGAGCTCGCCGGCCATGCGCTGGTCGGTTATGTCGGCGATCTCGTCTTCAGCCCCTCGCTCGACTATGCGCGCGATTTCTGGCGCGACTGGCAGGCGCGCTACGAGGTCTCGTCGGCGCTCGGCCAGGTCGAGGCGGTGCGCGCCGGCGCCGGCATCGGCATCCTGCACACCTTCATCGCGCGCGCCCACCCCGATCTGGTCGAGGTGCCGGCGGCCGAGCCCATCCGCCGCGCCTACTGGCTGGTCTACCATGAGAGCATGCGCCCGCTGCGGCGCGTGCAGGCCGTCTGCGCCTTCATCGGCGAGCTGGTGGACAGGGAGCGCGCCCTGTTCCTTTGAGGGCGGGCCGCGCTTCACCGGCGCCACGCCCCATTTCCGGTCTGGCCATTGAAAATGCGGGAAGCGGGGCGCATCGCACCGGCTTCTCACGAGCTTTGCCCGGCTCGGTGACGGGTCGGGCCATGTCTCAGGCCCCGGCGCAACAGTGAGGATGCGCCCCGCCGGCGGCTTCTCCCGAATCGTGAGCGCCATGCGTCCGCTCCGTCCCCGGGTTCCTCGGCCATAGGCCTCGGTTCCGCCACCGCCGCCCTTTCCGAATTCCGGTGTACATCCGGTTCCCGCAAGGACGGTGAGCGCATTATCCGCCAGCTTTCGGGGTGGGGGATGGGATTGCGGAAAAAATCGCTAGGCCTTCTCCGCCTCCTGCCGCGCGCGGTCGCGAAAGATGCGGCGGATCACCTTGCCGGTGGTCGTCAGCGGCATGGAATCGACGAATTCCACCTCGCGCGGATATTCGTGCGCCGAAAGCCGGGTCTTCACCCAGTCGCGTATCTCCTCCGCAAGCGCCGCGCCCGGCTCCACGCCGTCGCGCAGCACCACATAGGCCTTCACGATCTCGGTGCGCAGCGCATCGGGCTTGCCCACCGCCGCCGCCAGCGCCACCGCCGGGTGGCCGGTCAGGCAGTCCTCGATCTCGGTCGGCCCGATCCGGTAGCCGGCCGAGGTGATCACGTCGTCGTCGCGCCCGAAGAAGGTCACGTAGCCGTCGGCATCCACCGTCCCCTGGTCGCCGGTGGTCATCCAGTCGCCGATGAACTTCTTCGCCGTCGCCTCCGGGTTGTTCCAGTATTCGAGGAACATCACCGGGTCCGGCCGCTTCACCGCGATCTGCCCGGTCTCGCCGGGGCGCACCGCGCGCCCCTCCGCGTCGATCACCGCCACGCTGTGCCCGGGCACCGGTTTGCCGATCGCACCGGCGCGGCTGACCCCGATCGCCGCGCAGGAAGACAGCACCAGATTGCATTCGGTCTGCCCGTAGAATTCGTTGATCGTCAGTCCCAGCTCCGCCTCGCCCCATTCGAAGGTCTCGCGCCCCAGCGATTCGCCGCCGGACCCCACCGTGCGCAGGTCGAGCGCGAAGTGCTGGCGGATGCCGGTGACGGCGCGCAGCATGCGCAGCGCCGTCGGCGGGATGAAGGCGTTGCGCACGCCGGCCTTCTCCATCAGCAGCAGCGCCGCCTCCGGGTCGAATTTCTCCGCCGGGCTCGCCACCACCGGCACCCCCAGATAGAGGCCCGGCAGCAGCACGTTCAGCAGCCCGCCGGCCCATGCCCAGTCCGCCGGCGTCCACAGCCGGTCGCCCGGCTGCGGCAGGAATTCGTGCGGCATCTGCACGCCCGGCAGGTGCCCCAGCAGTACGCGGTGCCCGTGCAGCGCGCCCTTCGGCGGGCCGGTCGTGCCGGAGGTGAAGATCATCAGCGCCGGATCGTCGGGGCCGGTGTCTTCTGCCGCGAATGCCGCGTCGCCCTCGGCCACCAGCCGCTCGAAATCGAGCGCGCCGCCCGCAGCCCCGTCGGTGGAGACGATCGTCTTCAGCTCCGGCAGCCGCGCCTTGATGCCCTGCAGCTTGGCCAACCCCGCTGCGTTCGTCACCACCGCCGCCACGCCCGCCGCGTGCAGCCGATACTCCAGCGCCTCCACACCGAACAGCAGCGCCAGCGGCACCGCGATGGCGCCCAGCTTGTAGATCGCCGCATGCGCGATCACCACGGAAAAACCCTGCGGCAGCAGCAGCGCCACCCGGTCGCCGCGCCGCACGCCCTGGCGGCGCAGGCTGGATGCCAGCGCGTTGGAGCGCCGGGCGAGTTCGCCATGGCTCAGGGTCTCCGCCGCCCCCTCGGCGCGGTAGGCGATCAGCGCCGTGCGCTGCGGCTCGCGCGCCGCCCATGCGTCGGTCATCGCCGTGCCGATGTTGAAGCGGCCGGGAATCGTCCAGCGGAAATCGCGGTAGAGCGCCTCGTAGCTGTCGCGCCGCTCGAGCATGTCCGGTCCGTTCCTCAACGCAGGCTTTTCGGGGCCGGCAAGGCATCGGCGCGAACAGGCGGCATGTCAAGTTTCCCGGCGCCCACGCAGGAGAGCGGCCACGCGGCGCGGGGCATGGCTTTGCCGTGCGTCGGGCCGGTCGGGCCTGCCGCTGGCCAGGTCGCCCGGGCCGCTCCTGCGAATTGTCGGGAAAGCACCGCGCGCGCTGCGGCCTCAGCTTCCCTCGGCATCCTCCCCGGTGGCGCCGTGGCCTCCCGCCGGAAAGTCCCGTAGCCTGGACCTTGCCTGCAGCTCAGCCCTTTCGGAGGCCAGCAGTCTCAGCAGCAGGGCGCGCTTGTCCGTGTCGGTTTCCGTTTCCAGCCGCTTCTCGAAGGCCTTGATATTTTCGCGGCGAACGAAGTCGGCGTGCTTGTCAGGCATGTTGCGCTCCTGCCGGGAGCTGATACGAAGTCTATACTATTCCTGCCCAAGAAGCACGTCCAATCAAAATCGATCGATCCGGCGGCTAGACTGTGCCGTCAACATCCAGCGAGCATCCATGATCGACCCTGCACTCCACCCCTACCTTCCCGTCGCGGCCGTCACCCTGCTGGTCTGCATTGTCTATTTCCTCATGGCCGTCTGGGTGTCGCGCACCCACAGGCGCACCGGCATCATGGCGCCCGCCATGACCGGCGACCCGCTGCTGGAGCGCACTGTCCGCGCACACGCCAACACGCTGGAATGGATGCCCATCTTCCTGCCGTCGCTGTGGCTGTTCGCCATCTTCTGGCGTGCCGACGTCGCCGCCTGGCTCGGCCTGCTCTGGCTGCTCGGCCGGATCGTCTATTTCGTGGGTTATGTCGGCAGCCCGTCCGGGCGCAGCCTCGGCTTCTTCATCCAGGCGATGGCCGCCTTCGCGCTGCTGCTCGGCGCGCTCTGGCGCATCGCCGCCGCCTGGTTCGGCGGCTGAACCGTCCCGCCGCCTCCGGATTGGCGGACAGATGCCGGCCATCGCGACTGTCCGCCTCGAACCCGCAGGGTTCGCAAGGGCGACCGCCCGTCGGCCGGTCGTCCGGCGCCCCCTCCGGAGCGAAGCGGCCGCAGCCCGCGACAGCGTGAGAAGAGAACAATGGTGCGCCTTTCCAGCGAAACCTCGAACCCGCAGGGTTCGCAAGGGCGACCGCCCGTCGCCGGTCGTCCGGCGCCCCCTCCGGAGCGAAGCGGCCGCAGGCCGCGACAGCGTGAGGAGAGGAAAATGGTGCCCCTGGCCGGGATCGAACCAGCACTCCTTGCGGAACTCGATTTTGAGTCGAGCGCGTCTACCAATTCCGCCACAGGGGCATGCGGCCGGCATGGCGCCGGACCGGCACGCGGTTACAGGAAGAACCCCGCCTGCGTCAACATGGCGCCCGGGCGCCTCATCCGCGGGAACGCTTCCGCGCCGCGGCTTTCCAGTCGAGCACGAACCGCGCGAACTCTTCGGCCGGCAGCGGCCTTGCGAAATGATAGCCCTGCAGCTCGTGACAGCCCTCCGCGGTGAGGAACGCCGCCTGGGCCGGCGTTTCCACGCCTTCGGCCGTCACCTGCAGCCCCAGATTCCGAGCCATGGCGATGATCGACCGCACGATCGCCGTGTCCTCGCGGCTGGCTCCCGCGGCGATCCTGCTGACGAAGGAGCGGTCGATCTTGATGCGCGTCAGCGGATAGCGCGTCAGATAACTCAGCGAGGCGTAGCCGGTGCCGAAATCATCGAAGGCCAGACCCACCCCGCGCTCGCGCAGCCGCGACAGCGGCGCCGGCACCGAATCGTCGTGGTCGAGGGCGATGTTTTCGGTGATCTCCAGCTCCAGCGCCTCCGGCCGCAGCCCGCTCTCGGCCAGCGCACGGTCGACATCGTCCAGCAGCGTACCGTTGCGGAATTGCGCCGGGAACAGGTTCACCGCGATGCGGATGTCGCCGAGCTTCGCCTCGTTCCAGCCTGCCGCCGTGGCGCAGGCGGTCGCCAGGATCCAGCGCCCCACCTCGGCCGCAACCGCGCTCTGCGCCAGCGCCTCGATGAATTCGCCCGGCGCCAGCAGCCCGCGCTCCGGGTGGTTCCAGCGCAGCAGCGTCTCCGCGCCCGCCACGGCGCGGTCGCCGGCGCGAATCTGCGGCTGGAAGTGCAGCACGAATTCGCCATTGGCCGAAGCCCGGCGCAGCTCGATGTCCAGCTGGTGGCGGGCCTGCGCCCGCGCCCGCATCTCGGGTGCGAACAGCCGCCATGCCTGGCCGCCGGCCGCCTTCGCTTCATGCTGCGCCAGGTCGGCGCTGGAGACGATCTCTTCCACGCTGCCGCCGTGCTGCGGCGCGAGCGCGACGCCCGCGCTGGCGGCGATGAACAGGCTGTGCCCGTCTATGTGGATGCGCTCCGCCAGCCGCGCCAGGATGCGCCGCGCCAGCCCCACCGCGTCCGCCGCTTCGCCGCAGCCCTCCATCACCACCACGAACTCGTCGCCGCCGCGGCGGTAGACGCACGCTTCCCCGGCGGTCTCGCTCATGCGGCCCGCCACTTCGCGCAGCAGCCTGTCGCCGATGGACTGGCCCAGCGTGTCGTTGATGACCTTGAAGCCGTCTATATCGAAGGTGGCGACCGCGAATGGCGCGCGCGCCGCCTTCCGCGTCATGCGGTCCAGCACCTCGTTCAGCCGAGTGCGGTTGGGCAGGCCCGTCAGCTGGTCGAACATGGCGAGCTGGCGCAGCTTGGCCTCGGCCGCGCGCTGTTCCGTCATGTCGCGGCCGATGAAGTAGTGGCGCTGCTCGGGCTGCGACCACACGCCCGACCACACCAGCGGAACCACCCTGCCATCCTTGTGGAGGTAGCGGCACTCGTAATCGCGCATCGCGTGTCCGCCGCGCGCCAGCCTCATCTCGCGGCGGGTGCGGTCCAGGTCCTCCGGCACGACGAAATCCGCGCCGCTGCGGCCGATCATCTCGTCCGGCCGGTAGCCCAGCGTGGCGAGCGAGCTCGGGCTCACGCGCATGAAGGTGCCGCCGCGATCGGTGATCAGGATGAGGTCGAGGCTGGTCTCGAACAGCCGCCGCCGCTCCTGCGATTCCTGCGACAGCGCGTCCGCGTGCTGGCGGATCGTCGCTTCCGCGCTGGCGCGCTCGCGCGCCGCGAGCGGCAGCCAGCGGAAGGCCAGCACCGCCAGCACCACCAGCGCCGCCACCACGTTCATCACCTTGGGCAGGATCAGATAGGCCGGATTGCCCAGCACGGCCCCGAGCGAGGCGGGCAGCAGCCCGTACAGGCTCCCGAAATAGAGCCCGAAATAGAGGTTTTCGACGATGTTGCGCACGGTGTCGATGACCAGCACCGCCATCAGCACGCGCAATGCGCCGAAGGTCCTGGGGTTGCGCGCGAACGCCACGCACAGGGTCGCCAGCACGGCCAGCCACAGCGCTATGATGATCCAGTAGATCAGTGCGGCGGCGAGGCTCATCGGCCGGCTCACTCCCGTTACCGGTCGAGGCTGAACCGCAACGGTCAATAATTCGTTGAGACGGCGGTGAGACGGCCGGCAGTTTGGGAGAGCCGCGCCGGCGCCGCGCTCAGCCGTACCAGCGCCCGATCACCACCTGCGTTCCCGCGCCGCTCGCCGCCACCTTGGCTGCGAAGGCTTCCGGGTCGCTGCCCCGGTAGTGGTAGGGATAGACCACCGCCGGCTTGAAAGCGGCGACGGCCGCGGCCGCCTGGTCGGCATCCATTGTGTAGGGCAGGTTCATCGGCAGGAAGGCGATGTCGATGCCGGTCAGCGCCCGCATTTCCGGAATGTCCTCGGTGTCGCCCGCGATGTAGACGCGGCGCCCTGCCACGCTGAGCACATAGCCATTGTCGCGGCCTTTCGGATGGAACTGCAGCCGGTCCTGCGTGGTGTTGTATGCCGGCACCGCCTCGATCCGCAGTGCGTCGACCGTCGTCTCCTCGCCATTGCCGAGCGACGTTGCCCTGGCCTTCAGCTCCGCCGGCAGCTTGTCGAACACCGCCGGGTTCACCACCAGCCTCGCCCCGCCACCGGCAACGGCGGTCAGCGTCGGCAGGTCGAAATGGTCGCCATGCTCGTGGCTGACCAGAACGAGGTCCGCCGGCGGGCGCCCCTCGAAGGCGGCCGCGCCGCCCACCGGGTCGTTGTAGATCACCATTCCCGGCGCCTCCATCACGAAGGAGGCGTGCCCCACCGGCGAGATCACGATCGCCCCGCCTTCCGCCTCGTAGCTGTCGCCCTGCATCGGCTGCGCGCGCGCCGCCCGCGGTATCGCTGTCGAAGCGCCCAGCGCGGCCATTCCCGCCAGCCCGAATTGCAGCGCGCCGCGCCGCGTGATGGTCGCCGATGCCATGTCTTCCTCCTCTGCTTGTCCCAAAATGCCGCCGGCGGACCCGCCGCGGCGGCGAACCCTCATTCTAGGGCGCCGGCCCGTCCCTGCGACCGCCTCGGCGCCCTGCCGCCTTCACGATCCGCGGTGTGCACGTTCACAATCGCCTGAACGCAACGCCGGTTCACCCGCATCTGCCCTGCGCATGCCTTGCCGCATTGCCGCCGGCCGCGAATGCCAATAGACAGGCTCCGCGAACCGGGAACCCTGCCGAAATGCTTCGACGGCTCTACGACTGGACGATGTCGCTTGCGCGCACGCCGCATGCCGAGCGTGCGCTGGCCGGCGTATCCTTCGTGGAGAGTTCCTTCTTCCCGATCCCGCCCGACGTGCTGCTCATCCCCATGGTGCTGGCCAGGCGCGCGGCCTGGTTCCGCTACGCCTTCATCTGCACGCTTTCGTCGGTGCTGGGCGCGCTGGCGGGCTACGCCATAGGCGCGCTGCTGTTCGAGGTTGTCGGCAAGCCCATCCTCGCCTTCTACAATGCCGAAGCCTCCTTCGCGAAGCTTTCGGAGTGGTACAACAGCTGGGGCGGCTGGGGCGTGCTGTTCGCCGCCGTCACGCCCTTTCCCTACAAGGTCGTCACCATCTTCTCCGGCGCCACCGGGCTCAGCATTCCGGTATTCATCCTGGTCTCCATCATAGGCCGCGGCCTGCGCTTCTTCCTGGTCGCCACCCTGCTCTACCGGTTCGGCGAGCCGATCCGCGGCTTCATCGAGAAGAATCTGGGCCTTCTTTTCACCCTATTCATGGTTCTGCTCATCGGCGGCTTCGTCGCCGTGCGCTACATGTTCTGAGGATCGAGATGACACTGACGGCTCCCGCGGGCAGGTTCCAGCTCTGGGCGGCGCTGGCGCTTATGGCAGGCATGGCGCTGACGGTCGGCACCGCGCTCGGCTTCCAGCACATTGGCGGCTACATCCCCTGCAAGCTCTGCCTCGGGCAGCGCACGCCCTATTATGTCGGCATTCCGCTGATGGCGCTGGCGGCTGTCTCCGCGGCGCTGCGGCTGCCCGGCATCGTCACCCGCGGCCTGCTTCTGGCGGGCGGCCTGCTCATGGCCTGGGGCGCCTGGCTCGGCGGCTTCCATTCCGGCGTCGAATGGGGCTGGTGGCCCGGCCCCACCGACTGCGGCGCCGTCGCCCCGCCGGCCGCCGGCGGCACCGGCGGCGTGCTCGGTCAGCTCAATTCGGTGATTCCGCCCTCCTGCAACGAGGCGGCCGGCCGGTTCCTCGGCCTGTCCTTCGCCGGCTGGAACGTACTGGCGAGCGTGGCGCTGGGGGCCATCGCCTTTGCCGGAGCCCTGCGCCGCAGCGCCTGAGCCGGTATCTGCCCTGCCGGTCTGCCGGCGCGCGCCTTTGCGCCGCAAGCTGGCACCGCCTGTGGAGGCGGTTTCGCAAAAAGGCCAAATCCTCGTCTTCGGAAAAGAATATGCTCCCGGCGTCGCTGCGCCGGCGGCATGCCGCCGCGCGGCAGGTCCGCGCGGCCGAGTATTGAAGGTCTGTCCGGTCAGTGCCGCGTCGGCACTCTCAGCTTCTCCATTTCGTCCTTGAGTGCCAGCTTGCGTCGCTTCAGCATCGCGATTTCGAGGTCGTCGATCGACGGGTGCGTCAGCGCCTCGTCGAGCTCGCGTTCCAGTTCGCCGTGCTTCCGCTGCAATTCCGCAAGGTGGGATGCAAGAGACATTCGGAATCTCCCTTCCTGTTTCCTCGTTGAGGCCGAACAGGGGAGCACGTCCCGCCGCGGGCTGCGCTCCTCTGTGACAGCCACGTGACAGTGTGCCACCGGATTGGCGGAAAGTCGATTTCCGCGTGGCGAAATCGCGATTTTTCCGCTTCAGGATTTCTTGAACGGTTGAAATGTGGTAAGGGCGGCTCGCCGGTGGCGAGGGACCTGCCGGTCCCGCCCCAGAGGCGCTCGCGCCCGCAAATTCAGAACGGTCGAAGGCAGATGTCGGAACAGGAACAGGCGGAACTTCGCCTAGAATTCGCCCGTCTGAAGCAGGAACACGCCGATTTCGACGCCGCCATCAACGCCATGATGGCCACCGGCTGCGATCCCCTGCAGATCCAGCGCATGAAGAAGAAGAAGCTGGCGCTCAAGGACAAGATCGCGCAGCTGGAAGACCGCATCGTCCCCGACATCATCGCCTAGGTCCGCACGCGGCGTTCGCACTCGACGGGCCTGGCGCAAAAGCCTCGCCGGCGGCGCCTTCTCCGGTGTCGCGCCAACCTCCGCATTTCCGACACGCCGCAGCGAAGGCCGGCGCTTGCCGTTCCGGCCGATTCGCGTTAAGCGGCGGGCCTTTCGCGCAGGAACCCTTCTCATGGCCCACCCGCCCGTCGCGATCATCATGGGCAGCCAGTCCGACTGGGCGACAATGCGCCACGCCGCCGAGACGCTGGACGCGCTCGGCGTCGGCCATGAAAGCCTCATCGTTTCGGCCCACCGCACGCCCCACCGCCTGTACGACTTCGCCCGCACCGCCCGCGAAAAAGGCTTTCGGGTGGTTATCGCCGGCGCCGGCGGCGCCGCCCACCTGCCGGGCATGACCGCCTCGATGACGCCGCTGCCCGTCTTCGGCGTGCCGGTGGAATCGAAAGCCCTGTCGGGGCAGGATTCGCTCCTCTCCATCGTGCAGATGCCGGCCGGCATCCCCGTCGGCACGCTGGCCATCGGCAAGGCCGGCGCCGTCAACGCCGCACTGCTGGCGGCTGCCGTCCTGGCGCTGTCCGACGCCCCGCTCGCGGCCCGCCTCGACGCCTGGCGCGAACGTCAGAGCGCGGCCGTGGCCGAGCGCCCGGCCGACGAAGCCTGATGGCGCCGCTTCCGCCCGGTTCCACCATCGGCATCGTCGGCGGCGGCCAGCTGGGCCGCATGCTCGCCATGGCGGCGGCGCGCCTGGGCTACCGCACGCTGGTGCTGGAGCCGCAGGCCGACTGCCCGGCCGCGCAGGTCTGCAACCGCCAGATCATGGCCGCCTATGACGATGCCTTCGGCCTTGCCGAACTCGCCGGCGAGGCGGACGTCGTCACCTACGAATTCGAGAACGTGCCGGTCGAGTCGGCCGCGGCGCTGGTCGCCGACGTGCCGGTGCTGCCGCCGCCCGCGGCGCTCGAGGCCTCGCAGGACCGGCTGACCGAGAAGAACTTCCTCGCCGCGGCCGGCCTGTCCACAGCGCCCTTCCGCGCTGTGGATAGCGTGGACGAGCTTGCGGCAGGCCTGGCCGCGTTCGGCGGCGCCGGCATCCTGAAGACGCGACGCATGGGCTATGACGGCAAGGGCCAGCGCCTGCTGCGCGACGCCGGGCCGGCCGAAGCCGCGGCCGCCTTCGCCGCGATGGGCGATGTGCCGCTGATTCTCGAGGGCATCGTCCCGTTCGAGCGCGAGATCTCCGTCGTCGCGGCGCGCGGAGCCGACGGCGCGCTCGCCGCCTACGATCCGGCCGAGAACGTCCACCGCGACGGCATCCTGCGTTCCTCGGCCGTGCCCGCCGGCATTTCCGCCGCCACCGCGGAGGCTGCGCGCAAGGCCGCCTTCGCCATACTGGACGCGCTCGACTATGTCGGCGTCATCGGCGTCGAGTTCTTCGTCATGGCCGACGGCGCGGTTCTGGTGAACGAGATCGCCCCGCGCGTTCACAATTCGGGGCACTGGACCGAGGCCGCCTGCGCCGTCTCGCAGTTCGAGCAGCACATCCGCGCGGTCGCCGGCCTGCCGCTGGGCGATCCCGCCCGCCACTCCGACTGCGTGATGGAAAATCTCATCGGCGACGAAATCCTGCGCGCGCCCGAACTGCTGGCGCAGCCCGGCGTCGTGCTCCATCTCTACGGCAAGGCGGAATCGCGCCCCGGCCGCAAGATGGGCCATTTCACCCGGCTGAGCGCGCGGAAGTGATCCCGGCTGCCGGGCGGTTGGCGAGCGGCCGAAGCTCCGGTTGACAATTCCGGCCGCCTTCGTCTATGAGCCTGCATCCTTTTCGGGCGCGCCTTTCGAGGCGCGTCTTTCGTTCGGGCCCGAGCCCGGACCGCGAACAAGACGGACGAAGACAATGAAGATCAAGAACTCGCTCAAGGCGCTGAAGGGCCGTCATCGCGACAACCGCCTGGTTCGCCGCAAGGGCCGCATCTATATCATCAACAAGACCGCGCCGCGCTTCAAGGCCCGCCAGGGCTGATCCGCCGGTCGGGTCGACAAGCCGGCAAGGCTCCGCGGCGCCCCCTCGGCGCCGCCTCACCAAGATTTCAGTTTGACGCGCCGCGCGGCGGGGATAGATTCCCTCTCATGCGGCGCGTCTTTTCTTGTCTGGTGGCGGTGCTCCTCGCCGGTGCGTCCGGCGCGGCGGCGCAGCAATCCGTAATCCCCGAGGTCGAAGGCCCGCTGCCGCCCCCCGCGCAGCCGCTGCCGCGCGTGCCTGAAGCCGCGCCTCCTGCCGCAGGCCCGGCCACGACCGAGACCAGCCCCGAAAACGCGCAGGGCCGTCTCGACAAGCTGTTTTCCGACTTGAAGCGCGAGCGCAACGAGCGCGCCGCCGAGCGCATCGCCAACTTCATCCGCGAGGAATGGTCGCGGTCCGGCAGCGCCTCCATCGACCTGCTGATGCAATGGTCGGCCAAGGCCGTGCAGGAAAAGAAGTTCGACGCCGCGCTCGATTTCCTCGACCAGGTCACCATGCTGGCGCCTGGATTCGCCGAGGGCTGGAACCGCCGCGCCACCGTCCACTACATGATGGACAGCTACGCCAAGTCCATGTCCGACATCGAGCACACGCTGCGGCTGGAGCCGCGCCATTTCGGCGCGCTCGCCGGCATGGCCGAGATCTTCCGGATCTACGGGCGCAAGCAGGCGGCGCTCGACGCCTACACGCGCGTGCTGCGCGTATACCCCATGCTGCGCAGCGCCCAGGAGCAGGTGGGAACGCTGGCCGACGAGCTCGCCGGCCAGGGTATCTGACTGCCTATCCGAGAGGAAATCCGGGCGTATCTGCGCCCACCCCGCCTGAATTGATCCACCCGAATCGCCCCACGCCGCGTTCCATTCCCTCGCACCCGCCCCGCCCCGCATGAACCTCGCCGCCGCGCTTGTCGCCTTCCTCGCCGCCATCCTGCTCGTCCTCTTCGGGGTGACGCGCATCGGGGTCTGGAACATAGAGCGGCGCAATCCACCCACCGGCGTCTTCGCCGAGGTGGCGGGCACGCGCATGCATTTCGTGCACGTGCCGGCGCCCGCCGGGGCCGATCTGCCGCCGGTGGTGGTGATCCACGGCGCCAGCGGAAACCTCCGCGACCAGATGCTGCCGCTGCGGCCGCTGCTGGAAGGCCGCGCCGAAATGCTGTTCCTCGACCGGCCCGGCCATGGCTGGTCGCAGCGCGGCGAAGGCAACGAGACCCCCTACGGCCAGGCCGACACCATCGCCGCGCTGATGCGGCATGTGGGAATCGAACGCGCGGTCGTGGTGGGCCATTCCTTCGGCGGCGGCGTGGCCGCCGCCTTCGCGCTCCGCCATCCCGACATGGCGGCGGGCCTGGTCTTCGTGTCGGCAGCCAGCCATCCCTGGCCCGACCGTTCCACCTCCTGGTACTACAAGGTCGCGGCCCGGCCCGTGCTCGGTCGCGTCTTCTCCCACCTCCTGGCGCTGCCCGGCGGCATGCTCAGCATCGGGGCCGCCACCGCCTCGGTGTTCTCGCCCAACCCGGCGCCCGAGCGGTACCGCGAGGATGCCGGCGTCGAGCTGGTGTTGCGCCCCGGCTCCTTCCGCGCCAACGCCATCGACGTCCAGGGCCTGCACGACCATGTCACCGCCGCCGCCCCGCGCTATGGCGAGATCGCGGCGCCCACGGTGGTGATCTCGGGCGACCGCGACGCGGTGGTCTACGAGGAGCTCCATTCGCTCGGCCTGGCGCGCGACATTCCCGGCGCCGAACTGGTGTGGGTGCGCAATCTCGGCCACAAGCCGGACTGGGTGGCTCCCGATCTGGTGGTCGCCGCGATCGAAAGCGTGGCGGGCGCCTCGGTCGACCTGCAGGCGGTGGCGCGCAGCGTCGAAACCCGCATCGCCGCGGATGCTTTCGGCCCGCCCGAGGATGCCGCCGATCCGGCTCCGGCCGCCGCCCCGGCCAAATAGGCCAGACTCGGCGGGGCCACGCGCGGCCTGCCTGGGCTAGCTCCCCGGCTGGAGGCCGTGCGCCGTCTCGATCCGCTCTGCCACCAGCTCCTGCAGGCGCCACAGATGGCGGTCGCGGATGCCCAGCGCCTCCAGATGGCTGACCGTGGCAAACAGATATTCGGCCATCGAGCCCCGAAAGCCGCAGGCTCGGGCCAGAACGTCGGCCAGGGCCTCGTCGGAAAGCCCCTTCACGTAGCGGCCGCTGTTGCGGTTCATCGCGAATGTCAGCGCCCGGATGCGGCCTGCTTCCGTCGCCACCTCTATCCAGCGCGCCGGAAAGGCCGACGGCACCATGCTCATCTCGCGCCGCACCAGCCGGTGCAGGTTCTCCTCCAGGCCGTCGGCGGGCAGCCGGTAGGCCACGCCCGTGCACTGGCCGCCGCGGTCGAGCGCCAGCATCAGGCCGGGCTGCTCGGCATTGCCGCGGAAGCGCCGGTCCCAGCCCAGGCAGAAGGAGCGGTGCCAGCCGCGCGCCACTGCCACGCGGCGGTCCACGATGTCGAATTCCGGCCTCCAGATCAGAGAGCCGTAGGCGAACACCCAGAAATCGTCGGCCGGTGCCGCGGCCGCCAGCTGTCCCACCAGCGCGTCATAGTCGGCGTCGGTCGCCGGCCGGAAACCCGGCAGCAGCGGCTGGAAGCCGGGATCGGGGATTTCGCGCGCCAGCGCGGCGACGTGGCGCTCGGTGAGCCGCATCCTGCGGGCGGTTCGCTCCTTCACCGTCTCGGGCGAGGGGGCCTGCTCCGACATTGCCGCCTCAGATGCCGCCCTGGCCGTCGGAGCCGATATAGGCGATGCGCAGCATGTTGGTGGCGCCCGGCGTCCGCAGCGGCACGCCCGCCGTGATGATGATGCGGTCGCCCGGCTTGCCGAACTCTTCCTGGTGGGCGATGCGGCAGGCGCGGTCCACCATGTCGTCGAGGTCGTGCGCGTCTTCGGTCACCACGCAGTGCGTGCCCCACACCAGCGACAGCCGGCGCGCCGTCTCCACCACCGGGGACAGCGCGATGATCGGCATCTGCGGGCGCTCGCGCGCCGCGCGCAGGCCGGTCGCGCCCGACGCGGTGTAGGTCACGATGGCCGACAGCTTCAGCGTCTCGGCGATCTGCCGCGACGCCAGCGAGATCGCGTCCGCGCCCGTCGCTTCAGGCTCGCTGCGCTGCGCGTTGATGATGCCGGAATAGAGCGGGTCCTGCTCCACCCGCTCGGCGATGTTGTTCATCATCGTCACCGCCTCGACCGGATATTGCCCGGCCGCGCTCTCTGCCGACAGCATCACCGCGTCGGCGCCCTCGAACACGGCGATGGACACGTCCGACACCTCGGCGCGGGTCGGCACCGGCGCCGTGATCATCGATTCCAGCATCTGGGTCGCCACCACCACCGGCTTGCCGGCGCGCCGGCAGGCCCGCGTTATCTGCTTCTGGATGCCGGGCACGGCCTCGATCGGCATCTCCACCCCGAGGTCGCCGCGCGCTACCATGATGGCGTCCGACAGCTCGATGATCTCCGCCAGTCGCGCCACGGCCTGCGGCTTTTCGATCTTGGCCAGCAGCGCCGCCCGCCCGCGCGCGATCTTGCGCGCCTCCGACAGGTCTTCCGGCCGCTGCACGAAGGACAGCGCCACCCAGTCCACCCCGGTGGCCAGCACCGCGTCGAGGTCGCGGCGGTCCTTCTCGGTCAGCGCGCCCACCGGCAGGTCGGTGTCGGGCAGGCTCACGCCCTTCCGGTCCGAAATCCTGGTGCCCGCCACCACCACGCAGCGTATGGCCTTGCCGTCGTTGGACTCGCAGCGCAGCTGCAGCTTCCCGTCATCGATCAGCAGCCGGTCGCCAGAGCGCACGGCGCGCAGGATCTCGGGATGCGGCAGGTGCACGCGGCTGCCGTCGCCCGGCGCCTCATTGTCGTCGAGCGCGAATTTCTGCCCGATCTTCAGGTCCTCGCCGCCGCGCGCGAACTTGCCGACGCGCAGCTTGGGCCCCTGCAGGTCGGCGAGGATGCCGATCGGCCTGCCCACACCCTTCTCGATCTTGCGGATGGTTTTCACCAGCGTCCGCATCGAGTCGTGGTCGGTATGGCTCATATTGATGCGGAACACATCCGCGCCTGCCTCGAACAGCTTGCGGATCATGGTCTCGTTTGAGGAAGCAGGCCCGAGCGTTGCGAGAATCTTGACCTTGCGGCTGCGTCTCATTCGGTACCTGCTCCGGTGATGGCGGGGCCATCCTCATGCGGGCCGTCGGTCAGCTGGACCATCCAGCTCGACTGCGCCCCGGTGTCGTATTCCTGGAAGCCCGAACGCTGGAAACCGCGCGCGAAGCAGTCGTTGACGCCGGCGATCTTGAACTCGCGCTCGGCCACGCACATGTTGATCGGGCCTTCCCAGCGGCCGCCGCGCTCGGCGTCCTCGGCATAGAGGTAGTAGTAGCGCGACGAAAGCGCTCCCTCGATCAGCGTCTTGCAGCTCGATCCTTCCACATGCCACCAGCCCTCCGTGATCCAGCCGGTCGCGGAGCGGTAGCCGATGGCCACGCCCACCAGGTTCTGGGTCGCGTTGCAGACGCGGAAATCGGCGCGGGCGGGCGTTGCGAAGGCGAAGGTGGCCAGGATGGCCGCGGCCGACAGCGCCAACGACGCCGGCAGGCGGCGCGACATTGCCGTCCCGGCGGAAACCATCGAGGAACCCCTGACCGTTGAAATGAGCATCGCTGCGGTCCTTTTCGGCAAACTCGCCGCGCGTGTCAACGCGCACGCCCTCAGGCTTCAATCGATTAGTGAATTTTCGCCGTGCTCCACGGCGCGCAATTCCCCGAACCTGGCCAATCGCTTGCCCCGCAAGAATGACGAAACAACGGCATTGCGCCGGGCCGCCGCTTCATGGGAATGGTGACGGCCTGCCCTCGCGGCGCCGTCCGACCCGCAGCCAGCCAGCCGGAGTTCTCCCCCGCCCATGACCCGCACCGCGCTCTTCGCCCCGTTCGAGCTTATCGACGGCGCGCGCGACCGCGGGCTGGTGCTGGTCGCCGACCATGCGCGGCGCGACCTGCCGGACGAATATGGCAGCCTCGGCCTGCCTGCGGCGGAGTTCGAGCGCCACATCGCCTACGACATCGGCGTGGAGGGCGTGACGCGCCGCCTGGCCGCGCTCACCGGCGCGCCGGCCGTGATCGCCAGTTTTTCGCGCCTGCTGATCGACCCCAACCGCGGCGAGGACGACCCCACGCTGATCCGCCAGCTCTACGACGGCACCATCGTGCCCGCCAACTACCCGATGGGCGCGGATGAGCGCGAGCGGCGGCTGGACCGCTTCTACCGGCCCTACCATGACGCCGTGGCCGCGATGATCGCTTCGGTGGCGGCCGCGCATGGCCGCGCGCCCTTCGTCTTCTCGGTGCATTCCTTCACGCCGCGCATGCAGGGCCGCGAGCGGCCGTGGCATGTGGGCGTGCTGTGGGACCGCGACGACCGCGCGGTGCGGCCGCTGCTCGACATGCTTGCCGCCGAACCCGGCCTCGTGGTCGGCGACAACGAGCCTTATGACGGCGCGCTGCGCGGCGACACGATGTACAGGCACTGCATCGTCACCGGCTTCGCCCATGCGCTCATCGAGATCCGCCAGGACCTGATCGCCGACGAGGCGGGCCAGGAGGCCTGGGCGCGGCGGCTGGCGCCGATGCTTGACGCGCTCAACGCGCAGCCCGATATGCATGAGGCAAGACGGTTCGGCTCCCGCACCGGCCCGGTGCCCGGCATGGAAACCGGCGCCGAGGCAGAGACAGGAAGCAGGGCAGCCAGCACGGAGGCTCGCGCATGACCACGCTCACCGAACAGCAGCAACGCGATTTCGAGGCTGCGGCCTTCCGCCGGCTGGTTGCGCATCTGCGCGAGCGCACCGACGTCCAGAACATCGACCTGATGAACCTGGCCGGCTTCTGCCGCAACTGCCTGTCCAACTGGTATCGCGACGCGGCGGAAGCGGCCGGCGTCCCGCTGGACAAGGAGCACTCGCGCGAAATCATCTACGGCATGCCCTACGCCCAGTGGCAGGCCCGCTACCAGACCGAGGCCTCGACCGACCAGAAGGCCGCCTTCGAGGCGAGCCGGCCGAAGGATCACTGACGTCAGACGCAAACACGGGAGGCCGCCATGGCATTGAGCAGGCGCCGGCTTGGATCGCAGGGTCTGGAAGTGTCGGCAATCGGGCTCGGCTGCATGGGCATGAGCCAGTCCTACGGCCCGGCCGACGAGACCGAATCGATCGCCACCATCCACCGGGCCATCGAGCTCGGCTGCGATTTCCTCGACACCGCCGAAATCTACGGCCCCTTCGTCAACGAGGAACTGCTGGGCCGCGCGCTTGAGGGCAGGCGCGACAAGGTCACCCTCGCCACCAAGTTCGGCTTCGTGACCGGTGCCGACGGCAAGCAGGTGCCCGGCAAGGTCGACAGCCGGCCCGCCCACATCCGCGAGGTGGTGGAGGCCAGCCTGAAGCGGCTGCGCACCGACCGCATCGACCTGCTCTACCAGCACCGCGTCGATCCGGCCGTCGCCATGGAGGACGTGGCCGGCGCCGTGGGTGAGCTGGTGAGGCAGGGCAAGGTGCGCTTTTTCGGCCTGTCGGAGGCGGGTGCCGCCAACATCCGCCGCGCCCACGCAGCCTTTCCGGTCAGCGCGCTGCAGAGCGAATATTCGCTGTGGGAGCGCAATCTGGAGCCGGAGATCATCCCGCTTCTGCGCGATCTCAGCATAGGGCTGGTGCCGTTCTCGCCGCTCGGCCGCGGCTTCCTCGCCGGCGCGGTGAAGCGCGCAGAGGAGTATCCGCAGGGCGATTTCCGCCGCAACGACCCGCGCTATCAGGGCGCCAACTATGACGCCAATGTCGCCGCGGCGCGCACCGTCGCCGAGATCGGCGCGAGGATTGGCGCCAAGCCCGGCCAGGTCGCCATCGCCTGGCTGCTGCACAAGGGCGACGACATCGTCCCGATCCCCGGCACGAAGCGGCGAACCTACCTCGAGGAGAATGTCGCGGCGGCGGATATCCGGCTCACGACGCAGGACATGGCCACGCTCGACGCCGCGCTGGGCCGCGGCCGCATCGCCGGCGAGCGTTACGGCGCCGCCGCAATGGCGCTGGTGGATCGTTGATCGTCAAGGGGGCGACGCCTCCGCTTCGGTAGTCCCCGCTTTTCACACCGCCCGGCTGCGAACGGCTTGACCCTCCCGCGGGGGTCGGGCAATCCGGGCGCGACACCAGCCGCCCCGAGTCGCGGCACATCTTTCGAGGAGACGGGCCTTGGCCGAAGACATCACCAGCGAGACCGCGCAGACCGTCGCCGCCGGCCAGCTTCGTGCGTTCATCGAGCGCATCGAGCGGCTGGAGGAAGAGAAGAAGACGATCTCCGACGACATCAAGGAAGTGTACGCCGAGATGAAGGGCACCGGCTTCGACACCAAGGCGGTGCGCGCCATCATCAGGCTGCGCAAGCAGGACCAGGCCGAGCGCCAGGAGGCCGAGGCCATCCTCGACCTCTACAAGGCCGCGCTGGGCATGGTCTGATCGGCTTGTCGGCGCGGTCGCTCCGCGCTCCGGCGGCGCCTCTGGTCTAGGCGCGCGAAAGATAGGTCATCGAGCGGAAGATGTGGTTGCGGGCGACAAGCCCCAGCCCCTCGCGGTCGTCCGTCTCCATCGCCCGGATCAGCTCTTCGATCTCGACTGCGATATCCTCCATGATCGTCGGCCAGTCCATCTCGGGCAGGCGCAGCAGCCACATGCGGGACGTGAGGAAGAACATCTTCCGCAGCAGGTCGCGCAGCAGGCTGTTGCCGACGATTTCGGTCAGCTTCTCGTAATAGGCGATGTTGGTGCGCGCAAAGGCTGCCGTGTCCCGCTCCTCCTTCATCGCAAGAAAGCGGGCGCGGTAGTGCCGCATCGCCTCCAGCGTGTCGGCGGTGATGGGCTGCGGGTCCAGCCGGCCGATCAGCGCGGTCAGCTCCATGCGCATCGCGTAGACCTCGCGCAAGGGCTCGGACTCGATCATGGTGACCACCGAACCCACCCCGTGGCGGATCTCCACGAGCCCGTCGAACTCGAGACGGGCAAGCACCCGCCGGATGGGCGAGCGGCTGACGTCGAACTCGTTGGCCAGCACCTCCTCCCGCAGCAGGAAGCCGGGCGGATATTCCATGGTGCAGATGCGCATGCGGATCTCGCCGAAAAGGCGCTCGAACCGCTCCTGAGCGGCGGTGCGCGGCCGCGGCGTGGCGCTGACCGCGCCGAGCGGCGTCGCATCGATCAGCATTTCACGTCCCTCCCTTCACGGCGCGCAGGAATGCCCGGGTGCGCTCCTGCCGCGGGTTGTCGAAGAGCTCGCCGGGCGTGCCTTCCTCATGGATGCATCCGCGGTGGAAGAAGCACACCCTGTCTGAAAACTCGCGCGCGAAGGACATCTGATGGGTGACCATCAGAATCGTCAATCCGTGTTCGGCCGCGACTTCCCTGACCACCTGCTGCACCTCGCCCACCACTTCCGGGTCGAGCGCGGAGGTTATCTCGTCCAGGAGCAGCACCTTGGGGCGCATGGCGAGCGCACGCGCGATCGCCACCCGCTGCTGCTGCCCGCCCGAAAGCTGCGAGGGATGGTGCTGCGCGCGGTCCGCCAGCCCCACCATGCGCAGCAGGTCGAGCGCCCGCGCCTCCGCCTCGGCGCGGTCCAGTCCGTGAACGCGGATCGGGGCCACCGTGCAGTTCTGCAGCGCCGTCATGTGCGGAAACAGGTTGAAGTGCTGGAACACCATGCCGACATCGCCGCGGACCTTGCGTGTGTGCCGGTCGTCGGCGGGCACCATGCCGCCGTCGCGCTGCATGTGCGTCAGCGGCCTCCCGTCCACCCAGATGACGCCGCCCGACACCTGCTCCAGCGTCATCAGCACGCGCAGGACCGTGGTCTTGCCCGAGCCCGACGGCCCGATGATCGTCACGCGCTCTCCCCGCGCCACCTCCATCGACAGTCTGTCGAGGACGGTCAGCGCGCCGAAGCTCTTCGTCACCCCCTCGAACCTGATCATCGGTCCGGTCATGGCAGCCACCTTGCCTTCACGCGCCTGTCCAGCCAGCGCACCGCGGTTGCCGTGATGATGCTGAAGATGAGGAACGCCGCGCCGGCAAGCGTGATCGGTTCCGTGTAGCGGAAGGTGTCGTTGCCGATGATGCGCGCCGTCGCCACCAGTTCGATGACCGTGATCGCCAGCAGCACCGGGGTCTCCTTGAACATCGCCACCAGATAGTTGCCGAGCGGCAGGATGACCGGCGGGATGGCCTGCGGCAGCACGATGCGCACATAGGTGGTGACCGGCGACATGTTGAGCGCGCGCGCCGCCTCCCACTGGCCGCGCGGCACGTTCTCCAGCCCGGCGCGATAGACCTCGGCGCAATAGGTCGCGTAGTGCACGCCCAGCGCCGTCACCCCGCACATGAAGGCCGGCATGGTGACCCCCCACAGGGGCAGGAAATAGTAGAGTGCGAAGAGCTGGATCAGCAGCGGCGTCGACCGGATGAACTCGATGAACGACATCACCGGTATCGAGATCAGCTTGTTGCGCTGGGAGCCCAGTATGGCGAGGACGAGGCCGAGCGCCGCGGCGACCGCGAAACCGCACACCGTTGCCGCCAGCGTCACCAGCGACGCCTCCGCCAGCCGCGGCATGATCGCGATTGCATAGCTCCAGTCCCAGATCACGACGGCGCTCCAATCTGCAGTCCGCGGCTGAAGCGCTTGGCCAGCAGGCGCATCAGGATGGTGATCGCAAGACCGATCGAGAAATAGAAGAAGAGGATGATCGTGAACACTTCGACGGTCCGGTAGGTCGTCTGGTTCAGCTGGTAGGCGGTGTAGGTCAGGTCGGAAATGCCGATGAACGACACCAGTGCGGTCAGCTTGAACAGCTGGATCAGCAGGTTGCCCCAGGGCGGGATCATCAGCACCAGTGCCTGCGGCAGGATCACGCAGCGCATGCGGTCCCAGCGCGACAGGTTGAGGGCGATCGCGGCCTCGTACTGTCCCTTGGCCACGGCCCTTACCGACGCCTCCACCACCACGGCGCCGTAGGCGCCTACATTGAGCGCCACCCCCAGCACGCCGGCCGTGAAGGGATCGATCCGCGGCCCGAACAGCGGCAGCACGTAGAACAGCCAGAACAGCTGCACCAGCGCCGACGTGCCGCGGAATATCTCCACGTAGGAGGCGGCGAGCCAGCGGACCGGCCTGACGGGCGAGAGCCGGCCCAGCCCGCTCACGAAGGCGATGACGAATGCAAGCAGCGCCGCGCAGACAGTCAGCTTTACCGTCGTCAGCGCGGCGTCGGCGAAGACGCCGATGCTGCCCGCGAAATGCGAATTCATGAAGTAGGCGCAGCCGCCGGCGACCGTCAGCGCCAGCAATATTAGAAGTCCACGGATCGACATGCGCCCATCCAGATTCCGGGTGGCGATCGGCCGGCACGGTTTCGCCCGCGCCGACCTGACGACGAAGCGCGGCGCGTTGGCTCCGCGCGCTGCTGACTACAGCCCCTTGGCGCACAGCTCCGCTGTCGTCTTGACCGGACCGTCGGTCGCCGCAAAACCCCAGCGCGCGGCCATCTTGGCGTAGCCTTCGCTATCCTTCAGGTACTTTGCCTGCTCGGCATTGTAGGCGTCGACAAATGCCTGGTTCCTGGCCAGTTCCTCGCCTTCGCCCTTGCGGAACGCGATGGCGCCGTGGCCCTTGTATACCTCACCCGCGATCTCGGTGATCGATCCCGAGCTCTCAAGGCCGAGCAGCTCGCCCGCCGTGATGACGATATCGGCGATGGCGAAGGCCGAGAGCGCGAAGCCGTCGGCGCGGCCCGACATCACCGCTCCGATGCCGGCCGACTTGTCGCCGACGCGCAGCAGCTTCTCGTCCGGAACGCCGTCCTTCAGCGCCAGCGTCTCCTCGGTGCCGCCGGCCAGCACGGCCAGCATCGCGCCGTCGGTCTTGGCGATGTCCTTGAAGGTGTGCAGCGACTTCGGGTTGCCGGCCTTGACCACATAGGCCGCGCCCTGGCCGAATGTGGGCTCGGCGAAAAGAACCTGCTCGCAGCGTTCCGGCCGGACATAGATGCCGGCCGCGGCCATGTCGACGCGGTTGGCCACCAGCGCCGGGATCAAGGCCCCGAAATCCATCACCACGAATTCGATCTTGTCGATGCCGAGCGCGTTCAGCGCGTTGCGCGCCACCTCGACCTGCTCGCCGGTGAACGAACCGTCGGGTGTCTTGTATCCATACGGCGCGTAGCCGGCGAGGCCGACCCGCACGCCGTCGCGCTTGTAGGTGTCGACCAGGCTGTCTGCGGACGCCGAGGTAACCGGCCCGACAACGGCCGCCGCCAACATTGCAGCCGATAGCATCGCGATCTTGATCACGTTTCAACTCCCATTGAAGCGACGAGCGCTGTTGAAGGGGCCCCTCGCCCCTGACATTGCGAGCTTTGCATCGTCTCGTCGGGAAAATCAAGAGATGGATACAACATGGCGACAAATAGGCTGCTCGCTATGGCGTTTGCCGGCCAAATACGCAATAAGCTCGCTAAGAAGTACATCTCTCGGCTGGAAGGGCAGGTCATGCGCGTCGTCTCCGTCAACATCGGCGAGGTCCGGCAGGTGGTGATCAACGGCCGCGCCGAGCCGACCGCCTTTCGCAAGACGCCGGTTTCCGCGCCGGTCGAGATCCTGAAGGACGGGCTGCGCGGAGACCGGCTCGGCACGCCGCGCTCGCTCGGCAAGGAGAACCACGCGGTCTACCTCTATCCGGTCGAGCACTACGCGACGTGGCAGCGCGACCTCAGCCGCACCGGGCTGCCCTGCGGCAGCTTCGGCGAGAACCTCACGGTCGAGGGCATAGACGAGACGCGCCTGCGCATCGGTGACGTGCTGGTGGTCGGGACGGCGAGGCTGCGCGTGATCCAGCCGCGCATCCCCTGCTACAAGCTGGCACATTTTCTCGACGCTCCCCAGAACTTCCCTGCCCGCTTCCTGCAGAGCGCGCGCGTGGGCGCCTACTGCGCGGTGATTCGCGAGGGTGTGGTGCAGGCGGGCGACTCGATCGAGCTGGTGCCGGCCGATCCCGCCAACCTGACCATCGCCGAATTTGTGCGGCTGACCCATTTCGATACCAACGACGTGCCTGGCCTTGCGGCCGTGCTCGATTCGCCTGACCTTATCGAGGGCTGGCGGGAGCGTGTCGACAAGCTTCTCACCAGGGCCATGCACCAGGGCGGCAACCCCGGCTCCTGGTCGGGATGGCGGCAGCTTCGCTGCGTCGACCGCGTCGCCGAGTGCGAGGATGTGCAGTCGTTCCACCTTGCCGGCGTCGAAGGCGAGCCGCTGGCTCGCTGCAGGCCGGGCCAGTTTCTGACCGTCAGGGTGGGTATCGGCGACGGGCAGCAGCTCATCCGCACCTACACGATCAGCGGCGCCTACCCGTCCTTTGACAACCCCGACCGCTACCGGATAACCGTGAAGCGCGGGCACCGCGACGAGGCGGTGCCGTCGGCTTCGGCCGCGCTGCACGCGCGCGTCGTGGTCGGGGGCGTGGTGGATGCGCGTTCGCCCACTGGCGCCTTCTCGCTCGCACTGGCCTCGGAGCGGCCCATCGTGTTCGTGTCCAGCGGCATCGGCATCACCCCCATGATGGCCATGCTCCAGGCGCTTGCCGACGCGCGCGACACACGGGAACTGGTCTTTGTGCACGGCGCTCGCAGCGGAAGGGTGCGTCCCTTTGCGCGACATGTCGCATCGCTTCGCGCCGCCCTGCCCGGCCTGAACGTCTGCATCTTCCATTCGCGGCCTGAACCGGAGGAGCGCATCGGCGTCGATTTCGACCGCCATGGACGGGTCACCGCCGAGGCCGTGCTTGCTCTCGCCGGCAGGGACGCGGCGTATTTCCTGTGCGGGCCGAGCACCTTCATGCGCGACATTGCGGATGGCCTCATCGCGGCCGGCGTCGACCGGGCCAGCATCCACGCCGAAGCGTTCGGCTCCAGCGCGCTGCTGCCGCTCGATCCGTCATTGACGGTACTGCCGCCGGCCGAGCGGGCGGTGGTCAGGCTGGAGAGGTCCGGCATCACCCTTGCGTGGACCGCCGAGGACGGCACGCTTCTCGATCTGCTGGGCATGCACGATGTCGCCGTGGAGGCATCGTGCCGATCGGGCATCTGCCAGACCTGCGCGGCCAGGATCGTGTCGGGATCGGTGGCCTACCCGCCCGGCATCAGCTCCGAGGGACCTTCGCAGGTGCTCTTGTGCAGCGCGCGGCCCGCAGGCGACCTCGTGCTCGACCTCTAGGCAGAGCTAGACGGCGCGCCGTCGGTCCGCACCGGCGCACCAACCCGCCATTGCTTGCGCAGGCGGTCGAGTTCGGCGATGGTCGGTCGATCGTGGAAAGGCGGCAGCCATGGCCGTGCAGTTCGATGCGACGCCCGAGGGCGGCTTCTTCGCGGCGCGCTGGCGCGGCGCCGTGTCGCTGGAGCGCATCTTCTTCCTGGACATGCTGCTGGTGGCGACGATCCTCAATCTCGCCACCTCCTTCGCATCGCTGATGGCCTTCGGCTTCAAGGCGCCGGCATGGGCAGCGCTGGCCATCTATCTGGCGCCGCTGCCCTACAATATCTTCCTGATGCTGTGCGTGTGGCGCGCGACCGAGCGCACGCGAGGAGCCGGCGCGCCCGCCTATCGGCTCGCCGCGCTCGGCTGGCTGCTGGTCGCCACCCTGATCTGACCGCTCAGGCCGCCGGCTCGAACTCCAGCGCCACCCCGTTGATGCAGTAGCGCAGGCCGGTGGGCGGCGGTCCGTCGGGGAAGACGTGGCCGAGATGGCTGCCGCAGCGGGCGCAGTGCACCTCCGTCCGCACCATGCCCCAGCTTCGGTCGGTGGTGGTTTCGACCGAGCCCGGCACCGGGTCGTTGAAGCTCGGCCAGCCCGTGCCGCTCTCGAATTTCAGCTGGGACTCGAACAGCTTCTGGTCGCAGCCCGCGCATCTGAACGAGCCGGCGCGCTTTTCGTGCAGCAGCGCGCAGCTTCCCGGCCGCTCGGTGCCGTGCTCGCGCATGATGTGGTACTGCTCCGGCGTCAGCCGGGCGCGCCATTCGGCATCGGTGCGGGTGACGGGATAGGCGTGGTCCTGCATGGCGGGTCTCCTTCGCCCCGATATGTAGGCCGCCGCCGCGCCCGCCGCCAGCGGAAGCGGGCGGGCGGCGGCTTCAAAAGAAGATGAAGCCCGCCACGACGAAGGTCGGTATCAGCACCGCGGCGGACCACAGCATGTAGCCGAAGAAGCTCGGCATGTTGACGCCCTGGTGGCGCGCGATCGCGTAGACCATGAAGTTGGGAGCGTTGCCGATATAGGTGTTGGCGCCCATGAATACCGCGCCCGTGGAGATGGCGGCGAGCGTGGTTGCGAGCGTCGTCATCAGCACCTTCGGGTCGCCGCCCGCCAGTTCGAAGAAGACGAGGTAGGTGGGGGCGTTGTCGAGGAAGGACGACAATATGCCGGTCATCCAGAAATAGGCGAGGTCGTTGGGCCGGCCGTCCGCCGCGGTGACCAGCGCCACCAGCGGCGAGAAGGCCCCGTCCATGCCGGCCCGCAATATGGCGATGACCGGGATGATGCAGATGAAGATCGCCGCGAACAGCTTGCCCACCTCGAGGATCGGCCCCCACGAGAATTCGTTGGCGCGGCGATATTCCTTGCGCGTGATCCGCAGCGAGCTCAGCGCCAGCAGCACGATGATCCCGTCGCGCACGAGATTCTGCAGCTCGACCGGCACGCCATAGACGTTGAACACGATGCCCGGCTTCCACGCTGCCGACATCAGGATCGCCGCGATCACCCCGGCCAGCAGCAGGAAGTTCGGCAGGCCGCGGATGCGGACCTTCGAATCCGGCATCGGATCCTTGATCTTGGGCATGCCCTCTTCCTTGCTGTGAAACCAGAAATCGAGCGCCAGGAAGGCGGCAAGCACGATCGCACCCACCACCAGCGTCTCGGTCAGGAGATGCGTCGTGGTCCAGAAGAAGTCGACGCCGCGCAGGAAGCCGACGAAGAGCGGCGGATCGCCCAGCGGCGTGAGCGAGCCGCCGATGTTCGACACCAGGAAGATGAAGAACACGATGACATGCGCGTTGAACGGGCGGTTGTCGTTGGCGCGGATCACCGGGCGGATCATGATCATCGAGGCGCCTGTGGTGCCCACCACCGACGCGAGGCAGGCGCCGATGAGCAGCAGGCCGGCATTGGTGAGCGGGGTGCCGTGGATGTTGCCTGCGACCAGTATGCCGCCGGCGATGGTGAATAGGCCGAGCAGCAGGATGATGAAGGACATGTATTCGAGCAGCAGCGTATGCAGCGCCGATTCAAGCGTGATCGACGGCCCGAACGCGATCGCCATGGGCACCAGCACCAGCGCCGCCCAGAACGCGGCGAACTTGCCGTAATGGTGTTCCCACAGATGCGGGTAGAAAAGCGGGCCGGTGGCAATGCACAGCAGGATGCCGACGAAGGGCAGCGCCCACAGGATCGACATCTCGGCGCCCGGCAGGCCGTGCGCTTCCGCGCCAAGCGCCGGTGACGTCAGGCAAAGCGCTGCAGCCGCCGCGCCCAACAAGACAGCCGAACCCCGCATGAACCATCCCTCCGCTCGGGCAGCGTAACTAGCAACCCGCGCTGCCTTCGCCAATCCGCCTTTTGGAGAAACGCCGCTTCAATGCTTCCGCGACAGCGTGCGCGTCGCCGCCTCGAGACCGGCCAGCGTCAGCGGGAACATGCGCTGCGAAAACAGCTCGCGCACCATCTGGATGGAGTGGGTGTAGCCCCAGTGCTTCTCCTGGATGGGGTTCAGCCACACCGCGTTGGGCCATTGGGCGAGCACCCGCGACAGCCAAACCTGGCCGGCTTCCTCGTTCCAGTGCTCGACCGAGCCGCCGGGATAGGCGATCTCGTAGGGGCTCATCGAGGCGTCGCCCACGAAGATGACCTTATAGTCGTGGCCGTATTTGTGAAGCACGTCAAAGGTGGACATCGTCTCGGCCTGGCGGCGGCGGTTGTCCTTCCACACGCCTTCATAAAGGCAGTTGTGGAAGTAGAAATATTCCATGTGCCGGAATTCCGCGCGGGCGGCCGAGAACAGTTCCTCCACGACGCGTATGTGGTCGTCCATCGAGCCGCCGACGTCGAAGAACATCAGCAGCTTCACCGCGTTGCGCCGCTCCGGCCGGGTCTGCACGTCCAGATAGCCGTGCTCGGCCGTGGCATTGATGGTGCCGGGCAGGTCCAGCTCCTCGGCCGCGCCCTCGCGCACCCAGCGCCGCAGCCGCTTCAGCGCCACCTTGATATTGCGCGTGCCGAGCTCCACCGAATCGTCGAAATTCTTGAATTCGCGCTTGTCCCACACCTTCACCGCGCGGCGATGGCGGCTCTCGTGCTGGCCTATGCGCACGCCTTCCGGGTTGTAGCCATGGGCGCCGAAGGGCGAGGTGCCGGCGGTGCCGATCCATTTCGAGCCGCCTTGGTGCCGGCCCTGCTGCTCCTCCAGCCGCTTCTTCAGCGTCTCCATCAGCTTCTCGAAGCCGCCCAGCGCCTCGACCAGCTTCTTTTCCTCTTCGGTGAGGTGCTTTTCGGCGAGCCGCCGCAGCCATTCCTCCGGCAGGTCCGCGACATCGACCACGCTTTCGCCCGCCACCGCCTCCACGCCGCGGAAGACATGGGCAAAGACGCGGTCGAAGCGGTCGATGTGGCGCTCGTCCTTAACCAGCGCGGCGCGGGCGAGATAGTAGAAGCCCTCCACGTCGTAATCGACCAGATGCGCGTCCATGCCTTCCAGCAGGGACAGATATTCGCGCAGCGAGACCGGAATTTTCGCGGCCTTCAGCTCGAGAAAGAAGGGAATGAACATGCCCCACTTCCTACCGCCGAAGCGGCCGGCATGGAAGCACCGCTCAGCGCTTGTACTGGATGAAGCCGGTCCGCTTCGCGATGCGGTCATAGAGCTGCCGCGCTGTCGCGTTGGTCTCGTGCGTCATCCAGTAGACATTGTTGGCGCCGACCGCGTCGGCATGGCGGTAGACCTGCTCGACCAGCGCGCGGCCGATGCCCTGCCCGCGCACCTGCGGGTCGGCGTAGAGGTCCTGCAGGTAGCAACTGTCTGCGATCGCCCAGCAGGTGCGGTGCAGGATCGCGTGCACCAGCCCCACCGGCTGGCCGTCCAGTACGGCCAGCCAGCCGCGCGGCTCGAACCGGCCGCCGTCGAACAGGCGCTCCCAGGTCGAGGCATAGACGGCTTCCGGCACCGTCGATTCGTAGAAGTCGAGATAGGCGGTCCAGAGCCTGCGCCATTCGGCGTGGTCGGATCGTTCGAGCGGGCGCACGGTCAGCGGCATCGGGCTTTCCTCCGTTTGCGGGAGACTAGCGCGATCCCTCGCCGGCCGGCTCGGCCAGCACGGCGCGGAGGCTTGCGCCATGGCCCGACAGGCCGCCGCCGGGCCGGAGATCAGAGCTTCACGCCGTCCGGCACGGGACCCCACCGGTTGTCGTGCTTCTGCGAAGGCATGAACGTGAACACGAAGACGATCAGCGCGCCCACCCAGGGGATGAACCACAGCAGGATCAGCCAGCCCGACAGCCCGATATCGTGCTGCCGCCGGATCGTGATGGCGAGGGACGGGATGAACAGCGCCAGGGCCACCAGCCCGCAGGCAATGGCGGTGAAGGCCGGCTCCTCCGCTTCGTTCGACCCCATTGCCGAGCCGATTGCGAAGGCGATCGCCCCGATGACGAGGATGGATATGGTCGCGAACAGCATGAAGCCCCAATATTCCTTGCGCCGCGCGCGCCCGCGGAACTGCGCGTAGTTGCGCGTCAGGCCGCGGCGGAAATAGCCGAAGAGGCTGGTTGCCGGCTGCGCGGCGGGTGGAAGGCCGCCTGCGGCAGTGGCGGGAAGAGCCGTGCTCTCCGCATTCGCCTCGCTTGAGCCCCAGGGTGCCGGGGCAGCCACGGGGTTGGCGGGCGCGTGCACGCCCCCGCGCAGCGCGATCTCGCGGGCGCGGTCGCCATCGGCGCGGAAGTCGATGCGCGCTCCCTTCGCCACAGTGGGCAATGCGCCCAGGTCGCCCCGGTCGAAGACATAGCGGTTGCCGTCGGCGCCCGCCGCGAACCCGACGCCGCGCCCGCCGTCGAAATAGATGACCTCGCCGTTCACACCCGCCTCCCCATTGCGTGCCGGCAGGTTCATCGCGTGCGCCCTGCCTTGTCAACGCCTCGGGGCTGACTGGCGGCCCGGCCTGCTATTCCTCGATGCGCCGCGCTTCCGAAGGCAGCATGATGGGAATGCCGTCGCGCACGGGATAGGCGAGCCGTGCCGACCGCGAGATCAGCTCGTTGTTTTCGGCGTCCCAGGTGAGCGGGCCCTTCGTCAGCGGGCATGCCAGCAGTTCCAGCAGCTTGGGGTCCACCGGCCAGTTTCGTGCCTGCGCCCGCGTTTCGTTGCCGCCTTCGCTCACTGCAGCCTCGTGCCGCTGTCTTCGCCTTCGCGCGCGAGCGATATCTCGGTGATCGCTATCAGCGTCTCGGCGCGGGTCTTCAGGTCGGGCGCCTCGAGCAGCGCCTGCTTTTCCGCCGGGCCGTAGGGCGCCATCATCGACAGCGCGTTGACCAGCGTGGCGTTCTCGGCGCGGCTGACGCTCTCCCAGTCCGCCTCCAGCCCGTTGGCTTCGAGATAGGCGCGAAACGCCTTCAGCAGCGCGGTGCGGTCGACCTCCGCCGCGCCGGCTTCCGCATCCAGGTCGCCCAGGAACGGAAGGATCCTGCACTGGCGGTAGGGCGTCTTCGCATTCAGCTCCGAATCGATGCGGAAGCGGCAAATGCCCTGCAGCGAGATCAGGTATCGCCCGTCCCCGGTCTCGGCGAAGGAGGTGATCCTGCCGAGGCAGCCGACCTGGCAAAGCTCCGGCTCGCCGTCCTCCCGGGTCGCCCCGTCGAGGCGCGGCTGGATCATGCCGACCAGCCTCTTTCCGGCGATGGCATGGTCGATCATCTCGAGATAGCGCGGCTCGAATATGTTGAGCGGCATGCGACCGCTCGGCAGCAGCAGCGCGCCGGCGAGCGGAAACACCGGCACATGGTCCGGAAAGTCCTTTTCCCTGAGATACTGGGCGTTCCCTGCTCGCACCGCTGGCCTCCGCAATACCTTATCTGGTGCGAAACCACCGCGACGCAAGCGCCGGAATGGCTCGCGTCAGGAGAATAGGATGGACGAGAGCTTGCGCCGCGCCGCGAGCGTGGCCTCGTCGGCCATTCCCCAGGCCTCAAAGAAGGTCAGCAGCTGCGAACGCGCGGCATCGTCGTTCCAGCTGCGGTCGGCCTTGACGATGGCGAGCAGATTTTCGGCCGCCGCCGCCCGGTCTCCCTGCGCGTTGCGGATCATGGCAAGGTCGAAGCGCGCCTGGTGATCCTTCGGATTGTCCTGCAGCCGCTTTTCCAGCGCCACGGGGTCGCCGAGTGCCGAAACCTGCTCGGCGAGCTTGATCCTGGCGCGGATCGCGGCCAGCGCGGGATCGTTCTTCTTGGCCTCCGGCGCCTGTTCCAGCAGGCCGAGCGCCGCTTCCTTGTCGCCGCTGTCGAACAGCAGGTCGGCCAGCGCCGCGAGGGCGGCAACGTTTTCCGGCTCCTGCTCGAGCACCAGCGAATAGATGTCGGCCGCCGCCTGCGCGTCGCCCGCGGCGCGTGCCTCTGCCGCTGCCGCCATGGCCTCCGCCAGATCCGGGCCGCCCTTGCCGGCGACGCGGTCGATGAAAGCGTTCACCTGGCTTTCGGGAACCGCGCCCATGAAGCCGTCGACCGGCTGGCCGTCCTTGAAGGCGATGACCGCCGGTATGGACTGGATGCCGAGCTGGCCCGGAATGGCGGGATGGTCGTCGATGTTCATCTTGACGAGCTTGACCCGCCCGCCCGCCGCCTGGACCGCCTTTTCCAGCACCGGCGTGAGCTGCTTGCAGGGCCCGCACCAGGGCGCCCAGAAATCCACCAGCACCGGCTGCTTGCGCGATTCCTGCAGCACGTCGGCCTGGAAGGCGGCCGTTGTTGTGTCCTTGATCACGGCGGGAGCGGGCGCGGGGCCGGGTGAGGCGGCGGCCGTCATTCCGCCGGCGAATCCGAAACCTCCGGACCCGAAGCCATCATTAGAGCTCATCACGTCCCTTCCTTTCAGGCCTGACGGCCCCGTGCCGCATCCGTCGATCTCCGGCGTCCATGCCGGGCAGGGCGGCGAGTTGCACCAAATGTGGCCATCAGGCCGAGAGTTTCAAGATTTCCGCCTCGTGCCCGGTCGCCGCGATGAAGCGCTGCAGGTCCGCGCGCGCAATCGACGTCGTCGCCTCGTTGGTCAGCGGATGCGCGTTGATGGTCTCGTGCTGCATCAGCGCCGCGTCGAGGAACGGGCGGACTCGATGCTGAGTGTCGTTGATCAGGCCGAAGATGGTGACTGCGCCCGGCGCCACTCCGAGCAGTTCCATCAGCATTTCGGGCCGGCCGAAAGAGACGCGGCCGGCCGCGCCGATGAGATGGTGGATCTGCTTGAGGTCGACGACCGCTTCCTCCCCCACCGTGAGCAGGAAATAGTTGTCCTTCTTGTCCTTCAGGAACAGGTTCTTGGTGTGGCCGCCGGCGATCTCGCCGCGCAGCGCCTGCGAATCCTGCACCGTGAACAGCGGGGGGTGCTCGAAGGTGTGCGTCTCGATGCCCAGCCCCTGCAGGAACGAGATCAGTTCTTCGCGGCTCTTCGGCATGCGTCGACCTTTGCGCTTTCCAGACCGTTGCCCGGCTGTTTAGAAAAGATTCGCGCCAAACGCCATTCCCGTGCCGTACTGGCGCAATCGAGGGAGACAGGACGATGACGCCGCACAATGAAGCAGCGAAGGGCGATTATGCGGAGGCCGTGCTGCTGCCCGGCGATCCGCTGCGGGCGAAATGGATCGCCGAAACCTTCCTCGAGGACGCGCGCTGCGTGAACCGGGTGCGCGGCTGCCTGGGCTTTACGGGGCGCTGGCGTGGCGAGCCCGTCAGCGTGCAGGCGACCGGCATGGGCCAGCCTTCGACCGCGATCTACGTGCATGAGCTGCTGTCGCTCTATGGCGTAAAGACCATGGTCAGGGTCGGCACCTGCGGCGGCTTGCTGGAGCGGGTGAAGCTGCGCGACCTCGTCATCGCCATGACCGCAAGCACCGACAGCGCGATCAACCGCAGCACCTTCGGCGCCTTCGATTTCGCGCCTTGCGCGGATTTCGCGCTGCTGCGGGCCGCCGTTGCCCAGGCCGAGAAATCGGCCCTCCCCTACCATGTCGGCGGCATCGTCTCGGGCGACCAGTTCTACCATCCCGCCGGCGCCGAGGTTTTCAGGCGGCTGCAGGAGCACGGCGTGCTGGCTGTCGAGATGGAGGCGAGTGCGCTCTACACGCTCGCCGCCCGCTTCTCCGCCCGCGCGCTGGCCATCTGCGCCATGACCGATTCGATCGTCACCGGCGAGGAGATCAACGCCGCCGAACGCCAGTCGACGCTGAACGACATGGTCGAGCTGGCGCTCGACGTCGCCACCGGCCGGGCCGGCTGATGCGCATCGGCACCCGCCATTTCCCTGTTGCATTCGCGGGGGAGTTCGGCCATATAGGCGCGGCTTGCGGCCCCCTTACCCTGTTGGGGCCGCGCGAGCGGGTGTAGCTCAGGGGTAGAGCACAACCTTGCCAAGGTTGGGGTCGAGGGTTCGAATCCCTTCGCCCGCTCCAGTTTTCCCAACCGTCCCGAAGCCGCGCGTCGTCGCGGCTTTCGTATTTCCGGGCGCTTGAAGCGTTGCGAAGGTGCGCGGTCAGGGCCTGATCGCGACTTCGCCCTCGATGCTGGTCATCTCGAAATCGTTGATCAGGATATCGACGCGCACCGTCCACCTGCCCGGCAGCGGCAGCACCACGTCGTCGGCGCGCCAGGTGCCATCGCCGGGCTTCAGCGCCCGGCGCTCGAATGCCTCGATGCCGGCTGCCGGGTTGGAAAAGGCAAAAGTCACCTCCTTGGCATCCAGCGGCCCGAAATCGCCGGTCATGATGATCGCCGAGACCGACACGGCCCCGGTGCGGCCGGGCGACAGGGTGAGGTCGGCCATCGCCTTGCCGGAATGGATGTGGGTTTCGGCGGGCAGGGCCGCTGCGGCGGCAATGGCGCGCGGCGGCGGCGTGAAGCGCCAGGCGGAGGCCACGCCCAGCACCAGCAGCACGATCAGCGTCTCGGTGGCGATGGAGCGCACCAGCCGGCGCCTGGCGGAGCCGTCGCCGGCCGCGACCGGAGCGGTCAACCGCCAGCGGTTGAGCGCGGCGAGCGCGAACAGGCCGCCGAGCAGCACGAGCTTGGCGAGAAAAACCTGCCCGTAGGCAGTGTCGGAGAGCGCGGCGGGATGCTCGACCTGTACCACGGCCAGCGCGATGCCGGCCACGACGAGGACGGCCACCAGATACGGGATCGCTTTTGAGAACCGGGCCAATCCGGGCAGCGCGGCCGCTTCGTCGCGCTTCAACGCAAGGCAGAGCGGGGCCAGCGCGCCGACCCAGACCGCGATGCCCAGCGCATGGGCAAATACTGCAGGGCGCATGAGCCATTGGGGATTGGCGGCGCTGGCGTGGCCGCTGAGCGCCGGTGCGAGTGCTGCGGCAAGCAACGACAGGATTGCTGCGGTCCGGCCGAGCCTGCCATGCCCGAGCAGGCCGATGGCCGCGAGCAGGAACGCGATGAGCGCGGTGAATACGGTGTCGCCGAAGCTGGTGCCGAACCCCGCCGACCAGATAGCAGGGTCAACGATGCGGTCGGCGGTCGCGCCCAGCGCATCCAGCCCCTGGAAACCGAGCCCCGCAACCGCGCCGACGGCGCCGAGTGCGAGCGCGCCCCCGAGCATCCGGCTGCCGGAGCGGATGCCCGGCATCAGTACGGCGCGCGCGAACACACCGCCCGCGCCGATGAAAAGGCCCACATAGAGCGCGAGCTTTGCCGCCCACAGGCCGGAGCGTATGGTCCAGTCGACCTGTTCCTCGACGACCGGCGCCTGCGCGCTGGGCGCGCCGATGGAAAATACGACCGATCCCGCGATCGGGTGGCCGTCGGCCGAGACGACGCGCCATGTCAGCACATGGGTGCCGGCATCCAGCCCCGCCGGGGCCGGTATCTCGACCACATTGCCCTTCACTTCGGCGCCGCCGAGGTCGCTGATCCCGCCATCCGGCCCGATCAGCCTGAGGGCGAGCGGCGCAACCGGTTCGCTGAAAGTCAGCGAAAATGCCGGCGGGGCGGCTTCCACCACCGCGCCGTCGATGGGCACGGTCGCGTTGAGCGATGCGTGCGCGGAAGCCGGAGCCGCCTGCAGCATCAGCAGCACGGCTATCGCCGCGAGCAGGCATGCAAGGCTGCGGCACGGATGGTTGTGGCGCGTCATTTCGGTGTTCCCCCTCAGACGGACAGAGGCGGCGCGCAGCGGATGCGCGCCGCCCCTGCGGTCAGTGACCGCTCTTCTCGGTGATGGTGAGACCGAGCGCCGGCTTGGCAAGGTCACTGGTGGTCTGCCCCTCGGCCGGGATCTCGATCCACCGTTCGGCAGCCCCCTCCGGGCACTCCTGCACGACCAGGAACCAGATCTTGCTGCCGATCTCGAGGTCGCCGCCGAGCGAACCGCGCATGACGAACTCGTCATACTCGTCGTCGAGCAGGTTGCCGCCGCTCCACACCACCTCGGTGACGCCTTCGGTCATTTCGGTGCCATGGTTGTTGTAGGGCTTTTCGTACTTGCCGACGATCTTCTCCAGCGTCCAGCCGGGCTTTGGCATCGGCTTCACCGCGTAATAGCCCTGCGGCAGCTTCACGCGCACCACATTGGTCGGCTTGCCGGCGCAGCCATGCGGCACGCGGATCACCGCCTTGTAGCTGCCGCCAGCGGACGCCGAACCGACCTCGAGCGTGGAATGGGCGAAGGCGGGAGCAGCGATGCCCCCCATGGCAAGCGCGAGAATCATCTTCTTCAACATTGGACTTCCCTCTCTTTCTGTGTTGCCGGCGCACCCCGCCGGCAGGGTCTGGGCGGTCGAGGTCTTCTCATCCGCATTGCACGCCGCCGCGCAGCACGCGGCGGTGTCCGGCTTTCTCAGGTCCGGGCGTGGCCCGACGCGGCGGGTCCGGCGGACTTCACGCGGGAGCGGAGGCGCGACGGCGGATAGGCACAAGGAACGGCGCGCGCGGCGCCGCGTACGGAGATATGCATCTGATTTCGCTCCGGAACCCGGCGCGGGGCCGCGCGGGCACGATCTGACGTTCGGGCGCAAGGCGCCCGGCGGATCAGGCCGTCAGTGGTGGAGCGCGGGGAGAGCCGGGATCGTGGTCGCGGCTTGTGCCGACCGGCGGGTTGGTCGCGAAGAAGCGGACCTCCGTGCCGGTCAGGTCGACGCGCACGGCTTGGTCGGCCAGCGGCGGCTGCGGAATCGCCATCGATGACATGGTGCAGCCGAGCACGCAGCAATTCGGGATATTTACGCCGCCGTCGGCAGGTGAGGGAGACCCATCCGGGCTGGTGACGCAGATCGGGTTGCCCCAGGCATCGGCGGGCATGATGCCCGACGCCATGGCGCCATTCGTCCAGGCGGTGAAGAAGGCCTGCAGCAACAGGACCAGCGCCACGGCGAGCGCGACTGTGCGGTCCTTTCTATGTGCTGCGAGATTCAGCATGAGCTCTCCGACATTACGTCGCATACGCTAGCAGCGCAGACTTGGAAACCGCTTTGCGCTGCGTCAGATCGGCGCCTTGCGGGATGTGGCGCCCTGCTGGGGATGCCAGCGCACCGCAATTCCGGCGCGCGTGGCGTCACAAAGGCCTATCGCACTCCATGCTTCGTCGTTCATTCGCAGGATAGGGCGACCCGAAGATGGCTGCCTATCGTTCACTCAGGCGATTTGCGTGGCCGCATCGGCCCCTTCCCAGCCGAAGACCGAGCGCCCGCCATATTGCGGCGAGCGGCGAAACTCCTCCGCCACGAATTCGGGGAGGGTCGGCCCTTTCGCCCCACGCTCCAGCTGCCGTGCCTGCGCATCCAGCCGGCGGATCGCCTCGAGCCGTTCGTCATTGCCGAGCTTCGCCTTGCCGATCGCCGATTTCAGCACCGAGATCGTCTGGTCGTAGACCCTGGTCGGCACGGGATAGGGGTGCCGGTCCTTGCCGCCATGGGCGAGCGAGAAGCGCGCCGGGTCGGCGAAGCGGCAGGGTGCGCCGTGGATCACTTCGGCCACCATGGCGAGCGAACGCACCGTGCGCGCCCCGACGCCCGGCACCAGCAGCAGCTCGGCGAAATCGGCCGGCCCGCTGTCGGCGGCGGCGGCCAGCGCCCCGTGCAGGCGGCGCATCATCACGTCCTTCGGGCGCACGTCGTGATGTGCGGGCATGACCAGATGGGGAAGCAGCGGCGCCTCGGGCTCCGGCTGCGCACGTCCTTCCAGCCTCGCCGCCTCCCGCACGATCCCGTCCGGGCCTTCCCCCGCCAGCAGTTCGAGCTGCCGCACGCGCGAGGCGGCGGCGCGACGGTCGGTCAGGTTGACGATGTCGCCCTGGCTGGCGCCCTCGATCGCCGCATGCGGCGCCTCCACGAAGCTGGTCAGCCCCTCCGAACGCCAGTGATAGCGCCGGGCGAGCCTGCTTTCGCCGTTCATGCCCTGCTGCACCACCACCCATTTTCCGTCGTCGGTGACGAAGAAGCCGTGCAGGTAGAGATCGAACCCGTCCTGAACCGCGGCGCTGTCGACCTTGGCTACGAGCCGGCTGGCGCGGGCAAGCCCTTTGCCGTCGAATCCGAGTCGCTGGCCCAGTGCGTCGAGCTCGGCCGGCGTCTGCCTCGAATGGCTGCCTCGGCCGCCGCACACATGGATGCCGAGCTCGCCGGAAAGCGGGGCGAGCCCGCGCTTCAGCGCCCCGATCACCGATGTGGTGATGCCCGACGAATGCCAGTCCATCCCCATGACCGCCCCGAAGGACTGGAACCAGAAGGGATGCGACAGCCGTCCCAGGAACTCCTCGCGACCGTAGTGATGGACGATCGCCTGCGTGATGACCGCGCCGAGCCGCGCCATGCGCTGGCCAAGCCAGGGCGGCACACGGCCGTGATGCAGCGGCAGATCGGCGCTTCCGGCCCGTTTCAACGCGGCCTCCACAGAACAGATAGTGAACGGTAGCATGGGCTCCGCGCTGCCTGCAAGCCGCCCCGGACCGGTCGGGGCTTGGCCGCGTCCCAAAAGAGGGTGCGCGTGGTTCCCGTTCCGTGGTAGCCAGCCCGCCATGGCGCAGAAGAAGGCACATGAGGTCGACGGCTGGCTCGCCCGGCCCGATCCGGGGACGCGGATCGTGCTGATCTACGGTCCCGACCGCGGGCTTGTGTCGGAGCGGGCAAAGCGATTCGCCGCCTCGACCGGCCTGCCGCTCGACGACCCGTTCGGCGTGATCAAGCTTTCGGGCTCTGCGCTGGAAGCCGATCCCGGCCGCCTGGTCGACGAGGCCCGCACAGTACCGATGTTTGCGACGCATCGGCTGGTCTGGGTGCTGGACGCCGGCGGCGACAAGGGAATGGCCGACGCGGTGAAGGCATTGCTGGACACGCCGGCCCCGGATGCCGTCGTGCTGATCGAGGCCGACGATCTCAAGAAGGGATCTGCCCTGCGCAGCGCCGTCGAGGGCGGCAGCGGCGCGATGGCGCTGCCCTGCTACGCGGACGATTCGCGCGGTGTCGACAGGCTGATCGACGAGGAGCTCGGCAAGGCCGGGCTGTCGATCTCGCTGGACGCACGACAGCTGCTGAAATCTGCGCTGGGCGGCGACCGCCTGGCGAGTCGCGGCGAGCTGGAAAAGCTCGCCCTCTATTGCGCCGGCAAGGGCAAGGTGGAGGCTGAGGACGTGCGGCTGGCCACCGGCGATGCGTCGGCGACCTCGGTGGACAACGCGATCGATGCTGTTCTGTCGGGCAGGATCGACGATTTCGACGGCGCTTTCGCCCAGTTGATGTCGTCTGGAACGGCGCCCTTTCTGCCGCTGGCGTCAGCGCTGCGGCAGTTCCACGCGCTGCAGATCATGCGCGACTCCATGGATCGCGAGCGAAAGACAGCCGCCGCGGCCGTCGCCTCGGCGCGTCCGCCGGTCTTCTTCAGCCGCCGCACCGTGGTCGAGAACGCGCTGAAGGGTTGGAGCACCGAGGCCTGCGCGCGTGCCCTCCAGCGCATCAACGCCGCGATACTCGAGACGCGCCGGAGGCCCGAGCTGGCCCGCGCCGTGGCGCGCCAGGCGCTTCTGGCCATAGCGATCGAGAGCAGCCGCGCGCGGCGATAGCCGGCATCAGCCAAATGTTTCGTCGCCCAACCGCCGGCCTGTTCAGCAAGCCCCTTCACGGCGCGGCCGCGTCAAGGCAGGCGTCCGGGCTCGAGCCGGATTCAGGGTGGGTTCAGGGGCTGATTCAGAGCCGGGTCAGGGCCGGGTCAAGGATTCAGCCGGCGGCAGAGCTCGTCCAGCTGCTCCAGCGTGGCGTAGCCGATCTTCACTTCGCCACCCTTGTTGCGGTGGCTGATCGTGACCTTGAGCCCCGTCGCGTCGGAAAGGAGCTTCTCCAGCGCAACCGTATCCGCGTCCTTGGGCTCGCGCTGTGCCGGCGCGTGCCGCTCCTGCGCCTCCGCCGGCATCTGAGCCAGGGCCTCGGCCTGGCGCACCGAAAGGCCCTCTTCCACGATCCGCATCGCAAGCGCCGCGGGTTCGGCTGCGGTGACGAGCGTGCGGGCGTGGCCGGCCGACAGCGTGCCGTTCACCAGCATGTCGCGGATGACATCCGGCAGCTTCAGAAGCCGCAGCGTGTTGGCGACATGGCTGCGGCTCTTGCCGATCACCTGCGCAAGATCGGCCTGGGTATAGCTATGCTCGTCCACAAGCTGTTGATATCCCAGCGCTTCTTCGACCGGATTGAGGTCGGCCCGCTGCACGTTCTCGATGATGGCGAGCTCTAGCGCCGTCCGGTCGTTCACGTCGCGCACGATGACGGGCAGGTCCGTCAGCCCGGCTCGCTGGGCGGCGCGCCAGCGGCGCTCGCCGGCGATGATCTCGTAGTGATCCTTCTCCTTGCCCGGCCGCACGACGACCGGCTGCACCACGCCATGCTCGCGGATCGACTGGGCAAGATCGGCGAGGTCGGCATCGCCAAAATGACGACGCGGATTGCGTGGATTGGGCGAGATGAACGCGATCGGGACCTTCCGGTCCGCCGAAGCAGGCTGTGCCGGCTGGGCGGGCTTGTCCATCTCGCCGATCAGCGCCGCCAGACCCCTGCCAAGCCGCTTTCTCGAAAGATCTTCGTTCATCGCATGTCCAGTCGAGAATCGTTACGCCTACGAATCGAGCGCTTTCACGCCGCCTGAAGCCGGCGCTCGCGCCGGATGACCTCGGATGCGAGCTGCAGATAGGCCTGGCTGCCAGCGCATTTCAGGTCGTAGAGAATGGCAGGCTTGCCGTAGGACGGCGCCTCCGACACCCGCACATTGCGCGGTATGATCGTCTGGTAGACCTTGTCGCCCATATGCGCGCGCACATCGTCCACCACCTGGTTCGCCAGGTTGTTGCGCCCGTCGAACATGGTCATCACGATCCCCTGGATCGTCAGGTCGGGGTTGATCGATCCACGCACGCGCTCGACCGTGGACAGCAGCTGGCTCAGGCCTTCGAGAGCGAAGAACTCGCACTGCAATGGCACGAGGATGGAGTCCGCAGCCGCCATCGCATTCAGCGTCAGTAGGTTCAGCGACGGAGGACAGTCGATCAGCACATAGGTGAATTCGATCGGACCGGACTCCCGCAAGGCTTTGCGTAGCTTGAGGACCCGGTCGGGCGCGGCCGAGATTTCCATCTCGACGCCCAGCAGGTCCATCGTCGAGGCAACGATGGCGAGCCCGGGCACCGCTGTGGGGATAGCCGACTGGGCGATCGTCGCCTCCCCGACCATCAGGTCGTAGGATGAAATCGCCCGCTCCTGCCGGTCGATGCCGAGACCGGTGGAGGCATTGCCCTGTGGGTCGAGGTCGATGATCAGCACCCGCTCGCCGATCGCGGCGAGCGCCGTGGCGAGGTTGATGGCGGTGGTGGTCTTGCCGACGCCGCCCTTCTGGTTGGCGACTGTGATGATTCGCGAAGTCATGCCGCGTTCCGCAACCTATCGAGAACTCGTGATGCTCCGTTCGCCCGCGAGGCGGGCCCGAGAGTCACTTGCGCCGCAGACGGGAGATTTCGAGGATGACCCCTTCCCGATCGACGGCGCTGGCATGTTCTACCAGATCGAATTGCCAGGCGTCACGGCTTTCTTCCACCTCGCGGCGGTAATCCCGGCCTTTGTGGAACAGCGCCCTGGCGCCTGCGTCCATCCACGGATAGGCGAGCTCGAGCAGGGCCGGCAACGTCGAAAGCGCGCGGGCCGTGACGATTTCGACCTCGCCGATCCCCTGGCGAAATGCCTCGATTCGCGACGTATGAACGCGGGCAGGCGCCTGCAACTCGCCCAGAACCGTCTTCAGGAATGCGGATTTCTTGGCATTGCTTTCGACCAGGTCTATCGAGGCCCCGTTGCGATCGCGCAGCAGGATCGCCACCACCGCGCCGGGAAATCCGCCGCCCGAGCCAAGATCGAGCCAACGCTTCGCGTTAGGCGCCAGCTTGGCCAGCTGGGCGCTGTCCAGCACATGCCGGCTCCACAGCTGCGGCAGGGTCGACGGCGCGGCAAGGTTGATTCGCTGCGACCATTTCTGAAACTGGCTCTCGAAGCGCTGCAGCCGTTCGAATGTTTCACGTGAAACAGGACCCGCCAGCGCTTCCAGTCCGGCCCGCCGATCGGCGCTCATGCGGCTCCCCGCCGCAATTCTGCCTGTGCGCTATAGACGCACGAGATGATGATCGCGATCGCGGCCGGCGTCATCCCATCGATGCGTTGCGCTTCAGCGACAGACCGCGGCCGTCGGGCCCGCAATTTGTGTTTCAGCTCGTTGGAAAGCCCCGGTACGGCGCTGAAGTCCAGATTCTCGGGAATCGTGGTCGCTTCTTCCTGACGGACGTGCGACGCCTCGATTCGTTGCCGCTCCAGATAGACCGCATAGCGCGCCTCGGTCTCGATCGATTCTTTCGTAGCCGAATCGAATTGCGCAAGCTCGGGCCAGATTGCTGCTAGGCGCTCCATGTCCACGTCCGGATAGGCCAGAAGCGCGTAGGCGGATCGGCGCACCCCGTCGAGGTTAAGGGCGAGGCCGTGGCGGCCCGCCTCATTGGGCGTCAGCGACAGGCTCGACGTCAGGCTACGCAGCTGATCGATCTTGGCTTTCCGTTCTCGAAACCGCGCGATCCGCTCCGGCGAAGCGATCCCCAGCTGCTCCGCAAGCGGTGTCAGTCGTTGATCGGCATTGTCCGCACGCAAGGAAAGACGATATTCGGCACGGGACGTGAACATACGGTAGGGCTCCGTGATGCCCCGGTTCGTCAGGTCGTCGACCATCACGCCGATATAGGCGTCGGTGCGGCTGATCTCGATCGGATCCGCGCCGCCGGCACGCCTCGCTGCATTGATCCCGGCCAGTATCCCCTGCGCCGCAGCTTCCTCATAGCCGGTCGTCCCATTGATCTGCCCCGCCATGAACAGCCCGCTCACGGGCCGCGATTCGAGGCTCGGCCACAGCTCGCGCGGATCGATGTGGTCATATTCGATCGCATAGCCCGGCTGCAGCATCGTTGCATGCTCAAGCCCGGGGATCGTCTTGAGCAGATCAAGCTGCACGTCCTCCGGCAGCGATGTCGAAATGCCGTTCGGGTAGACCGTGTGGTCGTCCAGCCCTTCCGGCTCCAGGAAAATCTGGTGGCCGTCCCGGTCGCCGAACTTCACGATCTTGTCCTCGATGGACGGGCAGTAGCGCGGACCGACACCCTCTATCGACCCCGAATACATCGCAGACCGGCCAAGGTTGGCCCGTATCACCGCATGGGTCGCTTCGGTGGTCCGGGTGATCCCGCATTCGATCTGTGGCTGCGCGATCCGGTCGGTCATCAGCGAGAAAGGCACCGGCTGTTCGTCGGCGGCCTGCATCTCGAGCGATGCCCAGTCGATGCTGCGGCCGTCGAGGCGCGGGGGCGTGCCGGTCTTGAGCCGCCCCAGGCGAAATCCGGCGCGGGCAATGGTGGCGGACAGTGCCATCGATGCCTTCTCATTCACCCGCCCCGCCTGGATCTTACGCTCGCCAATGTGGATCAGCCCCCGCAGGAACGTACCGGTCGTCAGAACCACCGCACCGCAGCGCAAGACTCTCCCATCGGCCAGCGCCACGCCTGTGGCCTTGCCTCCACCGATCACCAGATCGACAGCCTCACCCTCCACGATGTCCAGATCGGCCTGCGCATCGATCGCCCTTCGCATGGCCTCGCGGTAAAGACGGCGATCAGCCTGGGTGCGCGGCCCCCGCACGGCCGGGCCCTTCCGGCGATTGAGCATCCGAAACTGGATGCCGGCAGCGTCGGCAACGCGCCCCATGAGCCCGTCGAGCGCATCGATCTCCCTGACCAGATGGCCCTTGCCGAGGCCTCCGATCGCGGGATTGCACGACATGATCCCGATGGTGTCAGCGTTGAGCGTGACCAGCGCGGTGCGCGCACCGGCTCGCGCGGCCGCGGCGGCTGCTTCGCAGCCTGCGTGGCCCCCGCCGATGACAACCACATCAAATTGCATTTTAAGCTCCAACGTCGCGAAGCGACGAGTGTCGGCTACCGGGGCCGATGTCAAGGGCACGCTGTTTCACGTGAAACAGAGACGCGGCGCAATTTCGCATCACCCGGTGTTTCACGTGAATCACTGACCCACACAACGTTTCACGTGAATCACTTCCCGATGCAGAACGTCGAGAATATCTCTCCGAGAACCTCTTCGGTTCCAATCACCCCGGATATCCGCCCAATCCGGTCGCCCGCAACCCGCAGGCCCTCGACGCGCAACTCCAGCGGTCCGTCGCCCAACGCTTCGTCAATGCCGCCCATGGCAGCTGAGATGAGGTCGACATGCCTCTGACGCGTCGGCACTGCTGTCTCCGATGCGGTGACCGTCTTCGCAGCGGCCCGCGCGGCGATAGACGCGAGCAATTTATCGATCCCACTGCCGGTGCGCGAAGAGATCAACACGTCGAACGCATTTCCGTGCCTCCACCCCGAAGCTAGATCACTCTTGGTCCCGACCTTCAGCGTGTCAACTTCGGCAGGCGCGTCTGGCGCCGGCAGCGGGGCGCCGGGCTCTTCAAGCAGCAGCACCAAATCCGCAAGAGCCGCTGCGGCCCGTGCTCGTTCGATTCCGATTGCTTCGACCGCGCCAGGTCCTTCGCGGACCCCGGCCGTATCCATCAGGACCACCTTCGTCCCGCCGAGATCGAGAGCAACTTCGATCACATCACGTGTCGTGCCAGGTTCATCGGTGACGATAGCCACATCGCGCCCGGCCAGGCAGTTGAGCAGGCTGGACTTGCCGACGTTCGGCGCGCCCATGATCACTACGCGAAATCCGTCGCGCACGATCTCGGCCGCCCGAAACCCTTCGAGGTGCCTCTGCATCTCCAGACGCAACGCGCCCATGTCGGCCCAGACCCGATCGGACACCGACCCCGGCACGTCTGATTCATCGGAAAAGTCGAGTTCCGCCTCGATCAGAGCCCGGCCACGCAGGAGCCGCGTCCGCCATTCCGCATAGAGCTTCGCCTGGCGTCCATCCGCATTCTGGAGCGCCAGCTTCCGCTGCTGCTCCGTTTCGGCCTGGATCAGATCGGAGAGGGCTTCGGCCCCGGTCAGGTCGAGCTTGCCGTTGACGAAAGCGCGCCGGGTAAACTCGCCGGCCTCGGCCTGCCGGAAGCCGGGCAGCGCGCCGAGCGCGCCTAGCAGGGCCGCTACGGCCGCACGGCTGCCATGCAGATGGAATTCGGCGGAGTCGTCACCGGTGAAACTGCGTGGACCTTCGAAGAAGACGACCAGCCCGCGATCGATCAACTGACCGTCGAGATCGCGGATCGAACGAAGGACCATCTCGCGCACCGGTGGAACGTCGCCGGCCAACCGCGCAAGCGCGGTGCGCACGCCGGCGCCGGACAGACGCACCACCGCCACGCCTGCCGGCACCGATCCGCTGGAGAGCGCGAAGATCGTCGAGGCCTGAAGCATCACAGGGCTCCACCGCCAGACCGCACAGCCATGTCCGTTTCGGTTGCGAATCGGAACGGCGGCGAACCGCTCGTTCCGGATGCGAATCGACTCAAGTGTTCATCGAGTCGAAGAATTCGCCGTTCGTCTTCGTCTGCTTGAGCTTGTCGATCAGGAACTCGATCGCGTCCGTAGTTCCCATCGGCGCCAGAATTCGGCGCAACACGAAGATCTTCTGCAAATCCTGCCGCGGTACGAGCAGATCCTCTTTGCGCGTGCCGGACTTGAGGATGTCCATCGACGGGAAGATGCGCTTGTCGGCTACCTTACGGTCGAGCACGATTTCCGAATTGCCGGTGCCCTTGAACTCCTCGAAGATCACCTCGTCCATGCGGCTGCCGGTGTCGATGAGCGCCGTCGCGATGATCGTCAGGGAACCGCCCTCCTCGATGTTGCGCGCCGCGCCGAAGAAGCGCTTCGGCCGCTGCAGTGCGTTGGCGTCGACACCACCGGTCAGCACCTTGCCGGATGACGGCACCACGGTGTTGTAGGCGCGTCCGAGGCGCGTGATCGAATCGAGCAGGATCACGACGTCGCGGCCGTGCTCGACCAGGCGCTTGGCCTTCTCGATCACCATTTCGGCCACCTGCACGTGGCGCGTCGCCGGCTCGTCGAAGGTCGAGGAAACAACCTCGCCCTTCACCGAGCGCTGCATGTCGGTGACTTCCTCCGGCCGCTCGTCGATGAGCAGCACGATCAGGAAGCATTCGGGATGATTGGCGGTGATCGAGTGCGCGATGTTCTGCAGCAGCACCGTCTTGCCGGTACGCGGCGGCGCGACGATGAGGCCGCGCTGGCCCTTGCCCAGCGGTGCCACCAGATCGATGACGCGCGCCGACAGATCCTTGGTCGGGGCCTCGATCTCCATCTTCAGCCGCTCGTCAGGATAGAGCGGCGTCAGATTGTCGAAATGGATCTTGTGGCGGATCTTCTCCGGATCCTCGAAATTGATGGTGTTGACCTTCAGCAGCGCGAAATAGCGCTCACCCTCCTTCGGGCTGCGGATCGGTCCTTCGACCGTGTCGCCGGTCTTCAGCGAGAAGCGGCGGATCTGCGAAGGCGAGATGTAGATGTCGTCCGGGCCCGGCAGGTAGTTCGCATTGGCCGACCGCAGGAACCCGAACCCGTCCTGCAGCACTTCGACCACGCCCTCGCCGATGATCTCGGTGTCCTGCGATGCCAGCTTCTTCAGGATCGCGAACATCAGCTCCTGCTTGCGCATCACGCTGGCGTTCTCGACTTCCATCGACTCGGCGAACGCGATCAGGTCGGTCGGAGTCTTGCTCTTGAGTTCCTGTAGTTTCATTTCCTGCATGTGCGGGGGCTCTGGGAGTAAGCGGGAATGTTGCTGCGCGGCTGAAGCTGCGAGGGCCGGATGCGGCGAAGGGCCTGGAAACGAACGGCGCTCAGCTGGGGAGAGACCGCGATTCTTATCGCTGCAACCCCGAAAGCGCAAGCGCCCTTTTCGGGCTCCGGACGTGCAAAGGCCTGTGAACCTAGAAAGGCTTCACGATCACCAGAATGACGATGGCGATCATCAGCAATGTAGGAACCTCGTTCACGATCCGCCAGTGACGGGCCGGCCTGTCGTTTTCGTCCCTGGCAAAGCGGCGCACGGCACCCGCCAGATAGCCGTGCACGCCCGACAGCACCAGCACGAGCGCCAGCTTCGCATGGAGCCACCCGCCCTGGAAGGCGAAGCCGCGCCAGGCAAGCCACAGCCCGGCGGCCCAGGTCACGATCATCGCAGGATTGATGATGGCGCGCAGCAGGCGCCGCTCCATCACCTTGAAGGTCTCCGACTGCGCCGAGCCGCGCTCCGAGCCGGCGTGGTAGACGAACAGGCGGGGCAGATAAAGCATTCCCGCCATCCAGGAGATGACCGCCACGACATGCAGCGCCTTGATCCAGGGATAGGCCGCACCGGCATCCAGCAGGAACAGACCCCCGGTCAGCGCCGCCAGAATGGCGATCGCCACCACGGCGCGGATGATCACCGTCCCGGAGCTCACCGTCCCTGCTCCCCGGCCGGCCGCGACGCGCTTCTTACCCGTTCGATCATGCGCTCGACATGCGCAACCGGCGTCTCCGGCGTGATGCCGTGCCCCAGGTTGAAGACCAACGGCCCTGCTCCCAGGCCTCCGACTATCCGGTCCACGCCTTCATCCAGTATCGCGCCGCCGGCCACCAGACGCAGCGGGTCCAGATTGCCCTGCACCGCACCGTCCGACTGCAGCCTCCGCGCCTGCTCCATCGGCACCGTCCAGTCGAGGCCTAGCGCGGTCACGCCGGTCTGCCGCCGGTAGCTGTCGTAGAGCGAGCCCGCGCCGCGCGGAAAGCCGATGATCGGCACTTCAGGATGCGCGGCCCGCACCCGCTCCACGATCCGGCGCACGGGTCCGACACAGAAGCGGTCGAAACAATCCTCGTCGAGAACCCCCGCCCAGGAATCGAAGATCTGCACCGCGTCGGCACCGGCATCGATCTGCCGCACCAGGTATTCCGCGCTGTAGTCGGCCAGCGTCCGCAGCAACGCCTCGAACCGTTCCGGCTCCCGGTAGGCAAACAGCCGCGCCGGGCTCTGGTCCGGCGTCCCATGCCCGGCGATCATGTAGGTCGCCAGCGTCCACGGCGCTCCGCAGAAGCCCAAAAGCGTGGTTTCCCCCGGCAGCTCTGCCCGCAGCCGGGCAACCGTCTCGTAGACGGGCGAGAGATTCACGTGAAACTTTTCGCCGTCCAGCTTGCCGATATCGTCCGGCGACATCGGCGTCATCACCGGCCCCCGCCCTTCCTCGAAGCGAAGGTCGCGGCCGAGCGCATGCGGCACCACGAGAATGTCGGAGAACAGGATCGAGGCGTCGAACCCGAACCGCCGGATCGGCTGCAGCGTGACTTCCACCGCGAAGTCGGGGTTGTAGCAAAGATCCAGGAACCCGCCCGCCGTCTCTCGCGTTTTGCGGTACTCGGGCAGGTAGCGTCCGGCCTGACGCATCATCCAGATCGGTGGAGGAAAAGCCGTCTCGCCCTTCAGCACCCTGACGACAAGCCGTTCATTGCGCGTGTCTTCGATGCCCATTTCTTCGACCTCTATGGGCTCGCACCCCAAAGAAAAGAATCCAGAAATCTGATTCTTCTGATTCTACGACTCTGTCAGTTGCGGGATTAGCAGCTTGTTCCCCGTTCGCCCACGGCCGGCGCGCCCTGGCCGCCAGCGGTCTGATGTCGCGCCTTGTGGAGCATAATGTGGACTGTCCGGATTCACCAAGGAATCTCATGACCTTCCGCATGAAGCCCTAACGAAGCCCCGCCAGGGCCTGCATGGTTAACGAAACCTTTGCGCACAATCCCCAGCCCCGTACCGGAACCGTGCTCCGTGGGCCAGATTGTGGAAAAATGGCCCGCTGATACAGTGCCGGCCCGCAAGACCGCCGGAGCCAGCGATTTGTCCACAGCAGACCACAACCCAGCGCCCGAGCGTGTGAACAAGCCCCACAGCTTCTTTCACCTGCACCTGATCTCGGATGCGACGGGCGAGACGCTGCTCGCCGCAGGCCGCGCTGCCGCCGCCCAGTACAAGAACGCGCGTGCGATCGAGCACATCTATCCGCTGGTCCGCACCGAGCGGCAGCTCGCCAAGGTGTTCGAAGACATAGAGCAGGAACCCGGCATCGTGCTCTACACGATCGTCGACACCGCGCTCGCCCAGCGGATCGACACGCGCTGCGCGGAAATGGGCCTGCCCTGCGTCTCGGTGCTCGAGCCGGTGCTGGCCGTCTTCCAGTCTTATCTGGGCACGCCGGCCGGCCGCCGCGTCGGCGCCCAGCACGTCCTCGACGCCGACTATTTCCGCCGCATCGACGCGCTCAACTTCACCATGGAGCATGATGACGGCCAGATGCTCCACGACATCGAGCAGGCTGACATCGTCCTGGTCGGCATCTCGCGCACCTCGAAGACGCCCACCAGCATCTATCTCGCCAATCGCGGCATCAAGACAGCCAATGTGCCGATCGTCGTGGGCGTGCCGCTGCCCGAAGTGGTGGCCAATGCGAAGGGTCCGCTCGTGGTCGGCCTGGTCGCATCCGCCGAGCGCATCTCCCATGTGCGGCAGAACCGGTTGCTCGGCACCACCGACAATTTCGACGGCAATTCTTATGTCGACCGCGCCACCATCGCCGAGGAACTGACATTTGCGCGCAATCTGTGCGCGCGCCATGGCTGGCCCCTCATCGACGTCACCCGTCGCTCCATCGAGGAGACGGCCGCCGCAATTCTTGCCTTGCGGGGCAAGGCACGCTAGCCAGCCGTGACAATGTCGCCCCCTGCGGGGCAGGCGGCGAACGGAGGACGCCTGTTGAACGAGACCCTGATCCTCGGCTCCGGCAGCCGTTTCCGCCGCGCCATGCTCGAGAATGCCGGCCTCTCGGTGGAGGTCGACCCGCCTCGCATCGACGAACGCGCCGTGGAGCAGTCGGTCGCGCATTCCGGCGTCACCCCGGGCGAGCTCGCGGAGATCCTGGCCGAGGCGAAAGCTGTCGAGGTCAGCGAGCGCAATCCCGGACGGCTGGTGATCGGCTGCGACCAGACCATGGCGCTCGAGGACCGGCTGTTCCACAAGCCGGGCGACATGGAAGACGCACGCCGCCATCTGCTGGCGCTTGCCGGCCGCACCCACCAGCTCAACAGCGCGGTCGTGCTGGCCCGCGACGGCGCCGCGCTCTGGCGGCACGTGTCCGTGGCGCGGCTGACGATGCGGCCGCTCGATCCGGCATTCATCGGCCGGCATCTCGCGCGCGTCGGAGACAAGGCGCTGGAAAGCGTGGGCGCCTACCAGATCGAGGGCGAGGGCATCCAGCTGTTCGACAGGATCGAGGGCGACCACTTCACCATCGTCGGCCTGCCGCTGCTGCCGCTGCTGGCCGAGCTGCGCCGGATGGGGGCGATCGATGGCTGAGCAAGGGCAGCCGATCCGCGCGTTCGTCTGCGGCCACCCCGTGGCGCATTCGCGGTCGCCGCTGATTCATGGCCACTGGCTGCGGGAACTCGGCATTCCCGGCACATATGAGCGCATCGACGTCGCGCCCGCCGATTTTGCGGATTTCCTGCACAGCCTGCCGCAAGGCCCGTTTGCCGGCGGCAATGTGACCATCCCCCACAAGGAGGCCGCATATGCGCTGGTGGCGCGCCGCGACGCCGCCGCGGACGCGATCCAGGCCGTCAACACGCTTTGGGTCGAGAGCGGGCGGGTGGTCGGCGGCAACACCGACGCCTACGGCTTTGCCGCCAATCTCGATGATTTCGCCCCGGGCTGGCGCAACGCCGGCACCGCCACGGTACTCGGCGCCGGCGGCGCGGCCCGCGCGGTCGCTTTCGCGCTCAAGAAAGCGGGAATAGGCGACATCCGCATCGTCAACCGGACCGTGCCGCGCGCGCAGGAACTGGCGCGCGCCATCGGCGGTGCGGTTGCGCCGCATCCCTGGGATGACGTAGGCAGCCTGCTTGCCTCCACCGACCTGCTCGTGAACACCACCTCGCTCGGCATGCCCGGCCAGCCCGAAATGGATGTGGACCTCGCCCTGTTGCCGGATTCCGCCATCGTCACCGATATAGTATATGTGCCGCTGGTGACGCCCCTGCTTCGGCAAGCGCAGGAAAGGGGGCTCAGGACGGTGGACGGGCTAGGAATGCTGCTTCACCAGGCCGTGGCCGGTTTCGAGCGCTGGTTTGGCGTGCGGCCGGTCGTGTCAGCGGACCTGCGGGCGGCAATCGTGGCCGATCTGGAGGACGGCCATTGATCATTCTCGGCCTCACCGGTTCGATCGGCATGGGCAAATCGACCACGGCGCGCATGTTCTCCGAGGAGGGCGTTCCCGTTCATGACGCCGACGAGGCCGTGCACCGGCTCTATGCCGGCCCGGCCGCGCAGCTGATCGAGCAGGCCTTTCCGGGAACCGTCTCCGCCGGCACGGTCGATCGCCGCAAGCTGTCCGCAGTGGTGCTCGACCGCCCCGAATTGCTGCGCAAACTCGGCCAGATCGTCCACCCGCTGGTGCGCGCCGATGCCGATGCGTTCGTGGACCGCCACCGCAAGGCGGGAACACGGCTCATCGTGCTCGACATACCCCTGCTGTTCGAGACGGGCGGCACCGACCGTGTCGATTCCATCCTCGTCGTCACCGCCTCGCCCGAGGTCCAGCGCCAGCGCGTGATGTCGCGGCCAGGGATGACGGAGGAAAAATTCGCCGCGATCCTGGCGAATCAGGTAGCTGACAAGGACAAGCGCCGGAACGCCGATTACCTCATCGACACCGGCGCCGGGCTGGATGCGGCGCGCCAGGAGGTGCGCAAGATCATTTCGACGTTGCTGGCGCGCGAGCGCCAATAGGAAAGGCGGGTCCGCGGCCAATGCGGGAAATCGTGTTCGATACCGAGACGACCGGCCTGGATGCGCGCGCGGACCGGGTCATCGAGATCGGCGGCGTCGAGCTGGTCAACCGCTTTCCCACCGGCCGCACCTTTCACGAGTTCATAAACCCGCAGGGCCGTTCGGTGCACCCGGAGGCGCTAGCCATCCACGGCATCAGCGACGCCCAGCTGGCCGGCAAGCCGACCTTCGTCGAGGTGGTCGACCGCTTCCTCGAATTCATCGACGGCGCCACGCTGGTGGCGCACAACGCCACCTTCGACATCGCCTTCGTCAACGCCGAGCTCGACCGTGTAGGCCAGCCCGCCGTCACCGTCGACCGCGTCATCGACACGCTGGCCATCGCCAAGCGCAAGCACCCGATGGGCCCCAACTCGCTCGATGCGCTGTGTCGCCGCTACGGCATCGACAACAGCCACCGCACCAAGCACGGCGCGCTGCTCGATTCGGAGCTTCTGGCCGAGGTCTACATAGAGCTGATCGGGGGCCGCCAGGCGGCGCTGGGTCTGGAGATCGTGGTGGAGGCCGAGGTGGCCGGATCCACTGGCATCCATGCCGAGATCGAGATAGCGGCGCGCCCGGTGCCGCTCGCCCCGCGCATCAGCGAGGCGGAGCGCGAGGCGCATGCCCGGCTGGTTGCCGATCTGGGCCAGAACGCGCTGTGGAACAGGTTCCGCCAGCAGGCGGCTGCCTGACCCGCGCTCAGGCCGGTCAGGCGGCGGGCAAGGCCCGCCTCAGCTCATCTGCACCTTGGACTTCGCCTGTTCCTCGGCGAGACGCTGCTGGAACATGCCGGTGAAGTCGATCGGGTCGATCATCAGCGGCGGGAAGCCGCCATTGCGCGTGCATTCCGCCACGATCTGGCGCGCGAAGGGGAAGATCAGCCGCGGGCACTCGATGAACAGCAGCGGCGCCATGTGCTCCTGCGGGAAGCCCTCGATGCGGAACACGCCGCCATAGACCAGCTCGACGTTGAACAGCACGTCCTTTTCGTAGGTCGCCTTGGCGTTGAGCGTCAGCGTGACGTCGAATTCCTTGTCGGAAAGCTGATTGGGCGCCACGTTGACGTTGATGTTGATCGACGGCGCCTTGTCGCGGCCGCGCAGCGAGTTCGGGGCGCCAGGGCTCTCGAAGGACAGGTCCTTCACATACTGGGCAAGGATGTTCAGCGTCGGCGACGCTCCGTTGCCGTTGGGGGCGCCCCCCGCGGCTCCGGCCGCGCCCTGGTCCGTCGCCTGGTTCTTCGCTTCCTTGGCCATCAGCCCATTTTCCTCTGTGCGGCGCGCCGGGGCACCGGCTGCGGTTGCAAAATCGGGCCGTTGGCTATCATGCGGTGCCCGGCATGACAAGCCGCAGGCCGGCTGCCGCTCCGCGGCGGGTCAGTGCCGGTCCGGCTCGTCTGTGCGCGAGAAATCGCCCGAATCGAGCTCGATCGTGCGGCGCGGTCCTGAACCGGGCCCTGCCCCATGCCCCGATCCCTGCTCCGGCCCCCAGCTGCGAAACGGCTGCGCCTGCACGGTGAACAGGATGCGGTCGCGCATCAGACGCCAGACCCTGTCCCGGATGGCGGGTATGAACAGCAGCAGGCCGAGCGTGTCGGTGATGAAGCCGGGCATCAGCAGCAGCACTCCCGCCACCATGATCATCAGCCCGTGCACGAGGTCGCGGCCCGGCATCTCGCCGCGGTCCATCTGCGCCCGGATCCGCGCCAGCGTGCCCAGCCCCTGCACCCGCAACAGCGTCGCGCCCGCTATGGCAGTCACGATCACCAGCCCGATCGTGGGAAGCACGCCGATCTTGCTGCCTACCAGCACGAAGGTGGCGATCTCCGCCAGCGGCACGGCAAGGAGGATGAATGGCAGCACTGGCAGCGGCACTTGCGTCCTTTCGGGGTTGCGGCTCCGGGTTTGCCGGAGGGGATGGCTGTCGCGCGGCGGGCAGATTGCCGCGCCGCAGCGATTTGTTCATCAGATAGGCATGATCGCTCTTGATTTGAATGATCGGGCCTGCCGTTCTATATGAAAAGGGACGCGCGGCATCGATCGGGACGGGCGGGCTTCGGCCAGGCATGTCTCCCCGTAAAAATCCCGCAATCACCGGCATTGGCGGAAGACATGGAATTTTTCGATTTCGGCACAATCTTTTTCCTGATCGCGGCTGTCGTGATCTTCTTCCAGCTGCGCAACGTGCTCGGCCGGCGAACCGGCAATGAGCGCCCGCCCTTCGACCCCTATACCGCCGGCCGCACCCGCGACGACGACAAGACCGTCGCGCAGGACAATGTGGTGTCGCTGCCGCGCCGCAAGGGCGGCGAGCCCGCGCCCGACGCTTATGCCGACATCGACGCGGCCGCCGCGCCCGGCACCGACCTCAACAAGGGCATGCGCGCCATAAGGGACGCCGACCCCTCCTTCGAGCCGAAGGGTTTCGTCGAGGGTGCCAAGATGGCCTACGAGATGATCGTCATGGCCTATGCCGACGGCGACCGCCGGACGCTGAAGAACCTGCTCTCGCGCGAGGTCTATGACGGTTTCGTCTCCGCCATCGCCGACCGCGAGCAGAAATCCGAGAAGATCCAGTCCTCCTTCGTCGGCATCAACAAGGCCGAGATTGTCTCGGCCGAGATGAAGGGCAGCGAGGCCCACGTGACGCTGCGCATCGTCAGCGAGCTCATCTCCGCCACGCTCGACAAGAGCGGCGCCGTGATCGACGGCGATCCCGAGACCGTGGCCGAGGTGAAGGACGTGTGGACCTTCGCCCGCGACACCCGCTCCAAGGACCCCAACTGGAAGCTCGTGGCTACCGAGGCCGAGGACTGATCCCGGCGCCGGCGGGAACACATGGCCGTGGGCGGCGCCCCCTTTTTCCGTCCCGAAACCTTTGACGCTCTTGCGGGCTGGCGCGACGACGCGCCTTCCGCCGCCTATTCCGCCTTCCGCCGCTCCGCCTTCCGCGCGCTGGAAAAACCCTACCGCACCGGCTCGCTCGGCGTGGAGGCCGCTTCCTTCGCCGGCGCCTTCGCCGAGGCGCGACAGGTCGAGGCGCTGGACGATTGCGGCGCCCGAAGCTTCTTCGAGCGGCATTTCCGCCCTTTCCTGATCGAGCCTGATAGCGGCGCGGGCCTCGTCACCGGCTTCTACGAGCCGCAGGCCGAGGCCTCGCCGGTTCGCACCGGTCGGTTCGTCTACCCCATCTACGGCCGGCCCGACGATCTGGTCGATATCGACGACGCCAACCGGCCCGCCGGCATGGACCGCTATCTCGCCTTCGGGCGCAGGACCGCCGATGGCGCCATCGAAGAATATCACGACCGCCGCGCGATCGAGCGCGGTGCGCTGGCCGGGCGCGGGCTGGAGATCGCCTGGCTGGCCGACAGGGTGGACCTCTTCTTCATCCACGTGCAGGGCGCCGCGCGGCTGGTCATGCCGGACGGCGCGGTGCGCCGCGTCACCTACGCCGCCAAGTCCGGCCACCGTTTCACCGGCGCCGGCCGCGTGCTGATCGGCCGGGGCGAGCTTCCGCAGGCGGGGGTGACCATGCAGTCGATCCGCGCCTGGTTTCGCGAAAACCCCGGCCGGATCGACGAGATACTGCACGAGAACCGCTCCTTCATCTTCTTCCGCGACGCCCCGGTGGATGATGCCGGGCTGGGCCCGGTCGCTGCGGCCAAGGTGCCGCTGACCGCCGGGCGCTCGATGGCGGTGGACCGGCTTCTGCACACTTTCGCGACCCCCTTCTTCGTGGAAGCGCCGTCGCTCGACGCCTTCGGGACCAGTGGTTTCCGGCGGCTCATGATCGCCCAGGACACCGGCTCGGCCATCGTGGGCCCGGCCCGCGGCGACCTGTTCACCGGTTCCGGTCATGCTGCGGGCGAGATCGCGGGCGTCATCAACCATCCGGCGGCCTTCCACATCCTGATCCCCCTTCCGGTCGCGGAGCGATTCACGTGAAACGTCCGCGCGGCCTGAGTGAGGAGGAAAGGATCCTCTGGCACCGGGTGGCCCGCACGGTGAAGCCCATGCCGGGCATGGTGCTTCCGGCCGAGCCGGTGCCGCCGCAGGCATCGGTTTCGGCGCCGGCCATCTCCGCCGCGCTCGAAGGGCCTGCGAAGGCTGGTCCGCCCGGCAGGAAGGCGGATGAAAAGCCGTTCGAGCCGTTCCTGCCGCCCTATGTGCCGCCCGTGTCCGGGTCGGCGCCGCGGTCCGATCTGGATCGTCCCACCCATGGCAAGATTGCCAAAGGGCATTTGTCGATCGAGGCGCGCATCGACCTGCATGGCATGACGCAGGCCGAGGCACACGGCACGCTGCTCGCCTTCCTGCACCGGGCGCACGCCTCCGGCCTCAGGCACGTGCTGGTCATCACCGGCAAGGGCCGCGGCGGCGACGGCGTGCTGCGCCGCGCCGTGCCCGGCTGGCTGTCGACCGCGCCCTTCCGCGGCATCGTCGGCGCCCACGCCGCGGCCGCGCGCCAGCATGGCGGCGAAGGCGCGCTCTATGTCCGGCTGCGCCGCGCCGACCGGGGCGGGCCGTGACGCCGTTCGGCGCCAGGCTGCGCGAGCTGCGCCGCGCCCGCGGCGTCAGCCAGAAGCGGATGGCGGCCGCGCTCGGCGTGTCGCCCGCCTATCTGTCGGCGCTGGAGCACGGCCATCGCGGCGCCCCCTCCTGGCCGATGGTGCAGAAGATCATCGGCTATTTCAACGTCATCTGGGACGACGCCGAGGAGCTGCAGCGGCTGGCCGGCCTGTCGGACCCGCGCGTCACGGTCGACACGGCGGGCCTGTCGCCACGGGCGACCGAACTCGCCAATCTGCTCGCGGCCCGCATCGGCGACCTGTCGGAAGAGGAGCTGGCACAGCTCATCGCGCAGCTCGAGCCGGCGGGATAGCGTCGGCCGGGCGGTGCACCCGCCTCACCCCCTTGCGGTGTAGCCGGATCGCCCGATCGTCGAGCGCGAGTCACCTCCCTCTTGCGGGGAAGTCGGCCAATCGCCACAGGCGGGTGGCCGGGTGGGGTAGGTTCAGGCAGCGCGCGACCCCGCTCCTCTGCGCTAGAACACAGCTCGCCCCCCGCTCGCGCGAGAGGAACCGTGGCGGCGGAAATTTGTCGGGCGCGATGTCGGCGCTGCGCGGGCGCGTGCGTCCTCGCAGGCAGTTGAAACTGCCGGAGAGGAGCATTTGCGATGAGCGAGAAGACGATGGCGCGCGTGGGATGGGTGCTGACCGGCCTGTACGCGCTGTTCATGCTGGGGGCGTCGGTGACGCCGAAGCTGATGGGACTGGAAGTGGCCGACGAGACGATGCGGCAGCTGGGCTGGCCGGACGGCTATGTTATGATGATCGGCGTTGTCGAACTGGCGCTGGTGCTGCTCTATCTGTGGCCCCGAACCAGCGTGCTGGGCGCGGTGCTGACAATGGCCTTGCTGGGCGGGGCGATGGCGACGCAGATAAGGGTGGGCAACCCGCTGTTCAGCCACCAGCTTTTCAGCATCTACCTCGGGCTGTTCATGTGGGGCGGGCTGTGGCTGCGCGACCCGGCTCTGCGGGCCATTTTCCCCTGGCGGCGGTGAGTATGCTGGCCACGGGGGCGGCCAGCGCCCGGCATGGCCGGCTCAGTTCACGTCCTTGGGGAACAGCGTGCGCAGCTCCGACAGCTTGTCGTTGACCAGCCAGCCGTAATAATTTTCCTGCGGCAGCCGCGCCGACTGGCCGCTGGCCCGCCGCTTGGCGTTTTCCGCCTTGAGCGCGCGCGCGCGGCCCTCGGGATCGCCGAGATTGTAGAGCGTGGCGGTGATGCCGGGGTTCTTCGAGATGTCGAAGCCGGCGATCTTGCGGTAGGCGTCGATCGAAGTCTTCAGCGTGGCGGCCACGTAGGCGAGCGTCAGGTCGGGATCCATGATCGTCTTGTAGATCTCGCCCGGCCGGTCGTGGCTGAGCTTGGGAAAGCCGGAAACCTGGTTGACGATATCGCTCATCTGCAGCGCGGTCAGCGGGTTGAGCTGGCCGATGCCGAATGTCTGGCCGGCATAGAGCGGCTGGAAGAACACGGCGCCGAAGCGGTCGTTGGGGAATTTCTTCCCGTCCACCGTCTTGCCGCGGAAGGCGGTGTTCCAAACCCGCTCCCGGCAGGCCCAGATCTCGTAGCTGGAGGACAGCTTCTCGCATTCCTGGAACTGCGGCCGCTGCACGAAGTCGCCCACCGATTCGCCGTTGTAGCGGAAGGCGATGGCCGAGCCGACATAGGAGACGGCCTTGACGTAGTAGGTCTGCAGCCGGTCGTAGACGTCGACATTGTAGGTGTGCTCGCCGATGATGGCGCCCACCATGTGGATCGGGTCCAGCCCGTACTGGCGCGAGACCTTGACGATCTTGCCGCGCAGCGCGGTGTCGTTTTCGAGCAGCTCGAAGACGCGGCGGTATTTCGCGTCGTAGGTGGTCTTGAGCGCCTGCGTGCGGCTGGCCGAGCCGGAGGGAACCGGCGGCTGGCGCGCGCTGCGGTTGCCTTCCGGCACTGTCGTCGCCGCAAACGCAGGCGCCGCCAGCGCGAGCGCCAGCGGGGCCACCAGCCAGAGCGTGTGCCCGAGCTTACGCCAGTGCAAATTGAGGCCGGTCCGCCGCCTGTCGCGCATCCCAAATCTTTCCGCCGTGTGCCGCAACGTTAGGGACTGGCGCGGGACGTGTCGAGCCGTGAACTGAAGAAAAGCGCTCCGCCCGACGCGCAGCCCTGCGTCGCCGGGCGGGAGCCTTACAGTATAAATCGCGACAAATCTGTGTTCTTCGCGAGCTGGCCGACCTGCTTGTGCACATATTCGGCGTCGATTGTGACCTGCGTGCCACTGCGGTCGGGCGCGTCGTAGGAGATGTCGTCGAGCACGCGCTCCATGACTGTCTGCAGGCGCCGCGCGCCGATGTTCTCCACGCTGGCATTGAGGTCGACGGCTATGCCCGCCAAGGCGTCGATGGCGTCGTCGGTGACGTCGAGCGTCACGCCTTCGGTCGCCATCAGCGCGATGTACTGCTTGATCAGGCTGGCCTCGGTCTCGGTCAGGATGCGCACGAAATCGTCCTTTTCCAGCGCGCGCAGCTCCACGCGGATAGGCAGGCGGCCCTGCAGCTCGGGCAAGAGGTCGGACGGCTTCGACACGTGGAAGGCGCCGGACGCGATGAACAGAATGTGATCGGTTTTCACCGGTCCGTACTTGGTGGCGACGGTCGTGCCCTCGACCAGCGGCAGCAGGTCGCGCTGCACGCCCTCGCGCGAGGGCCCGCCCGAAATGTCGGAGCGCGCTGCGATCTTGTCGATCTCGTCGAGGAAGACGATGCCGTCATTCTCGGCCGATTCGAGCGCCCGGCGCACCACTTCCTCCTGGTCGAGCAGCTTGTCGGACTCGTCGGCGAGCAGCAGCGCGTAGGACTCCTTCACCGTGGTCTTGCGCTTCTTGGTGCGTTGCTGGCCCATGGCCTTCGCCATCATGTCGGAGATGTTGAGCACGCCGACATTGGCGCCCGGCATGCCGGGAATCTCGAAGCCGGGCATGCCGCCGCCGCCGGTGTCGGCCACCTCGACCTCGATCTCCTTGTCGTCGAGCTCGTTGGCGCGCAGCTTCTTGCGGAAGGAGTCCTTCGTCGCCGGCGACGCGGTCTTGCCCACCAGCGCCTCGAGCACGCGTTCCTCGGCATTCATGTGGGCGCGCGCCTGCACACCCTCGCGCATCTTGTCGCGGGTCAGCCCGATGGCGGTCTCGACCAGGTCGCGGATGATCTGCTCGACGTCGCGGCCGACATAGCCGACCTCAGTAAACTTGGTGGCCTCGACCTTGATGAAGGGCGCGCCGGCGAGCCTGGCCAGGCGGCGCGATATCTCGGTCTTGCCGACGCCGGTGGGTCCGATCATCAGGATGTTCTTCGGCATCACCTCCTCGCGCATCTGGCCTTCCAGCTGCTGGCGGCGCCAGCGGTTGCGCAGCGCGATGGCGACGGCGCGCTTGGCGTCCTTCTGGCCGATGATGTAGCGGTCGAGCTCGGAGACGATCTCGCGGGGGGAGAAAGTGGTCATGGTCAATTCTCTTCGGGTGCGTCCAGCGCCATCATCAGGGCCGGACCGTAAATGGTCGTTCTGGTGTCGAAGGCCGTGAAGCCCGCCTTTTCGTAGGCGCGGATGGCGCGCTTGTTTTCCGGGTCGGGATCGATGACCAGACGCGGCGCGCCCTCCGAAAACAGCAGCTCCACATACTGGCGGATGATCGCCGAGCCGTGGCCCTTGCCCAGCAGTGCGGCGGGCCCGATCGAGATGTCGAGGCCGAGCGTGCCGAAGGGCTGGTCCTGATAGGGGTGGCCGTCCTCCATATGCGGGTCGTAGCTCTGCAGGTAGGCGATAGGCTCGCCGTCCAGCTCCACGATCAGCGGCTCGGTGGCGACGTCGTCGATCGCCTGCTCGATCTCGGCCAGGCCTTCCTGCGGGTCGCCCCACCATTCGGCAAGGTGCGGCTGCTTCAGCCAGCCGGCCACGAGCGGCAGGTCGTCCCGCGTCAGGTCGCGGAAATCGTAGGCCGGATCATTCGGCATCGAGCGATTCCAGCACGACATTCTGGTTCGTGTAGACGCAGATGTCGGCTGCGATCTCCATCGCCTTGCGGGCGATCGTCTCGGCGTCCTTGTCGGTGTCCATCAGCGCGCGCGCCGCCGACAGGGCGTAGTTGCCGCCCGAGCCGATGGCCATCACGCCGTGCTCGGGCTCCAGCACGTCGCCGGTGCCGGTGAGCGCCAGCGTCACGTGCTTGTCGGCCACCAGCATCATCGCTTCCAGCCGGCGCAGATAGCGGTCGGTGCGCCAGTCCTTGGCGAGCTCGACGGCTGCTCGGGTCAGCTGCTCGGGATATTGCTCCAGCTTGGCTTCCAGGCGCTCCAGCAGGGTGAAGGCGTCGGCGGTGGCGCCGGCGAAGCCGGCAATCACGTTGCCCTTGCCGATTCGGCGCACCTTGCGGGCATTGCCCTTCATGATGGTCTGGCCAAGGCTGACCTGGCCGTCGCCGGCGATGACCACCTTGCCGTCCTTGCGCACCGTCACGATTGTCGTGGCGTGCATCGTCAAATCGTTGCTCATCAAATGTCTCCGGGCGGCCTTGCGATAAGCACCGCCTTGTTCAGTCGTGGCTTTATGTATGTGCTGCCAGGACGAATGCAAACCGGCGGCATGCCTCGCCCCGTAGCCTCGCCCGGGTCCTCGCCTGCCACCGCGCGCCGGGCGCCGGGCCGCTTGCTTCTGGATATTGCGGCGCACTGCTGTTATGAGGCGCGCGCGATCATCTGAGAGGGCTCGACCATGGCCTCCGGCGACAAGGCGCGGCGCGCGAGCGTGGAGCGCAAGACCAGGGAAACCGCGATTTCCGCGACCGTCGGCATGGACGGCTCCGGCAAGTCGGAGATTGCGACCGGCATCGGCTTCTTCGACCATATGCTGGAGCAGCTGTCGCGCCATTCCCTGATCGACATGACGGTGAAGGCCAAGGGCGACCTGCACATAGACGACCACCACACGGTGGAGGACACCGGCATCGTCATCGGCCAGGCGATCGCGCAGGCGCTGGGCGACCGGCGCGGCATCGCGCGCTACGCCTCGCTGGACCTCGCCATGGACGAGACGCTGACGCGCGCCGCGGTCGATGTGTCGGGCCGCCCCTATCTGGTGTGGGACGTGGTGTTTCCGGGGCCCAAGATCGGCACCTTCGACACCGAGTTGGTGAAGGAGTTTTTCCAGGCGCTGTCGCAGCATGCCGGCATCACCCTGCACGTCACCAACCACTACGGCGAGAACAACCACCACATCGCCGAAACCTGCTTCAAGGCAGTGGCGCGCGTGCTGCGCACCGCCTGCGAGATCGATCCGCGGCAGGCCGGCGCGATACCCTCCACCAAGGGCACGCTCAAGGGATGAGGCGCTGACATGGCGAGCTTCGTCGTGATGGAGCGGCGGGGAACCGGCGGCGGCCGCGATGTCGAGCTGGTCCGCGACGGCTTCCACCTGCTGGCATTCGTGCTGCCGCTTTTCTGGTTCCTCTTCCACCGTATGTGGGTGGAGGCGCTGGTGACGCTTGCGCTGATGGTGGCCTTCGCAGCGCTCACCTCGCTGATGGGCTATCCGGCGCATTGGCCGCTCTCGCTGATCGTGTCGATCTATGCCGGGCTGGAGGCGCCGGCGCTGCGGCTGGCGGCCATGCGCCGCGCCGGCTGGCGCGACGCGGGCGTGATCGAGGCAGACGACGCGTTCGGCGCCGAGGAGCGCTACGCCGCCGAGTGGGACGCCGGCACCGATCCCGTCTGGGCGGGCGAACAGCAGCCGAAAGCGGCCAGCGAGGAGCCGCGCGCGCAGGACCACGAGGCGGCGGAGCAGCCGCGCCCCGCGCCGCAGCCGCGGCCGGGCCCGGCGCTGGGCCTGTTCTCATATCCGGGCGGGCGCTGAGCATGCGGGTCGCCATCATCGACTACGGCTCGGGCAATTTGCGCTCGGCCACCAAGGCATTCGAGCGTGCCGCGCGCGAGGCGGGCATCGCAGCCGAGATCGAGCTCACGGCCGACGCCGGGCGCGTGCGTACTGCCGACCGTATCGTGCTGCCGGGCGTTGGTGCCTATGCCGACTGCCGCGCCGGGCTCGACGCCGTGCCCGGCATGGTCGAGGCGATCGACGAAGTGGCGATCGCCAGGGGGCGGCCCTTCCTGGGCATCTGCGTGGGCATGCAGCTGATGGCCACGCGCGGCCTCGAAAAGACCGTCACCCGGGGCTTCGGCTGGATCGAGGGCGACGTGGTGCTGATGCAGCCGGCCGACGCCGCGCTGAAGATCCCGCAGATCGGCTGGAACACGATCGACCTGACCCGGGACCATCCGCTTTTCGACGGCATACCCACCGGGCTCGAGGGCCTGCATGCCTATTTCGTGCATTCCTACCAGCTGGCCGCCGCGCAGGCCGAGCGCGTGCTCGCGGTGACCGACTATGGCGGGCCGGTGACGGCCGCCGTGGCGCGCGACAACCTGGCCGGGACCCAGTTCCATCCCGAAAAGAGCCAGGCGCTCGGCCTGGCTCTGATCGCCAATTTCCTGAAATGGAGACCTTAGGTCGCGAAGCACGCTGGCTGAAGGCTTGATTTAAGCCATTCATTTCCTGATTGGGCTATTCCGTATGTTGCCCAGTTATTTGCCACCGCGATGACCAACAGCTCATCATCGGAATCCAGATGCTTTTTCAAGCGATCGCGGACAGAGCCTGCATCGAGGTTGGTGTTTACCAGCCACGTGCTGTCCAGATGATGCCAGTAGCCGTTTGCCATGGCCTTTATCTCAGCGATGAGATCGGTGTAGTTCTTTCCAGCCTTGTTGAGGTCGTATCCAATCATATAGGTTGTCATGTGTGTGCCTTTCGCACATTTCGTGGGGTCCACCCTCCCGACTGCTATATCTTGAGGGTGGACCCTATCGAATCCCGATTCCTTTGAATGAGTCCAGCCCTCTGGGCCCAGAATCCGTTCGTCTTCCGTTCCAATTGTGATTTTATGGGGAAAGCCATGGCCAAGAAGGGCTACTGGGTCGCGATGGTCGAGATCGCCGATTTCGAGCAGTACAAGGCCTACATCGCGGCCAACGCGGCGGCGTTCGAGAAATATGGCGCGCGCTTCGTGGTGCGCGGCGGCCGCCATGTGGCGCCGGAGGGACCGGTGGGCGACCGGCAGGTGGTGATCGAGTTCGACAGCTATGACACGGCGCTCGCCTGCTACAACTCGCCCGAATACCAGGCAGCGCTGAAGCTGCGGCAGCCATGCTCCAGCGCCCGCATGGCCATCATCGAAGGCTTCTGATCCGGTGATCCTGTTTCCCGCCATCGACTTGAAGGACGGCCAGTGCGTGCGCCTCAGGCTGGGCGAGATGGACAGCGCCACGGTCTACAACACCGACCCGGCCGCGCAGGCGCGCGCATTCGAGGACCAGGGTTTCGAGTGGCTGCACGTGGTCGACCTCAACGGCGCCTTCGCCGGCAGATCGGTCAACAGCGCAGCCGTGGGCGCCATCCTCAAGGCCACGAGGAACCCGGTGCAGCTGGGCGGCGGCATCCGCACCATCCCGCAGATCGAGGACTGGCTGGACCGCGGGCTCGCCCGCGTGATCCTGGGCACGGTCGCGGTGCGCGAGCCGGAGCTGGTCAAGCAGGCCTGCCGGCTGTTTCCCGGCAGGATCGCCGTCGGCATTGACGCGCGCGGCGGCAAGGTGGCGGTCGAAGGCTGGGCGGAAGCTTCTTCGCTCGGCGCGGTCGAGCTGGCGCAGAAATTCGAGGGCGCCGGCGTTGCCGCCATCATCTACACTGACATCGACCGCGACGGCGTTCTGACCGGCATAAACTGGGAGGCGACCATCGCCCTTGCCGACGCCGTCTCCATTCCCGTCATCGCGTCGGGCGGGCTGGCCTCGCTGGACGACATCCGCCGCATGACGAGGCCCGACGCGCGCAAGCTCGAAGGCGCGATCTCCGGCCGCGCACTCTATGACGGCCGCATCGACCCGGCCGAGGCGCTGGCGATCCTGCGGGGGACTCAGCCATGACTGAGACGTGGATGGTCCGGGCGGGCGAGGGGGGCAAGTTCGCTGCCACTTTCCGCGAACATGACTTTGTTGCAATCGGCTGGAGACATCTGGGGAACCTCTCCAGCGTGTCTTCGCGAGACGACGTAGCGGCCATACTGCAGCGAGCCTATCCGGATGCGCGAAGTCAAACGCGGCTCATGTGGGCAGGCCAGCTCTTCAGATTCGTCAAACTGTTCAGCATCGGGGATCGGGTGGTGACCTACGATCCGTCGTCTCGGCTGTACTATTGTGGCCAGATAGTTGGCGACTATGAGTATCATTCCGACGTCGAGTTCGAGGAAATGCTAAATCGCAGACGTGTCCGGTGGGATCACGAGCGAAAGAAGGACAGCCTGTCGGATAGGGCACAAAACAGCCTGGGGGCAATTTCAACGATATTTCGAATCTCGGATTCAGTCTCTGCTGAGCTGTGGAATGAGTTTCGGCCCCCCGCTGTGGTTGTCGAGGAGGCGCTCACCGAGCAGGAGGCCGTCTCACTTTCCGCAATGGGTTTTGCCCAAATTGCCAGCGCTGCACAGGAGGCAATTTCCGACCGGTTGGCCGCCCTCGGCCCTTACCAGATGCAAGAGTTGGTTGCCGGCCTGCTCCGGGCAATGGGCTATAAGACGATCGTCTCGAAACCAGGGTCCGATAGAGGACGCGATATCATCGCGTCGCCTGATGGATTTGGATTTCAAGATCCCCGCATTGTGGTTGAGGTCAAGCATCGTCCCGGAGAACGCATTGGCGCTCCGGATATCCGCAGCTTCCTCGGAGGCAGGCATCCGGCCGACAAAGGGCTCTATGTGAGCACTGGTGGGTTCACTAACGAGGCTCGGTATGAAGCGGAGCGTGCGAACATACCGCTGACCCTGATAGACTTTGAAGCGCTCATTGAAGCTGTCACGGAGTACTACGCCCGTTTCGATGACGAGAGCCGGCAGCTGCTTGGGCTCCGTGCAATCCTTTGGCCGGCCGACTAATGCTGAAATATCGCGTCATCCCCTGCCTCGACGTGAAGGACGGCCGTGTCGTCAAGGGCGTCAACTTCGTCGACTTGGTCGATGCCGGCGACCCCGTGGAGGCGGCCAAGGCTTACGACGCCGCCGGCGCCGACGAACTCTGCTTCCTCGACATCACCGCCTCGTCCGACAATCGCGAGACCATCTTCGACGTGGTGGCGCGCACTGCCGAGCAGTGCTTCATGCCGCTGACGGTCGGCGGCGGCGTGCGCCAGGTGGCCGACATCCGCAAGCTGCTGCTGGCCGGCGCCGACAAGGTCTCGATCAACACTGCGGCGGTGAAGAACCCGGATTTCGTGGCCGAAGCGGCCGACAAGTTCGGCGACCAGTGCATCGTGGTGGCGATCGACGCCAAGAAGGTATCGGCGCCGGGTGAGGCGGACCGCTGGGAGATTTTCACCCATGGCGGGCGCGAGCGTACCGGCATCGACGCAGTGGAGTTCGCCCGCAGGGTCACCGCGCTCGGCGCGGGAGAGCTGCTGCTGACATCGATGGATCGCGACGGCACCAAGGCGGGATACGACATCGCGCTGACCCGCGCGGTGGCCGACGCGGTGCGCGTTCCCGTCATCGCCTCGGGCGGGGTGGGCAACCTCGACCACCTGGTGGAGGGCATACGCGACGGCCACGCCACGGCGGTGCTGGCGGCGTCCATCTTCCACTTCGGCACCTATTCGATTGCCGAAGCCAAGGCGCATATGGCAAAAGCCGGCCTGGCGATGCGGCTCGACGCCGCCGCCTGAGCGCAAACGGGGGATTTCCCGGTATGAGCGAATTTTCCCTGGCCGAGCTGGAGCGCATCGTGGCGGCGCGCGGGCGCTCCGGCGACCCCCAGTCCTGGACGGCGAAACTGTTTGCCGGCGGCCAGGAGAAGGCGGCCAAGAAGCTGGGAGAGGAGGCGGTGGAGACGGTGATCGCCGCGATCCAGGGCGACCCCGGCCGGCTGGTCTCCGAAAGCGCAGACCTGCTCTACCACCTGATGGCCGTGCTGGCGATCGCGGGCGTGCCGCTGGCCGACGTGATGGCCGAGCTCGAGCGCCGCACGGCGCAGTCCGGCATCGCGGAGAAGGCTTCTCGCCCATGACGCTGGCGCTCGAGGAACTGGCGATGGACCAGCTGGTGCCTTCGGAACGCTATTCGCCCTACCGCATCTTTTCGGCCGCCCGCTGGGCTGAGTTCCGCGCCGACACGCCGCTGACGCTGACCGAGGACGAGGTGCAGCGGCTTTCGTCCATGTACGAGCCGATCGACCTCGACGAGGTACGGCGCATCTACCTGTCCATGTCGCGGCTGCTTTCGGCGCATGTCGAGACCAGCCAGCTGCTGTTTCGCCAGCGCAGCGAGTTCTTCAACGCGCAGGGCGCGGTCAAGACCCCCTTCATCATCGGCATGGCCGGGTCGGTCGCGGTCGGCAAGTCGACCACGGCCCGTATCCTTAAGGAGCTGCTGCAGCGCTGGCCGTCCAGTCCCAAGGTCGATCTCGTCACGACCGACGGCTTCCTCTACCCCAACGAGGTGCTGCGGCGCGAGAACCTGATGGAGCGCAAGGGTTTTCCGGAAAGCTACGACGTCGGCGCGCTGCTGCGCTTCCTGTCCGGCATCAAGTCGGGCCGGCGGCACGTGCCCGCCCCGGTCTATTCGCACCTGACCTACGACGTGGTGCCGGGCGAGTTCGTCACGGTGGACCAGCCCGACATACTGATCTTCGAGGGGCTGAACGTGCTGCAGCCGCGCGAGCTGCCCAAGGACGGCAAGTTCGTGCCCTTCGTGTCGGATTTCTTCGATTTCTCGATCTATATCGATGCCGACCCCGAGCTGATCCACCACTGGTACATCACCCGTTTCATGCGGTTGCGCGAGACGGCGTTCCGCAACCCCGCCTCCTTCTTCCACCGCTATTCGCAGCTGTCGGAGGACGCCGCCCAGGCGATCGCCGAGGGGTTGTGGAGCAACATCAACCTGAAGAACCTGATGGAAAACATCCTGCCCACGCGGCCGCGCGCCGACCTCATCCTGCGCAAGGGCAAGGACCATCTGGTGGAGGAAGTCGCGCTCCGCAAGCTGTGAGCTTGGCGCCGGCGCGCTGCATGCGCCGGGCGTCAGCCCGGCGTCACCCGCCGCAGCGTGAGGTTGATGCGGCCGCCATGCTTCAGCAGCGCCGAGCTGCCCGCATAGATGCGGTCGACGCCGTGGAAGGCAAGCCGTCCCTCGCCGCCCAGCACCACCACGTCGCCGCTCGCCAGCCGCAGCGATACCGTCGGGTCGCCCCGCTTCAGTCCGCCGACGCGGAACAGGCAGTCGTCGCCCAGCGACACCGACACCACCGGCGCCGACAAATCCTGCTCGTCGCGGTCCTGATGCAGGCCCATCTTCGCCGTATCGGCGTAAAAGTTGACGAGGCAGCCCTGGGGCGGAAGCGGATGGTCCGCCACGTCGCGCCACAGCGCCAGCAGCCGCGGCGGGATAGGCGGCCAGGGCTCGTCCGTCACCGGGTGGGTCGGCTGGTAGCGGTAGCTGCGCTCCTTGTCGGTCACCCAGCCGAGCGATCCGCAATTGGTCATGCGCACGCTCATCGGCTTGCCGGTGCGGGGCATGGCCGGCACGTAGAGCGGCGCGGCCTCCACCACGGCGCGGATGTCATCCACCAGCGCGCGCTGGGCCGCGAGGTCGAGATGGCCGGGAAGGTGGCGGATGCCGGGCGGCAGGCCGCGGGAGGAGGCGTCGGGCATGCGCCCAGGGTAGGCCATATGCCGCGACAGCTCCACCCGAAACGGGACAGGCCGCGCTGCCGCGGCCTGTCTTTCCTGTCCTTGCGCCAGTTCGGGCGGTCGGGTCTGGAAGCCGCTCGGGCTCAGGCGAGCTCGGGAATGCGCAGCACCTGCCCGGGATAGATCTTGTCTGGATGGGTCAGCATCGGCTTGTTGGCCTCGAAGATGAGCGTGTGCTTGGCGCCCTTGCCCTTGCCGTACTGGGCTTCGGCGATCTTCCAGAGATTGTCGCCCTTCTTCACCGTGTAGAAGACCGGCTCCTTGGCCGGGATGGACGCCTTCACCAGCTCGGACATGTCGACGGCATCGAGCTTGAGGCCCGAATCCGGCACCACGACCTTCAGTTCGCCGGCCTCGACCTTGGAAACGCCCAGCGTGTTGCCGATGGCGATCACGGCCTTCTCGAAGATCGACTGGTCGGCCACGACGCCCTTGAGCACCGCCTTGTCGCCCACCATTTCCACCGACACCTTCTCGGTGCCGAGCTTGTGCGAATCGAGCTCCTTCTTGAGCTGTTCGGCTGCCGGCGGCTCGTCGTCGCCGATGCCGAGCTTCTTGCCCACCGATTTCACGAAGTCGAAAATGCCCATCGATCAATACCTCGCTTGCTCAAAAACGAACCCATGCGCGCGGCACGGAGGCACAATCTGGCATCCGTACTCCCGCATGGGAAGCGCAAAGGGCATTCGGCGCGACAGGCCGCGCGGGGCCTCAGTCGCGGTCGACGCGGCCGCGCATCTTCTTGACCGTTGAGCGTCCCGCCTTGGCCTTCAGCCGGCGCTCGACCGAGCCCTTTGTCGGCTTCGTCTTCTTGCGCGGCGGGGGTGGCGGCTCGGCCGCCTTGGCGACTAGCGCCGCCAGCCGCTCGCGCGCGTCCTCGCGGTTGCGCTCCTGCGTGCGGAACCGGTTGGCCTCGATGATGATGACGCCGTCCTTGGTGGCGCGCTGCCCGGCGAGGCGGTAGAGCCGCGGCTTGATGTGCTCCGGCACGCCCGCCGCGCTGCGCGCGTCGAAGCGCAGCTGCACCGCCGTCGACACCTTGTTGACGTTCTGCCCGCCCGGGCCGGAGGAACGGATGAAGTTTTCCTCCAGATCCGCCTCGGCGATGACCACGCCGGGCGCGGCCTCGATGTCGCCGGCCGCGCTCACGCGATCCACGAGACGATGTCGCGCGCCGGCTTGCGCGCAATGTCCGGCACTGTCGCGTCGGCGGCCGGGTAGCCCGTCACGATCAGCACCAGCGGCTTTTCGTTGTCCGGCCGGCCGCAGATGCTGTTGAGGAAGCCCATCGGCGCCGGCGTGTGGGTGAGCGTGGCCAGCCCCGCATTGTGCAGCGCCGCTACCAGCAGCCCGCAGGCCATGCCGACCGATTCCGGCACGTAATAATGCTTGTGGCGGGTGCCGTCCGCGTCGACGCCATATCGCTGCGCGAAGACCGCGATGAGCCAGGGTGCGATGTCGAGAAAGGGCTTGTCCTCGTTGGTGCCGAGCGGCGCCAGCGCGGCCAGCCATTCATCGCCGGCGCGGCCCGCATAGAAGGTGCGCTCTTCTTCCTCCGCGGCTTCGCGGATGCGTCGCTTTACGGCCGGATCGCCGATGCACACGAAGCTCCAGGGCTGCTGGTTGGCGCCGGACGGCGCGGTTCCGGCCGTCATCACGCAATGCTCGATGATCTCGCGCGGCACCGGCCGCGGATCGAAATCGCGCACGGTGCGCCGCGCGCCCATATGCGCGCGGAAGGCGCGGGCGCGTTCCGCCATCTCGGTCTCGGCAAGCGGCCGGAAGTCGAGCTTCGTGCGCAAGGGGGCGGCGATCGTGTCCATGCCGCGATTTTTCGCCCAAGGGCCGCACAAAGGCAATGGCCGCGCCGGCGGTGCCGCGCGCGGCCATAGGGAACGGTCGGGCGTTATTCGGCTGCGATGCCGAGGCGCGGCGCGGCGTCGTTGACGGCCGCGTCCACATGCTCCTCGAAGCGCGCGAAATTGTCGACGAACATGCCGACGAGGCGCTTCGCCTGCCGGTCATAGGCCGCCTTGTCGCTCCAGGTCGAGCGCGGGTCCAGGATGGCGGCGTCGACGCCGGGAACGTCGATCGGAACCTCGAACCCGAAATGCGGGTCGGTGCGGAACGCCGCGTCCGCCAGCGAGCCGTCGAGCGCCGCCGACAGCAGCGCGCGCGTCGCCTTGATCGGCATGCGCCTGCCGGTGCCGTAGGCGCCGCCGGTCCAGCCGGTGTTGACCAGCCAGCAGGTGGCCTCGTGCCGGGCGATCAGCTCGCGCAGCAGGTTGCCGTATTCCGACGGGTGGCGCGGCATGAAGGGCGCCCCGAAGCAGGTCGAGAAGGTGGCTTCCGGCTCGGTGACGCCGCGCTCGGTGCCGGCGACCTTGGCCGTGTAGCCCGAGAGGAAGTGGTACATCGCCTGCGCCGGCGTGAGGCGGGCAATCGGCGGCATGACGCCGAAGGCGTCGGCCGTCAGCATGATGATGTTCTTCGGATGCCCGGCGCGGCCGGTGTCGCTGGCATTGGGGATGAAGTGCAGCGGATAGGCGCAGCGCGTGTTCTCGGTCAGCGAGCCATCGTCGAAATCGGGCACGCGGCGGTCGTCCAGCACGACGTTTTCCAGCACCGTGCCGAACCGCCTTGTGGTGGCGAAGATCTCGGGCTCCGCCTCGGCCGACAGCTTGATCGTCTTGGCGTAGCAGCCGCCCTCGAAGTTGAAGATGCCGTCCGGCCCCCAGCCATGCTCGTCGTCGCCCAGCAGGGTGCGCGAGGCGTCGGCCGACAGCGTGGTCTTGCCGGTGCCGGAGAGGCCGAAGAAGACGGCCGCATCGCCGGCCCTTCCACCATTGGCAGGTCCGACATTGGCAGAGCAGTGCATGGGCATGACGCTCTTGGCCGGCAGCAGATAGTTGAGCGCGGTGAATACGCTCTTCTTCATCTCGCCGGCGTAGGCCGTGCCGCCGATCAGCACCAGCATGCGCGAGAAGTCGATGGCGATGACGGTCTCGGTGCGGCAGCCATGGCGCGCGGGGTCTGCCTTGAAGGAAGGCAGGTCGATGATGGTCATGGCCGGCAGGTAGCTTTCGAGCGAGGCGCGGTCCGGCCGGATCAGCAGGTTGCGGATGAACAGCGAGTGCCAGGCGAACTCGGTGACGACGCGCGCCGGCAGCGACAGGCCGGCATCGGCGCCGCCGACGAGGTCCTGCACGAACAGGTCGCGGCCCTTGGCGTGCTCGAGGAAATCGGCCAGCAGCAGCTCGAAATGCGCCGGCGACATCGGCTTGTTGTTGTCCCACCACACGGCGCCGTCGGTGGCGTCGTCGCGCACGATGAACTTGTCCTTGGGCGAGCGGCCGGTGTGCTGTCCGGTATAGGCGACAAGCGCGCCATCGGCGGTGAGCCTGGCTTCGCCCCGGCGCAGCGCCTCCTCGTAGAGTTCGGCTTCCAGCAGATTGTAGTGGACGGTGCCGGTGGCGGTCAGGCCAGCGGTATCGATCCCGCAGGCGGGATTGCGGATGCCGATCTCTTTCATGCTCCCCCTCTTTTCACCATTCATCGAAATCGAGCCGTCCTTCACCTGCGCGACAGGCCTGCCTAACAACGACCCGAAGTGACGGGTTCCCGCTCCCAAACAGAAAACATGAGCGATATCAAATAAATAATCGATTTAAAGATTTTGAAATCTGTTCAAATCGTTTAGATCGGCAATGTGCCCGCATTGTGGGCACGGAGGCCTCCGGGGAGTACGAAGGGGGCGGCGGATTGGTCGCGGCAAACGGGCTTGGATTGCGCCGCCACATTTTGTACCTAATTTGTCCATTCAACAGCCCTTCCAGGAAGCAGGAAGGGACGCCCGCTTATGAGGGAGCAGCTCGATATGGCAACGATCGCGCTCGTGGACGACGACCGGAACATCCTGACTTCGGTGTCGATCGCGCTGGAATCGGAAGGCTACCGTGTGGAGACCTACACGGATGGGGCATCGGCGCTGGAGGGGTTTGCGGCAAGGCCGCCCAACCTCGCCATCCTCGACATCAAGATGCCGCGCATGGACGGGATGGAGCTGCTGCGGCGGCTGCGCCAGAAGACCGACCTGCCGGTGATATTCCTGACCTCCAAGGACGACGAGATCGACGAGCTGTTCGGGCTCAAGATGGGCGCCGACGACTTCATCAAGAAGCCGTTCTCGCAGCGGCTGCTGGTGGAGCGCGTGAAGGCGGTGCTGCGGCGGGCGAGCGCGCGGGAGGCTGCCGCCAAGGCGCCGGCCAGCCAGCAGAAATCGCTGGAACGCGGCCAGCTGGTGATGGATCAGGAGCGCCACACCTGCACCTGGAAGGGCGAGCCGGTGACGCTGACCGTGACCGAGTTCCTGATCCTGCATTCGCTGGCGCAGCGGCCGGGCGTGGTGAAAAGTCGGGACGCCCTGATGGATTCGGCCTATGATGAGCAGGTCTACGTCGACGACCGCACCATCGACAGCCACATCAAGCGGCTGCGCAAGAAGTTCAAGGCCGTGGACGACGACTTCGACATGATCGAGACCCTCTACGGCGTGGGCTACCGCTTCCGGGAGGTGTGAACCCGAGGTTTGCCGGCATTCAGGGGATGGCGGGCTGCGAATGGCGATTTTTGAGGCATCGGGCGCCCGCGAGCGGGCATGCACGCCCCGCTCCGGCGCCGGCAAGCCGCCATTCGCGCCGCGCCGGACGCTGAATCCCTGCGGGCCGGCAGACTGATCGCCCATGGCGATGGCGACCGAAACCAACAAGAGCGACAGGCCCCTGCGCAGGACGGCCGCGCCGAAGCCGACGCTGCTGGCGCGGCTCACCGTGCCGGTGCGCCGCGTGCTGGGGCACTATGTGTTCTCCAACCTGACGCGGCGCATCCTGGTGCTCAACCTCGCCGCGCTCGGCGTGCTGGTGGTGGGCATCCTCTACCTCAACCAGTTCCGCGAGGGGCTGATCGACGCCCGCGTGGAAAGCCTGATGACGCAGGGCGAGATCATCGCCGGCGCGGTGGCCGCCTCGGCGACGGTCGACACCGATTCGATCAGCATCGATCCGGAGAAGCTGCTGGAGCTGCAGGCCGGCGAAAGCCTGCCGCCGGGCTCCGACCGACTCGACAATCTGGACTTCCCGATCAATCCCGAGCGCGTGGCGCCGCTGCTGCGCCGGCTGATCTCGCCTACCCGCACGCGCGCCCGCATCTACGACCGCGACGCCAACCTGCTGCTCGATTCGCGCCATCTCTATTCGCGCGGGCAGATCCTGCGCTACGACCTGCCGACCGTGACCGAAGAGGAGCCGGCCTTCCTCGACAAGGTGCAGAAGCGCTTCTTCGAGCTTTTCCGCCGCGGTGACATACCCGCCTATTTCGAGCAGCCGGGCGGCAGCGGTGCCGCCTATCCGGAGGTGATGAGCGCGCTGTCGGGCACGCCGGCCACGATCCGGCGAGTCAGCGAGAAGGGCGAGCTGATCGTTTCGGTGGCGGTGCCGGTGCAGCGCTACCGCGCCGTGCTGGGCGTGCTGCTGCTGTCCACCCAGGGCGGCGACATCGACAAGATCGTGGCGGCCGAGCAGATGGCCATCCTGCGCACCTTCGGCGTGGCGGCGATCGTGACCGGCATCCTGTCCATGCTGCTGGCGTCGACCATCGCCAACCCGCTGCGGCGGCTGTCGGCGGCGGCGGTGCGCGTGCGGCGCGGGGTGAAGAACCGCGAGGAGATACCCGATTTCTCCGACCGGCAGGACGAGATCGGCAATCTGTCGATCGCGCTGCGCGACATGACCAACGCGCTCTACAGCCGCATCGAGGCGATCGAGAGCTTCGCCGCCGACGTGTCGCACGAGCTCAAGAACCCGCTGACCTCGCTGCGCAGCGCGGTGGAGACGCTGCCGCTGGCCAAGAACGAGGAATCCCGCGCCCGCCTGCTGGAGGTGATCCAGCACGACGTGCGCCGGCTCGACCGGCTGATCACCGACATCTCCGACGCCAGCCGCCTGGATGCCGAGCTGGCGCGGGTGGACGCCGACCGCGTCGACCTGAAGAAGTTCCTCTCCGAGCTGATCGCCATCTCCAAGGACGTGACCCGCAACAAGAAGGCGGTGGAGATCGAGTTCAGGCCGGCCAAGCTGCCGCCCGGCGTCAAGGACTACCGCGTCACCGGCCATGAGCTGCGGCTGGGCCAGGTGGTGCTGAACCTGATCGACAATGCCCGCTCCTTCGTGCCGGACGAGAATGGCCGCATCGTCATCGGCCTGTCGCGCAGCGGCCGGCGCAACATCGTGACCGTCGAGGATAACGGGCCGGGCATCCGGCCCGACGCGCTGGAGCGCATCTTCGAGCGCTTCTACACCGACCGCCCGGCGGGCGAGGCCTTCGGCCAGAATTCCGGCCTCGGCCTGTCGATCAGCCGTCAGATCGTGGAAGCCCATGGCGGCACGCTGACGGCCGAGAACATCGCCGGCGGCAAGCCCGGCGACATTCGTGGCGCGCGCTTCGTGATGGCGCTGCCGGCCGAGGACTGAGCGTGCCGGCCGGCCCCGACCGCGCGGCGGGCGCGCGCTGATGGCGCACAATCTGCACGCCTGCGCGGTGCTGCTGGGCGACCGCGGCCTGCTGGTCACCGGCGCGTCGGGCTCGGGCAAGACCGAGCTCTGCCTAGCTTTGCTCGACCACTGCCGGCTGTGGGGCGCACATGCGTGCATGGTGTCGGACGACCAGCTGTTCCTGTCGGTGGCGGGCGGCAGGCTCATCGCGACGGCGCCGAAAACCATCGCCGGGCTGATCGAGGTGCGCGGGCTGGCGCCGACGCGCATCCCGCACGAGGCGAAAATGGTGGTGGATCTGCTGGTGCGGCTGCTGCCGGCGGCGCAAGCGCCGCGCATGGCCGAGGAACGGAGCGAGATGCTGCTGGGGGTCGAAGTGCCGGCGCTCGACCTCCCGGCCAACGACGCGCGCCACGCTGTGGCGGCGGTGGCCGCGCGGCTTGGGATCGCGCCGTTTAGAGGCTGAGCGCCACGGCGTGTCTGCCGGCGCTGCCAACACCCCGTCACCACGCTGCGCATGGTCACCTTACCCCGTAGACGGGGGAAGAACCGGCGTTGCGGCCGTCCGCGCCCTGGTTCCTCCCCTGCGAAGCGGGGGAGGGGGACCGCCGAAGGCGGTGGAGGGGGCATTTTTGCCGGAGCGTGGTCAACGACCCGCACGCAGAACACGTCGCCGCGCCAATGAAGCGGGCGCTCTTGCCGCTCAGAATGCCTTGAAGGTCAGCGTGGTGAGCGAGCGCACGATGCCGGGCACGTTGGCGACGTGGTCGTTGATGAACTTGCCGATGTCGTCCTCGTCCTCGATGTAGATCTTCATCAGCAGATCGTAGTCGCCGCTGGTGGAGTAGAGCTCCGAGACGATCTCGCGCTCGAACAGCGCGTCGGCCACCTCGTAGGTCTTGCCGGGCTGGCACTGGAGCTGGACGAAGACGGCGCGCATCGGGAACCTCGTGGTTTTGGCAAAGCTTTGCGCCCGGCCGGGCGGGTGTCAACGCCTCATGATGGAGGCGCGCAGCTGATCGGTCCTAGTCCGCCAGCAGCGTACGGCAGAGCGCATGCTCGGGGTCGGCCAGCCCGTCGATGACGGTGAAATGGTGGCGGTTGGGCTCGGCATAGGCGGCGGTTGCCGCGCCCAGCCCGGTCCAGATGTTGGAGAGCAGCGCGTTCTGCCGCACGAACTCGTCGCGCTCGGCCGCGCCGACCCAGCAGAAAAGCCGCGCGCCGCGCATCGGCTCCAGCAGGGCCGGGCTCTCGGCCGCCGCCTGCTCGTCGTCGAGTTGCAGGGTGGCGTTCATGCCAGTCTTCATCAGTGGCCGCAGGTCGTGCACGCCAGAGATCGAGACCGTGTTGACGATGCGCGAGCGCACCGAGGCCGAAAGCGGCGACGTGGCCGAGATCATGCGGGTGACGAGGTGGCCGCCGGCCGAATGTCCGGCGAGCCGGATCGGCCCGGCCACCGTTTCGGCCGCCTTCGCGACCGCGCGTCCCACCTCGGCGGTGATCTCGGCGATGCGCACTTCGGGGCAGAGCGTGTAGGTGGGCATCGCCACCGCGTGGCCGCTCTCCACCGCGCCACGCGCCAGGTGCGACCAGTAGCTGTTGTCGAAGCGCATCCAGTAGCCGCCATGCACGAAGACGACGAGGCCCTTCGGCTTGCCGCTGGGCATGAACAGGTCGAGCCGGTGGCGCAGCCCCTCGCCATAGGCGATCCCCAGCTTCGCGCGGCCGGCTCCGGCGAGCTGCTCGCGATAGGCTTTCGCCGGCTCCACCCAGGCGTCGGGCCAGCGGTCGCCGCCCGGAATGTTGGGCCCGTTTGAATAGGCGTCGTTCCAGTCCTCGATGCGATGCAGGATCAAGTGTCTCTCCCTCGGTCGGCCTCTCATAGCGCGGCGCGCGGCCTGTCGTCATCAGGCTCATGGCCCGGCAGATGTTTCAATCCTGAAATTTCATGCTTGAAACAATTTCCCTTCGGTGCAATCCTGACTCAAGGGAAGAGGAGCGCGTATGAAGGTCGCGGTACTCGGCGGCGGGCCGGCAGGGCTCTATTTCGCGATCAGCATGAAGCTGCGCGACGCGGCGCATGAGGTGACCGTGTTCGAGCGCAACCGCCCGGACGACACGTTCGGCTGGGGCGTGGTGCTCTCCGACGAGACGCTCGACAACCTCGCCGACAATGACGCCGAGAGCGCGGCCGAGATCCGCCGGCACTTCGCCTACTGGGACGACATCGCGGTGGTCTATCGCGACACGCGCACCGTCTCCACCGGTCACGGCTTCTGCGGCATCGGCCGCATGAAGCTGCTCAACATCCTGCAGGAGCGTGCCCGTGCGCTAGGCGTCGAGCTGCGTTTCCAGACCGAGATCGACGACCCTCGCCCCTTCATGGCCGACCATGACGTGGTGATCGCCGCCGACGGGCTGAACTCGAAGAGCCGCGCGGCCTTCGCGGAAACCTTCCGACCCGACATCGACCTGCGCCGCAACAAGTTCGTCTGGCTCGGCACGCACCAGAAATTCGACGACGCCTTCACCTTCATCTTCGAGCAGACCGAGCATGGCTGGGTCTGGGCGCACGCCTACCAGTTCGATCCCGACACGGCGACCTTCATCGTGGAATGCGGGCCGGAGACCTGGGAAAAATTCGGCTTCGGCCGGATGAGCCAGCAGGAATCGATCGCCGTCTGCGAGCGTATCTTCCAGAAGCATCTGGGCAGCCATTCCCTGATGACCAACGCCAACCATCTGCGCGGTTCGGCCTGGCTGAACTTTCCGCGGGTGCTGTGCGAGCGCTGGTCGCACGAGAATCTGGCGCTGATGGGCGACGCGGCTGCCTCGGCGCATTTCTCCATCGGGTCAGGGACAAAACTGGCGCTGGAGAGCGCCATCGCCATGGCCGAATATTTGCATTCGGAGCCGACGCTGGAAGCCGCCTTCGCCAGATACGAGGATGCGCGGCGCACCGAGGTGCTGAAGCTGCAGTCGGCGGCGCGCAACTCGCTCGAATGGTTCGAGGATGTCGAGCGCTATTTCCGGCTCGACCCGGTGCAGTTCAACTATTCGCTGCTCACCCGCTCGCAGCGCATCAGCCACGAGAATCTGCGGCTGCGCGATAGCACCTGGCTGGGCGGCGCCGAAGTCTGGTTCCAGACGCAGGCGGGCTCGGCCGTCAATGCCGAGCGCGCGCCGATGTTCGCGCCGTTCCGGCTGCGCGGCATGGAACTGAAGAACCGCGTCGTGGTGTCGCCGATGGCGCAGTATCGCGCCGTCGACGGAACCCCCACCGACTGGCATCTGGTGCATTATGGCGAGCGCGCCAAGGGCGGCGCCGGGCTGGTCTACATCGAGATGACCTGCGTGTCGCCGGAAGGCCGCATCACGCCCGGCTGCCCCGGCTTTTACAAGCCCGAGCACGAGGCGGCGTGGAAGCGCATCGTCGATTTCGTGCATGCCGAGAGCGAGGCGAAGATCTGTGCCCAGATCGGCCATGCCGGGCCGAAGGCCTCCACCCAGGTGGGCTGGGAGGACGAGGGCATGCCGCTGAAGGAAGGCAACTGGCCGATCATCGCGCCGTCCGCCGTGGCGTGGTCGCCAGTCCACCAGACGCCGAAGGCGATGGACCACGCCGACATGGAGCGCGTGCGCGACGAGTTCGTCGCCGCGGCGCGCATGGCGGACCGCTGCGGCTTCGACATGCTGGAGCTGCACATGGCGCATGGCTACCTGCTGTCGGCCTTCATCTCGCCGCTGACCAACCGGCGCGACGACGAATATGGCGGCAGCCTGGAAAACCGCATGCGCTACCCGCTGGAAGTATTCCACGCGGTACGCGCGGCATGGCCGCAGCAAAAGCCCATCTCGGTGCGCATCTCCGCCAATGACTGGGTGGGAGACGAGGGCGTGACCCCGGCCGATGCGGTGGAGATCGCGCGGCTGCTGCAGGCGGCAGGCGTCGACATCTGCGACGTCTCGGCCGGGCAGACCTCGAAGCGCGCGAAACCTGTCTACGGGCGCATGTTCCAGACCCCCTTCTCCGACCGCATCCGAAACGAGACCGGCATGGCCACCATGGCGGTCGGCAACATCTTCGAGCCGGATCATGTCAACTCGATCCTGATGGCCGGGCGCGCCGACCTGGTCTGTCTCGCCCGCCCGCATCTGGCCGACCCCTACTGGACGCTGCACGCGGCGGCGAAGTTCAACGACCGCGGCGTGACCTGGCCCAGCCCCTATTTGCCCGGCCGCGACCAGCTCTACCGGCTGGCCGAGCGGCAGGAACAGATGACGGGGAAGGTGTGATGGGTGGTGGTGATGGGAGCGCGGAAATGACGTCGCGCCACGCGCTCGTCACCGGCGGCGGAACCGGCATCGGCCGGGCGATCGCGCTGGCGCTTGCCGGCGCGGGCATCGCCGTCACCGCCAGCGGGCGCAGGGCGGAGCCGCTGGAGGAACTCGCGGCCGAACACGCGCTGATCCACGCCGCGACCGCCGACGTGACCGACGAGGCCTCGATGCAGGCGCTCTACGAGATGGCGCAGGCCGCGCGCGGGCCCTTCGACATCGTGGTGGCCAATGCCGGCATGGGCGAGAGCGCGCCGGCGCACAAGACCTCGCTGGAGCTGTGGCAGCGCACGCTGGACACCAACCTGACAGGCGCATTCCTGACCGTGAAGCCGGCCATCGAGCCGATGAAGCGGGCCGGGCGCGGCCGCATCGTCTTCATCGCTTCCGTCGCGGGGCTGAAGGGCGCGCCCTACGTCTCGGCCTATGTCGCAGCCAAGCACGGCGTGGTCGGCCTGACGCGCTCGCTGGCGCTTGAGCTGGCAAGATCCGGCGTGACCGTGAATGCCGTCTGCCCCGGCTATGTCGAGACCCCGATGCTTGAGCGCACGCTGGCCAACATCATGGCAAAGACCGGCCGCTCGGAGGCCGAGGCGCGCGCCGAGCTCGCCGGCGACAACCCGCAGGGCCGCATCATCGAGGCGGACGAGGTGGCCGGCGCTGTCCTGTGGCTGGTGAGCGATGCCGCGCGCTCGGTCAACGGGCAGGCGATCGCGATCTGCGGAGGCGAGACATGGTGAGCGCGGCGCTGAAGGCGGCGAAGCCCGGCCTGCCCAACCCCGACATGCCCAACAAGGAGCGGCTGCGCCTGTGGATTCGCCTGCTGCGCGCCGTGCATGTCATCGAGGGCGAGCTGCGCGAGCGGCTAAAGCGCGATTTCGGCTCCACCCTGCCGCGCTTCGACGTGATGGCTGCGCTCTATCGCGAGCCGGCGGGCATGCTGATGAGCGACCTGTCGCGTTTCCTGCTTGTCTCCAACGGCAACATCACCGGCATTGTCGACCGGCTGGTGGCCGACGGGCTGGTGATGCGGGCAAAACGCGAAGGCGACCGCCGCGCCTCGATCGTGCGCCTGACCGAGGACGGCGCGGAACTGTTCGGCCGCATGGCGCGGTCGCATGAGGAATGGATCGCCGAGCTGCTGGGCGGCGTCGGCGAGGACGATGCGCGCACGCTTTCGAGCATGCTGCGCTCCTTCCGCAGCAACTGGGAGGCAGAGCATTGAAGCCGACTGAGATGGCCGGGTTGAAGCCGAAGCATTTTCTCTGGCGCATGGAGGGGTCGGTGGCGGTGGTGCAGCTCGACCGCCCCGAGCGCAAGAACCCGCTCACCTTCGATTCTTATGCCGAGCTGCGCGACACCTTCCGCGACCTCGTCTATGCCGACGACGTGCACGCGGTGGTGTTCCTGCCGAACGGCGGCAATTTCTGCTCGGGCGGCGATGTGCACGACATCATCGGCCCGCTGGTCACGATGGACATGAAGGCGCTGCTGGCCTTCACGCGCATGACCGGCGACTTCGTCAAGGCGATGCTCAACTGCGGCAAGCCGATCATCTCGGCGGTCGATGGCGTCGCGGTTGGCGCCGGCGCCATCATCGCCATGGCCTCCGACATCCGCATCGCCACGCCGGCGGCGCAGACCGCGTTCCTGTTCACCCGCGTCGGGCTGGCCGGCTGCGACATGGGCGCCTGCGCGATCCTGCCCCGCATCATCGGCCAGGGCCGCGCCGCCGAGCTGCTCTACACCGGCCGCTCGATGACCGCGCAGGAGGGCGAGCGCTGGGGCTTCTACAACCGGCTGGTGGAGCCGGAGGCACTGGAAGCCGACGCGCTTTCGATGGCCGCGCGCATCGTGTCGGGCCCGACCTTCGCCCACGGCATCACCAAGACGCAGCTCAACCAGGAATGGTCGATGGGTCTCGACCAGGCGATCGAGGCCGAAGCGCAGGCACAGGCGATCTGCATGCAGACGAAGGATTTCGAGCGCGCCTACCGGGCCTTCGTGGACAAGCGGAAGCCGGTGTTCGAGGGGAATTGATGGCCGACCGCTCCTTCCTCACCTGGCCCTTCTTCGAGGACCGCCACCGCGACCATGCCGAGCGGCTGGAAGCGTGGTGCGCCAAAAATCTGCCTGTCGCGCATGGCGAGGACGGCGCGGGCGTCGACGATGCATGCCGCAGGCTGGTCGCCATGCTGGGCGACGGTGGGTGGCTGCTGCCGACCGCGGTCGATCCCGCAAACCCGGGTCCGATCGACGTGCGCACATTGTGCATCACGCGCGAGACGCTCGCGCGCCACGACGGCCTCGCCGATTTCGCCTTCGCCATGCAGGGGCTCGGCACCGGCGCGATCAGCCTGTTCGGTTCGCCCGGGCAGAAGCAGTGGCTTGCCAGGACGCGGGCGGGCAAGGCGCTCTCGGCCTTCGCACTGTCGGAGCCGCGCTCCGGCTCTGATGTCGCCAACATGGACATGATCGCGACGCTGGAAGGCGGCGACTATGTGCTGTCGGGCGAAAAGACCTGGATCTCCAATGGCGGCATAGCCGATGTCTACTGCGTCTTCGCCCGCACCGGCGAGGCGCCGGGCGCCAGGGGTATCTCCTGCTTCGTCGTGCCGGCCGACACGCCCGGCCTCGAGATCGCCGAGCGCATCGACGTCATCGCGCCGCACCCTCTGGCGCGGCTTGTCTTCAGGAATGCGCGCGTGCCGGCCTCGGCCATGATCGGCAGGCCCGGCGAGGGCTTCCGCATCGCCATGTCGGTGCTTGATACGTTCCGCCCGACCGTGGGTGCGGCAGCACTCGGTTTCGCGCGCCGCGCGCTCGACGAGAGTCTGTCCCGCGCGGCCGAGCGCAAACTTTTCGGCGCGCCGCTCGGCGATCTGCAGATGGTGCAGGGACACCTGGCCGACATGGCGCTCGACGTCGATGCCGCGGCGCTGCTGGTCTACCGCGCGGCATGGGCCAAGGATTCAGGCGCCCCCCGCATCACCCGCGAGGCGGCGATGGCGAAGCTGTTCGCCACCGACAGGGCGCAGGAGGTCATCGACCGCGCCGTGCAGCTGCACGGCGGCGACGGAGTGCGCAGGGGACACATCGTCGAGAGCCTGTATCGGGAAATCCGCGCATTGCGCATCTACGAGGGCGCGTCAGACGTCCAGAAGGTGGTGATCGCGCGCCAGACAATGGGAGCACGATGATGCTGGGGCCGTCCGGGCATAGCGACACATTCGCGCGGGACAATCTCCCGCCCGCCGATCAGTGGCCGCAGCTGAAGCTCGGCGGCTTCGACTATCCCGAATGGCTGAATGTCGGCGTCGAGCTGACCGACCGCATGGTGGAGAAGGGTTTTGGCGACCGCACCGCGCTGATCGGCAACGGCCGGCGGCGCACCTACAAGGAGCTGGCCGACTGGACCAACCGGCTGGCCCGCGCGCTGGTCGAGAATTACGGGGTGAAGCCGGGCAACCGCATCCTCATCCGCAGCCCCAACAACCCGGCCATGGTGGCCTGCTGGCTGGCGGCGACCAAGGCCGGCGCGGTGGTGGTCAACACCATGCCGATGCTGCGCGCCGGCGAGCTCGCCAAGATCGTCGACAAGGCCGAGATCGCGCTGGCGCTCTGCGACACGCGCATCCTCGACGAGATCGTGGCCTGCGCCAAGGACAGCCGCTTCCTCAAGCAGGTGATCGGCTTCGACGGCACCGCCAACCACGACGCCGAACTCGATCGAGCCGCGCTCGACAAGCCGGTGACGTTCGAGGCGGTGAAGACCGGTCGCGACGACGTCGCGCTGCTCGGCTTCACCTCCGGCACCACGGGCGTGCCCAAGGCGACGATGCATTTCCACCGCGACATCCTCATCATAGCCGACGGCTACGCGAAAGAGGTGCTGCAAGTGACACCCGACGACGTGTTCGTCGGCTCGCCGCCGCTCGCCTTCACCTTCGGTCTCGGCGGCCTGGCGGTGTTCCCGCTGCGCTTCGGCGCGGCCGCCACGCTGCTGGAGAATGCCAGCCCGCCGGCGATGATCGAGATCATCGAGAAATACCGCGCGACGGTCTCCTTCACCGCGCCGACCGCCTACCGCGCCATGCTGGCCGCCATGGACAAGGGCGCCGACCTGTCGTCGCTGCGGGTCGCGGTGTCAGCCGGCGAGACGTTGCCGGGGCCCGTGTTCGACCTGTGGGTCCACAAGACCGGCAAGCCGATCCTCGACGGCATCGGCGCGACCGAGATGCTGCACATCTTCATCACCAACCGCTTCGACGACATGCACCCGGCCACCACCGGCCGGCCGGTGACCGGCTACGAAGCCCGCATCGTCGACGAGGAGATGAACGAGGTGCCGCGCGGCACGGTGGGGCGGCTGGCGGTGCGCGGGCCGACCGGCTGCCGCTATCTCGCCGACGAGCGGCAGCGCGACTATGTGCGCGGCGGCTGGAACCTGACCGGCGACAGTTTCTTCCAGGACGAGGACGGCCGCTTCCACTTCGCCGCGCGCACCGACGACATGATCATCTCCGGCGGCTACAACATCGCCGGGCCGGAGGTGGAGGCCGCACTGCTGGCGCACTCGGACGTGGCCGAATGTGCGGTGATCGGCGTCGCCGACGAGGCGCGCGGCCAGATCGTGGAGGCGCATGTGGTGCTGGCGCAGGGCGTGATGCCCGACGCAGACACGGTGAAGCGCCTGCAGGAGCATGTGAAGCTCGCCATCGCGCCCTACAAATATCCCCGCTCGGTGAGGTTCGTGGACGCGCTGCCGAAAACGCAGACCGGCAAGATCCAGCGCTTCCGCCTGCGCGAGGAGGCGGGGTCGTGACCGACCAGCCGCAAATGGGCACGCATGGCGCCGAGACCGATTTTTCGTCGCGCATGTCCTATGCCGACTATCTGGCGCTTGCGCAGATCCTCGACGCGCAGAAGCCGCTGTCGTCGGCGCATGACGAGCTGCTGTTCATCATCCAGCACCAGACCTCCGAACTGTGGATGAAGCTCGCCATCCACGAGATCGAGGCGGCCTGCGCCGCCATCCGCTCCGACAATGTGCAGCCGGCCTTCAAGATGCTGACGCGGGTGGCGCGCATTTTCGAGCAGCTCAACGGCGCATGGGACGTGCTGCGCACCATGACGCCGTCGGAATACACCGAGTTCCGCGGCCAGCTGGGCAAGTCTTCGGGCTTCCAGTCCTGGCAGTACCGCGCCATCGAGTTCCTGGCCGGCAACCGCAACGAGGCGATGATCGCGCCGCATGCGCATGTGCCGGAGGTGAAGGCGCGGCTGGAGGGTATCCTCGACAGGCCGAGCCTCTACGACGAGGCGCTGCTGCTGCTGTCGCGGCGCGGCTTCGATGTCGGCCAGCCGTCGGGCGACTGGCGCAAGGCCCATACGCACAGCGACCGGGTCATGGCGGCGTGGAAGGCGGTCTACCGCGAGCCGCAAAGATACTGGGAGCTGTACGAGCTGGCGGAGAAGCTGGTCGACTTCGAGGACTATTTCCGCCGCTGGCGGTTCAATCACGTGACGACGGTGGAGCGCATCATCGGGCTGAAGCGCGGCACCGGCGGCACGGCAGGAGTTTCCTACCTGCGGCGGATGCTGGAGGTGGAACTTTTCCCGGAACTGTGGAAGCTTCGCACCGAGCTTTGAGCACGGCGGCGCGCCACCGGGGAAAGCGGGAATGCCGGAGGGGAGACTTCCGGAAGCGTGAGAACAAAATGGGAGTAGTGGAAATGAAGAAAATCATCGCAGCGGCCGTGCTCGGCCTTTCCATGAGTGCATCGGGACTGGCCTTCGCCGAGCCGGTGAAGATCGGCATGATCACCACCACCTCGGGCGGCGGCGCCGGCCTCGGCATCGACGTGCGCGACGCCTTCCAGCTGGCGATCAAGCAGTCGGGCAATTCGGACGTGCAGGTGATCGTCGAGGACGACGCGCAGAAGCCCGAGCTGGCAGTTCAGATCGCCGACAAGATGGTGCAGTCCGACCAGGTGGACCTGATGACCGGCATCATCTGGTCGAATCTGGCCATGGCCGTCGTTCCGGCAGTGACCGCGCAGGACGTGATCTACCTGTCGCCCAACGCCGGCCCCTCGCCGCTGGCCGGCGCCCAGTGCAGCCCCAACTATTTCAACGTCGCCTACCAGAACGACAATTTCCACGAGGCGATGGGCCAGTACGACAACGACACCTACAAGAAGACCTTCATCCTCGCGCCGAACTATCCGGCCGGCAAGGATTCGCTGACCGGCTTCAAGCGCTACTACAAGGGCGAGCTCGCGGGTGAGGTCTACACGCAGATCGGCCAGACCGACTACGCCGCCGAGATCGCGCAGATCCGCGCTTCCGGCGCCGATTCGGTGTTCTTCTTCCTGCCGGGCGGCATGGGCATCGCCTTCGCCAAGCAGTATGCGCAGTCTGGCGTGGACATTCCGTTGACCGGCCCCGCCTTCTCCTTCAGCCAGGACGTGCTGCCGGCGATCGGCGACGCCGCGCTGGGCGTGAAGAACTCGGCCTCCTGGTCGCCCGACCTCGACAACGAGACCAACAAGAAGTTCGTCGAGGACTTCAAGGCCGAATTCGGCCGCATCCCCTCGGTCTACGCGGCGCAGTCCTTCGACACGGCCAACCTCATCCTGTCGGCTCTCGGCAAGGCGAGCGTGAAGGACAAGGACGCGTTCCGCGCGGCGCTGAAGGCGGCCGACTTCAAGTCGGTGCGCGGCAAGTTCAAGTTCAACAACAATCTCCACCCGATCCAGGACATCTACATCCGCGAGGTGGTGAAGCTCGAAGACGGCACGCTGAGCAACAAGATCGTCTCGACGGCCTTCACCGACCACGGCGACGCCTACGCCGCCGACTGCAAGATGTAAGGGATCACAGCGCCCCCTTCACCACGCTTCGCGTGGTCCCCTTCCCCCGTTCACGGGGGAAGGGCCCGCGTCGCGGCCCGCCGCCGCCTGGTTCCTCCCCTGCGAAGCGGGGGAGGGGGACCGCCGCAGGCGGTGGAGGGGGCGTTTATACCATCACCCAGCAAACAACCAAGAAAACCGGCCCGCCTTGCAAACCGCCCTCCTCATCGAACAGCTGCTCAACGGGCTTCAGCTCGGCGTCATGCTGTTCCTCATGGCGGCTGGGCTGACGCTGATCTTCGGCGTCATGGGCCTGATAAACCTCGCGCACGGCTCGCTCTACATGGTCGGCGCCTTTGCCTGCGCCACTGTCGCGGCATGGACCGGCTCCTTCTGGCTGGGGCTGGTGGCGAGCCTCGTGGCGGCGGCGGCCGCCGGCGCCATCGTTGAGCTGCTGGTTATCCGCCGGCTCTATCGCCGCGACCATCTCGACCAGGTGCTGGCCACCTTCGCGCTGATCCTCGTCTTTTCGGAAGGCACGCGCTGGCTGTTCGGCTCCTTCCCGCTCTATCTCAACATCCCGCCGCTGCTTTCGGGCGCAGTCGCCCTGCCCGGCGGCTCGCAATATCCGCTCTACCGGCTGGCGATCATCGCCGTCGGCGTGCTGGTGGCGGTCGGCCTCTACCTGCTGATCTCGAAGACGCGGCTGGGCATGCGCATCCGCGCCGGCGAATCCGATCGTGAGATGATCGGCGCGCTCGGCGTCGACGTGGCCACCCTCTACACGCTGGTCTTCGCGCTGGGGGCGGCGCTCGCCGGCCTTGCCGGGGCGCTGGTCGGCGCCATCCAGTCGGTGCAGGTGGGCATGGGCGAGCCGGTCCTTATCCTCGCCTTCGTGGTCATCGTCATCGGCGGCATCGGCTCCATCAAGGGCGCGCTGGTCGGCGCGCTGCTCGTCGGCGTGGTCGACACGCTGGGCCGCTTCCTGCTGCCGCAGCTGTTCGGCCTGCTGATGAGCCCGTCGCAGGCGGGCTCGGTCGGCGGCGCGCTGGCCTCCATGCTGATCTACGTGGTGATGGCGGTGATCCTCGCCGTGCGGCCGCGCGGCCTGTTCGCGGGGCAGGGCTGAGCCATGGCCATGAACCGCGAGACAGTCCTCAACATCGTGCTGGCGCTGCTGCTGCTGGCCGCGCCGGTGGCCGCGAGCTATGCCGGCCAGCAATTCTACGTGACGCTGGCGACGCGCGTCGCGATCTTGGCGCTGGCGGCGGTGGGCCTCAACATCGCGCTCGGGCTGGGCGGCCTGGTGTCCTTTGGCCATGCCGCCTTCTTCGGCATCGGGGGATACGCGGCCGGCATCCTCGCCGCCCACGCAATGTCGATGGAGCCGCTCGCCTTCGGCATTCCCGGCACCAAGCAGATGATCGTGATCTGGCTGGTGGCCATGGCTGCGAGCGGGCTGGCGGCGCTGGCCATCGGCGCGATCAGCCTGCGCACGGCGGGCGTCTACTTCATCATGATCACCCTCGCCTTCGCGCAGATGATCTACTACTTCGCCATCTCCTGGCCGGCCTATGGCGGCGAGGACGGGCTGTCGATCGCGCTCCGCAACGGCTTTCCCGGCGTCAACACGCTGCGGCCGCTGCCCTTCTTCCTCATCTGCTACGGCCTGCTGGCGGCAGCGCTGGTGTTCTTCGTGCTGCTCAAGAATTCGCGCTTCGGCGCTGCGCTGCAGGCCAGCCGCCAGAACGAGGTGCGCGTCGCCGCTATGGGCATCGCGCCCTACCGCATCCGCCTCGCGGCCTTCGTCGTGTCCGGCATGATAACCGGCGTGGCCGGCGCGCTGTTCGCCGATTTGAACCGCTTCGTCAGCCCGTCCATGCTGTCCTGGCACATGTCGGGCGAGCTGATCGTGCTGATCATCCTCGGCGGCGTCGGGCGGCTGTTCGGGCCGGTGGTGGGGGCCGCGATCTACGTGCTGCTGGAATTCTGGCTCGGCGGCATCACCGAGCGCTGGCAGTTCTTCCTCGGGCTGGGGCTGCTGGGCGTGGTGCTGTTTGCGCGCGGTGGCGTCATCGGCCTGCTGGCGGGGAGGGCGCGGCATGGCTGAGCCGGTGCTGGTCGTCGCCGACCTGGTGAAGAGTTTTGGCGCGCTGAAGGCGACCGACCATGTCGACCTCGACCTGCGGCCGGGCGAGATCCATGCGCTGATCGGCCCGAACGGCGCGGGCAAGTCGACGCTGATCAACCAGATCGCGGGCACGCTCAGGCCCAACTCCGGCTCGATCAGCTTCGCCGGCGAGGACATCACGGCTCTCGGAACCGCCGAGCGTGCCCGGCGCGGGCTGGGCCGCACCTTCCAGGTCTCGTCGCTGGCGCCGGAATTTTCGGCGCTGCGCAACGTCATGCTGGCGGTGCAGGCGGTGCAGGGGTCGAGCTTCCGCTTCTTCCGCCCGGTGATGCGCGATGACACGCTGGTGGAACCGGCCATGGCCGCGCTCTACCGGGTCGGGCTGGCGAACCGCGCGAAAATCCCCGCGGCTGAGCTGTCGCATGGCGAGCGCCGCCAGCTGGAGATCGCCATCGCGCTGGCGCTGGGCTCGAAGGCCTTCCTGCTCGATGAGCCGATGGCAGGCATGGGGCCGGAAGGCTCCAAGCGGCTGACCGGCTTCCTCGACGGGCTGCGCGCTGAAGCGCCGATCCTGCTGGTCGAGCACGACATGAACGCCGTCTTCGCGCTGGCCGACCGTATCTCGGTGCTGGTCTACGGCCGCGTGATCGCCAGCGGCAGCGTCGACGAGATCCGCCGCGACCCCGCCGTGCGCAAGGCCTATCTGGGGGATCACGCCTGATGCTGCTCGAGGTCGAAGGGCTGGAAGCGGGCTATGGCGCCAGCCAGGCGCTGTTCGGCGTCGACCTCGCGGTCGCCGAGGGCGAGGTGGTCGCGCTGATGGGCCGCAACGGCATGGGCAAGACAACGACCATCCGCGCCATCTGCAATCTGACGCCGCCGCGGGGTGGGGCGGTGCGTTTCGCCGGCGCGGCGCTCAAGGGCATGCCGCCGCACAAGGTCGCGCGGCTCGGCATAGGGCTGGTGCCGGAGGGCCGCCGCTGCTTCCCCAATCTGACCGTGGAGGAAAACCTGGTGGCGGCGGCGCGGCCGGGCAAGTGGAGTTTCGCCACGGTGACCGAGCTGTTTCCCCGGCTGGCGGAACGGCGCACCCAGATGGCCAACACGCTGTCGGGCGGCGAGCAGCAGATGCTGGCGATCGGCCGCGCGCTGATGACCAATCCCCGCCTTGTCATCCTCGACGAGGCGACTGAGGGCCTGGCGCCGGTCATAAGGCAGGACATCTGGGCGGCGATCCGCCGGCTGAAGGGCGAAGGCGAATCGATCCTGATCGTGGACAAGACGCTGCCGGAGCTGCTGCCGGTGGCCGACCGCTGCACGGTGCTGGAGAACGGCCGCACCGTATGGACCGGCGCGCCGGACGAACTCGGCACCGAGCTGCAGGACCGGTATCTCGGCGTCTGAGCAGGCAATGACTGGAGGCATGACATGAGCGGCGAACCCAACCTGCGCACCCTGCACCCGGCCGGATGGAAGCCGGCCAAGGGCTATTCCAACGGCATCGTGGCGGAGGGCCGCACCGTATGGCTGGGCGGGCAGATCGGCTGGAACGGCCAGCAGCAATTCGAGACCGACGATTTCGCCGGGCAGGTGCGGCAGACGCTGGAGAACATCGTCGCCATCCTCGCCGAGGCCGGCGGCGGGCCGGAGCACATCGTGCGCATGACCTGGTTCATCACCGACAAGCAGGCCTATCTCGACCAGCTGCCCGCGGTGGGCGAGGCCTACCGCGCGGTGATGGGCCGCAATTTCCCGGCCATGAGCGTGGTGGAGGTGAAGGCCCTGATCGAGGACCGCGCCAGGGTCGAGATCGAGGCGACGGCGGTTCTGCCTTAGCCCTCGTCGTGCCGGGGCTTACGCCCCGGGCGACCTGCACCTCCGGTCCCAGGCTTGCAGCGTCTCCCGCCCCCGGACCAGGCTGGATCGCACGACTGTCGCGCTACTCCACCTCTGCGCCCAGGCCCGTCATCAGCCCCACGAATTCCGGAAAGCTCGTGGCGATCGTGTTGCGGTCGTCCACGGTGACCGGCTTTTCCGCCGCCATGCCCAGCACGAGGAAGCTCATGGCGATGCGGTGGTCGAGATGTGTGGTGACCGTGCCGCCGCCATAACCCTTGCCGCCCGGCTTTCCGCGCACGGTCAGCGTCGACTCCCCTTCGGTGCAGTCGATGCCGTTGGCCTCCAGCCCGCGCGCCACCGCCGCCAGCCGGTCGCTCTCCTTCACGCGCAGCTCCTCCAGCCCATCCATCACCGTCTCGCCTTCGGCGAAGGCGGCGGCGATCGACAGGACGGGATATTCGTCGATCATGAAGGGCGCGCGGCCTGCCGGCACGCGCACGCCCTTCAGCTCCGAATGGCGCACGCGCAGATCGGCCACCTCCTCGCCGCCGGCGTCGCGGCGATCCAGAAGCTCGATGTCGCCGCCCATTTCCTGCAGCGTCAGGATCAGCCCCGTGCGGGTCGGGTTCATCAGCACGTTGCGGATGGTCACGTCCGACCCGGGCACGATCAGCGCGGCCACCAGCGGGAAGGCAGCACTCGAGGGGTCGCCCGGCACGGCGATGGTGCGGCCGGTCAGCCTGCCCTGCCCCTGCAGGCGGATATGGCGCACGCCCTCGGCGTCGGTCTCCACCTCCAGCTCCGCGCCAAAGCCCCGCAGCATCTTTTCCGTGTGGTCGCGCGTCATGATCGGCTCGACCACGGTGGTCACGCCCGGCGTGTTGAGGCCGGCCAGCAGCACGGCCGACTTCACCTGCGCCGAGGCCATCGGCACGCGGTAGCTGATGGGGATCGCCGTGCGCGGCCCGGCAAGGGTGATCGGCAGCCGGTCGCCGGGCTGCGCGTCAAGCACCTGCACCCCCATCAGCCGCAGCGGGTCGAGCACGCGGCCCATCGGCCTTTTCGACAGCGAGGCGTCGCCGGTGAAGGTCGTCTTCATGTCATAGGTGCCGACCAGCCCCATCGTCAGCCGCGAGCCGGTGCCGGCATTGCCGAAATCCAGCGGCGCCTCCGGCTCCAGCAGCGCGCCATTGCCGGTGCCGCGGATGATCCACTCGCCGCCGGCAGCGGCCGGCCGCTCGATGCGAGCGCCCATGGCGCGCATGGCGTCGGCGGTGCGCAGCACGTCCTCGCCCTCCAGCAGTCCGGTCACCCGCGTCTCGCCCGAGGCCAGTCCGCCGAACATCAGCGATCGGTGCGAGATCGACTTGTCGCCCGGCACCGCCACGCTGCCCGTCAGCGGCCCCTTGCGGCGCGACGTGGCGGGGGAGAGGCTTGCGTGGTCGGACATGGCGGGTCAGGCTCCGGCGGCGGTGGCGGGTCGGAGGCGCGGCGGCATGCCGGGCTGCCGACCGCGGGCGGCGGTCTCCTAACATGGCAGGGCTGCGCGGTCATCATCTTTCCGGGCGGTTTCGGGCGTCACGGCGGCACCTCGCAGCCCTTGCGGGATAGGCTTTGACAGCGGCAGGACTTGTGGTTATGGGGACCGATCTTTCATGAGACCGGGAGGCCGGCGCGCGACGCGCGCTGCCGGGCGGGAGCAAAGGACGCAAGAGGCAGCAACCGTGGCTAAACTCCAACTTGGCACAAAGCGCGTCGATCCTGAGACGGGGCGCAAGTTCTACGACCTCAACAAGGACCCGATCGTCTCGCCCTACACGGGCAAGAGCTATCCGCGCTCCTATTTCGATTCCGGCGAGGCCTCGGCCGTCGAGGACGAGGAAGTCGAGGAGAAGGAGATCGACGGCGAGGAAGAGGGCGCTGAGATCGTGTCGCTCGAGGATGCCGACGAAGAGGCATCCGGCAGCGGCAAGGATTCCGACGTCGATCTCGGCGACGATGATGACGACGACGATGTCGACCTCGGCGACGAGGAAGACGAGACCTTCCTCGAAGACGAGGAAGAGGACGACGACGTTTCCGGCATCATCGACGTCGACGACGACGACGAGGAACACTGAGCCTCCCGCGGCTTGACGCCTGGCCTTGGGCCGGGCGGCGGCGGGTGCGGCAGATCGCTCCGCAAGGAAGCGGCAAATAGCGGCGCCCGGACACTTGATCTTCGCCGGCGGCTGGCTTAGAAGCCGCCAGCACAATCGACCGGACCCAAACGGTCGTACATCTCTCGCCGGAAACGGCGTCCGGCCTGGCCGGAAGTGGGGCCATAGCTCAGTTGGGAGAGCGCTTGAATGGCATTCAAGAGGTCGTCGGTTCGATTCCGATTGGCTCCACCAGTTTCCCTACCTCACGGCAGTTCGCTTCGCTCACGCCTCCGACGCTGCGGAACTAGCCGCAGCTCGTGATCCAGCGGTTGCCGCGAAGCTCCGGCCGGCATTTCGGCTGCATGCTGGGAATGCGCATCTCCGGCGGGCGATAGCGCATCGCGTCGCGGTCCGTCTCAAGGTTCAGCCGGTGCTCTTCCTGGTCGCGCAGCATGCGCTGCTCGTGCGCCCGCATCTGCAGCTCGATGCCCGGCTGGTCGCGCGCCGGGCCGATGCGCTCCTGCGTCGGCTCCAGCGCCAGCGCGCTTGCCGCAGCCAGGCTCGTCGCGCAGGCGCAGGCCGCCGCCAAGACCGCTCTGCCCCTGTGCATGGTCGCCCGCATATGGGTCTCCTCGATGTGGCCTTTCGCCGAATTGACGCGGGCATCGCTGCTCGCCTCTCCAGGTCAATATAGGCCGGCGAGCCTCACGACCAAGCCGCGTCCAGGGCCGGCGGACTGGCGCAGCCTCGCCCGAACAGGAGAAAAGACAAGAAAAAAAGCGGGCCATGAGCCCGCTTCCCTTCGTTCCCGAGACCGTATTTCCGCTCGCCAGTACATCCGTGGTCGGCGATCGATCGATCGGGTCAAATGCAGCCGCCTCGCGGGAAACCTCACGGCGCATCTCGCCGGACATTCCTCGCCGCGCCAGCGGCCGTGACGCTGATATGGTGTCGGCCCTGCGCCTGCGCAAGTGGCGCGCCGCCGGGCCGCTGATGACGCTGGGTCACGGCCAGTCGGCAAAGTTGCGCGGCGGCGCGTTGGCGATGCCGTGGCGCGCATCGGCCACCGCGCGGCGGTAGCTGCCGGGCGGCATGCCCATCATCTTGCGGAAGAAATGCGAAAAATGCGCGGGATCGTTGAAGCCCAGCGCATGCGCCAGCTGCTGGATGGTCAGCGACGACCGTTCCAGCCGGATCGCGGCCTCCTGCGCCAGCCGCTCCGCCACCAGCGCCTTGGGCGACTTGCCGATGCCGCTGGTGCAGATGGCGTGTAGCCGGTCGGACGAAATGCCGAGCGCGGCCGCATATTGCGCCACGCTCCAGTGGCTGCGGAAGTTCATCTCCACCAGCCGGCGGAAACGCTGCAGCAGGCCCGATTTCTCGCCGATCGCCGGCAGCGCCAGCGCACCGCCCTCCGAAACCCGCAGCAGGCTGACCAGCATCACCCGCAGCAGCGCCGACAGCATCAGCGTCGTGCCCTCGCGGCCCTGGCGCAGCTCCTCGATCACACGCTCGAAGCTGCGCTCCACCATCGTCGCCTGCTCGTGCCTGCCGGCCAGCGACAGCACGAAATCGCGGTCGGCGAGATAGCGCAGCCCCACCGATTCCGGCTGGTCGCCGATAGCGGCGACGACGATGGCGTCGCTCACCCAGCCGCGAAAGCCGGTGGCGCCCGCCTCGGTGCGCAGCCGCCCCGGCTTCATCGAGCCCAGCCACATCACCGCCGGCGCGGTGATCGTGAAGCGTTCGTCGCCGGAGCCGGCCTCGCCCTGCCCGTCGGTCAGCAGCACGATCTGCCGGGCCAGCGCCTCCGGTTGCCGGTTGTACGACCAGATCCGCTGCTGCAGCCCGCTGTCGATCCTCTCGGCCTTCACTGTCCCTTGCCCCGCTCACGCGAAATTGGCCGCCGCGTCTCCGCTGCGACCAGCTTTTTACAATAGATAGCCAGTTTTCTACATTTCCGATGGCGGGTGCAATGATGTTTGCTCAACGTCGGAGCAAACATGCCGGCGTCGCGGCACGCGCCGGCGCCGGGAGCGGGGCTGGAGGGCCCGGCTCCGCAGGGAGGAGAACAGGTTGCACAAGGCCGTGCTCGACACGACCGGCGGGATCGTGCCCGCGCGCCCCGCCGTCTCGACGGCGGCTGGTGCGCGGCATGCCGCCAACGTGGCGGCGGCCAGCTTTCCCGCATGGTCGCGCACCCCGCCCAGCGAGCGCCGCGCCGTCCTCAACCGCGCCGCCGACCTGCTGCTGCAGCGCTCGGAGGATTTCGTGGCCGCCATCCGCCTGGAAACCGGCGGCACCCGCGCCTGGGGCGAGCTCAACTGCCGGCTCGGCGCCTCTATCCTGCGCGAGGCTGCCGCCATGACCACGCAGATCGCCGGCGAGGTCATTCCTTCCGACCAGAGCGGCTCGCTGGCGCTGGCCATCCGCCAGCCATGCGGCGTGGTGCTTTCCATCGCGCCGTGGAACGCGCCCATCGTCCTGTCGGTGCGGGCGCTCGCCATGCCGCTCGCCTGCGGCAACACGGTCGTGTTCAAGGCCTCCGAGCTCTGCCCCCGCACCCACGCCCTGGTGGCGGCGACGCTGCATGAAGCCGGCGTGCCGAAAGGGGCGCTCGCCGTGGTCCACAATGCCGATGACGAGGCGGAGTCGATCGTGGAGACGCTGATCGCGCATCCGGCGGTGCGGCGGGTCAACTTCACCGGCTCCACCCGCGTCGGCCGCGTCATCGCCGAGCTTTGCGCCCGCCATCTCAAGAAGTGCCTGCTGGAGCTGGGCGGCAAGGCGCCGATGATCGTGCTCGACGACGCCGACCTCGACGCCGCGGTGGAAGCCGCCGCCTTTGGCGCCTTCTTCCACCAGGGCCAGATCTGCATGTCGACCGAGCGGCTGATCGTGCACGAGGCGCTGGCCGCCGATTTCGTCGCACGCCTGCGCGAAAAGGCCGAGCGCATGGCGCTGCCCGACCGCTCGGGCGAGACCGAGATCGGCCCGATGATCAGCGAGCAGGCCGCCGGCCGCGTGAAGGCGCTGGTCGACGACGCGGTCACCAAGGGCGCCTCGCTCGTCGCCGGCGGCCGTCAGGACGGCGCCCGCATGGAACCCACCATCCTCGACGGCATCTCGCCAAACATGCGTGTCTACTACGAGGAGACCTTCGGCCCGGTCGCGGCGGTCATCCGCTTCAGCGAGATCGACGAGGCCGTATCCATCGCCAACGACACCGAATACGGGCTGGCGGCGGCGGTGTTCGGCCGCGACGTCGGCCGAGCGCTGGCCGTCGCCCGGCGCATCGAGAGCGGCATCTGCCATGTCAACCGCGCGACCATCCACGACGAGCCGCAAATGCCGTTCGGCGGCATGAAGGCGTCGGGCTACGGCCGCTTCGGCGGCAGGGCCGGCATGGAGGAATTCACCGAGCTGCGCTGGATCACGATCCAGGACGGAGGCGGCCATGCATGAGCCGATTCGCAAAGCCGTGCCCGCCCGCTGCCTGCCCGATCTGTATACAGCGCGGCGGCTGGTCGCGCCATTCGATGCCACCTCGCGCGGTCGTGATCGAATTCTTGCGCTTCATGTATACATGCGACCGGATTGCGCGATGACAGGCCGGCGGAAACTCCATAGGCTGGCAGTCATGGTCGCCATGGGACGGAAGAGAGCGGGAGCCGCGTCCCGCCGGCCCGCCGGCGCCCCAAGCCAGGGAGGCAGGTCATGAACGTCATGGACAGGTCCATAGCGGCGCCGAAGGCGCCCGAGCGCTTCTTCATCAACGGGCGGTGGGCCGAACCCATCTCGCAGCAGACCCTGAAGGTGTTCTCGCCCTCCACCGAAGAGCTGCTCATCACCTATCCGGAGGCCGGGCCGGCCGACATCGACCGCGCCGTGCAGGCCGCCCGCGACGCCTTCGACAAGGGGCCATGGCCGCGCATGGCGCCGGCCGAGCGCGCCATGTACCTGCGCCGCGTGGCCGATCTGCTCACCCAGCGCCTGGACGAAATCGCGCATGCGTGGACGCTGCAGGTCGGCGCGCCGATCATGCTGACCAGGAAGCTGGTCGGCCAGAACCCGACGCTGTTCAACTATTACGCCGACCTCATCGAGAAGACGGGCTTCGTCGACGAGCGCAAGCGTGACGATGGCGGCCGCGTGCGCGTCGTCCGCGAGCCGGTCGGCGTCTGCGCCGCCATCACGCCGTGGAACGCGCCGCTGGTGCTGCTGTCCTATAAGGTCGCCGCCGGGCTCGCCGCCGGCTGCACCATCGTGGCCAAGCCCTCGCCCGAGACGCCGCTGGAAGCCTACATCCTGGCCGAATGCATCGAGCGCGCCGGCCTTCCCGAAGGCGTGTTCAACATCGTGCCGGCGGGCCGCGAAGGCGGCGACTACCTGGTGCGTCACAAGGGCATCGACAAGGTCGCCTTCACCGGCTCCACCGCCGCCGGCAAGCATATCGCAGCCGTCTGCGCCGAGCGGCTGGCGCGCGTGTCGCTCGAGCTCGGCGGCAAGTCGGCCGCCGTGCTGCTCGACGACGCCGACTTCGCCAAGGCGCTGCCCAGCCTCATGGTCTACACCATGCCCATCACCGGGCAGGTCTGCTTCTCGCTGACGCGCATCCTGGTGCCGGAGCGGCGCGAAAAGGAATTCCTCGACATGTATCTGGGCGCGGTCTCCGGCATCAAGGTCGGCGACCCGTTCGATCCGTCGACCCAGATGGGGCCGTTAACCATGGAGCGGCAGCGCGCCCGGGTGGAGGGCTACATCGCGGCCGGCCGCGCCGAGGGCGCCACCGTCGCCTGCGGCGGCGGCCGCCCCCACGGCTTCAGCCGCGGCTACTATGTGGAGCCCACCGTCTTCACCGATGTCACCCAGCACATGAAGATCGTGCAGGAGGAGATATTCGGCCCGGTCGTGTCGGTGATGACCTACCGCGACGAGGAGGAGGCGGTGGCCAAGGCCAACAACTCCGCCTACGGGCTCAACGCGTCGGTCTACGCGGCAAGCGCTGACCGCGCCTACAACGTCGCCCGCCGCATCCGCGCCGGCAACGTCACGGTCAACGGCATGATCGTCGATCCGAAGCAGCCCTTCGGCGGCTTCAAGCAGTCGGGCATGGGCCGCGAAGGCGGGCCCGAGGGCCTCGACAACTATGTCGAGACCAAGACCATCCATTTCGCCTGACGGGGTAACCGGCGGGCGGGAGAAATCGCAGTCAACAGGCTAAAATGGGAGGAAACACCATGTTGAGACGTACGTTCATCGCACTTGCCGCCACCGCGGCGACGCTGGCCATCGCCAGCGGTTCGGCTTTCGCGCAGGAAACGATCAAGATCGGAGCCAGCGCGCCGAAGTCGGGTCCGCTCGCCGGGGGCGCCGCCATGACGCACTGGCCCAACATCCAGCTCTGGATGAAGGAAGTGAACGCGGCCGGCGGCCTCAAGGTCGGCGACAAGCAGATGAAGCTCGAGCTCGTCGAGTATGACGACAAGACGAATGGCGAGGAGGCGATCAAGAACATCCAGCGCCTGGCCACCGTCGACAAGGTCGACTTCATGGTCGCGCCCTATTCGACCGGCCTGAACATCGCCGCCGCGCCGATGATCGCGCGCTACGGCTATCCGCACATCGCCACCACCGCCGCCACCGACGGCGTCAAGGAGTTCGCGGAGCGCTGGCCCAATTCCTTCTGGATGCTCGGCACGTCCAAGCAGCTCGGCGACGGCATCGTCTCCACGCTGGTGAAGATGAAGGACAAGGGCGACATCGGCAACAAGGTGGCGCTGGTCAACGTCGCCGACGCCTTCGGCCTGGAGCTCGTCGCGGCTGCCAAGCCGGCGCTGGCGGCGGCCGGCTTCGATATCGTCTACGAGACCTCCTATCCGCTCGGCACCCAGGATCTCGCCCCGGTCATCAGCGGCGCCAAGGCTGCCTCGCCCGACGCGTTCGTGGCCTTCTCCTATCCGGGCGACACCTTCGCGCTCACCGAGCAGGCGCAGGTGCAGGGCCTCAACGTCGGCGCGTTCTACACCGGCGTCGGCACCGCCTTCCCGCCCTTCGCTGCCCGCTTCAAGGAAGCGGCCAACGGCATCATGGGCATCGGCGGCATCAACAGCCAGGACCAGCACGTCAAGGCCTATCTGGAGATGCACAAGAAGGACCTGGGCACCGATCCCGACTTCTGGGCCTCGGCCACGACCTATGCCGGCCTGCAGATCCTCGGCCAGGCGATCGAGAAGGCGGGCAGCCTCGACAAGGCGGCCGTCATCGCCGCCATCAAGGGCAACACCTTCGACACCGTGATCGGCCCCATCTCCATGCCGAACAACGTCAACGACAAGGTGTGGACGGTCGGTCAGTGGAACAACGGCGTGTTCGAGGCGGTCGCCGCCGACGGGCTCACCGTCTCCGCCGAGCCGGTCAAGAAGCCCGCCTGGTAAGCCGTAACATCCATACCCGGCGCGGTGGGCACTGCCCGCCGCGCCGTTTCACAGGCGACGCTTGCCCATGAACATACTCGTCACCGGCATCCTGCTGAGCGGCACCTACGCGCTGATCGCGCTTGGGCTGACGCTGCAGTACGGCGTCGCCCGCATCATGAACCTCGGCAATGGCGAGACGCTGGTCGCGGCCTGCTTCGTCGCCTTCTGGCTCTATACCGGCCTGTCGATCAACCCGCTGCTCGGCCTGATCCTCATCGCGCCCGGGGCCTTCCTCATCAATTGGGGCATCTACACGGTGGCGCTGCAGCCGCTGGTCAGGCGCGCCAGGAATCGCGGCCAGCTCGAGGTCGATTCCATCCTCGCCACCTTCGGGCTGCTCTTCCTGCTGCAGGGGCTGATGATTGCGAGCTTCGGCGGCGAGTACCGCTCCTACACCTTCCTGGCCGACCGCTTCGAGCTGTTCGGCAACGCCTACGGTCTCAACCGCGTGGTCGCCTTCGTGGCCGCTGCCATCATCGCCGGCGGGCTCTGGTTCTTCCTCTATCGCACGCGGCAGGGCACGGCCATGCGCGCCGTCGCGGTCGATCCCAACGCCGCCAGCCTGGTCGCCATCGACGTGGCGCGCACGGCGGCCATCGCCTTTGCGCTGGGCGGCGCGCTGACGGCCTGCGGCGGCGCGCTGCTGTCCACCTTCTACACCTTCAACGCCTCGATGGGCGTGGTCTTCACCATGAAGGCGCTGATCATCGTCATCATGGGCGGGGTGGGAGACGTGCGCGGCGCCGTGCTCGCCGCCCTTATCCTCGGCATCTCCGAGACGGTGGTCGCCAGCCTCATCGACCCCGGCCTGACGCTGGCCGCCACCTATTTCCTCTTCATCCTGGTGCTGCTGTTCCGGCCGCAGGGCATTTTCGGGAGGGCGCCGACATGACCGCGCTCTCGCGCGACGAGGTGCGGGCGCTGATCGCCGGCGCGGTGCTGGTCGCGGTGGCGGCCCTGCTGCCGCTCTTCGATCAGGGCTTCTACCTGTCGATCTCCGTCAACATCATGCTCTATGCCGCGCTGTGCACGGCGTGGTCGCTGTTCTCCGGCCCCACCCACTACGTCTCGCTTGCCACCGCCGCCTTCTACGGGCTCGGCACCTACTGCGTGGCGCTCGGCATAGATAGCCTGCCCTTCCCGGTGCTTGTCGCCATCGCCGCGCTGGTCGGCGCCGGCCTCGCGGGCCTCGTCGGCGCCGCCACGCTGCGCATCTCCGGCGTCTATTTCGTCATCTTCACCTTCGGGCTGGCCGAGCTGGTGCGCCAGCTCGTCACCTGGACCCAGACCAAGTTCGCCACCGCGATCGGCCTCTACGTCTTCACCGATTTCACCGAGCAGCACATCTACTGGATGCTGCTGGCGTTGGTGGCGGCGGTGTTCATCACCGGCTGGGCGATCAGCCGCTCGCGGCTCGGCTTCGCCATGCGCATCATCGGCAATGACGAGACCGTCGCCCGCCATGCCGGCATCGACACGGCGCGCTCCAAGATCATCCTGTTCATGGTGTCGGGTGCGTTCATCGCGATTGCCGGCGCCATCATGGCGCCGCGCTATTCCTACATAGAGCCGCCGTCCGCCTTCAATCCGGTCATCTCGTTCCAGGTCGTCATCATGGCGCTTCTGGGCGGCACCGGCCGCCTGTGGGGGCCGCTGGTCGGCGTCATTCCCTTCACCATCGTCATGGACCAGGTGTCGTCCTATTTCCCCAACCACACCTCCATCGTCATCGGCCTCGCTTTCCTGGCGGTCGTCTACGTGCTGCCGCATGGCGTGGTGGGCCTGTGGGACAAGCTCGCAAAATACCGCCGCCGCATCCGCATCGTGGTGGAAAAGGAGGCGGCATGAGCGCGGTCCGCGCGATAACCCCTCCCCTCGAGGGGAGGGTGGCCGTGCAACGGCCGGGTGGGGTGGCGGCATGAGTGCGGCCGCTCTCTCCGTGCGCTCGGCGCGCAAGGCCTTTGGCGGCCTCGTCGCGGTCAACGACGTCTCCTTCGAGGTGAAGGAGGGCGAGCTGCTCGGCCTCATCGGGCCCAACGGCTCGGGCAAGACCACCATGCTCAACCTCATCTCGGGCGCGCTGAAGCCGACGGCCGGCGAGATCGTGCTCGGCAACGACCGCATCTCCGGCCTCGCCGCCCATCAGATCGCACGCAAGGGCGTGGCGCGTACCTTCCAGCTGGTACGCGTGCTGCCTTCCCTCGACGCGGAGGAAAACGTCATGGCGGGCGCCGTCTTCGGCCATGTCCGCCTCTGGGGCGAGGAGGCGCGCCGCGTGGCGCGCGCGCTGCTCGACCGTGTGGGCCTGCGCGGGCGCGCCCACATGCCGGTCTCGGCAATGACCTATATCGACCAGAAGCGGGTCGAGCTTGCCCGCGCGCTCGCCGCCAATCCGCGCGTGCTGCTGCTCGACGAGTGGCTGGCCGGCCTCAATCCCAGCGAGCTCAAGCTCGGCATCGGCCTCATCGACGAATTGCGCCGCGAGGGCCGCACCATCATCATGGTCGAGCATGTGATGGACGCCATCCGCTCGCTCTGCGACCGCTGCGTGGTGATGAATTCCGGCCGCAAGATCGCCGAGGGCGACGTCGGCGTGGTGCTGTCCGACCCCGAGGTGGTGCGCGCCTATCTGGGAGACGGCGATGCTTGAGGTGAAGAACCTCGCCGTCACCTATGGCCGCCACCGCGCGCTCGAAGGCGTTTCCGCGCGCGTGGCCAAGGGCGAGATCTGCGTCATCCTCGGCGCCAACGGCGCCGGCAAGTCGACGCTGCTCAAGGCCATCGCCGGCATGGTGCATGCCGACCATGGCAGCGAGATCGTCATGAACGGCACGCCGATCACGGCGATGAAACCGCACAGGATCGTGGAGCAGGGCATCGCGCTGGTGCCCGAGGGCCGTGGCATCTTCGGCGACCTGACCGTGGCGGAGAATCTGCAGCTCGGCGCCTTTGCCGGCCGCGCGCGGCGCGACGAGGCCGCCACGCTCGACCTCATCTACCGCCTGTTCCCGCGCCTTGCGGAGCGCAGGCGGCAGGTGGCGCGCACCATGTCGGGGGGCGAGCAGCAGATGGTGGCCATCGGCCGCGCACTGATGTCGAAGCCCGAGATCCTCATGCTCGACGAGCCGTCGCTCGGCCTGTCGCCGCTGCTCACGCAGGAGCTGTTCCGCTCGCTCAAGGAAATCGCCGCCACCGGCGTCGGCATCCTGCTGGTCGAGCAGAATGCGCGCCAGAGCCTGAAGATCGCGGCGCGCGGATACCTGATCGAGAACGGCGCCGTGAGGGGCGAGAACAACGCCGCCGCGCTGATGCGCGATCCCGCCGTCATCAACGCCTATCTGGGGGGTGCGGGCGGGCATGCCGGCGGCCGCGCTGCGATCGCCCTGCCGCAGCCCATGCGCCTGCCCGGCCAGGCGGGAGCGATGGGCGCCCTGCTTTCCGATCTCGCCGCCCGCGCCGGCCGCATCCAGAACGCCTTCGTGCGCGCCATGCGGCAGGGAGAGGAGCTGCCGAGCGCCTTCGTCGGCCGCTACGATCCGAAGACCGCCGGCGATCCCTGGAAACAGATGGCGCAGGAAGAAGCCGCGCGCCCCGCATCACCGGCCGCCCCGCCGAAGGTTTCGGCCGACGCCCGCCGCGTGGGCGACCTTGCCGCCGCGCTGGCGCTGCGGGCGGGCGACCGGCTGGCGCTGCATGTGCGCAGCGCGCGCCTGTCCGGCCCGCGTCCTTCCGCTTTCCTGCGCACGGCCGGTGAGCGCGCCGAGGATGCCGCGCGCTTCGTCCGGCGCGCTGCGGACGAGGCGGCGCGCAGCCACATCCCGGCGCATGGCGGGCTCGACCTGCCGCGCCCCGCCCCGGCCTTGCAGCCGGCATCGCCCTCCGAGGCCAGCCCCGCCCGCGAGACTGGTTTCGCCGACCTCGCCGCCCGGGCGGCGGAGCGCTCCGCCGCCTTCGTGCGGGCGCGGCGCGCGGCCGCGCCGCAGCCGGCCGCCTTCGCCACGCAGCTTTCGGCCAGGCCGGTTCCGGCCGGCAAGCGCCCGGGCAACGAAAGGCTCAACGGCGCGCACGGTCTCATCGGCCACAATAGCGGCGGCATCGCCATCGAGCCCGAGCTGCCCGCCACTGGGCCCGGCGATGCGGGCCGCCCCGCCGCGGGCCGGCGCGAGCCCGGCCTTTCCATCGCCGATATGGCGGCGCGCGCTGCCTCCGTGCATGCCGCGCATGTGGCCGCGCAGCGCAAGTCGCTGTCCGCCTTCGTCATCCCGGCGGAGCCGGCTGCGCCCCGCATGGCCAAGTCGGCCAAGGAGAAAGCGGGTGCGCAAAAGCTCGCCAAGCCCGAAAAATCCAGGAAGTCCGCAGGCAAGAAGCGGAAGAAGAAGCACAAGGAGACCTGACATGGCTCGCGTTTTCGAAGGCATGTATATCGGGGGCGGCTGGGCCCCCACCCGCAAGACCTTCAAGGACCTCAACCCGGCCGACGGCTCGGTGTGGGCCGAAGTGCCCGATTCCGGCCGCGCCGAGACCGCGGCCGCCATCGAGGCCGCGCACGCGGCCTTCCCCGAATGGTCTCAACTGCCCTTCTCCAAACGCGCCCACTACCTGCACAAGGCCGCCGAGATCTGGGAAAAGCGCCGCATGGAGATCGTCGACGCGATCCAGGCCGAGGGCGGCGGCTGGTTCGGCAAGGGCATGTTCGAGACCGGCTACGTCACCGAGATCTTCCACGCCGCCGCCGGCTCCGTCTGGCAGCCGGTGGGCGAGGTGCTGCCCTCCGAATACGGCAAGGTGTCGATGGCGGTGCGCCGGCCGATGGGCGTCGTCTCGGTCATCAGCCCGTGGAACTTCCCCTGCATCCTGACGGCGCGCGGCTTCCTGTTCCCGATGGTCGCCGGCAACACGATCGTGCTCAAGCCGTCGGAGGAGACGCCCTATCTCGGCGGGTTGCTGTTCGCCGAGATCTTCGAGGAGGCAGGCCTGCCCAAGGGCGTGTTCAACGTCGTCACCTGCTCGCGCCAGAGCGTGCAGGAGGTCGGCGACGAGCTGATCGAGCATCCCTACGTCAAGGGCGTGTCCTTTACCGGCTCCACCGCCGTCGGCCGCCAGGTGGCCGCCAAGGCCGGCGCGCATCTCAAGAAGTTCTGCGTCGAGCTCGGCGGCAAGGATTCGCTGATCGTGCTGGACGACGCGGAGATGGAGCGCGCCACGCAGGCCGCCAATTTCGGCTCCTTCATGCATCAGGGGCAGATCTGCATGTCGGTCGAGAAGGTGCTGGTGCACGAGCGCATCTTCGACGACTTCCTCAAGCGCTTCGTCGAGCGCGCCGCCAGGCTCAAGGTCGGCGACCCCACCAAGAGCAAGGAGCACGTCATCGGCCCGCTCATCAACGACAAGCAGGTCGCCAAGGTGCGCGAGCAGCTGGAAGACGCCATCGCCAAGGGCGCCAAGGTGGTGCTCGGCGGCAAGATCGAGGGCCGCTACGTCGAGCCCACCATCCTCACCGGCGTCACCCCTGACATGAAGCTCTACCAGGACGAGACGTTCGGCCCGGTCGTGCCGGTCATCCCGTTCCGCAACGACGAGGAGGCGATCCAGATCGCCAACGACACGGAATACGGCCTTTCGGCCGGCGTGATGAGCCGCGACGAGGGCAGGGCGCTCGCCATCGTCAACCGGCTCGACACCGGCAACTGCCACATCAACTGCTCGTCCGTGAACGACGAGCCGCATGTGCCGTTCGGCGGTTTCAAGGCGTCCGGCTCGGGCAAGCATGGCGGGCGCTGGTCGCTCGAAACCTTCACCGAGACGCGCTGGATCACGCTCGATCGTGGCGGCAGGCCCTACCCGCCGGTGTTCTGAGGTGGCGCGCGGCCTGCCGAAGGCCTCGGCACTGGCCGCGATTGCCTAATCTTTGACCTTGCGGCCCCCGTACCCGGAAAATAAGCTTCCGGGTTCGGGGGCTGGGGCAGTCTCCGGCAACTCCCGTGAGGCACAAGATGAAGAAAACTCTCCTGACCCTCGCCGGCGCCGCCGGCCTGGCCGCCGCCATGGCGGCGCCTGCCCTTGCGCAGGACAAGACGCTGACCATCTCCTGGTGGGGCTTCAACGGCGAAAAGCTCAACCAGTTCGTCGTCGAGCCGTTCCAGAAGCAGTGCGGCTGCACGCTGGTGTTCGAGACCGGCAACAACGCCGACCGCCTGAACAAGATCAAGATCCGCAACGGCGAAGGCGTCGACGTCGCCTATTTCACCGATTCCTACTCGCAGATCGGCATCGAGGAAGGCCTGTTCCAGAAGGTCGACCCGGCCAAGCTGCCCAACCTCGCCGGCATCTACGACCTCGCCCGGGACCCGCAGGGCGGCTACGGCCCGGCCTACACGATCGGCCGCGTCGGCATCATCTACGATTCCGCCAAGGTCAACCCGCCCATCACGTCCTGGGCCGACATCTGGCGCGACGACCTCAAGGGCAAGCTGTCGCTGCCCGGCATCACCACCACCGCCGGTCCGATGGTTGTCATGGTCGCGGGCGAGAAGGCAGGCACCGACGCCTTCGCCGATTCCGGCCCCGCCTTCGGCGAGATCAAGGCCCTCAAGGAAAGCGTGGTCAAGAACTACAACACCGGCTCCGAGCTGGTGAACCTGTTCTCCACCGGCGAGATCACCACCTCGATCGCGCAGGATTTCACCCTGGCGCAGATCCAGGCCGCGGTGCCCACCGCCGTATGGGCCGACCTGAAGGACGGCGCCATCGCCACGCTCAACACGGTCAACATTCCCAAGGGCTCGAAGAATGTCGACCTGGCGCATGAGTTCATCAACTTCATCCTTGATCCGGCGCTGCAGCAGACGCTGGCCGAAAACGGCGTCGACGCGCCGGTGGTGAAGTCGGTCACGCTGACGCCGGAGCAGTCCAGGATGTGGACCTACGGCGCCGCAATGGTCGAGGGGCTGAAGCGCATCGACTACTCGAAGCTGAACGCCGCCAAGAGCGGCTGGATCGACGAGTGGAACGAGATCTTCGGCATGTAGGCCGCCGATCGGTTCCTTTCATCGGCCCTCTTCTCCGTCTCGGGCTTCGCCCTCGCCACCTCTCCCCCACTTCGTGAGGGGAGAGGATAGGCGTCCAGCCAGGCTCCCATCCGCTCCCCCTGCAAGGGGGAGCGGTGCCGGGCGTAAGCAAGACGGAGAGGGGGTGCCTTCCGCGCTCCGGCTCGTCTAGTCTGTCCGCATGCTCAAGCGATTCACGGGATGGACGCTCGCCACGCCGGCCACGCTGCTGGTGGCGCTCGCTCTCGTGCTGCCCGTCGCCGCCACCATCGCCAGCACCTTCGGCGAGCCGGCCGGCCCCTTCGCTCCCTACGTCGCCTTCTTCTCCTCCGGCTTCCGCCGCACGGTGCTGTGGCGCACCATCGAGATATCGCTCGCCACCACCGCCATCTCGCTCGTGGTCGGCTTCCTCACGGCCTATGTCGTGGCAAAAGCGCCGGGCCGGGCGAAGAGCATCCTCATCATCGCCGCCGTCTTCCCGCTGCTCACCGGCGTTGTGGTGCGCTCCTTCGCCTTCCTCATCATCCTCGGCCGCAACGGCATCGTGAATAATTTCCTCGTCTGGGCCGGCATCACCGACCAGCCCTTCGCCATGCTCTACACGCAATGGTCTGTGGTGCTGGCAATGGTCTACCTGTTCGTGCCGCTGATGATCCTCACCCTTGTCGGCGTGCTCGAAAACATCCCCGACGACGTCATCCAAGCGTCGGCCTCGCTCGGCGCCTCGCCCTCCGCCACCTTCCGGCAGGTGATCTTCCCGCTCGCCGTGCCCGGCCTCATCGTCGGCGCGGTGCTGGTGTTCACCGGCTCCTTCACCGCCTACGCCACCCCGCAGCTGCTGGGCGGCGAAAAGCAGATGGTCATGGGCACGCTGATGTACCAGCGCGCCATGGTGGCGTTCGACTGGGTCGGCGCCTCAACCATCGCCGCGATCATGGTGGTCATCACCATCGGCGTGGTGCTGGTGATGACGCGGGTGGCGCGCCGCCTCAACCCGGCGGCGACGTGAGGCCCGCGCCATGACCACACGCATCAACCCCCTGCTCATCGCCTTCGCGGTCGCGGTCTACATCTTCCTCATGGGCCCGCTGGTCATCGTGCTGGGCGCGTCGCTCTCCGACACCACCTACCTCACCTTCCCGCCGCAGGGGCTCACGCTCCGCTGGTTCGAGAACATCTTCGCCATCGCCGCCTTCCGCCGCACCATCGTCACCAGCCTGCAGCTCGCCTTCCTGGCCACGGCGCTCGCGCTCATCATCGGCATCCCCGCCGCCTACGCGCTCAACCGCTACCGCATCCAGCTTCCGTCCTGGCTCTCCACCGTCTTCGTGCTGCCCATCCTCGTGCCGGAGATCGTGCTGGGCTTCTCGCTGCTGAAATCGCTGGCGGTGGGCGCCTCGGCCCCCATATTCCTGGCGCTGCTGGTCGGCCACACGCTGATCGTGCTGCCCTATTGCGTGCGCGTCATCTCCGCCAGCCTCGCCTCGTTCGACTTCTCCATCGAGGAAGCCGCCATCAGCCTGGGGTCGCCGCCGGCGAAAACCTTCTTCACCATCGTGCTGCCCAATGTGCGCTCGGGCGTGATCGCGGCCTTCATTCTCGCCTTCATCACCTCCATCAACGACGTCTCCACCTCGCTCTTCCTCACCGGACCCGGCGTCTCCACCCTGCCGATCCAGATCCTCGCCCATGTCGAGCAGTTCTTCGATCCCACCATCGCGTCGGTGTCGGTGCTGCTGATGCTGCTCACCGTCGCCGTGATGGCGATCGTTGAGCGCACGCTCGGCCTGACCTTCCTGGCAAAATGACATGACCCAGCCGCTCGCCATCGACCATCTCAGCGCCCATTACGGCGCGACAAAAGTGCTGGACGATCTGTCGTTGTCGGTCGGCGCGGGCGAGCTCGTCTCGCTGCTGGGCGCGTCGGGCTGCGGCAAGACCACGACGCTGCGCCTCATCGCCGGCTTCCTCGCCCCCACCTCCGGCGCCATCACGCTCGGCGGGCGCGACCTCACGCGCCTGCCCGCGCACAAGCGCGACATCGGCCTCGTCTTCCAGAACTATGCGCTGTTCCCGCATCTCTCCGTGCTCGACAATGTCGGCTTCGGTCTGAAGCAGCGTGGCCTGTCATCCCCGGACCGCGCCGCGCGGGCGGGCAGGATGCTGGAGCGCGTCGGCCTGGCGGAACTCGCAGACCGGCTGCCCGGCGCGCTGTCGGGCGGGCAGAAGCAGCGCGTGGCGCTCGCCCGCGCGCTGGTCATCGAGCCGCCGCTGCTGATGTTCGACGAGCCGCTGTCCAACCTCGACGCCAAGCTGCGGGTCGACATGCGGGTCGAGATCCGCCAGCTGCAGCGCGCCAACGGCACCACCTCGGTCTACGTCACCCACGACCAGGAGGAGGCGTTCTCCATCTCCGACCGCGTCGCCATCATGCACCAGGGCCGCATCATGCAGCTCGACACGCCCGAAGTGCTCTACCAGCGCCCGGCCAATACCTTCGTCGCCCGCTTCGTCGGCTTCGAGAACCTGATCCCGATGAAGGTCACGGCCCGCACGGACAGGGGGTCCACCGCGCAGGCGGCGGGAGGCGCCACGGTCGAGCTCGGCCACGACCGCTTCGGCGCCATTCCCGACGATTTCATCCTCGCCGCACGGCCCGATGGCCTGGCCGTCTCGGCCGATCCGGCCGCGAAAGGCATTCCCGCCAGGCTCGGCCTGCGCACCTATCTCGGCCGCGCCTACCAGTACCAGTGCGACACCGAGGCCGGCCCGCTGGTCGCCAATGGCCGCCTTGCCGAGCCGCTGCCCAGCGGCTCCACCGCAAGGCTCGTTCCGGTTCCGGAACAATGCTGCGTGCTGGCTGCGGGGTGATTCTTCCGGTGGATGCATGACCCTTCTCATCACCAACGCCACGCTCATCCCCTGCACGGCGGACATGCCGGTGGTCGAAGGCGGCCATGTCCTGGTCGAGGGCGACACCATCCTGTCGGCCGGGCCCGGCCTTCCGCCTTCCGTGCAGGGCGCGGAAATGATCGACGCCGGCGGCGACATCGTCATGCCGGGTTTCGTCAATCCGCACTGCCACATGGCCATGACGCTGTTCCGCGGCCTGGGCGAGGATGTGGACGACCGCCTCTACCGCTACGTGCTGCCGATGGAGCGCAAGTTCGTCACGCCCGAGATGGTGCGCGCCGGCACTGCGCTTGCGGCGCTTGAGCTGATCGAGGGCGGCGTCACCACCGTCGCCGACATGTATTATTTTGAGGCCGAGGTCGGCCGCGTGGTCGACCGCGCCGGCTTTCGCGTCGTCGCCGGCCAGACCATCGCCGATTTCGACCCGCCCGACCACAAATCCATCGACAAGGGGTTTGCCCTCACCGAGGCGCTGGTCGACGAGTTTCGCGGCCACCCGCGCGTCATCCCCTCCATCGCGCCGCACGCGCCCTACTCCACCGACATCCCGGTCATGCGCCGCGTGGCCGAGTGGGCCGACCGCAACCCCGACATTCCCGTGCAGATTCATCTGGCCGAAATGGATTCGGAGATGGAGTGGTGTGCAAAACACCACGGCCTGCGCCCGGTCGAAGTGGTGGAGAAGGCGGGCCTGCTGCGCCCCGGCCTCATCTGCGCCCACTGCCTGCACGTGAACGCGAGCGACATCGACAGGATGGCCCGTGCGCGCGTCTGCGTTGCCCACAATGCACGCTCCAACGCCAAGGCCGGGCGCGGCATTGCGCCGGTGGAGGCCATGCGCGCAGCCGGCATCCCGGTCGGCGTCGCCACCGACGGCCCGATGAGCGGCAACACGCTCGACCTGTTCTCGCAATTCGCGCCGGTCACCATGTTCCAGAAGCTGCTGGGCCATTCGCGCAAACCCATGCCGGCGCGCGAGGTCATCCGCATGGCCACCATCGAAGGCGCGAAGGTGCTGGGGCTCGACGCCCGCATCGGCTCGCTGGAGCCGGGCAAGCAGGCCGACCTCGTCCGCATCGACGTATCGTCCGCCCGCGTGCAGCCGATCTACGACCACTACGCCACGCTGGTCTTTGCATGCATGCCGGCCGATGTGCGCGACGTCATGGTCGCCGGCAAATGGCTGATGCGCGGCCGCGAGGTGCTCACCATGGAGCGGAAGCAGGTGATGCGCGACGCGCTGCAGATCGCCTCCGCGTTCCGGGCCGAGATGGCGCGGATCGACGCGAATGGCTGATGCGCCGCTGAAGGTCGTCATCGACACCGACCCCGGCATAGACGACGCCGTCGCCATCCTGTTCGCCCTCGCCTGCGGCCGCTTCCAGGTGCTGGGCCTCCCCACCGTCGCCGGCAATCTCGGCATCCGCGTCACCACGCGCAATGCCGGCCGCATCCTGGCGCTTGCCGGGCGGGCCGACATCCCGGTCGTGCCGGGCGCGGCCGCTCCCCTGTCGCGAACAGGGTTCGACACGAAGGAGATCCATGGCGATGACGGGCTGGGCGGCGTGCCCTTCCCCGAGCCGGTGGCGCCGCCGCTCGCCGCCGGCGCGGTCGAATGGCTGGCCGAGACGCTGAGGGCGCAGCCCGCCGGCACGCTCGACATACTGGCGCTCGGCCCGCTCACCAACATCGCCCGGCTTGTCGCCGAGCATCCGCAAGCCGCGCGCCGCATGCGGCGGCTGATCGCCATGGGCGGCGGTGTGCACGAGCCCGGCAATGTCGGCCCGCGATCCGAGTTCAACCTCGCCGCCGACCCGGAGGCCGCCCAGGTCGTGTTTTCCGCCGGCCTGCCGTTGACACTGGTCCCGCTCGACGTGACGCGCCGCGTGCGCGCCACGCATGACTATTGCGCCGCGCTCGCCGCCGCCGGCACGCCCGTCGCCGCCGCGGCGGCAGGGCTGATCGAGGCCTATTTCCTCGCCACGTCCGGGCGGGAAAGCCGCCCCCTGCACGATCCCTGCGTCATGCTCTTTGCGCTACGCCCCGATCTTTTCGGGTGCCGGCCGCTGGCCTTGGCGGTCGACACCGGCCACGGCGCCGACGCCGGCGCCCTCGTCCCCGATCCGGCCCGCCCGCCCATTCATGTCGCCATGCAGGTGGATGCGCAGGCCGCCCTCGATCTCCTCGCCCGCGGCCTCGGCGCCTGAGCTCGCTGCAACCGACCGCGGCAATTGCCGCTTCGGGCGGTGACCGCGGTTGCGGCCATTAATTCAAATGCAAGCTTTCGTTGCGTAAGTTTGCTCACTGACTGCGGCCGCGCGCCTCGTACACGCCGGCCGCACTTGCATGGATGGGGACCATGTCGCCTGCGACTGCCTTGAGGGACGCCGCCGATGCGCAATGGACCGACCCGGCCGGCCTGTTGAGCCTCGCCGGGTCGTCGCTTGCCTCGGCGCGCGAGCGCATCCGCCTGCTGGAGGCGGTGATCGAGAATTTCCCCGGCGGCATCTCGCTTTTCGACGACCATCTGCAGATGGTGTTGTGCAACCGCCGCCAGATCGAGCTGCTGGACTATCCGGACGAGCTGTTCAGCAACGGCTATCCCAGCATGGAGCAGCTGTTTCGCGTGAACGCGCTGCGCGGCGAATACGGCCCCGGCGACGTCGAGGCGCATGTGGGGCGGCGCATGGAGCTGGCGCGCAAGCGCGAAGCCCATTGCTACGACCGCACGCGGCCCAACGGCACCATTCTGGAAGTGCGCGGCGCGCCGCTGGAAGGCGGCGGCTTCGTCACCACCTATGTCGACGTCACCGAACAGCGCAAGACGCAGGCCCTCGTCGCCCACATGGCGCAGCACGACCCGCTGACGGACCTGCCCAACCGCATCCTCTTCCATGACCGGCTCACCACCGCCATCGCGCAGGTCAAGCGCGGCGGCATGCTGGCGGTCCACTATGTCGACCTCGACGAATTCAAGCCGGTCAACGACCGCTGCGGCCACAAGGCCGGCGACCAGCTGCTGGTCGCCGTGGCGGCGCGTCTGCGCCAGTCGGTGCGCGAGCACGACACCATCGCGCGCCTCGGCGGCGACGAATTCGCCATCGTTCAGACAGCCATCCGCGAGCCGGGCGACGCCGCCATCCTGGCCGTTCGGCTGCTGCGCATGTTCGGCCACCCCTTCCGGGTCGCCGGCAAGGAGCTGCGCGTCGGCCTATCCATAGGCATCGCGCTGGCGCCGGAGGACGGGCTGACCATAGACGACCTGCTGGTCCGGGCCGACAATGCGCTCTACCGCAGCAAGTCGTCGGGCCGCGGCTGCTTCCACTTCTTCCGCAATGCCGCCTAGGCCAGAGGCTCCCCGCGCGCGACGTTGACGCACGTCAACGCCCCCGCCGCCCCGCCTGCTAGTTGTCCCGCTCTAGCCTGGGGCATGTGGGATGTTCGGCGGATCGGTGTTGTCGGGGGTCAGGGTGGCGGCCCTCGCCGCAATCGCGCTTGCGCTGGCCGCATGCGCCAATCCGTGGCTGGGTCCCGACGGGGAGGGGCCGCCGCAGGCATACCGTCCCAACAGGCCCTCGCACGCCGTGGTCGGCAATTATTGCGGGTTCGGCTCGCGCGACGGCGACCTCAGCGCCAGGCCCGTGGACAGGCTCGACGCTGCCTGCCTCGAGCACGACACCTGTTATATCGAGGGCCGCGACCGCTGCGACTGCAACAACGCGCTGCTGCTGGCGGCGCAGGCGATCGCCGCCGACCCGCTGGCCGACGCTCGCCTGCGGCTGCGGGCGCATCTCGTGCATGGCTTCTTCGTGGCCGCCGTGCCGGTCTGCACGGTGTGGCCGCACGGCATCCTGCGCCCCCGCCGTCAGGATGTGCTTGCAACCCGATACCACGCGCCGGACAATACCGCGGTCCGGAATCGCCCATGAGCCGTGTCCTGCGTCCCGTTCTTGCCTTCGTCCTCGTCATTTTGCTGGCCGCCTGCGCGCAGGACCCCGCGCAATACGCCGAAATCGCCGATTCGCTCGCCGCCCCGCAATCCGACGCCGTCGAGCAGGCCTACCGGGAGAATCTGGCCGGCCTCGTCGCGCGCGACGGCATCGACCGGCTGGCCAGGGCAAACGGGCTCGGCCCCGACCGCAGCGCCTTCGACGCGGGCCGCAAGGTATGGCAGGCCGACCTTGCGCTGGCGCGCCACGCTCCCGCCGCGCAGCCGGTCACGGTGGCCGCCGGCGCGGACGCCAGGCGTTTCGACGGGCTGTGGCGGACGGCGCGCTCCTCGCTCTATCTCGGCCCGGCCGGCCCCGCCTCCGGGTCCGCGCCCTTCGCCTTTTCCGGGGTGCAGGCGCGGCGCGTCGAGATCCGCCTGGTGCCGCTCGGCGACCGCGGCGTGCGCCTCACGCTGCGTTGCGACGGGCCGTTGACGGTCGCCGCCGGCTCGGGAACCACCCGCCATGCGGCCGGCGACACGATCTCGATAACGGCGGAGCCGCCGTCGCGCGCGGCAGCCGATGTCCTGCTCTATCCGCAGCCGGGGTTGAACCGCTGCGCCGCGCGGGCCGACTTCGCCGCCGGCGCGCGGGTGTTCGAGATCGTGCGCGAGGAGACGGCGAAGCCCGGCCTTGCCGCGTTCGACCAGCGCTTCGACGTGTGCCGCACGCCCGGCCGCCCCGGCCAGACGCCGCTGGAACGCGCCTTCCATGACCCGCGCTGGCTGTCGCAGACCTGCGAGTTCCGCCCCGGCGGCATCGACGTGCTGACCGGCGAGACGGCCGGCTTCGAGGCCAAGGTGAAGGCGCTGCTCGGCCACGGCCTTGGCGCCCGCTTCTATCGCGAGGCAAACCCGGAGGCGGCGATCGACTTCTCCGGGGCGCCGCGGCTTTCGCTGATCTACGTGTCCTATCTCGACATCAAGGCCGATTTCAGCGGCCGCGTCCTCGACCGGCTCTTGCGCTTCCACGCCGGCCGCGGCGCAACCATCCGCATCATGACCTCGGACGTGCTCCTGCGCGACAAGGACAGAGCGATGGTGGAGGCGCTGGCGGCCGATCACCTCAACGTGCAGCTGCAGAGCTTCGCCTGGAAGGCGCCGGCCGGAAGCCGGGTGGAGGACGCGCTGTCAGAGCTGCACAAGGTGCACCACGTCAAGATGCTGGCGGCGTTGTCCCCGCAGCCCGGACGCTCCGCCGTCATCATCGGCGGGCGCAACATCCATGACGGCTTCCTCTTTCCCGATCCGGTCGACCTCTCCGGCTTCTCCTCCCTGCAGCACTACACGCGCCGGCGCGGCCTGACGCTCAACTACTATTCGAACTGGCGCGACCTCGACGTCGCCATCCATGACGACGCGGCGGTGAAAGGCATGGCCGCCCATCTGTCGACGCTCTGGCATGCCGACGCCGACACCGGCGTGTTCCGGCCGTTCTCCCTCGGCGGCAGCAAGGGGCGCGCGCCCGCGGGCGCGACGGCGCGCCATTTCGTCAGCGTGCCCTATGCCGACGGCCGCGCGCTCGAGGCCTATTATGTCGAGCTGATCGACGCCGCGCGCCAGCGCATTGAGATCGTGAACCCCTATCTCAACCTCACGCCGGCGATCAGGGCGGCGGTGGAGCGGGCGCTGAAGCGCGGCGTCGCCATCACCATCATCGGGCGCGTCGACCTCGCCGGCGACCTCGGCGGCGCGATCCTCACCGCGCTCAACGGCATGTTCGTCGCCGAATTCGCCGACCGCATCGCGATCTACGACTACAAGGACCCGAAAATCCTGCTGCACAGCAAGCTGCTGATGATCGACGGCTCGCTGGTCGTGGTCTCCTCGGTCAACCTCAACAACCGCAGCTTCATCCACGACAGCGAGAACGGCATCGCCGTGCTCGACCGCGGCTTTTACGCCGAGATGAAGCGGGTATTCGAGGATTACCGGGACCACGCCGCGCGGCTGGACGGTGCGGAGCCCGAGCCGCTGTGGCGCCTGCTGTTCAAGAGCAAGATCCTGCGTGAGGCGCTTTAGCGCCTGAGCCCGGCAGCCGCTTCAGGCGGGATCGCCGCGCCCGGCCTCGATCGCCAGCATCAGCCGCCGCAAAAGCGCCTCCAGCGCCTCGCGGTCGGCTTCGCCAAGCGCGCCGAGCACCGCGGCCTCGCGCGCCATGTCCTCGCGGAACGCGGCCTCGGCCAGCGCGCGGCCCTTCGCCGTCAGCAGCACGACAAGGCTGCGCCCGTCCTCTGCGGATGGCTCGCGCGCGATCAGCCCCGCCTTCTCCAGCCGGCCCAGCCTGTGGGTCAGCCCGCCCGACGAGATCATCAGCGAGGTGTACAGCTCGGTCGGTGTCAGCCTGTAGGGCGGGCCCGCGCGGCGCAGGGTGGAGATCACGTCGAACTCGCCGCGGTCGAGGCCGAATTCGGCAAACGTCGCCTCGATGCCCGGCCGCACCAGGTTGGATATGCGGTAGATGCGGCCCAGCACCGCCATGGGATGCGTGTCGAGGTCGGGCAGCTCGCGCGCCCATTGCGCGCGCAGGCGGTCGATATGGTCGCGCGGCGCGTCCGGCACTGGCGTTTCCCCTGTCATCCCTGCCGGCAGCCGGGGCAAATCCGGGCCCGGCGCGAAGCAGATGTCTTCGCGCCAAGCTATCCGCGCTGCCAGCGACTGTCGATATCTCTGCCGAACATGGCTGGCGTTCAGCCGCCATGCGCCTTCGGCGCGGCGCCGTCGTGGCCGCCGGCCGGGCCGCCCATCTTCTCCACCGCAAACTCGATCTCGAGCGTGCCCGCCTTCTCGAAGGTGACGGTGCCCTTGAACGGCGCGCCCTCCTTGGCGGGCTGGTTCAGCTCCATGAACATCAGGTGGAAGGAGCCGGGCTTCAGCGCCACTTCGCCGCCGGCCGGTATCTCGATGCCGGCGGCAAGCGGGCGCATCGTCATCACCCCGTTGCCATCGACGGCCATCTCGTGGATTTCGGCGCGGCCGGCGATCTCCGCCGTCACCGAGACGAGGCGGTCGGCCGTCGCGCCCGCATTGCGGATCGTCATGTAGCCGGCGGCCACCTTGGCGCCGGCCGGCGTGGCGCGCGACCACGGATGCCCGATGGCGAGGTCGCCGATCTCGAAATCATGGGCCGCCGCCGGCAGCGCCGGCAGCAGGAAGGCAAAGGCGAGGAAAAGCGCGTGCGCGCGAAAGTTCGTTCTCATGTCGAAAGCTCCTGTGGGCCGCGCGTCGGCGGCATGCGTGACGGTCGAAGCGGCGAGCGGGTCGCCGTATCAGGCCGCCGGCGGCGGAGCGCGCGGGTTCGCCCTTCGATAGCCCGGTGCGGCGCGCACCACCGGCGCGGAAACCGCGAACGCCGCCCCGGTCTCGATCGGCCAGCCGGTCGCGAGAGCCGCCGGCGCAGGCAGCGGGCCGGAAGCCGACACGCCGCAGCCGAGCAGGCAGCATTCGGTGGCGCGATGCCCGCCGCCGGAGGGGGCGCCGTGGCTGCCGTCGCTGCGGGTCACGCAGATCGGGTTGCCGAAAATGTCGCGCTGCACGGGTCCGGCCTGGGCGGCGGCAAGCAGCTGCAGCACGAGCGCCAGCGCGGCGGCCAGCGCCACCGCGACATTGCGTCCGCTCTGCCTGAACCGCTGCATGCCGGTCCTTCCCGTTGCCCGCCCGCTATAGCACCGGCCGGGCCCCGCCGTCACCGCGGGGCGGCCGCATGCGGCAAGCTGGCACGTTCAGGCGCGGGATTCGTTGCGCAGGCGCAAGAAGCTCATCTGGATGTGCGAGCGGCGGATATGGCCCACCACCTCGAGGTCGCCCACCTCGATCGCGGCCACGATGTCGGCCACCTCGCGGTGGAAGATGACGATCTCCTTGCGCAGCATCTCCTCGTACTGGCTCAGCCGCGAGGCGGTCTTCAGCCAGATGCGGGTGGTCTGGTAGTAGAGCCGTTCGCTGATCTCGCGCAGCGGCTCGTTGGCCGTCAGCGAGTTGAGAAGGTGGAAGAAATCCATGTTGATGCGGGCGAATTCGCGCGCGTCGGGCCGCGCCACCAGCGCGTCGCAGCGGGCAAGCTGGGCCTGGAACTCCGCCACCTTGGCCGCGTCCGGCTGGATCGGCGACAGCTTGCCGATCAGCTCGGCCAGCTCCACGCGCAGCTGATAGACCTGCTCCAGCTCGTCGACGTCGATGTCGGTCACGATCGTGCCGACGCCGTGCATGGAGCGCAGCAGCCCCTCCGCCTCCAGCTTCACCAGCACGCGGCGGATGGGCGTGCGGCTCACCCCGAACTCCTCCGCCAGGTCCTCCTCGCGCAGGCGCTCTCCCGGCGGGTGGTCGAGCAGGCAGATGCGGCTGCGAAGCGTGCGGTAGATGCGGTCGAAACGCTCTCGCGCGCCCTCCTCTATGGCGGGGCGTTCCGTTTCCGGGAACGGGGCGTTGTCGAAATCGTCCAGGCTCATCGTGACATCTTCAGCCGCAGCTTCTCCAGCATGTCCATGCAGGCGGCCAGCTGGTCAAGTGCGATATATTCGTCCGGCTTGTGCGCCTGCGCGATCGAGCCCGGCCCGCAGATCACGGCCGACATGCCGGCCGCCTGGAACAGCCCGGCCTCGGTGCCGAAGGCGGCGAGGTCGGCATGGTCGCAGCCGGTCAGCTCGAACACGATCTCGCGCGCCTCGGATTCGCTCGCCACCGCCAGCCCTTCCACCTCGCCCACCGTGTGGGTGACGATGTCGGCCTGCGGCGACACCGCCTTCATGGCGGGTTTCAGCACGCTCTCCACATAGTCGCCCAGCCCCGCCTTCACCAGCTCGGCGTCGGAGCGCTGCACCGGCCGCATCTCCCATTCCACCGTGCACTGGCCGGCGATGATGTTGCGTGCAGCGCCGCCGCTCATGCGGCCCACCTGCACCGTCGTCCAAGGCGGGTCGAAGCGGCTCGTCGCCGGCGCCCGCGCCTTCAGCGTCTCGCCCAGTTCCAGCAGGCGGGTCACGTAGCGCACGGCATATTCCACGGCGTTGACGCCGCGGTCCGGCTGCGAGCCGTGCCCCTCCAGCCCGACAAACTCGGTCGTGTATTCGTAGCAGCCCTTGTGCCCCTCGATGACGCGCATCAGCGTCGGCTCGCCGATGATGGCGACGGCGGGCCGGATGCCCGCCCTGGCAAGCTCGTCCACCAGCACCTGCGCGCCGAAGCAGCCCACCTCCTCGTCATAGGTGAAGGCCATGTGCAGCGGCCGCTTCAGCGGCGTGGCCGCGAAGGCGGGCGCCATGGCGATGCAGGCGGCGATGAAGCCCTTCATGTCGCAGGCGCCGCGTCCGTAGAGCTTGCCGTCGCGCTCCTCCATGCGGAAGGGGTCGCCGGTCCAGTCCTGCCCCTCCACCGGCACCACGTCGGTGTGGCCCGAAAGCACGATGCCGCCGTCACCCTCCGGGCCGATCGTGGCAAACAGGTTGGCCTTGCGGCCGGTCTCGTCGCGGCTGATCGATATGGTCGCGCCCACGCCGCTCAGCAGGTCGGCGGCGTAGGTGATGAGGCCGAGATTGCCGTCGGCCGAGATGGTCGGAAAGGCGATCAGCTCGGCCAGGATCTCGCATGTGCGCGCAAGCGTGGTCATGCGACGGATCAATCCTTCACGAACAGCTTGCGCGGGCGGTTGCACAGCGGCTCGGCCGCGCCGCTCTCGCGGATCAGTATGCTCTCGGTGATCTCCAGCCCCCAATCCGCCATCCACAGCCCCGGCATGAAGTGGAAGGTCATGCCCGGCTCCAAAATGGTCTGGTCGGTGCGGCGGAACGAGATGGTGCGCTCGCCCCAGTCGGGCGGGTAGGAAATGCCGATCGGATAGCCGCAGCGGCTGTCCTTCTTGATGCCCGCCTTCTCCAGCGAGCCGAACAGCGCGTCGGCCACCTGGCCGGCGCGGTTGCCCGGCCGCGCCGCTTCCAGCCCTGCCTCCAGCCCGTCGACCAGCGCCTTCTCGGCGTCCACCATGTCCTGCGGCGGCTTGCCGAGAAACACCGTGCGGCAGAAGGGCGCATGGTAGCGACGATAGCAGCCCGCGATCTCGAAGAAGGTCGCCTCGCCCTTGGCGAAGGGCCGTCCGTCCCAGGTCAGGTGCGGCGCGGCCGCGTCGCTGCCGGACGGCAGCAGCGGCACGATCGCGGCATAGTCGCCCCAGGCGTCGTCCACGCCGCGCACCGCGTCGGCCATGATCTCGGCCACCAGCTCGTTCTTCTTCAGGCCCGGCTCGACGCGCTCGACGATGCCATCGACGATCTTCTCGGAGATGCGCGCCGCCTTGCGCATGAAGGCGATCTCCTCGTTCGACTTCACCCCGCGCTGCCAGTTGACCAGCGCCGTGGCGTCGACGAACGCGGCGTCGGGCAGTTCCTTCGTCAGGGTCAGATACGCCTTGGCCGAGAAATAGTAGTTCTCCAGCTCGACGCCGATGCGCTTGCCGCCATAGCCCCAGTCGCGCAGCCGCGCCGCCAGGTCCTGCATGGCGTGCTGCGTCGGCGACTGGATGTAGTGGTCCCCGTAGCCGGCGACGCGGGCATCCTCCATCCACACCGTGCGCACCGCCCCGTTGGCGTCCTGCCCGCGGCCCCACCACACCGGGTCGGCGTCGTGAAACACCACCACGCCCTGGTGCACGTAGAACGACCAGCCGTCATAGCCGGTCAGCCATGCCATGTTCGAAGGGTCCTCGACGAACAGCACGTCGATGTCTCGTTCGGCCATGGCACGGCGCACCTTGGCGAGGCGCCGCGCATATTCGGCGCGGGTGAAGGGCAGTTCGGCTGCGGGCATTGCATCTCCTCCGCGATCAGACGGTTGATCGCTAATGTGTACATCTAAGGCCAGTTTCAGCCAATGAATAGCGGCAAATGCTGGCACACGGCGCAAAAATCCGTTGACACCGTCTGACTCACCATGATGTTGTGCACAACAAAGAAGATCAACGGTGGAACACAGGAGTCAGACACATGAAGAATGCATTCCTCAAAGGCGTTGCCGCGCTCGGCATCGCCGCGCTCACGCTCGGCGCCGCGGCCGGCTCGGCCTCCGCCCAGTCGCTGCTCGAAAAGGCCGACAAGGGCGAGCCGATCCGCATCGGCTTCGCCAACGAGATCCCCTTCGCCTATCCCGGCGACGACGGCAGCCCTAAGGGCTTCGTCAACGCCTACACCATCGGCGTGCTGAAGAAGATGGGCTACGACAAGATCGAGCCGGTGCAGACCGAGTGGGGCGGCCTCATCCCCGGCCTCAACGCCAACCGCTTCGACATCGTCACCGGCGGCATGAACATCTTGGCCAGCCGCTGCGAGAACATCGCCTTCTCCGAGCCGATGGTGAAGGTCGGCGACGGCTTCATCGTCGCCCCCGGCAACCCCAAGAAGATCGGCGACTACAAGAGCCTGGTCGACAACAACGCCGTCATGGTGACCGGCGCCGGCTACTCCAACATCGAGGCCGCCAAGGCCGCCGGCGTGTCCGAAGCCAACATCATGCAGGTTCCCGGGCCGACCGAGATCCTCGCCGCCGTCAGGGCGGGCCGCGCCGACGCCGGCGCCGGCACCTTCTTCACCATGAAGCAGCTGGCCGACTCGTCCGGCGGCGCGGTCGAGGTCTCCGACCCCAACGCGATGCCGGAAGAATCCTTCAACTGGGCCGGCATCGGCTTCCGCAAGGCGGACCAGGCCTTCCTCGACAAGTTCAACGCCGCCCAGAAGGAGTATCTCGGCTCGCCCGAGATGCTCGCGGCGGTGGCCGAGTATGGCTATGGCGAGGCCTCGCTGCCCGGCGACAAGACCACCGAGTGGGTCTGCGCCAACCGCTGACATGACCTTGCGCGGGCCGGCCGCTGAGGCCGGCCCGCTGCTCCCTGCGGGCGCCCCGGCCGGCATGTGCTAGGGTGCCAGCCTCCCGCCTTCGCAGCCTCGACGGGAAGGTCAAAGCGGCATGTCCTATTTCGAGTTCCTGAGCCAGTATGGCGACCGCATCCTCAGCGGCACCCTCGTCACGGTGCTGCTGACGGTGCTTTCGGCGCTGCTGGCGATCGCCGTCGCGCTCGCCGCCGGGCTGATGCGCATGGCGCCCAATCCCCTCATCCGCGGTTTCGCCACCGTCTATATCGAGATCTTCCGCGGCACCTCGCTGCTGGTCCAGCTTTACTGGATCTTCTTCGTGCTGCCGCTGTTCGGCATCACGCTGGAAAAGTTCACGGCCGGCTTCGTCGCCGTCGGCATGAACCTCGGCGCCTACGGCGCGGAGCTGGTGCGCGGCGCCATCCTGTCGGTGCCGAAGGGGCAGTGGGAGGCGGCGCTGGCGCTCAACATGTCGCCGGCCAAGCGCATGTGGCGGGTGATCCTGCCGCAGGCCGTCGTCATCATGCTGCCGTCCTGGGGCAATCTGCTGATCGAGCTGCTGAAGGGCACCGCCCTCGTGGCGCTGATCGCGGTCGCCGACCTGATGTTCCAGGTCAAGCAGATCAACGGCACCACCTTCCTCTCGGCCGAGGCCTTCGGCACCGCGCTCATCATCTACTACGTGCTGGCGCGCTTCATGCTCACCCCGTTCATGCGCTGGCTCGAAAAGGTCATGACGCGCCGGCTGGGAAGGGCCTGAGCCATGTTCGACTGGCGCTGGGACTTCACCTGGAACATCCTGCCCCGCCTGCTGGTGGCCACCGGCAACACGCTGATGGCGGCCGGTTTCGGCTATGCCATCGCCGTCGTGCTGGGCCTGGCGCTGGCCATGGCGCAGCGCACCCCGTCGCGCACGCTCACGACCATCGTGCGCGAGTTCGTGGAGTTCATCCGCTCCACGCCGCTGGTGCTGCAGATATTCTTCGTCTTCTACGTCGGCCCGCAGTTCGGCATCCGCCTGTCGCCGTGGACGGCGGGCATGCTGGCCATCGGCCTGCACTACGCCGCCTACCTGTCGGAGGTCTATCGCGGCGGGCTCGACAGCGTGCCGCGCGGGCAGTGGGAGGCGGCCACCTCGCTCAACCTGTCCACCACGCGCACCTATTTCCGGGTCATCATCCCGCAGGCGCTGCCGCCTTCGCTCGCCGGCATGGGCAATTACCTGGTGGGCATCCTCAAGGACACGCCGATGCTGTCGGTCATCGGGGTCGCCGAACTCATGCACACCGCCAACGCGATCGGCTCAGAGACCTATCGCTTCCTGGAACCCTACACGCTGGTCGGGGTCATCTTCCTGGCCATTTCGCTGCCGCTGGCCGGCGTCCTGCGCCTGTTCGAGGGCTGGGTGCGGCGCAAACTGGGACTGAGCTGATGAGCAACGAAGACATGTCCGCCTATCCGCTCGCGCTCGAGGGCGCCTCCGTGCCCATGGTGAGCTTCCGCAAGGTCACCAAGCGCTACGGCAGCCTTACCGTGCTCGATTCGCTCGACCTCGACGTGGCCGAGGGCGAGATGGTCACCATCATCGGCCCGTCCGGCTCGGGCAAGACCACCGTGCTGCGCATGCTGATGACGCTGGAGACCATCAATGACGGCGTCATCTACGTCGACGGCAAGCCGCTGACCCACATGCCCCGGGGCGGCCGGCTGGTGCCCGCCGACAACCGCCATCTGCGCCAGATCCGCTCCAGCATCGGCATGTGCTTCCAGCATTTCAACCTGTTCCCGCACATGACCGCGCTGGAAAACTGCATGGAAGGGCCGGTGCACGTGCTCGGCCTGCCGAAGAAGGAGGCGCGCGAGCGCTCGGAGGAGCTGCTGGCGCTGGTGGGCATGGCCGACAAGCGCGACCAGCATCCGTCCCGCCTCTCCGGCGGCCAGCAGCAGCGCGTCGCCATCGCCCGCGCGCTGGCCATGCGGCCCAAGGTCATGCTGTTCGACGAGGTCACCTCGGCGCTCGACCCCGAAGTCATCGGCGAGGTCACGGCGGTGATCCGCAAGCTCGTCTCCGAGCACAACCTCACAATGCTCATGGTCACGCACCAGATGGGCTTCGCCAAGGACATCTCCGACCGCGTCTGCTTCTTCTACGGCGGAAAGATCTGCGAGCAGGGCACGCCCGAAGAGCTGTTCGGCAATCCGCGGCAGGAGCGCACGAAGCAGTTCCTCAGCGCGGTCAAGGAAGCCGTGTAGGCATCAGGCCCGTCATGCACGCCACCCCATCCACCCGCCGCTCCCGCAAGCCGGCTCCGTCACGCCCGGCCTCCCCATGAGCCTCACCCTCGCCGACATGCTGGCTGCGCGCGCGCGCGTCGCCGGCACCGCCGACCGCACGCCGCTGGTGCCCTCGCCCTTCCTGTCGCAGCGCGCCGGCCGCGAGGTGCTGCTCAAGCTGGAATCCATGCAGGCGACCGGCGCCTTCAAGCTGCGCGGCGCAACCAACGCCATTGCCGCCGTGCCCGCCGATGCCGCCGGCGTCACCTGCTGCTCCACCGGCAATCACGGCCGCGCCGTCGCCTATGCCGCGCGCCGCCGCGGCATGCGCGCGGTCATCTGCATGTCCGCGCTGGTGCCGCAGGCCAAGGTCGACGGCATCCGCGCGCTCGGCGCCGAGGTCAGGATCGTCGGCCGCAGCCAGGACGACGCGCAGGTGGAAGCGAGCCGCCTCGCGCGCGAGGAAGGTTTTGCCGAGATCCCGCCCTTCGACCATCCCGACGTCATCGCCGGGCAGGGCACCATCGCCTTCGAGCTGCTGGAGGCGCGGCCCGACATCGCCACCATCCTCGTGCCGCTTTCGGGCGGCGGGCTCGCGGCGGGCGTCGCCTTCGCGGCCAGGCGGTTGAAGCCCGGCATCCGCGTCATCGGCATCTCGATGGATCGCGGCGCCGCCATGCATGAATCGCTCAGGGCCGGCCGCCCGGTCGAGGTGGAGGAAGTCGCCAGCCTCGCCGATTCGCTCGGCGGCGGCATCGGCCTTGCCAACGCCCACTCCTTCGCGCTCTGCCGCGACAATCTCGACGCCACCATCCTGCTGACCGAGGACACGATCCGCCGTGGCATGCAGGCGCTCTATTTCGAGGACCGGCTGGTGACCGAGGGTGCCGCCGCCGTCGGCGCCGCGGCCCTGCTCGCCGGCGCGGTCGAGCTGGCCGCCGGGCCGGTGGCGCTCATCGTCACCGGCCGCAATGTCGACATGACGGCCTTCACCGACACCGTGACCGGGCGCGACATACGCCTCGGCGACATCACACTTGAGGGACGCCCCTATGCCGCATGACGTGACCGTGCTGACCGAGACCGAGCTGCGCCGCGCCGTCGCCCTCGACCTCGCGGCCATCGGCGTGGTCGAGAAAGCGTTCGCCGCGCTCGCCTCCGGCAGAGTGGTCATGCCGCCCATCATGTCCATGGCCATCCCCGACGCCAATGGCGAGGTCGACGTCAAGACCGCCTACATCCCCGGCTTCGAGGGTTTCGCCATCAAGGTCAGCCCCGGCTTCTTCGACAATCCAAAGATCGGCCTGCCCAGCCTCAACGGGTTGATGATCCTGTTTTCGGCGAAGACCGGCCAGGTGCTCGCCCTGCTGCTCGACAATGGCTACCTCACCGACGTGCGCACCGCCGCCGCCGGCGCGGTGGCGGCAAAACATCTCGCGCCGGCGCGAATCGACACCGCCGGCGTGCTCGGCACCGGCGTGCAGGCGCGGCTGCAGCTGCAGGCCGCGCATCTGGTGCGGCCGTTCAGCCGGGCGCTGGTCTGGGGCCGCGACATGGGCAAGGCGCAGGCCTGCGCCATCGATCTCGCAGCCAGGCTCGGCATCCCGGTCCGCGCGGAGGCCGATCCGGCGCGGCTCGTCGCGGACAGCCAGCTCGTCGTCACCACCACGCCCGCCGAAGAGCCCGTGCTGCGCGCCGAATGGCTGCACCCCGGTCTCCACATCACCGCCATGGGCTCCGACCAGTCGGGCAAGAACGAGATCGAGGCGGCGGCCCTCGCCGCGGCCGACCTCTACGTCGCCGACCGCGTCAGCCAGTGCGAAAAGCTCGGCGAGCTGCGCAGCGCCATCGCCGCTGGCCTGTGGACGCGCGGCACGCCGCCGGAGCTGGGCGAGATCGTCGCCGGCGCGAAGCCCGGCCGTACCAGCGACGCGCAGGTCACCATCTGCGACCTCACCGGCACCGGCGCGCAGGACACCGCCATCGCCACCTTCGCGCTGGGCGAGGCGCGCAAGGCTGGCGCGGGTTCGGTCATAGCGACGTAGCTCCCATGCTGAAGCTCGACGACCGCGACCTCAAGATGCTCGCTATCCTGCGCGAGGAAGGCCGCATCTCGAAGGCCGATCTGGCCAGGCGCGTGAACCTCTCGGCCGCGCCCTGCTGGGAGCGGCTGAAGCGGCTGGAGGATGCCGGCATCGTCACCGGCTACCGCGCCGAGGTGGCGCTGAAGAAGGTCGCCGCGCATATCGTGGTGTTCATGGCGGCCGAGCTCGAGCAGCACCGCGCCGAGGATTTCCAGACCTTCGAGCGCGAGGTCGCGCGCCATGACGAGGTCGTGGCCTGCTGGGGGGTCGGTGGCGGTTTCGACTACATATTGCAGGTCATCACCCGCGACATCGATTCCTACCAGCGCCTCGTCGACCATCTGCTGGAGGCGCGCGTCGGCCTCGCCCGCTATTTCACCTACGTCGTCACCAAGCCGGTGAAGCTTTCGGCCCGGCTCCCCTTCGACCAGCTGCTCGGCGAAAGATGATCCGGCGGCGCGGCGATATTCCGACGATTCTTCTGCCCCCGCCGCCCACTCCCGACGAAACGCCCGGCCCCGGCGGGCGATCCTGCGGACCGTCCTGACAAATCGAGGAGCCGCCCGCATGACCGCTGTCGCAATGCTGCAGAAGACGTCGCTCTCGTCGCTGGCCGATCCGCGCCTGTTCCGCGAATTTGCCTATGTCGGCGGCGCCTGGACCGCCGGCGCCGCGCGCGGCTTCGTCGACGTGACCAACCCTGCCGACGGCAGCCGCGTCGGCGGGGTGCCCGCCCTGTCGGCGGCCGACACGCAGGCCGCCATCGACGCCGCGCATGCCGCCTTCGCAAGCTGGTCGGCCGAGCTGCCGCAGGTCCGCGCCAAGCTGCTGCGCCGCTGGTTCGAGCTGATCGTAGCCGCGCGCGACGATCTCGCCCGGCTGATGGTCGAAGAGCAGGGCAAGCCGCTGTCGGAGGCGCTGGGCGAGATCGACTATGCCGCCTCCTTCGTCGAGTTCTACGCCGAGGAAGCGAAGCGCCTCAACGTCGAGACTGTGACCTCGCACCTGCCGGAGGCCGAGATGACGGTGCTGCGCCAGCCCTGCGGCGTCGCCGGCCTCGTCACGCCGTGGAATTTCCCCGCCGCCATGCTGACGCGCAAGGCCGCGGCCGCGCTCGCCGCCGGCTGCACCGTGGTGGCGCATCCCTCCTCCGAGACGCCCTTTTCCGCGCTGGCCCTGGCCGAGCTCGCCGAGCGCGCCGGCCTGCCCGCCGGCGTCTTCAACATCGTCACCGGCCTCGCGGCCGAGGTGGTGGGCGCCATGACCGCCTCGCCGCTGGTGCGCGTGCTGTCCTTCACCGGCTCGACCGAGATCGGCCGGCTGCTCTACCAGCAGTCGGCGCCCACCGTGAAACGCCTGGTCATGGAGCTCGGCGGCCACGCCCCCTTCATCGCCTTCGCCGACTGCGACTTCGACCGCGCGGTCGAGCGCGCCGTCTCCGCCAAGTTCGCCACCTCCGGGCAGGACTGCCTCGCCGCCAACCGCTTCTACATCGAGCGGCCGGTCTACGAGCGTTTCGTCGCCGCCTTCGCCGAGAAGGTAAGCCGGCTCACGGTGGCCGCCGGCATGGCCGATCCCGACATCGGCCCGCTCATCAATGCGCGCGCCGTGGCCAAGCAGCAGGCACAGGTCGCCGACGCGCTTGCCAGGGGCGCGCGCCTCGTCTGCGGCGGCAAGGTGCATGCCTCCGGCGAAAACTTCTTCCAGCCCACCGTGCTGGCCGACGTGCCCGAAGATGCCGAGATCTTCCGCGACGAGACGTTCGGCCCGGTCGCCGCCTTCGCGCCGTTCGACCGCGAGGACGAGGTGCTTTCCCGCGCCAACGAAACCGAGACGGGCCTCGTCGCCTATCTCCACACCGCCGACGCCGCGCGCATCGCCCGCATGGGTCGGGCGCTGGAGTTCGGCATGGTGGCGGTCAACCGGACCAAGATCACCGGCGCGCCGATCCCCTTCGGCGGGGTCAAGCAGGCCGGCCTCGGGCGCGAGGGCTCCCGCCACGGCATGGAGGCTTACACCGATCTCAAATATGTCTGCCGGGATATCGGGTGAGAGGAACGCGTGCACTCTAACCCCTTCACCGATGCCGAGCTCGCGGCCCGCGTCGCCGCCTTCCGCCGCCTCGTCGCCGCGCAGGGGCTCGACGTCGCGCTGGTCTCGACGCCCGAAAACGTCTTCTACCTCACCGGCCTCGACCATTGGGGCTATTTCGCCCCGCACCTGCTCATCGTTCCCGCCGATGGCGAGATGGTGCTGGTCACCCGCGCCATGGAGCGGGTGTCGATCGAAAAGCAGGTCCGCAATGCCGCCTTCCGCGGCCACCCCGACACCGAGACGGCAGCCGATCTCGCCGGCCACATCCTCACGGAGATGAAGCCGCGGCGCATCGGCATCGAAAGCTGGTCGGCCGGCCTCAGCCACGGCTTCGCCGCGCGGCTGCAGGCCAGCGTCCCGGCCGAATGGACCGACATCACCGGCATGATCGACCGCATGCGCCTCATCAAGTCGCAGGCGGAGCAGGCGCTGATGCGCAAGGCGGCGGGCGTCACCGACGCCGCGGCTGCGGCCGCCATCGCCGCCATCCATGATGGCGCGTCGGAGCGCGAGGTCGCCGCCGAGTGCCACGCCGCGATGATCCGCGCCGGCGGCGACCCCGTCGGCTTCGGCCCCTTCATCCGCCCCGGCTCGCGGCTGGGCGAGGAGCACGCGACCTGGGGCAACGGGCGCTACCCGGCCGGCGAGCCGGTCTTCCTCGAGCTGTCCGGCTGCGTGTCCCGCTACCACGCGCCTCTCGGCCGCCTCGTCCATGTCGGCGGCATATCGGACGCCGACGCCGCCATGGCCGAAACCGCCAGGCAGGCCATCGACGCGGTGATCGCGGCGCTGAAGCCCGGCACGACGGCCGGCGCGGTCTACCAGGCCTGGCAGGACGTGGTCGACGCCGCCGGCCTGCCCAACTATCGCCGCCATCATTGCGGCTATCTGGTCGGCATCGGCGTGCCGCCTTCCTGGACCGGCGGCAACAAGGTCACTGGCCTGCGCGCCGGCAGCGACCTTGCGATAGAAGCCGGCATGAGCTTCCACATCCTGTCATGGCTCATGGGCACCGGGCGCGGCGACTATTTCGTGTCCAATGCGGTGCTGCTCGCCGACAGCGGCGCCGAAGTGCTCACCCGCACGCCGCCCGGGCCGATCCTGAGATGAATTCCTCGACCAATGGAGAGAAGAAAATGCTGAAGAACGACACGCTCGACCAGTGGGACCGGGAATATTTCTTCCATCCCTCGACGCATCTCGGCCAGCACGCGCGCGGCGAAAGCCCCAACCGCATCGTCACCGGCGCCAGCGGCGTGCATATCGAGGACCGGGACGGCAACCGCCTGCTTGATGCCTTCGCCGGGCTCTACTGCGTCAATGTCGGCTACGGCCGTCAGGAGATCGCGGACGCCATCGCCGAACAGGCGAAGGAGCTCGCCTATTATCATTCCTATGTCGGCCACGGCACCGAGGCATCGATCACGCTGGCGAAGATGGTGCTCGAGCGCGCGCCAAAAAACATGTCGAAGGTCTATTTCGGCCTCGGCGGCTCCGACGCCAACGAAACCAACATCAAGCTGGTCTGGTACTACAACAACATCCTCGGCCGGCCGCAGAAGAAGAAGATCATCTCGCGCTGGCGCGGCTATCACGGCTCCGGCCTCGTCACCGGCTCGCTCACGGGCCTGAAGCTGTTCCACGACAAGTTCGACCTGCCGCTCGACCGCATCCTGCACACCGAGGCGCCCTATTATTTCCGCCGCCCGGACCTCTCCATGAGCGAGGCCGATTTTGTCGCCTTCTGCGCCGACGAGCTTGAGAAGCTGATCGCGCGCGAAGGCGCCGACACCATCGCCGCCTTCATCGGCGAGCCGGCGCTCGGCACCGGCGGCATCGTGCCGCCGCCCGCCGGCTACTGGGAGGCGATCCAGAAGGTGCTTCGGAAGCACGACATCCTGCTCATCGCCGACGAGGTGGTCACCGGCTTCGGGCGGCTGGGCACCATGTTCGGCTCCGACCATTACGGCATCGAGGCCGACATCATCACCATCGCCAAGGGCCTCACCTCGGCCTACGCGCCGCTCTCGGGCTCCATCATCTCCAACAGGGTGTGGGAAGTGCTGGTGCGCGGCACCGACGAGAACGGCCCCATCGGCCATGGCTGGACCTATTCGGCGCATCCGATCGGCGCCGCCGCCGGCATCGCCAATCTCAAGCTGGTCGACAGCCTCGGCCTGGTGAAGAACGCGGGCGAAACCGGCGCATATTTCAGCAAGGCGATGAAGGAGGCCGTCGGCGGCCACGCCCATGTCGGCGACGTGCGCGGCGAGGGCCTGCTCTGCGCGGTCGAGTTCGTCGAGGACCGCGACAAGCGCACCTTCTTCGATCCTTCCCGCAAGATCGGCCCGGCGGTGGTGGCGGCGCTGCTCAAGCGCGGCGTCATCGGCCGCGCCATGCCGCAGGGCGACATTCTGGGCTTCGCCCCGCCGCTCTGCCTCACCCGCGCCGAAGCCGACGAAATTGTCGGCAAGACGGCCGAAGCGGTGAAGGAAGCGCTGGGTTAGGGCTGCTGGGTAGGCACTGATCCTCCCCGTTTGCGGGGGAGGGGGACCACGCGAAAGCGTGGTGAACGGGGCGCCCCGGGCGCGGCCTGTCGGAGCGCCGGCGCCTCACCTCCCCCTTGCGGGGAGGTCGGCTGTCGCCGACGCGTCAGCGGAGGCGATCAGCCGGGTGGGGTACGGACGACCGGATGCGGCGCCTGGACGGTCGGTCAAGGCAGAGCGCCACCTCCCGCCTCCCCTTGTCGCGCCTCACCGCCGCTTGCGCTTGCGCCCATACAGCTCCAGCCGGTGGTGCACGATTTCGTAGCCGAGCGAGCGGGCGATCTCGTCCTGCAGCTCCTCGATGCGCTTGGAGTGAAACTCGATCACGTCGCCCGTGTCGAGGTCGATCAGATGGTCGTGGTGCCCGCCCGATGCTTGCTCGAACCGCGCCGGCCCGCCGCCGAAGGCGTGGCGATGGATGGCGCCCATCGTCTCCAGCAGCTTCATCGTCCGGTAGACCGTCGACAGCGAGATCGTCTTGTCGATCGCGCTGGCCTGCTTGAATATCTCGGTCGCGTCCGGATGCCCGGCCTCTTCGGCCAGGATGTCCAGGATCACGCGGCGCGGCCGGGTGATGCGCACGCCGGCACGGCGCAGCTCCCTTTCGTAATCCGGCTTCTTTTCGGGCGCGTTCGTCATGCCCGGACTATGGGCCAGTTGACAATCAGTTGCAAAAACTTTCGGCCGGAACAGGCCTGACGCTGCGGCCACCGCACCATTCCTTTTGCAAACGATTTGCAATTGCATTGACAGATCACCGGAATGGCCCTAGCTTCTCCCGTATGATCGCACGCCGTCCGTCCGCCCTGCCCGCTCTCGTGCTTGCCGCCCTCCTGCCTCTGCTCGCCGCCTGCTCGCCCGCTTCCGAGAAGGCCGACGACGGCAGGCTCAAGGTCGTCACCACCTTCACCGTGATCGCCGACATCGCCCGCAACGTTGCCGGCGAGGCGGCCGACGTCGAATCCATCACCAGGCCCAACGCCGAGATCCACAATTACCAGCCCACCCCCGGCGACATCCTGCGCGCGCAGGGGGCCGACCTCATCCTGTGGAACGGGCTCAACCTCGAACAGTGGTTCGAGCGCTTCTTCCGCAATCTGCGCGACGTGAAGCAGGCGGTGGTGTCTGAAGGGGTGGAGCCGATGGGGATCGCCGAAGGCCCCTACCAGGGCAAGCCCAACCCGCATGCCTGGATGTCGCCCTCCGACGCGAAGATCTATGTCGAGAACATCCGCCGCGCCTTCTCCGAGGCCGACCCGGCCAACGCCGCGACCTACAAGGCCAACGCCGAAGCCTATGCCGCCGCGATCGACGCCGCCGTCGGCCCCATCCGCGCGGCGCTCGAAACCATCCCGCAGGAGCGGCGCTGGCTGGTCACCAGCGAAGGCGCCTTCTCCTATCTGGCGCGCGATTTCGGCCTGAGGGAACTCTATCTGTGGCCCATCAACGCCGACGCGCAGGGCACGCCGCAGCAGGTGCGCCGCGTCATCGACGCGGTGCGCCAGCATTCGATCCCCGCCGTGTTCAGCGAAAGCACGGTCTCGCCTGACCCCGCCCAGCAGGTGGCGCGCGAGACCGGCGCCAGATATGGCGGCGTTCTCTATGTCGACTCGCTGTCGGATGCCGGCGGGCCGGTGCCCACCTATCTCGACCTGCTCAAGGTCACCACAGAAACCATCGTGAAAGGTCTGGCGCAATGACCGCCGCCGCGCGCCCCCCAGCCGCCGATGCAGTCGCCGGTGCACAGCCCGGCCTCGCCGTCTCCGAGGTCACGGTCACCTATCGCAACGGCAACACCGCCGTGCACGACGCCTCGTTCTCGCTGCCGCGCGGCACCATCACCGCGCTGGTCGGCGTCAACGGCTCCGGCAAGTCCACCCTGTTCAAGGCGATCATGGGTTTCGTGCCGCTCGCCCGCGGCAGCGTGGCCATCTTCGGCGAGCCGGCAGGCCGCGCGCTGAAGCGCAACATCGTCGCTTACGTTCCGCAGTCGGAAGAGGTCGACTGGAATTTCCCCGTCCTGGTCGAGGACGTTGTCATGATGGGCCGCTACGGCCACATGAACCTGCTGCGCATCCCGTCCGCCCGCGACCGCGAGATGGTCGACATGGCGCTCGTCCGCGTCGGCATGGAGGCCTATCGCAAGCGCCAGATCGGCGAGCTCTCCGGCGGCCAGAAGAAGCGCGTCTTCCTGGCCCGCGCGCTGGCGCAGGAAGGCCGCGTCATCCTGCTCGACGAGCCCTTCACCGGCGTCGACGTCAAGACCGAGGAAGCGATCATCGCGCTGCTGCGGGCGCTGCGCGACGAGGGCCGCATCATGCTGGTGTCGACCCACAATCTCGGTTCAGTGCCGCGCTTCTGCGACCGCGCGGTGCTCATCAACCGCACCGTGCTCGCCGCCGGCCCGACCGCGCAGGTGTTCACCCACGGCAATCTTGAGGCGGCTTTCGGCGGCGTGCTGCGCCGCTACACGCTGGGCGGGCCCGACCTGCACGAGGACGAGGACGACAAGCGCCGGCTCACCGTGCTCACCGACGACGAGCGCCCCTTCGTCATCTATGGCGACCACGAGCACGAAGCCGACAAGGCCGGCAAATGACCCTGCTGCTCGAACCCTTCACCTACGGCTACATGGTCAACGCCATGTGGGTGTCGGCGCTGGTCGGCGGGGTCTGCGCCTTCCTGTCGGCCTATCTGATGCTGAAGGGCTGGTCGCTCATCGGCGACGCGCTCTCCCACGCCATCGTTCCGGGCGTCGCCGGCGCCTACATGCTGGGCCTGCCCTTCTCGCTCGGCGCCTTCCTGTCGGGCGGGCTCGCGGCCGGCGCCATGCTGTTCCTCAACCAGCGTACAAAGCTGCGCGAGGACGCCATCATCGGGCTGATCTTCACCTCCTTCTTCGGGCTCGGCCTGTTCATGGTCTCGCTCAACCCCACCTCGGTGAACATCCAGACCATCGTGCTCGGCAACATCCTCGCCATCACGCCTGCCGACACGCTGCAGCTCGCCCTCATCTCCGGCATCACGCTCGCCGTCATGGCCTTCAAGTGGAAGGATCTGATGGTCGCCTTCTTCGACGAGAACCACGCCCGCTCCATCGGCCTGCGGCCCGGCATGCTGCGCGCGCTGTTCTTCACGCTGCTCGCGGCCTGCACGGTGGCCGCGCTGCAGACGGTCGGCGCCTTCCTCGTCATCGCCATGGTGGTCACGCCCGGCGCCACCGCCTACCTGCTCACCGACCGCTTTCCGCGCCTCATCCTGCTCTCCGTCGCCATCGGCACGGTCACCAGCTTCGTCGGCGCCTATGCCAGCTATTTCATCGACGGCGCCACCGGCGGCATCATCGTCGTGGCGCAGACGCTCATTTTCCTCGTCGCCTTCTTCCTGGCGCCCAAGCACGGCCTGCTGGCCGCGAAGCGGCGCGCCCGGCAGGCGCTGGAGGCGGGGCGATGACGGCTCCTGGGTTCGCGAACACGCCCACTGCCGCCTTCGGCGGCCCCCCTCTCCCGCTTCGCAGCGGAGGAACTAGGTTCCGGCCGGCCGCAACGCAGGTTCTTCTCCCGTGTAAGGGGGAAGGGGACCACGCGCAGCGTGGCGAAGGAGGCGTTTCTCATTCCGAAGCGAGCCTCGCCCCATGATCCTCGAATGGGCGATCCTTCCCTTCCAGCTGCCCTTCATGCAGCAGGCCATGGTCATTGCCGTTCTGGCGGCGCTGCCCATGGGGCTGCTGTCGCCCTTCCTGGTGCTCAAGGGCTGGTCGCTCATGGGCGACGCCATCAGCCACGCCGTGCTGCCCGGCATCGTGCTCGCCTATATCGTCGGCGCGCCGCTGGCGCTCGGCGCCTTCGCCGCCGGCATGGCCTGTGCGCTGTCGGTCGGCTACCTCAAGGAAAACAGCCGCATCAAGGAAGACACGGTGATGGGCATCGTCTTCTCCGGCATGTTCGCGGCCGGCTTCGTGCTCTACATCGCCATCTCCACCGAGGTGCATCTCGACCACATCCTGTTCGGCGACATGCTGGGCGCCACCTGGGGCGACATCGCCGGCAGCGCGGTCATCGCCGCGATCGTGGTCGGCCTCGTCGCCGCTGCCCGGCGCGACCTCATGGTGCATGCCTTCGACCCGCAGCATGCACGCGCCATCGGGCTGCCGGTGCGCCTGCTCCACTACGGCCTGCTGGCGCTGCTCTCGCTCGCCATCGTCGGCGCGCTCACCGCCGTCGGCATCATCCTGGCCATCGCCATGCTCATCGCCCCCGGCGCCATCGCCTTCCTGGTCACCCGCCATTTCGAGCGCATGCTGCTTGTGTCGGTGGCGATCGCCGTGGGGTCGTCGCTGGTCGGCGTCTATGCCAGCTTCTTCATCGACAGCGCGCCCGCACCCACCATCGTGCTGCTCATGTCCATCCAGTTCGTCGCGGCCTTCATCTGGAGCCAGTGGCGGGCGCGCCGCGCCGAGCGGGGCGCATAGTCCGTACCCCTGTTACCCCGCCCGCGCTCTGCGTCCCGACCCGAGAGGCCCGCATCCGGCCTGGCTCCCATCCGCTCCCCCCTCTTTGGGGGGAGAGGTGTCACGGCGAAGCCGTGACGGAGAGGGGAGGTCTTACCCTGCCTACCCCACCCCGACATAACGCTTCACCAGCCCGGGCTCGGCGCGCAGCCGCTCGACCTCCATCGTCTCGCGGTTGCGGCCGTTCTCGATGAAGGCCACGCGGTCGGCCACCGGCAGAACCGCGTCCACCCGCTGCTCCACCAGGATGGTCGACACGCCGCGGCCGCGCAGCTCCGCCACCGTGTCGCGGATCGTCGCCACCATCGAAGGCATCAGCCCCTCGGTCGGCTCGTCCAGCAGCAGCACCTCCGGCTCCAGGCACAGCGCCCGCGCCATGGCCAGCTGCTGCTGCTCGCCGCCCGACAGCGTGCCGGAGCGCTGGCGCCAGCGCTCGCGCAGGATGGGAAACAGCGCCAGCACGCTCTCGCGCACCGCCTCGCCGCGGCCGCGCGTCATCAGCCCGATCTCGATGTTCTCCGCCACGGTCAGTTCGGCAAACAGCCGCCGCCCCTGCGGCACATAGGCGACGCCGCGCTTCGGCACCTCGTGCGCCGGCAGGCGCGTCAGCTCGGTCGCGCCAAGCCGGATCGAGCCCGCGCGCGCCGGCGCCAGCCCCATGATCGCCTTCAGCGCCGTGGTCTTTCCGGCGCCGTTGCGTCCCAGTAGGCACAGCACCTCGCCGCGCCGCAGCTCCAGAGACAGGCCGTGCAGAACCTGCACCTCGCCGTAGAAGCAGTCGACCCCGGCCATGGCCAGCGCGTCATCCATCGGCGGGCGCTCCCAGATAGGCGCGCTGCACGCCCTCGTCGGCGCGGATCGCGTCGGGCGCGCCTTCCGCGATGATGCGGCCCCGCTCCATCACGGTTATGCGGTCGGCCAGCGCCATCACCACCTGCATGTTGTGCTCGATCAGCAGCACCGTCGTCTCATGCGCGATGCCGCGCACCAGCGCCAGGAAGTCGGCGATCTCGCCGTCGGAAAGCCCTTGCGTCGGCTCGTCGAGAATCAGCAGCCGCGGCTTCAGCGCCAGCCCCATGGCGATCTCCAGCAGCCTCTGGTGGCCGTAGGCCAGGCTGCCGGCGGGCGTCGCCGCGCGTTCCCCCAGCCCCACGCGGGCCAGCATGTCGGCGACCTCGGCGCGCATGGCGGCCGGCCGCAGCCGCGCCCCCTTGCCGCCCGTGTGCCGCCTTTGCACCGCCAGCGCCACGTTCTCCTCCGCGCTCAGATTGGCGAAGACGCTGGTGATCTGGAAGGTGTAGGCGATGCCGGCCAGCACGCGCCGGTGCGCCGGCATCTGCGTGATGTCCGCGCCGTCGAAGGCGATGCTGCCTGCGGTAGGCGCGATGCGGCCGCAGATCATGCTCACCAGCGTCGTCTTGCCGGCGCCGTTCGGCCCGATCACGGCGCGCACCTCGCCCTCCGCCACGTCGAAGTCCACGTCCTCGACCGCGGTCAGCCCGCCGAAGCGCCGCGTCAGGCCGCGGGTCGAAAGCAGCGGCGTCGGCGTCACGGTAGCCACGGCGCCCACCTTTCGCGGATCGTGCCCAGCAGTCCCTTCGGGAAGAACAGGATCAGCAGCACCAGCGCCACGCCCACGATGCCGAGATAGCTCAGGTCCCAGTCGGGAAAGCGCGCGTTGAGCAGGTCGTTCGACAGGTCGATCATGTAGAACATGATCAGCGTGCCGATCAGCGGCCCCAGCACGGTCGCCGCCCCGCCCACCAGCACCCACAGCAGCGGCAGGATCGAATAGGCCGTCGCCGCGAAGCCGGCGCCGAAATAGCCGAACAGCAGCGCATAGGCCGCGCCTGCAGCCGCGCACACCGTGCCCGACAGCACGAACACGCCGAGCTTGTTGGCGAATGTGTCGTAGCCCAGCATGCGCGTGCGCTCCTCGTTCTCGCGGATCGCCACCAGCACCCGGCCGAAGGGCGCGCGCACCACCGCCAGCGTCAGCAGCAGCACGATCGAGAACAGCGCGAAGGCGAGAAAATAGCGCGTGGTCGGATCGGTGAGCACGAGCCCGCCCACCTGCCGCTGCGCCGCCGTCAGCGTCAGCCCCTCCTCGCCGCGCGTCCAGTCGCCGAACCACAGGATCAGCAGGTAGGCCACCTGCCCGAACATCATGGTCACGATCATGAAGGCGACGCCTGCCGTGCGCAGCGCCAGCACGCCGATGCCGAGCCCCAGCGCCGCCCCGCAGGCGATGCCGAAGGCAAAGGCGGCCGGCACGTTCCAGCCCAGATGATAGACGGTCAGGCCGGCGCCGTAGAGCCCGGCCGCGAAGAACATGGCGTGGCCGAGGCTGAGCAGCCCGGTATAGCCGAACAGCAGATTGTAGCCCATGGCGAAGACGGCCAGCGTCATCACCCGCGCGAAGATGCCGTGGTGATAGGCCGGCAGCACGAACTGCAGCAAGAACAGCGCCGCGATCACGGCGAGATGGAGCGCCAGCTGGCGCGTGGTGATGCCGGAAAGGCTCATCGCGGCGCCTGCCCGAACAGGCCCTGCGGCCGGAACACCAGCACCAGCGCCACCGCCGACGTCGCCACGATCTTGGCCAGCGTCGGCGAGAAGAACACCGAGAGTATGCCGTCGGAAAGGCCGATCAGCAGCGCGGCGGCGACGGTGCCGCGCAGCGAACCCAGCCCGCCGATGATGACCACGATGAAGGACAGCAGCAGCGGGTCGTGGCCCATCAGGTAATGCGCCTGCTGGATCGGCACCACCAGAACCGCCGCCACCGCCGCCAGCATGGCGCCCAGCGCGAAGACGCCGGCATAGACCCGGTCGACCGGGATGCCGAAGGCCGTCGCCGTCTCGCGGTCATATTGCGTGGCCCGCATCACCAGCCCGATGCGCGTGCGCGTCAGCACGAACCAGGTGGCGAGCAGCAGCAGGATCGAGGCGCCGATGACGGCGAGCTTGTAGGCGGAATAGCCGAACCAGGGCAGCTGAATGCGGAAACTGAACGGCGCCACAACCGGCCGCGCCTCCGGCCCGTAGAAGGTGAGGGCGGCCTGCTGCAGTATGTAGAGCAGGCCGATCGTGGTGACGATGGTCGCTTCCGGGTTGTAGTTTAGCCGGCGCAATACTAGCCGCTCCGACGCCAGCGCCACCGCGCCGACCACCAGCGGGCTGATCACCAGCGCCGCCAGAAAGCCCAGCGCCGGATGGCCCGAAACCGCGGTGGTCACCGCCCAGGCCAGCACCGCGCCCAGCATGTAGAACTCGCCATGCGCGACGTTCACCACCCGCATCACGCCGAACACCAGCGACAGGCCCAGCGCCGTCAGCGCCAGCGCCGCCGCGGTCACCAGCCCCTCCAGCGAGGCAAGCAGCAGATAGGGACCGGTTCCCATTCAGTCCTCCCTCACCGGCGGCCACTGGCGGCGGGTGTGGAGGATGGCGAGGATGAAGACGGTCTCGTCACTCACCTGATAGACGATGCGGTAGCTCGGATGCGGAATCGCCTCGCGCGTGCCTTCGATGGCGCCGATCCTTCCCATGAAGGGCTGGTGTTCGAGATATGCAGCCGTCTTCTCGATCCGCGTCCGCATCTTTTGCGCCGCGGCGGGATTGTCCGCCCATATGTGCGAGACGATCTCCTTGAGGTCGTTCCTGGCTTCTGTCGTCCAGACGAGGCTCACGCAGCGTCGGCCTTGCCGCTCCCGCGCTCGAGGTCGGCAATCAGCCTGTCCATCTCGGCCACGACTTCCTCATGCGTGTGGACGCGGCCGGCAGCTATGTCATCCCTCGACTTCTCCACCTTGCGGCGAAGCCAGCGCAGGTATTCCGGGTCCTGACCGACAAAATCGCGCATGAATTCGCGCACGATCTGCGATGCAGGGCGGTCCACCTCGGCGGCGGCGGCCATGAAGGCGTCGCGCAGCTCCGGCTCCAGCTTCATCGTGAACACGGCTTCCTTGGCCATGGCGCATGCTCCATAGGGGTAATGACGACGTATATACGCCGTCATTACCGTTTCGGCAAATCGCCGGTCAGAAGCTCTGCGTGGTGTAGTCGGCCTCGCCCTCGTACATGCCGTCCTCGATCGAGGTCTTGTGCACGACCTTCAGCTTGCCGCCCTCGACCTGGCTGATGTACTGGCTGCCGAAAACCTGGTGCAGCTTGCCGTTGAACACCTTGGCGCCCTGCGGGTGCTCCGGCCCCTCGGCCATGTCGGTCATCGCCTCGGTGGCCTCCACCAGCTTCTGGCGGTCCTGCGGTCCCTGGTAGGAAGCCGCCTCCATCGCCTTCTTGATGACGTAGAGCGTCTCCCAGCAGCCGAACATGTGCGCCGCCGTCGACACGTCCTTGGCGTCGTTCACGCTGGCGCCGTTGTCGTCGATGCCGACGGCGGTCCGGTAGGCCTTCATCGCGTCCGAAGAATCGGCCTGCAGGTAGCGCGGCGCGCCTTCCCAGAAATAGGTGCCGTCGAGGAATTCGAGCCCCGGGCTGTTGATGTCCACCGCCTCGAGGCTGTCGATGAAGCCGAACAGTTTCGGCCCGCTGGTGCCGTAGAACTCGCCCAGCTCCTTCACGAAGGTCAGCACCGCCGGTCCCACCATCACGTGGTAGATCACCTCCGTGTCGGCCGGAATCTGCGGGAAATAGCGGGTGAAGGAAGTCTCGGTCGGCGGGATCGCCACCTGCCCCACCACCTTGCCGCCATTGGCCTCGAAATTGGCCGGGAAGAAGTCGCGATGGTCGTGCCCGAACGCGTAGTCCGGATAGATCATGGTGACCTTCTTGCCGACGTTCTCGGCAATGAAAGGCCCCACCGCGCGCGTCTGCGCGCGCACGTCGGTGATGCCCGGCTGCAGGCACCAGCGGTTCATCTTCCCGGAAGCGACGTGGTAGCCCTCCGACACCACGTAATAGGGCACCTTCAGTTCGCCCGCGGTCGGCGCCGAGCCGACCACGACATGGCTGAACAGCGTGCCGTACACCACATCGACCTTGTGCTGGTTGACGAATTTCTCCACCACTTCGGCGCCGCGCTTGGGGTCGGTGCCGTCATCCTCGGTCACGATCTCCAGCGGCCGCCCGTTGATGCCGCCGGCGTCGTTGATCGCCTTGGCCGCTGCCGCCGTCACGCGCTCGTACCAGCGGCCATAGGCCGCGCCGATGCCGGTGCGGTGCGCCTGGAATCCGATCTTGATCGGCGCCGAGGACTGCGCCTGCGCGTAGCGCACGAAGTCGGGCCCAAGCGCCAGCGCGGCGGCGCCCGCGCCGATACCCTTCAGCGCGTCGCGGCGGGTGATGGTCTTCTTCGGAAGCAGGAAGGAGCTGCGCTTTCCAGTCATTGCCGTTCCCCTCTCTCATGGCCTCGCGGCCGGATTCCTCGTGCGCATTCCACGCGCTTGCGGCCGGCGAAAGATCGCTTGTGTGCAAATCAAATCACCATTCATGGTGCGGCGCAATAGAGCTGCCGCAGCGGCAGAGGGGCCGGCAGTGCCGCCGCTCCGCCCCGTCGCCGCGCCGCCGGTCTGCACCCCTGGGCGATCAATATCCCGTCGGCGACGACAGCAGCCACAGCCCGAAGATCGTGTAGCCGATCATCAGCAGCGCCAGCGGCATCTGGCTCTCGGCCGCGCGCCGCGCGTCGCCATGCAGCCGGTAGGCGATCACATGCGCGATCGCCACCGCCAGCACATGCCCGCCCACGATCGCCGCCGCCTGCAGGTTCCACACCACCCATGCCGATTCGGCGCCCGACGTGGCGCCCGCCAGCACATGGTAGCCGGCGGTGCCGAACAGGTTCCAGCCGCGCGACAGCGGGTCGGATATCGCCGCCAGCGCGTATTGCCCGTTGAGGACCAGCGCCACGAGATAGTGCGAGAAATGATAGGCGAGCGAGATCGGCAGTATCGACCACACCAGCGCGCCGGCCGCGCGCGCCGCGCCCGGCCCGCCCGGCACCAGTTTTTCGCCCAGCGCCACCGCGCCGTAGAACAGGGCCGCAAGCGCGGCGAAGGCAGCCAGCAGCCCCAGCGTGTTGGGCACGATCAGGGCCGAGCGGCCGGGAAATTCCAGCGGGTTCACGCCGATCGCGTCGAGCCAGAAGAAGGTCCGCATCAGCCCGTCATAGGAGACGGTCGACAGCGCCAGCAGCAGGAACAGCACGCCGCTTGCCGGCAGCGGCGGCGCATCCGCCGCGCCCGCGCCGGGCAGGCGCAGCGCAAGCGCTGGTTCCTCCCCTGCGGAGTGGAGGAGGGGGGGCACGCGAAGCGTGGTGGAGGGGTCGTACGCGGGCTGACCGGGGAGAGGGTCGGGTGGTGGAGGGGGTGCCGCCTGCGCCGCGCTCCCCCGCCCGACCACCGCCATCTTCGCGATCATGGCGAAGAATACCGAGAAGCACTCGACCCTTTCCGTCCAAGCCCGGTGCCCGAAAAGCATCATCCCCGCGAAATTGAACAGCCAGTAGCAGGCGAGCACGATCGCCAATCGATAGGGATCGTCCGGCGCCGGATAGACCAGCTCGAACCAGGCGAAGCCGGCAAACAAGGCGATCGCCGGCCAATAGCCCAGCCGTTTGGGCAGCGCGGCCGGCGGCGCCGCGCCCTCCCCATGCCGCATCAGCGCCTGCGCCAGCCGCCATGGTCCGTACCAGGGCTCCAGCCAGCGCCAGGCATTGCCCGCCACCGCCACCAGCAGCGTCAACCCCACCCACCACACGGTCCAGAACATCAGCGGCAGCGGGTTCGACAGCGGGTCGCGGCTGCCGGCAACGCCGGCGCAAAGCAGCGCGCACACGACCAGGAACGACGCCATGCTCGTCCAGGCGCGGCCGCCCATCCCCAGCCGCCCGAGCGTCAGCCTCCATGTCGCCAGCCGCTCCAGCGGGGCAGGCGGCAGCAGCGCCAGGATCACGAAGCTCGCCGCCACCGCGGCCGCCCCGCCCAGCATGTAATAGCCGGTCGGCAGCAGCAGCACGAAGCCGCGGTCGGCTGCGTGGGCGAAGGCGGGCGTGGCCCAACCGAGCGCCACCAGCCCGCTGGTGAGGCTCGACATCCGCCGCCATGTCGTCTCATTGCCCATTCGTCTGTCCGCCCGCGCCTAATGCCGCGCCAACCTATCGAATTCCTCCTCCTCCGCGACAGCCTTTCTGGCCCACCCGCCCTGCCCGCTTGAGACTCGCTTTTTACGCCCGCCGGGCATAGAGGGGAATCGCTGCCCGGAGGGCGGAGACGGGAGAGACGCGGCATGCCAACGACGACCGACATCGCCAAGCGGGTCTACGACCACACCTGGAAGCTGGATCCGATCGTGCGCTCGCTGCTCGACACGGATTTCTACAAGCTGCTGATGCTGCAGATGATCTGGAGCCTCTATCCCCGCGTCGACGCCACCTTCACCCTCATCAACCGCACGCGCTCGGTGCGGCTGGCCGAGGAGATCGACGAGGGCGAGCTGCGCGCGCAGCTCGACTATGCGCGTACGCTGCGCTTTTCCAAGAAGGAGATGATCTGGCTCGCCGGTAACAGCTTCTACGGCCGCAGGCAGATCTTCGACCCCGAGTTCCTCGAATGGCTGGCAACCTTCCAGCTGCCGGAATACGAGCTCAGCAAGGAAGACGGCCAGTACCGGCTCGATTTCCACGGCCGCTGGTGCCACACCACCATGTGGGAGATCCCGGCGCTCGCCATCATCAACGAGCTCCGGAGCCGCGCCGCGCTGAAATCGCTCGGCCAGTTCGCGCTCGACGTCACCTATGCGCGCGCCAAGGCCAGGATGTGGGACAAGGTCGAGCGGCTGAAGAAGCTGCCAGATATCCGCATCTCCGATTTCGGCACCCGCCGCCGCCACTCCTTCCTGTGGCAGCGCTGGTGCGTGGAGGCGCTGAAGGAAGGCATCGGCGAGGCCTTCACCGGCACCAGCAACGTGAAGCTGGCCATGGACACCGACCTCGAGGCGCTGGGCACCAACGCGCACGAGCTCCCCATGGTGCTGGCAGCGCTCGCCAATTCCGAGGACGAGATGCGCGCCGCCCCCTACAAGGTGCTGCAGAACTGGAACACGCTCTATGGCGGGAATCTGCTGATCGTGCTGCCCGACGCCTTCGGCACCGCGGCCTTCCTGCGCGACGCGCCCGACTGGGTGGCCGACTGGACCGGCTTCCGCCCCGACAGCGCCCCGCCGATCGAGGGCGGCGAGCGCATCATCGAATGGTGGGAATCGAAGGGCCGCGACCCGCGCGAAAAACTGCTCATCTTCTCCGACGGGCTCGACGTCGACACGATCGAGAAGACCTACCGCCATTTCGAGGGCCGCGTGCGCATGGCATTCGGCTGGGGCACCAACCTCACCAACGATTTCGAGGATTGCGCGCCGCTGCCCAACGATCGCCTGAAGGCCATCTCGCTGGTCTGCAAGGTCGACACGGCCAATGGCCGCCCGGCGGTAAAACTGTCGGACAATCCCAACAAGGCCACCGGCGATCCGCGCGAGATCGAGCGCTATCTGCGCATCTTCGGCGGCGCCGAACGCGTCGAGCAGAAGGTGCTGGTTTAGCCGGCTACAATGCCTTCATCCAGGCGCGCTCCGGAACCCGGAATTTAGCGCGGCGGTGCGCCGCCGCCGCCGAAACCGCCGTAGCCCTGGCCGACCGTCACTCGGCGGCGATCGCCAGGTGCTCGCGCGCATAGGACAGGCCGCCGGGGTCGAAGATGTGCAGGCTTCCCGGCTCGGCGCCCAGCCGCATTGTCGCGCCGCGCTCTACCGCGTAGTTGCCGGGCAGCTTCACCACCAGGGGCAGGTCCTTGCGGCCGATGTCGACATACACGAGCTGCACCTCGCCGAGCTGCTCGACATAGTCGACCTTGCCCTCGAACAGCACGTTGCCCTCGAACAGCACGTTGCCCTCGCCGGCGCCGGCCACGCGCAGATCCTCAGGCCGCACGCCGAAGCTGATCTCGGCGCCTTGCGCATCCGCCGGCGTCGCCACCGGCACCTGCACCTTGCCGGCCGCCAGTTCCACCGTGGTGGTCGCGCCGGCCTTGGCGATCTTCGCCGGCAGGATGTTCATCGCCGGAGAGCCGATGAACTGCGCCACGAACAGATTGCCGGGGTGGTTGTAGAGCTCCATCGGCGAGCCCACCTGCTCCACATGGCCGTCCTTCAGCACGACGATGCGGTCCGCCAGCGTCATCGCCTCCACCTGGTCGTGGGTGACGTAGATCATCGTCGTGTTCGGCATCGATTCCTTCAGCTTGGCGATCTCGATGCGGGTGGCCACGCGCAGCGCTGCGTCGAGGTTCGACAGCGGCTCGTCGAACAGGAACACCTTGGGATTGCGGCAGATGGCGCGGCCGATGGCCACGCGCTGGCGCTGCCCGCCCGAAAGCGCCTTGGGCAGGCGGTCGAGATATTTGGTCAGCTGCAGGATCTCGGCCGCGTTCTTCACGCGCCTGTCGATCTCGTCCTTCGGCGCCCGCGCGATCCGCATGCCGAAGGCCATGTTGTCGTAGACCGTCATGTGCGGATACAGCGCGTAGGACTGGAACACCATGGCGATGCCGCGCTTCGAAGGCGGCACGTCGTTCATCACCTCGCCATCGATCGCCAGCGTGCCGCCGGTGATCTCCTCCAGCCCGGCGATCGAGCGCAGCAGGGTCGACTTGCCGCAGCCGGAAGGCCCGACGAAGACGATGAACTCGCCCGATCTTATGTCGAGGTTGATGCCGTGCAGGATCTCCAGGTTGCCATAGGCCTTCCTGACATCCGTTAGCTTGAGATCGGCCATTTCTTCCTCCCAGAAGTTGCCATGCCCGTCAGGCCAGTCTCCCGAACCATGCCTGATAGGGTTCGAGCCGGATAGCGCCCTGCTCGCTTCGCCCGTCGAAGCCGTGGCCGGGTATCGCCACCGGCGACATGTCGCCGAGCGGCAGGGTCGCCGGCTCGCCGCCCAGATTGAAAACGCACAGAAGCTGCTCGTTGCCGTGGCCGCGGGTGAAGGCGACGAGGTCGCCTTCCGCCGCCACGAAGCGCATCGCCCCCTTCACCAGCGCCGGATGGTCGGCGCGGAAGGCCAGCATGCGGCGATAGTGCTCCAGCATCGAGCCCTCCACGCCTTCCTGCGTGTTGACCGCCAGCGTGATGTGCTCGGCCGGAACCGGCAGCCAGGGCTTGCCGGCGGAAAAGCCCGCCTGCGGCTGGTGCGAATCCCACACCATGGGCGTGCGGCAGCCGTCGCGGCCCTTGAATTCGGGCCAGAAGCGGATGCCGTAGGGGTCGTGCAGATCCTCGAATGCCAGCTCTGCCTCGGGCAGGCCCAGCTCCTCGCCCTGGTAGATGCAGATCGAGCCGCGCAGGCTCATCAGCAGCGCCGACAGCACCTTCAGATAGGCCTGCGGGTCGGCCTCGCTGGCCGCCCAGCGCGAGGCATGCCGCACCACGTCGTGGTTGGAGATCGCCCAGCAAGACCAGCCGTCGGCCGCCACCTCGCCGAATGTCTCCAGCACGATGCGCACGCGCTGCGCGCTGATCTTCTGGGGGCCCAGGAAATCGAACGAATAGCACATGTGCACGCGCTCGGTTCCGGCCGTGTAGGCCGCCACCACCTCCAGCCCGCGCTGCGCGTCGCCCACCTCGCCCACGGCTGCCGCCGCCGGATACTCGTCCAGCACGGCGCGGAAGCGGCGCAGGAATTCGAGGTTCTCCGGCCGGCTCTTGTCGTAGATGTGGTCCTGGTAGTTGTACGGGTTCACCGATGGCGCGGTGGAATAGTCGCGGCTTTCGCGCGGCAGCGCCGGGTTGTTCTCCAGCCCCTCGCTGTGGAAGTAGAAATTGATCGTGTCCAGCCGGAAGCCGTCGACGCCGCGCTCCAGCCAGAAGCGCGTGGCCGCCAGCAGCGCTTCCTGAACCTGCTCGTTGTGGAAGTTCAGGTCGGGCTGCTCGGACAGAAAGTTGTGCAGGTAATATTGCTCGCGCCGCGTGTCCCACTGCCAGGCCGAGCCGCCGAAGATCGACAGCCAGTTGTTGGGCGGGGTGCCGTCCGGGCTGGCGTCGGCCCACACATACCAGTCCGCCTTGGCATTGTCGCGCGAGGCGCGGCTCTCGCGGAACCACGGGTGCTCGTCGGATGTGTGCGACAGCACCAGGTCGATCATCACCTTGAGGTTCAGCCGGTGCGCCTCGGCCACCACCGCGTCGAAATCCTCCAGCGTGCCGAACATCGGGTCGACGTCGCAATAGTCGGACACGTCGTAGCCGAAATCGCGCATCGGCGACTTGAAGAAGGGCGAAATCCAGATCGCGTCCACGCCCAGCGAGGCGATGTGCGGCAGCCTGGTCAGGATGCCGCGCAGGTCGCCGACGCCGTCCCCGTTCGAATCCTGGAAGGAGCGCGGATAGATCTGGTAGATCACCGCGCCGCGCCACCAGTCGCGGTCCGCGGCCGGCGCGGGAGCACGCGACTCCCCCGTCTTGTTCATGTCGGCAAAAGCCGCCACCGACTGCTGCATGTAAGTTCATCCACCCTTGACTGAGCCGGCCAGCAGGCCGCGCACGAGATAACGCTGCATCGCGAAGAACACGAGGAGCGGCACGGCGATCGATACGAAGGCTGCGGTCGCCAGTATTTCCCAGTTGCCGCCGCGCGTGCCCAGCAGCTCGACGATCTGGTTGGTCATCACCGTCGTCTCGCCGGTCGCGTCGATCAGGAACACCCTGGCCACCAGCAGGTCGTTCCAGGTCCACAGGAACTGGAAGATGGCAAACGAGGCCAGCGCCGGGAATGAAAGCGGCAGGATGATGCGTGTGAAGATCTGGAAATCGGTGGCGCCGTCGACCTTGGCGTTCTCGATGATGTCGCGCGGCAGGCTCACCATGTAGTTGCGCAGCAGATAGATGGCCAGCGGCAGGCCGAAGCCGGTATGCGCCAGCCACACGCCGAGATAGCCCTTGCCGATGCCGATGCCGAGATGCAGCCGCAGCAGCGGTATCAGCGCCAGCTGCAGGGGCACCACCAGCAGCGCCACCACGAAGGCGATCAGCAGCGCGCGGCCGGGAAAGCGCATCCAGGCCAGCGCATAGGCCGCGAATGCCGCGATCACGATGGGGATCACCGTCGCCGGAATGGTCACGGTCAGCGTGTTGAAGAAGGCGCGGGCCATGGAGTCGGTCGTCGAGCTGCTGAACAGCACCTGGCGGTAATTGCCGAGCGTGAATTCGGGCGGCGCGCTGGCGGTCACGAAGACGCGCTCGCCGCGCGTGCCGGTCAGCTCCACCGGGCTCTCGAAGCGATAGTCGCCATTGGCCTCGACGGTGATCGTGCCCTCCTCCATCGGCGCGGTGGCGCCCGGCTCGTATTCGTCGATGGCGCGCGAGGTCACGCCCCAGGCCGAGATCGAGCCGCTGGCGCCTTCGCCGAACAGGTTCCCCTGCAGCACGTAGAGGTCGCCTTCCCTGGCCTGATCCGAGGGCGCGGCGGTGCGCAGCACCAGATTCTGCTCCTGCGTGAACAGCGCGTTCCACCAGCCGCTGGTGGCGATCTGGTCGGCGGTCCGGAAGGACGACACGAACAGCCCCACGGTCGGGAACAGCCAGAGCGCGACGAGCAGTACGACCGAGATGTGAACGGCCCAGGTCAGGCCTGATTTGGACGACATTGCCGGACCCCCCTCAGTGCGTTTCCTTGCGCGCGTTGTAGACGTTCCAGACGAGGATCGGCGTGACCAGCAGCATGATGACGATCGCCGCGGCCGACCCGATGCCCCAGTCATTGGCGCGGAACAGCTTGTCGTACATGTAGTTGGCCAGCACCTGGGTCTCCCACTGGCCGTTGGTCATCGCGAACACGATGTCGAAGACCTTGAGCACCACCAGCGTGATCGTGGTCCAGACGACGACGATCGTCCCCATGATCTGCGGCACCTTGATCTTGAAGAAGATCTCGAACGGGTTGGCGCCGTCGATGATGGCCGCCTCGATGGTTTCCTCGGGAATGCCACGCAGCGCGGCCGACAGGATGACCATGGCGAAGCCCGTCTGGATCCAGATCAGCACCGCCATCAGGAAGAAACTGTTCCAGAAGGGTATTGTCAGCCAGGTCTGCGGCTGGCCGTAGGGCAGCGTCACCACCATCACCGCGATGATCGAGCGCAGCGACAGCCACAGCAGCCAGCCGGCGCCGGCGAACACGACGAGCCGCAGCGGAACCGCCCACCAGGCGATGCCGCCGCGCGGCGACTCGCCCCAGACGAGCCCGCGCAGCGCGAGCCAGATGGCGTAGGCCATCAGCGCAGCGAAGGCGAGCAGCGCGATCGCCGGCAGCAGCCGCAGGAAGATGAAGGAGCCGGGGCCGCCGTCGAAGGCCAGCCAGGCCGCGTTGAGCACGCCGATCTGCTCGCGGCCGGCGGCGCGCGCGTCGTACACCAGCTTGAATATGACCGAGGCGCCCACGAACGAGATCGCCATCGGCATGAAGATCAGGCTCTTGGCGATGTTGCCCCACCAGATGCGGTCGGTCAGCTGCGCCGCTAGCAGGCCGAAGGCGGTCGCCGCCGCCGGCACCACGATGAGCCACAGCATGTTGTTGCGCATCGCCTCCCAGAACTTCGCCTCGCGGCCCATGCGCATGTAGTGCTCGAACCCGACGAAGTCGCCCGTGCCGCGCGCCGTCAGCGACAGGCGCAGCGTCTCGAAGACGGGATAGGCTAGGTAGAGACCCAGCGCGAAGATGGCGGGGAAGAGGAAGAGCCAGGGCCGCACCTGGTTGGCGCGGTTGATGTTGCGCCCCGCCTTCGGCCCGGTTCCGGGGAAGATGACCTTATCGAGCAGCTGGTTGGAAAGGTAGAAGTAGCCGATGCAGCCGCCGACGCCGACGATGATCGTGATCAGTCCCTGCAATGCCGGATTCATGGCGCCCTCCCAAAGCGCGGGGTCCCCCGGTTGAGGCCGTCCGGGGCGCGTTCGCCCCGGACGTTCTTGATGCAGTTGGCCAGGGGCCTACTTCAGCGCCTTCCAGGCGTTCTCGATGTCGGTCGCCACCGCCTTGGCGTCCTTGCCGCCGGCATAGTCGACCATGCCGGTCCAGAAGGCGCCGGCGCCGATCGCACCCGGCATCAGGTCCGACCCGTCGAAGCGGAAGGTGGTCGCCTCGAGCAGGATGTCGTTCATCTTGCGCACGGTCGGATCGGTGAACACTTCGGAGTTCACGCCCTTGTGCGGGGTCAGGAAGCCCTTCTGCGCCATCCAGATCTCATGCGCGATCGGGGTCTTCAGGAAGTCGATGAACGCCTTGGCGCCGGGGCTGTCCTTGGTGATGACGAAGGTCGTGCCCGCGCCCAGCACCGGGTTGCCCAGGTTCTTCTCCGCCGAGGCAGGGAAGTAGAAGAAGTCCGCGTCCTCGCCCACCGAGGTGCCCTCGGGGAAGAAGGCCGGGATGAACGATGCCTGGCGATGCATGTAGCACTGCGGCGGCGACGAGAAGAGGCCCTTCGGGCTGTCGCGGAAGTCGGTCGAGGCGACCGCGCCGGCGCCGCCCGCCACGAACTTGTCGTTGCGCGCGAACCAGCCGAACTCCTCGATCGCGGCGACCACGCGGTCGTCGTTGAAGGGTATCTCGTGGCTCACCCACTGGTCGTAGACCGCGGGGTCGTTGAGGCGCAGCATCATGTCCTCGACCCAGTCGGTTGCCGGCCAGCCGGTGGCCGCGCCCGAGCCGAGCCCGATGCACCAGGGCGTGCCGCCGTCGGCGACGATCTTCTCGGTCAGCGCCTTGAGCTCCTCCATGGTCTTGGGGATCTCGTAGCCGGCGTCCTCGAAATTCTCCGGCACGTACCAGACGAGCGACTTCAGGTCGGTCTTGTAGGGGAAGCCGTAGAAGGCCTTGGAGCCGTCCTTGCCGGCATAGGTGCCGAGGTCGACCCAGGACTGGCCGGCGGCGTAATTGTCGCGCACCCAGCCGGCGCTCTCGTCGCCCAGCGCGGTCAGGAAGCCGCGCTTGGCCATGTCGGAGGCCAGGCCCGGCTGCGGGAAGGCCGCGATGTTGGGGGCGGAGCCGGCCTCGAGGTCGACCACGATCTGCTGCTCGAAGCTGTCGGAGCCGGTGTAGCGCACGTCGGCGCCGGTGGCAGCGGCGAAATAGGCCAGCACGCTCTCGACCAGCTCCTGGTCCGGTCCGAGCCAGGGCCCGTAGATGGTCACCTGCTCGCCATTCAGCGGGTGGGCCTGCTTGAAGCTTTCGAAGCTGTCCCAGCTGAAGGCGCCTTCGCCCACCGGGAATTTGAGGTTTTGGGCCTGGGCCGCGCCCGCGGCAAGGACCAAGGCGGCGACGCCCGCCATCAGAAACGTCTTCATCACTTCCTCCCGTTCGGATCGTATCCGGCGTGGAACTCCCATCCGCGCCCGTCACCATCGCCTCGGCAGACCTGCGTACAGGTCATTCAAAGCGCTTTGGCTATCGAGCACTTCGCCACCAAAGCCGGCGCGAGTCAAGGGGTGCACGATATAAATCGATTTAGACGGCCATATTGCTGCGCTGCATGCAGGTTTTGTGGCGCTGCAGCACAGTTTTTGCTTTTGCCCCGCCCCTGCCTGACCTAGAGTTCGCAGCCGTCCCGCCGGCGTGCGGCCTTCCTGTCAAAGCGCTTTGGAGGGAAGCGGTGAACCTCAAGCAGCTTGCCGACATGCTGTCGCTGTCGCAGACCACGGTCAGCCGCGCGCTCAATGGCTATCCCGAGGTGGCCGAGGCCACGCGACTGCGCGTGGAGGCGGCCGCCAAGCGCTACGGCTACCGGCCCAATCCCAGCGCGCGGCGGCTGGCCACCGGCAAGGCCGGGATGATCGGCTACATCATGCCGACCGGCGCCAGCGTCGACATCGACCCGCATTTCGTCGAGTTCCTCAACGGCCTCGGCGACTATGCGCGCTCGCACGATCTCGACCTCGCGCTCAGCCCGACGACCGTGGACGACGAGGAGACCACCTACCGCCGCGTCGTCGGCAACAAGCAGGTCGACGCCGTCTACGTCTCGGCCCCGCGCCCGCAGGACCGGCGCATCCGGCTGCTCGAGCAGCTGGGCTTCCCCTATATCGTGCACGGCCGCTCCGAGGGGCTCGACTTCGAATACCCCTTCGTCGACATCGACAATGAGGGCGCCTTCCACGACGCCGCCAGACTGCTCCTCCAGCTCGGCCACACCCGCGTCGCGCTGGTCAACGGCGACAGCTCGCAGACCTTCGCCATCCACCGCGAGCGCGGGCTGCGCCGGGCGCTCGCCGATGCCGGGCTGCGGCTGGCCGACCGCGACCTGCATTCGCTGCCCATGACCGAGGAGAACGGCTACCGCGCCGGCCGCGCCCTGCTCGAGCAGGCCGAGCGCCCCACCGCCATCGTCTGCTCCAGCCTGCTGCTGGCGCTCGGCGTGGTGCGCGCCATGCGCGATCTCGGCCTGTCGATGCCGCGCGACGTGTCGCTCATCTCGCACGACGACGTCTTTCCGTTCCTGCAGCCGGAGGGCTTTCCGGTGGCGCTGACAACCACGCGCTCATCCATCCGCGCCGCCGGCGCCCGCATCGCCGAGCGGCTGGCCGCCCGCATCGCCGGCATCGAGAACGAGCCGCATGGCGAGGTCTGGAAGGTCGACCTTGTCGTGCGCGGTTCGGTCGCCCCGGCGCCGGCGCCGGCGCCGGAGAAATCGGGATAACCGCGGAGTCGGATGGGGGGTGCTGGCTGGCGCCGCGCCTCACCTCCCCCTTGCGGGGAGGTCGGGCTGCCGCCGACGCGTGAGCGGAGGCGATCAGCCGGGTAGGGCAGGTCGAGGCAGCGCGCGGCATCGGGTTACCCCACCCGCTTCGGTCTGCTGCGCAGCCCTCAGCGACCTCCCCGCAAGGGGGAGGTGAGCGCCGGCGCGCTTCATCCGCGCCACGCCCGCTCTCGCGTCTGGCCATTGAAAAATCCGTGGGAAGCGGGGCGCGTCTGCTACCGGCTTCTCAAATGGAGCCTGCCCGGCTCCGTGGGGATGGGCTTTCGCCCGCGCACCGTTGTTCGGATGCGCCCCGCCGGTGGCTTCTCCCGCCTTCCGGACGCCATGCGCTGCGTCCTTCCAGCGGGTTCCGGCTTGCGCCGGTTCCGCCACCGCCGCCCTCCCGAACCCGGTCGCATATCCGGTTCCCGCAAGGGCAGAGACCGCATTATCCGTCAGCTTCGGAGGTGGGGGATAAAAAAACGAACCGGCCGTGATCCTCGGGCTTGCCCCCAGGATGACGGCGTGACTGCAAGCCTCCAGACTCGCGGGCCGCGTTGTACCATGAAAATTGATGTACGTGATTCGGCTGACAGGCCGGCAGACAAAACTGAGATCACGCCTGAGATGATCGAGGCGGGTTGCGCTAAGTTCTGGGAGTGGGCGTCGGCGTGGGAATTGTCCGCCTATTATGACGCGGCCCCGTTTGTGAGTGAAGTTTTTCAACTGATGGAGCGCGCTCGGCGCGGCCACACAGATCGAGCAGATCGTCAATAATGTGATCTATTCGCTCTAGGAGATTGTCCCCATCGGCGAATGGGTTCTCCAGATTCAGCTTAACTGGAACATTTTCGGCGGTTGTGAATTGATAGCCATCGCTACCATGCGACATGGTCCAGTGTGTGTGGATGAAGCTGTTGCGCTTCCCGGCGATCTTCCCGAGTTCATCAATAGCTTGGTTGATCTCGGTTAAGAGTGCCTGTTCGCGAGGGTCACGTAGGCGGTTCTTGGCTATGGCTTGCGTCAATTCCCGTTGAGCCTTGTCTGCACGCAAGCTGTAGAATATCGGCGCGGTGTCTTCGCGGTCCGTGTTCTGTAGGATGCCCATGAGTTCGAACACGCACCAGTGCGCAGAATTCAGTGTTACAGTGATCCGACCGATAACGTGGTAGAGCCTGTCCCAGTCCTTATCGCCGGCGGCTATCGATTGAGCCAAATCCATGCAAGACACCCCCAAAGACAAAGACCAGGAAAAGAGCGACGAGGTGCTGCGACGCCTGTTGAAGACCCCGCCTGATCCCAAAGGCAAGAAGGACGACGGCCGAAGCCGCCGCCCCCCTGTTTCACATCAAGATCGAGAGAATGGCGGCGACGCCGAATAGGCATGACGCCAAGTTGACCTTGATGCTTATGTTGACCGTGGTTCGTTTCCACATGGGATGAAGCCTCGGTCCGTGCGCACGGAACCAAAAGGTTTCGTGTGATACGCCGGTTTAACAAGAGAACCCGCTGTTAACCGGTTCATCGGTGTACCGTCCGCGTCACGTGCCGCTTCAAGTACCCCTGCGTGGCTCCGCCTCTCGGCTGGTTGTTTCGGCCTCACTTGCGTTGGGTCGAAATCCTTAGCGCCGGGATTTGGCACAGGCTGCGATCACTTCCTGCTTGGGTGCCCAGAGTGCCGCTCTGGATCAAGCAGGCCGTCGCAGTGAGTCGGATGGTACACCGCACTATTTCTTGGAGTCGAATCGCTTCACCTTGCGCTTGTGGAGAAGCTTTCGCGCCTTCTGCTTAGGCGTAATTGGCTTCACCAATCCGCCGATAGGTGAGGCGCTTGCCGCGGGCACCGCGAAGCAGATCGGCGGCGCGTTCGGCGTCAGTAACACCTAGCGCCGTGCGGCGGTTGTAGCGGAAATCGAACTCGGTAAGGTAGCGGTGCAAGTGCGCTTCGCCGCAATGCTGATAGACGCCGATCATGCCGCACTCAAATGCCGAGAACACGTTCTCTATCGGTGACTGGTTCTCCCGGCCGGACCACGGCAAGACCCGGGCGCTGGTTACCCTCCTCGACGCCGGGGACTACGCCGGCATTGCCGCGCTCCTCCATGAATGGGAGGCGATCACGGCGCGGAACTTCCGCGTCGAGCACATCTGGGAGCCGACGCCGTTTCCGTTCGAGACGGCCTGACCGAGGCCTGAACCCAGCCGTTTCGGCCGCTGGCCCTTGCTGCCGCGGCGGCGTCCGGCCTAGGTGGTCGGCGAAGGCGCGGGCTGGATCGTCCGCAGGCAGCGCATGGAGCAGCACATGGCGTCAGGCAGAACGGCACTCATCATCGGCGGCGGCTCCGGCATGGGCGCTGCCGCCGCCCGAAAGCTTGCGGCCGACGGCTTCGCCGTCGCGGTCATGTCGTCGTCGGGCAAGGGCGAGGCGCTGGGCAGGGAGCTCGGCGGCATCGGCTTCACCGGCTCCAACCAGTCGAACGACGATCTGAAGCGCTTCGTCGACATGGCGATGGAAAAATGGGGTCGCGTCGACGCGCTGGTGAACGGCGCCGGCCACGGGCCGCGCGCGCCGATCACCGAGATCACCGACGAGCAGTGGCGGGCCGGCTTCGACACCTATTTCATGAATGTGGTGCGTGCGGTGCGGCTTGTGGCGCCGGTGATGGTGGCGCAGAAGGGCGGCGCGATCGTCAACATCTCCACCGCCTGGGTGGACGAGCCGTCCGCCATGTTCCCCACCTCGGCGGTGGCGCGGGCCGGGCTCGCCGCCTACACCAAGCTGTTTGCCGACAGCCATGCCGAACACAATGTGCGCATGAACAATGTGCTTCCGGGCTGGATCGATTCCATCAAGCCGACCGAGGAGCGCAGGCTTTCCGTCCCGATGCAGCGCTACGGCACGGCCGACGAGATCGGCGGCGTCATCGCCTTCCTCTGCTCCGACGCCGCCGCCTACATCACGGGCCAGAGCCTGCGCGTCGACGGCGGACTGATGCGAAGCGTCTGAGGCGCCGTCCACCCGGCAACGGGCGGGGTTGACCATCCGTCCCCAATGATACAAGGTTAGTCTTATATAAGACACAACCTGTATGAGGCGGATGATGGACTTCGAGACGCATCTTGGCGCGGTGGCGCGCTCAGTGGAGGAAGGTGAGCGCGGTGGCCGGCAGGTCCGTTCGGTAAAGCTGACGCGGACCTATGCCACGGGCATCAAGGACCTCTGGGATGCCGTCACCAACCCGGAGCGCCTGCCGCGCTGGTTCGCACCGGTAACCGGCGAACTGCGACAGGGCGGACGCTACCAGGTCCAGGGCAATGCCGGCGGGACGATCGAAACCTGCCGGCCGCCGCGCCACTTCTTCGCCACATGGGAGTTCGCCGGAGAAACGAGCTGGGTCGAACTCCGGCTTGCCGAGGAAGCCACGGGCGAGACGCGGCTGACGCTCACCCATATCTGCCCCGTCAGCGACCACTGGCGGAAGTTCGGTCCGGGCGCGGTCGGCGTCGGCTGGGATCTAGGCCTGCTGGGCCTGGCGTTTCACCTGTCAGAGCCGGATGTGAGGTTCGACGAGGAAAAACTGGCGACCGATCCGGCCGGCAGAGCCTATATTCTCGGTGCGAGCGAGGACTGGGGCCGGGCGGATGTCGCTTCCGGCGAAGCGGAGGACCAGGCGCGCCTCGCCGCGCGCCGCACCGGCGCCTTCTATACCGGACAACCCTTCGAGGAGAGCTGATTGCACGCCTTCGACGTCCTCGGCGATCCGGTCCGCCGCCGCATCCTCGAACTGTTGCGCGGCGGCGAGCTGCGCTCCGGCGATATCGTCGACGTCATCCAGAGCGAGTTCGGGATCACCCAGGCCGCCGTCTCGCAGCATCTGCGCGTCCTGCGCGATGCCGGCTTCGCGACGGCCCGCGTGGATGGGCCGCGGCGCATCTACAGTGTGGAGGCTGGCCCCTTCCGCGAGGTCGACGCCTGGCTTGAGACGTTCCGCGCCTTCTGGGAGCCGAAATTAAGCGCACTCGAGACAGAGGTTGCGCGCGGCAAGAAGCGACGCGGGAGCGGGTAGGGAGACGCTCCGGGAATTTGACCTTGCCATTTTCCCAGGCTTCGGCTTGATGCCTCGAGCTGAAAGGCGGAGACCATGGCGCGGAAAATCACCTTCCACTACGACATCATCTCGCCCTTTGCGCATGTGGCGCTGAGGCGGCTTTCCGAACTGCCGGCGGATGTCGAGGTGGTGCCGCAGCCGGTGCTGCTGGGCGCGATCCTGTCGCACTGGGGGCAGAAGGGGCCGGCCGAGATCGAGCCGAAGCGGCTGCATACCTACCGGCTGGCGACGCATGTGGCGTCGCGCTACGGCGTGGCGATGCGCTTCCCGCCCCGTCATCCCTTCAACCCGCTGGCCGCCCTTCGCATCCTTGCGGGCGCCAACGCCGGTCTGGCCGCGGTCGGCCGCGCCTTCGACTTCGTGTTCGGGCAGGGGCGCGGGGTGGAGAGCGAGGACGACCTCGCCGCGTTCGCCGAAGCCGTCGGCGCACCGGCAAGCCTGGCCAAGGACGACGCGGCCAAGGCGAAGCTGCGGGCCTCGACCGATGCGGCGGTGGCGATCGGCGTGTTCGGCGTGCCGACCTTCAGCGTGGCGACGGCTGCCGGGCACGAGCTGTTCTGGGGCGTCGACAGCATCGACATGCTGAAGGACTGGCTTGCCGACGAGCGGATGTTCGAGCTCGATCCTTATGCACACCTTGCGACGGTCGAGGTCGGCGTGGTGCGCAGGTAGGCCACGGCCGGCCGATGCCGCCGGGGCGAATTGTGCTATCTCCATGCGGACGCACCGGAGCCTGACCATGTACCAGCCACCCACTTTCCGCGAGGACGACCTCGGCGTGCAGCACGCGCTGATCCGCGCGCATCCGCTGGGACTGCTGATCACGGCCGGCGCCGAGGGCATTCTGGCCGACCCGGTGCCGTTCCTGGTCGACGGGACGGGTGGCAAGGGTGTGCTCAGGGCGCATGTGGCCCGCGCCAACCGCCAGTGGCACGCGATCCGCGACGGCGCTGCGGCAATGGTGGTGTTCCAGGGGGCGGAGGCCTATGTCACGCCGTCCTGGTACAGGACCAAGGCCGAAACCGGAAAGGTCGTGCCGACCTGGAACTACGCGATCGTGCAGGCGCGCGGGCCGGCGAAGATCGTCGAGGATGCGGCTTGGCTGCGCAGCCAGATCGACGCGCTGACGGCGCAGCAGGAGGGCAGTCGCCCGCAACCCTGGCAGGTAGGCGACGCGCCCGGGTCCTTCATCGCCGCGCAGCTCAAGGGCATCGTCGGCATCGAGATCGAGATCGCCGAGATCGAGGGCAAGTGGAAGGTGAGCCAGAACCGGCCGGAAGCCGACCGCGACGGCGTGGCGCGCGGCTTAAGCGAGGATGCGCCGAACCCCGAGATGCAGGAACTGGTAACGCGCTACGGCGAGCGGCAGGCGCGATGACCCACCTCGTCATCGCCATCGACGGGCCCGCCGGCGCGGGCAAGGGCACGCTGGCGCGGCGGCTGGCGGACCATTTCCACCTGAATCTGCTGGACACCGGCCTGACCTACCGCGCGGTGGCGCACCGCATGCTGGCCTACGGCCTGCCGCTGGACAATGTGTCGGCGGCGGAGACGGCGGCGCGGCAGGTCGACCTTGCCGCGCTCGACCGCGACCTGCTGTCCACCCATTCCGTCGGCGAGGCCGCCTCGCAGGTGGCGGTCATCCCCGGCGTGCGCCGCGCGCTGGTCGACAAGCAGCGCGAATTCGCAGCGCGGCCGCCGGGTGCCGTGCTCGACGGGCGCGACATCGGCACCGTGGTCTGCCCCGACGCCGCGGTGAAGCTTTATGTGACGGCGTCGCCGCAGGTGCGGGCGCAGCGACGGCTTGCCGAGATCGAGGCGCGCGGCGGCAGCGCCGATTTCGCCCAGATACTGGCCGACATCGAGAAGCGCGACGCGCGCGACACCGGCCGCGCCGACTCGCCGCTGCGCCCCGCGCCGGACGCGCACTTGCTCGACACGTCGCAAATGGATATAGAGGCCGCGTTCCGCGCGGCGGTCTCCCTTGTGGAGAAGGCGCTTGCGGCGCAGAAAGACTGATCGGACGGGCAGATCCACCACCGCGAAAGGGCGGATGGCGGACCGGCCTTTTCGTTCTTACATGTGACCAGAACCGCTCGACCATCCGCGCCGTCGCGCCGGACCGCCCGAAAGGGCGAACCAGAGGCTTCCAGCGAAGCCCGGCCGGACAGGAAGAGCAGACGCAACACCAACCACCGGCGCCGCCCTGCAAGGGCAGTTTCCAGGAGAAAAAATGGCAAACTTCAATCCGTCCCGCGACGATTTCGCGAGCATGCTCGACGAGTCCTTCTCTGCCGAGAATTCGACAGAAGGCTCGGTCGTCAAGGGCCTCATCACGGCCATCGAGAAGGACATGGCGATCATCGACGTCGGCCTGAAGGTCGAAGGTCGCGTACCGCTGAAGGAATTCGGCTCCCGTGCCAAGGAGCTGAAAGCGGGCGACACCGTCGAGATCTATGTCGACCGCATCGAGAACGCTCTCGGTGAGGCTGTCCTGTCGCGCGAAAAGGCTCGCCGCGAGGAAAGCTGGGTCAAGCTCGAGGAGAAGTTCAACAAGGGCGAGCGCGTCGAAGGCGTCATCTTCAACCAGGTCAAGGGCGGCTTCACCGTCGATCTGGACGGCGCCGTGGCCTTCCTGCCGCGTTCGCAGGTCGACATCCGTCCGATCCGCGACGTCACGCCCCTGATGCACAACCCGCAGCCCTTCGAGATCCTCAAGATGGATCGCCGCCGCGGCAACATTGTGGTGTCGCGCCGCACGGTTCTGGAAGAGAGCCGTGCCGAGCAGCGCTCGGAGATCGTGCAGAACCTCGAAGAGGGCCAGGTGGTCGAAGGCGTGGTCAAGAACATCACCGACTACGGTGCGTTCGTTGACCTCGGCGGCATCGACGGCCTGCTGCACGTCACCGACATGGCATGGCGCCGCGTCAACCACCCGACCGAGATCCTGTCCATCGGCCAGACGGTCAAGGTGCAGATCATCCGCATCAACCAGGAAACCCACCGCATCTCGCTCGGCATGAAGCAGCTCGAGAGCGATCCCTGGCAGGACATCGG
>Ga0180215_1000062_pt1 | contig 161166 bp, 144 predicted proteins | sample eDN3rd37CBELigBY_FD_128871 | JGI IMG/M metagenome (GOLD analysis project Ga0180215, IMG submission 128871) | Enriched backyard soil microbial communities from Emeryville, California, USA - eDNA 3rd pass 37_C BE-Lig BY (version 2) (version 2) | ecosystem: Environmental > Terrestrial > Soil >... | reverse complement strand
GCGACAATGCCGGCTCCCAGGGATGGGTTTCCAGGGCAAGACACCGGACGGGCGGCCGCGAGGCCGCATAAAATTGTTAGATGAGCGACCGAACGGCCGCCCGTCTTTCCCAGCGCGATTGCCCTGCGGGCAATCGTCGCGATAGCGCCCAGCGCGATCCCCAGGGATCGTCGCGGCAGGCGCGCAGCACCGTCCCCCGGGACGGCGCGTTCTTTCTCAATGGCCAGACCGGAAACGGGGCGTGGCAACGAAGAAGATTGGCCAGGCGGCCGCAGGCCGATGCGGCGACTGCCGCCCGCCGGACGTCCGGCGCCCCCGCGGAGCGCCAGCCGCGTCAGCGGCGTGCGGCGCGTGAGCGAATGATACCGCGGGGCGTCGCGGCCGGCATCACCTCCCCCTTTGAGGGGGTGAGAAGCCGGTTGCCGCGAAGCGGCAAGCCGATGATCCAGTGAATCATCGGCAGGCTTCGAACGGGTGGGAGCTGCCGGAGGCAGCGGGTCCCACACCGGGGCTGGCGCCGACGCGCAGCGGAGGCGGCAAGCCGGGTGGGGTAGCCGGATCGTCGGGCGCGACGAGTCTTTTGGCGTGGAGTAGAAGACGTGACGCGCTGCCTGTACCTACCCCGTCACCTTGCCGACCCACTTCCACCAGGTCGCCTCGTCGCCGTGGAAGACGTTGAGGTCGATCTTGCCGCCCACGCCCTGCGACAGGCCGGAGCCGGAATACTGCCAGAACACCCAGTTGCGGTTGGGATAGCGCTTGGAAGGGTGCGCGGCCACCGAGCGCAGCCAGAAGGGATAGTTCTTGAACGCGCCCTTCAGATTGTCCTCGTAGAAGTCGGGCGCGGTGTAGATGATCGGCCGCTGGCCGTAATGTGCCTCCAGCCGCTCCATGAAGACGCGCATCTTCTCCAGCACAACCTCGCGGCTCGGCCGCTTCTTGCAAGCCGACAAATGGTTCCATTCCACGTCGATCACCGGCGGCAGCGCGCCCTTCACCTTGGGCACGTTGCGGATGAACCAGTCGGCCTGCTCGCTCGCCGCCCGGCACCAGTAGAAGAAGTGGTAGGCGCCGCGCTTCAGCCCGGCCTGGTGCGCGCCGTCCCAGTTCTTACGGAACATCGGGTCGAGATGGTCGCCGCCGTCTGTGGCCTTGATGAACACGAAATTGGCGCCCTGGCTGCGCAGCGTCTGCCAGTCGATGTCGCCCTGCCAGCGCGACACGTCCACGCCGTGCACGGCGTGCTGCTGCGGTGTCACGCGGCCGAAATTGATCGGCTTGGCGTCGCCGAACCGGCTGCGGTAGATTTTTCGCGTCATGCCCGGCGTGGATGCCGCTGCCTCGGGCCGCGCGGTGGGCCTGGGCGGCATCAGCATCGCCACCTGCTGCAGGCCGGGCGCCTGCGCGTCACCGTCGGCCAGCGCCGTCATCCCGGCTTCGCTCACCTGGCTGATCGTGTCGCTGGCAGCCATCGCCACCGGCGCCGCGTCCGGCACCGCGCTTGCGGGCCGCGCCACCGAGCCGGTGATCTCGCGCGACGGCTTCGCCACCTGCAGGGCGTCGATGCCCGCCCCGGTGGTGCACGCGGCGATGCCGAGGCACGCCGCCACGATGGTGGAGAATTTTAGAATACGCATGACGACCCGTACGCGGAACAGGAAACAGCTCGCCGGGGCACCGCCCCATCGAACGCACAAGCCCGCACCCTAGGGTAGAAGTCGCGAATAAAGTTTGAATCGAATTGTTAACGGCCTGCGCCCGGGAACAATGCCGTGCCGCGCTGGTTGGATTGGTTCGAATCCCCACCACGATGGAGAAGCACGATGCAGGACATTTCCGGCAAGCGGGTCGCGATTCTGGCCACTCACGGCTTCGAGCAGTCCGAGCTCGAAGTGCCTCTGGCGAAGCTGCGCGAGGCCGGCGCCACGGTCGATGTGGTCTCGCTCGAAAGCGGCGAGATCACCGGCTGGGACAAGAAGGACTGGGGCCGCGCGGTCAAGGTCGATGCCACGCTCGACGAGGCGCGCGCCGGCGACTACGACGCGCTGGTCCTGCCGGGCGGTCAGATCAATCCGGACCTGCTGCGCGTCGAGAAGAAGGCGCTCGATTTCATCAAGGCCTTCTGGGACGCCAGCAAGCCCATCGGCGCGATCTGCCATGCTCCCTGGCTGCTGGTGGAGACCGGCATCGCCAAGGGCCGCAGGCTTACCTCCTACAAGTCCATCAGGACCGACATGATTAATGCCGGCGCCAAATGGGAGGATTCCGAGGTCGTCACCGATCAGGGTCTCGTCACCAGCCGCAATCCGGGCGACCTCGAAGCCTTCTGCGCCAAACTGGTGGAAGAGATCCGCGAAGGCAGGCACGAGCGCCGCGCGGCCTGATCGCCCGGCGCGCACCCTCCTCGCGTCGCCGCGCGCACCTGCGACAACCTTGCACAGCTGCCATGCAAGATTGTCGCATTGCAGCATCGGGCGACACTGCCTACATCCGGGGTGTCGACGGTCGATCCTCCTCCCCGATCCGTCGGCATTTGGCGCGATGCACCTCCTCCCGCATCGCGTTCATATCAGGCCCGCCGCTCCTCCTCCCGCGGCGGGCCTTTTTTGTCCGGTCTGTGGAAATCCGCCGTGCAGCGCCGCGCCGCGATACCCCGCCGCGCCATATCCCGCTACGCTCGCCCGATGCGACCCTCCCCCGACATCTCCCGCCTCATCGACATCATGGCCGCCCTGCGCACGCCCGTCACCGGCTGCCCGTGGGACCTCGAGCAGGACTTCGCCAGCATCGCCCCCTACACGCTCGAGGAAGCCTACGAAGTCGCCGACGCCATCCAACGCGGTGATTTGGACGATTTGCGCGAGGAGCTCGGCGACCTGCTGCTGCAGGTCGTCTTCCATTCGCGCATGGCCGAGGAGCAGGGCGCCTTCTCGTTCGGCGACGTGGTCGAGGCCATCACCACCAAGATGATCCGCCGTCATCCGCATGTCTTTGGCGACGAGCAGGCCCGGTCCGCCGGCATGGCGAAGGGCGCCTGGGATCGCATCAAGGCTGAGGAGAAGGCCGAGCGCCGTGCCCGCAGCCTGGCGGCCGGCCACGATCCGGAAGAACACGGCAGGGGCTTTCTCGACGGCGTGCCGGTCGCGCATACCGCCTTCACCCGCGCGCTGAAGCTGCAGGAAAAGGCGGCCACCGTCGGTTTCGACTGGAAGGAGGCCAAACCCGTCCTCGACAAGATCGAGGAGGAGATCGGCGAACTGCGCGAGGCGATCGAAGGCGGCAGGCAGGGCGAGATCGCCGACGAATATGGCGACCTGCTCTTTGCGCTGGTCAATCTCGGCCGCCACCTGAAGCTCGACCCCGAAGCCTCGCTCCGCGGAACGAACGAGAAATTCCGCACCCGTTTCCACGCGGTGGAAATGGCGCTCTCCGATCAGGGACGCAGCCTTGCCGAAGCCTCGCTCGACGAGATGGAGGCGCTCTGGCAGCAGGCGAAGAAGCCTCGGGCCCCAAAAGCGTAATTGGACTGAAATCGGCCTGAGATTTCGGTTGGGGTCAGCGGCACTGCCGGATCAGTTTCGCGGCGTCCCCGCGAGGCGAGCTTCGATCTCGGCTGCGCGCGCACTCGTCGTCCGCACCGAAAGCTCCAGCCCGCCATCCTCGCGGTCGCGGCGCCGCAGCACGGAGCCGGAACGGTAGAGCCAGTCCGTCAGCTGCAGCTGGTCCGGCCGCAGCGCGACGTCGATCACGATGGTGCGGCCGGACAGCCGCCCCTCGATCAGCGACACCAGCTCGTCTATGCCTTCGCCCGTCGCCGCCGAGATGGCCACCGGCGGCTGTTCGGGGTGGCGCGCGCCGGTGTCGGCCAGGTGCGCCCTGCCCGTCTCGTCCAGCAGGTCGATCTTGTTCCAGACCTCGACCACGCGTTCCGCGTCATTGGCGTCGATCCCAAGGTCGGCGAGGATGCGTTCCACATCCTCGGCCTGGGCGCGCGTGTCGGGATCGGAGATGTCGCGCAGGTGGATCACGAGGTCGGCCTCCACCACCTCCTCCAGCGTGGCGCGGAACGCGGCCACGAGGTGCGTGGGCAGGTCGGAGATGAACCCCACCGTATCGGACAGGATGATGTCGGTGCCCAGCGGCAGCCGCAGCCGCCGCAGCGTCGGGTCCAGCGTGGCGAACAGCATGTCCTCGGCAAGCACGCTCGCGCCCGTCAGCCGGTTGAACAGTGTCGACTTTCCGGCGTTGGTGTAGCCGACGATCGCCACCACCGGATAAGGCACCTTCTGGCGCTTGGCGCGGTGCAACTCGCGGGTGCGCTTCACCGTCTCCAGCTCGCGCTTCAGCCTGATGATCTTTTCCTGCAGCAGCCGGCTATCGGCCTCGATCTGCGTTTCGCCGGGGCCGCCGAGAAAGCCCGCTCCGCCGCGCTGCCGCTCCAGGTGCGTCCAGCTGCGCACGAGGCGGCCGCGCTGGTATTCGAGATGCGCCAGGTCGACCTGCAGCGTGCCTTCCTTGGTGCGCGCGCGGCGGCCGAATATCTCGAGGATGAGTCCCGTGCGGTCCAGCACCTTGGCGTTCAGCGCCTTTTCCAGGTTGCGCTGCTGCACGGGCGAAAGCGGGTGGTCGACGATGACGACCTCGGCGTGCTGGTCCTTCACGATCTCGGCCAGCGCCTCGAGCTTGCCCGAGCCGATCAGCGTGGAAGGTTTCGGATCCGCCAGATTGACGATCTCGGAGTGCACGATGTCTAGGTCGATGGCGGCCGCGAGGCCCATCGCCTCCTCATGCCGCGCCTGTGGGCTGCGCGTCGAAAGCGCCGCGCTGTCCCCGCGCTGTCCCCGCGCCGGCCGGGTGATGACCGGCACCACCACGATCGCGCGAGCCGTCGCGTCCGGCGGGCGCGCCTCGCCGGCCGGATTCGCCCCGCCCCCCTTCGCGGATGCGGCTCTTGCCAATCAGGCTTCCCGGGCGTTTTCCTCGGCGTCGAACATCTGCACCGGCTGGCTCGGCATGATCGTGGAGATCGCATGCTTGTAGACAAGCTGCGAATGTCCATCGCGCCTCAGCAGCACGCAGAAATTGTCGAACGACGTCACGACGCCCGTCAGTTTGACGCCGTTGATGAGGAAGATGGTGAGAGGAGTCTTGCTCTTGCGAACAGAATTCAGGAACAGGTCCTGAAGGTTTTGGGTACGTTCCGCCATTTTTCTTATCTTTCGCCCATCCCCTGCGGATTCGACAACCCATTAGCGCAATGTTCCGCCGGAATTGTCAACCGCGTCAAAAACCCTCCCGCTGCCCGTCCGGCAAGCAGGAGTGGTAATGCACCGTCCTCCCGCACAAGCGGTTATCAGGGTAGCATTTTTTCCGCAACGTCAAAAAAGGCGGCCCGCAAGGAAAGTGTCACGGAGCCCGGATGCCCGTTGGCGACCGCGTCGCCGTCGATGGCCACCACAGGCATGACCACCGTCGTCGCCGCGGTTATGAAGCACTCCTTGGCGTTCTTCGCCTCCTCGACCGTGAACCCGCGTTCCTCAACCTCCACGCCCAGCTTGGCCGCCACGTCGATGAGCGTCGTGCGGGTGATGCCGCGCAAGATGCCGAAATCGGCCGGGCGCGTCACCAGCTTGCCGTCCTTGGTCACGATCCATGCGTTGGTCGAGGCGCCTTCCTTCACCGTGCCGTCGGCGTCGATGAACCAGGCCTCCTGGGCGCCCGCCTCCTTGGCCTGCTGTTTGGCCAGCACGTTGGGCAGCAGGCCCACCGTCTTGATGTCCACCCGCTGCCAGCGGTTTTCCGGCACGGTGATCACCTTGATGCCGCTTTCGGCGCGCCTGGCGGCCACCGAGGGGTCGGCCTTCTTCGCCGTCACCACGAGTGCGGCTGGTACGCCCGCCGGGAAAACGTGGTCGCGCGGCGCGACCCCGCGCGTCACCTGCAGGTATACCAGTCCGTCGCGCACGCGGTTGCGCCGCACCACCTCGGCCATGATCACCCGCAGCGCCGAGCGGTGCACCGGCGGCTCGATCGAAAGTTCGCGCAGTGAGCGGTCCAGCCGGTCGAGATGCCGCGTCATGTCGACGATGTAGCCGCGCGCGACCTCGCAAACCTCGTAGACGCCGTCGGCGAACTGGTAGCCGCGGTCCTCGATGTGAACGCCGGCTGCGGCATGGGGAAGATAGCGGCCGTTGACGTAGGCGATGCGCGGCATGGAGGTTCCTTTGCGGCGGCGGGAGCTGGCTGTTTGCGGTCAGAAGAACTCGAGGCTCACGCGGAACATCTGCTCCACCTGTTTCACGGCCTTCTGCATGGCGAAGATGACGACGCGGTCCTTCGGCTTGATCTTGGCGCTGCCGCTCGGCGTGATCATCTCGCCGTCTCGGTAGATCGCGCCGATGCGCACGCCGTCGGGCAGCACGAGCTCGCGCAGCGAAGGCCCGACCAGCGGCGAGGTTTCCAGCGCTTCCGCCTCGATCACCTCGGCTGCTCCGCCCTGTATCGAATGCACGGCGCGGATGCGGCCGCGGCGCACATGCTGCAGCACCCGCGAAATCGTCACCGCCCGCGGGTTCACATGCGCGTCGATGCCCAGCGTCTTGGTGAAGTCCTGATAGGTAGGGTTGTTGATCAGCACCAGGTTCGACTTGCAGCCCAGGCGCTTCGCCATCACGCTGGACAGGATGTTCACCTGGTCGTCATTGGTCAGCGCCACGAACAGGTCGGTGTGCGGGATGTCGGCCTCCAGCATCAGCTTCTGGTCAAGCGCGCTTCCGTGCAGAACCACGGTGCGGCGCAGTTCGTCCGCCACCGCCACGGCGCGTTCGCGCGTGCTCTCGATGATCTTCAGCTTCGAGCGCGACTGCCGCTGCTCCAGCGCGCGCGCGACGTAGAGGCCGATGTTCCCGCCGCCGGCGATCACGATGCGCGACGCCTCCTGCTCCTCGTGGCCGAACAGTCCCAGCGTGCGCCGCACCTGGTCCTTGCTGGTCACCACATAGGCTATGTCGCCGGTCACCAGCTGGTCGGCCGAATGCGGAATGAAGAGCTTCTCGTTGCGGAACACGCCCACCACGGTCGACGGCAGGTCCGGAAACAGCTCCGACAGCTGCGCCAGCGGCGTGTTCACGACCGGACAGTCCTCGAGGCATTCGATCGCCACCAGGATGATCTTCGAATCGGCGAAGCGCACCACGTCCATCGCGCCCGGCAGCGCGATGCGCCGCAGCACCATGTCGCCCACCTCCGTCTCGGGCGAGATGATCACGTCGATCGGCATGTGATCGCGCGAGAACAGGTCCATGTAATGCGGCTGCAGATAAGCCTGCGCCCTGATCCGCGCGATCTTGGTGGGCACGTTGAACAGAGAGTGGGCCACCTGGCAGGCGACCATGTTGACCTCGTCGTATAGCGTGACGGCGATGATCATGTCGGCTTCCTGCGCGCCCGCCTTCTCCAGCATGCCGGGATGCGAGCCGTGCCCCACGAAGCCGCGCACGTCGAGATTGTCGCGCACGTTTCGGATCAGCTCAGGCGACACGTCGATCACGGAGACGTCGTTCTGCTCCGCTGCAAGGCGCTCGGCGATGCCGTAGCCGACCTGCCCGGCGCCGCAGATGATGACGCGCATTGCCTAGACTCCGAGAGACTTCAGCTTCCTGTGAAGTGCCGAGCGCTCCATACCAATGAATTCGGCCGTGCGCGAGATGTTGCCGCCGAAACGGTTGATCTGCGCGATCAGATATTCCTTCTCGAAAAGCTCGCGCGCCTCGCGCAGCGGCAGCGCCATGATGTGCTGGTCCGATTGGTTGGGTGCGCGTGGCATCACGTCGCCGATCTCCGCCGGCAGCAGGTCGGCGGTGATCGGCGCGTCAGCGTCGTCGCCCCGGGCAAGGATCATCAGCCGCTCCACATTGTTGCGCAGCTGGCGGATATTGCCCGGCCAGTTGTGTGCCTGCAGCACCGCCATCGCATCGTCGCCGATCCGCCGCGGCTTGATGCCGGCCTGCATGGCCACCTGCCGCATGAAATGGTCGATCAGGAAAGGAATGTCCTCGCGCCGTTCAGAAAGGCCGGGCACCGAAACCGGCACCACCGCCAGCCGGTGGTAGAGGTCTTCGCGGAAGCGGCCCTGCTGGATCAGGCTCTCCAGATTGTACGACGTGGACGAGATGATGCGCACGTCGACTTTGACACGTTTCGATCCGCCCACCCGTTCGAACTGCTGGTCCACCAGCACGCGCAGGATCTTGTTCTGCGTCTCGCGCGGCATGTCGCCAACCTCGTCGAGGTAGAGGATTCCGCGATGCGCCTCCTCCAGCGCGCCGATGCGCCGCTCCGCACCGTTTGCCTCGGTGCCGAAAAGCTCGATCTCCATGCGCTCGGGCGTGATCGTCGCCGCGTTCACGGCCACGAACGGGCCGGCGCTGCGGCTGGACGCCGTGTGTATGGCCCGCGCCACCATCTCCTTGCCGGCGCCGGACGGCCCGATAATCATCACGCGGCTGTTGGTCGGCGCCACCCGGTCGATGGTCTGCCGCAGTTGGTTCATCGCATGCGAAGGGCCGATCAGTTCGACGGAATCGCCGCTGCGCTTCTTCAGGTCGGCCACCTCGCGCCTGAGCTTGGACGTCTCCAGCGCGCGTTCGGCGATCAGAATCAGGCGGTCCGCCTTGAATGGCTTCTCGATGAAATCGAACGCGCCGCGCCTGATCGCAGACACCGCCGTCTCGATCGTGCCGTGGCCGGAGATCATCACGACCGGCAGGTCGGGATGCATCTTCTTCACCTCGTCGAGCAGCGCCAGCCCGTCCAGCTTCGATCCCTGCAGCCAGATGTCGAGGAACACGAGCCTGGGCGCGCGGTCGGCAATGGAGGCCAGCGCGCTGTCGCTGTCATGCGCGGTGCGCGTCTCGTGGCCCTCATCCCCGAGTATGCCGGCGACGAGTTCCCGGATGTCCTGCTCGTCGTCGACGATCAAAATGTCAGACGCCATCTTCAACCTTCTCGTTCTTCTCTTCCGCTGCGGGTTCGGCGTTCGCCTGCGGCTGCGAGGCCTGCGCCTTCGACGCCGGGAAAACCATGCGGATCAGCGCTCCGCGCCCGTCGAAGAAAGCCTTCGGCGCATCGTGCAGTTCCAGCCTGCCGCCGTGATCCTCCACGATCTTCTTGACGATCGCGAGGCCGAGCCCCGTGCCCTTCTCGCGCGTGGTCATGTAGGGCTCCAGCAGGCGCTGCCGGTTTTCGCGCGGCAGGCCTTTGCCGTTGTCCATCACGTCCACATAGATGAAGCCGTTGTGGCGCCGCGCCCGGATGCGAATCGCGCCGGTCGTGCCGTCCGCTCTCTCCGCCGCCTCGATCGCCTCCGCGGCGTTCTTGATCACGTTGCCGAAGGCCTGCGTCAGCAGCCTGCTGTCGAACGTGCCCGTCAGCGCCTCCTCGCCGAAGTCGCGCTGGAAGGCGATGTCGCTGCGGCTCATCTCCACCAGGAACGACGCCTCCCGCAGCGGCTCCCGCAGGTCCAGCGCCTGCATCTCCGGCTTGGGCATGCGCGCGAAGGCCGAGAACTCGTCCACCATGCGGCCGATGTCGCCCACCTGCCGGATGATCGTGTCGGTGCACTGGTCGAACACCTCGCGGTCCTCGGTGATGACCTTGCCGAAGCGCCTCTTGATGCGCTCGGCCGACAGCTGGATCGGCGTCAGCGGATTCTTGATCTCGTGCGCGATGCGCCGCGCCACATCCGCCCAGGCGGTCGAGCGCTGCGCCTGCACCAGGTCGGTGATGTCGTCCACGGTCACCACATAGGCCGTGTCGGCGCCGCCCTTGTTGCCCTGCTCCACCGTGATCTGCACGTTGAAGGTCCGCTCCGCGCCTCGGCGGTAGAAGGTCACCTGGTCGCGGTAGACCGGACGGCCGGAGCTTCGCCCCGCCTCGAACACGCCGGCAATGTGGGGCAGCAGCGTGGCGATCTTCTTGCCCATGCTGGTTTCCTCAGAGATGCCGAGCATGGTTTCCGCCGAGCGGTTGACGATCGTCACCGTGCCGTCCGGATCGACGCCGATGACGCCGGCCGTCACGCCCGAAAGCACGGCCTCCGTGAACCGCCGGCGGTCGTCGATCACGTCGCGCGCCGAGATCAGCTGGTTGCGCTGCGTCTTCAGCTGCCGGATCATCTTGTTGAACGTGTCCGACAGCGAGGCCATGTCGCCGTCGCGCGCCTGCACCGGCACCGACACTTCCAGGTTGCCGGTCGACACCTCGCCCGCCGCGCCGATCAGCTGGCGGATGGGCCGCACCAGCCGGTCCGCCACGGTGATGCCGGTCCAGATGGCCGACAGCACGATGATCAGCGTCAGCCCCAGATACACCAGCGCGAACGCCACCTGGGTGGTCACCCGATTGCCTTCCAGCTGCTGGTATTCGTCGGTATTGGCGCGCACGATCTGGCGCGCCCGGATCACGTCGGCGTCGATCTCCCGGATGGTGTAGAGATAGAGGTCCTGGTAGTCGCGCAGCTTCACCACCGCGCCGACGATGTTGCGCGAGCGCGGCTCGATCAGCACCGGCTCGTTGGCGGTTGCCGCGGCGTGCACCGCCTCCATCAGCGGCTCGGGAAGCTGCACGTCGGTGTTTGTCCTCGCTGCCATCACCAGCGAGCCGTCGCCCCGGATGATGGCCGCATGCACGAGCCCGCGCGCCGTCGCCCACTGCGTCAGGATCTGCAGGTAGCCCGTGCGGTCGAGGTCGTACAGCAGGCGCGCCTGCTGCTGCTCCAGGTCGTAGGCCATCGACAGCGTGGTGCCCTGCAGCGTGCGCGCGTTCTCCTGCACATAGGCTTCTGCGATCGAAAGCGACGACGACACGATCACCTTGGTGCGCAGCTCGAACCAGCGGTCGAGCCCGATATCCAGCGTCACCGAGGCGATGATGGCGATCAGGATCGCCGGGATCGCTGCCACCAGCGAGAACATGGCGACGATGCGCACATGCAGCCGTGACGCTGCCCGCCCCCGCCGCCGCGCCGACCAGATGCGCCAGGCCTCCCTGCCGATCAGGCCCATCAGGCCCAGCACGAAGGCGAGATTGATGGCGATGACGATCAGCGTCACGCGCTCGTCGGGCACGATGGGGCTGAGGCCGAGCAGGATCGCGAACGAGATGCCGGCGGTCACCAGCGCAGCCGCGATGACCAGCGCGCCGGACCAGGCCAGCGTGCGGCGGCCTTCGCCTCCGGCCGCGTCTTCCGTTTCCTGAATCGGAAGAGCTTCGCTGCTCATGCGCACAACTACCCCTCAACTGAGTTGCTTGTATGCAACGCAATGTGGCGAATTTGCAACAAGCCGGCAATCGCCGGCTTGTTGCACCGGCAGCTATCGGCGCGGCGCCTTGCTGCGCGGTTGCGCGGACGCCGCCGTAGGCATCGCGCCGACGAGGCATGTGGGGCCGAGTTCCGCTACGCCGGTCAGCCCGCATAGCGCAAGCGTCAGGTCCAGTTCGCCGATCACGTTGCGGATCACCTCGCGCACGCCCTGCTCTCCGGCGAGCGCCAGGCCGTAGACATAGGGCCGCCCCAGCAGGACCGCCCGCGCGCCCAGCGCCAGCGCCTTTGCCACGTCGCCGCCCGAGCGGATGCCGGAATCGAGCAGCACCGGCGTTTTCCCCGCGGCCGCCACCACCGCGGGCAGCAGGTCCAGCGTCGCTGCCTCGCCATCCACCTGCCTGCCGCCATGGTTGGACAGGATGATGCCGTCGACGCCCTCCTTCACCGCCCGCCGCGCATCGTCGGGATGCCGCAGGCCCTTGAGCAGTATCGGCAGCCTGGTCATCTCGCGCAGCCGCGCCAGATCGTTCCAGTCGAGGTTCGGCCGCGAATAGGTCGCCGTGAAATGCGCCACCGCCGCCCGCATCTGGTTCAGCGACAGGCCGAATTGCCGCCCCTTGCGGCGCAGGCTCATCGCAGTCGCGATGATGCCCGCCCCTTTCGGCCTGAAGCCGGTTTCCGGCGGGCTGGCCGGGATCTTGTTGCGAAATTCCGGGTCGGACAGATATTGCGCCAGCCCCAGCCCGCGCAGGAACGGCAGGTAGGCGAGGTTGAGGTCGCGCGGCCGCCAGCCCAGCAGCGTGGTGTCCAGCGTCAGCACCAGCGCTTCGCAGCCGCTTGCCTCCGCCCGCCTGACGACGGAGCGCACGAAGGCATCGTCGCTCGACCAGTAGAGCTGGAACCAGCGTGGCGCATCGCCCATCGCAGCCGCCGCCTCCTCCATCGCCACCGAGGCCTGGTTGGAAAACACGAAGCCGACGCCCTCGGCGGCCGCCGCCCGCGCCACCGCGAGGTCGGCCTGCGCATGCACCAGCTCCAGCACGCCCACCGGCGCAAGCAGCACCGGCGCGTTGTGCCTGCGTCCGAAGAGTTCCACCGTCAGGTCGCGCCGCGACACGTCGCGCAGCACCCGCGGTACGAAGCCATGGCGCTCGAAGGCGGCGCGGTTGGCGGCCATGGTCGCCTCCGACCCGGCGCCGCCGGCAATGTAGGCGGCTGCCTCGCGGCTCATCGCATGCAGCGCCTTCGCCTCGAGCTCGCGCGGCGATACCGGAACCGCCGGCCGCGTGCCTCCCGCCCCGGTCACGTAGATCTCGGTCTGCCGCAGCCGGCCGGATCCCGGCCCTGCCGCCTCGGCATGCTTTTTCGGCGCTGCGGCTTGCGCCTTCTTCGCGGCCGTCGCTGCCCGCTTCTTCTCCGCCACGCGCGCCTCCCGTCCTGCTGCCAAGGGCAGACTAGGTCACGCGGCGCGGGGCATCAATTGCCGAAGATCAGCCGCTCGCCCACATGCAGCAGCAGCCCCGCCATGCCCCCGATCATCATGCCGTTGAAGCGGATGTACTGGAGGTCGCGGCCGATGTTCAGCTCCACCAGATGCGTCAGCTGGCCCAGATCCCACGCCCGCACCTGGTCCGAGATGAAACGCGACACGCCGCTCTTCTGGCTCTCCACGAACGACGCCAGTGCCACCACGAAACCCTTGTTCATGTCGGCGCGCACGCGGGGGTCGGCGGCGAGCTGGCGCCCGACTTCCACGAACAGCCCCGTCAGATTGCGGCGGATGGCCGAGTCGGGCGCTGCCGCGTCCTGCTCGGCGAAGCTGCGGAAACTCGCCCACACATCCTTCGCCAGATTGCGGAGCTCCGGCCGCGCCAGCAATTCGCGCTTCAGCTTCTCGGCGCGCTCGGCATAGTCGGGCGAATCCTTCAGCTGCTTGACGAAGCCCGCGACGAAGCGATCGAACTCGCGGCGCACCGCATGCTCCGGGTCCGCCGCCACCTCCTCCATCAGCGTGGCGGCCGAAGCCACGATCTTCTTCAGCAGATACGCGTCGGCGCGGAAAAGCCGCGCCACCGATGGCAGTTCCTCGCGGATGCGGTCGCGGATCGCCGCCAGCGCGGCCTCGTCGCTCAGCAGCCCCGCCAGCACCTTCAGCAGATTGTCGAGGATGCGCTGGTGCCGGCGGTCGGCGGTGAAAGCGGACAATATGTCGGCCGCCAGCGGCGCCAGCTTCACCTTGCCCACCTGGTCGGTCACCCGTTGCGCCACGAACGCGCGCAGATCGGAATTCTCCACCGCGTCGAGCATCTTGGGCACCAGCCGCGCCACGAAGCGCGACAACCCCTCGGCGCGCTGCTCCGCCGACAGCCAGTCGGCCACCAGCGCCGCGAAATCGACCTCCTGCAGCTTCGCCTTCACCGGACCCGGCGCGAGGAAGTTCGATTCGATGAAGCGGCCAAGATTGTCGGCGATCCGCTCCTGGTTGCGGGGGATGATCGCCGTGTGCGGAATAGGCAGGCCCAGCGGGCGCCGGAACAGCGCCACCACCGCATACCAGTCGGCTATGCCGCCGATCGCGGCGGCCTCGGCGAAGGCGGCGAGATAGGCGAGCGCGGGAAATTGCGGCTGCAAAGCGCGCGCGGCAAGGAACACCACGACGCAGAGCGCCAGCGCCGCCGTCGCGACGAATTTCGTCCGCCTCAGCGCGGCCAGCCTGGCGGCGTCGTCGCTCGCAGGAGAGAGCATCGGCACGGTCTGCATTGAATCGGCCATTCTCTGGGCCTCTCACGCGCGAGCTTGGGAAGTCGTGCATCGGAGGTAGGCTCCCGCCGGCGGCGGGGCAAGGGCGCAGGCCTGCCGGCAGCGCGACGCATGCTGTTCGACCGAGCCGTCCAACAATCCTGACAGGCCCGTTCATATTATGGTGGCGCCGCCTCTGGAATAGTTCTAAATTGCAGCCCGGTCCCTGGAGATCACCACAAGAGGGTTTCGATGCGGCTCACCCGCCAGACGAACTATGCGATCCGCATTCTGATGTATTGCGCGGCCAATTCCGACCGGCTGAGCCGTATCCCGGAAATCGCCAGCGCCTATTCGGTTTCCGAGCTGTTCCTGTTCAAGATCCTGCAGCCTCTGGTCGAGAACGGCCTGGTCGAGACGGTGCGCGGTCGCAATGGCGGCGTGCGGCTCGGGCGTGCGGCGGGCGACATCACATTGCTGGATGTCGTGCGCGTGACGGAAGAGAGCTTCGCCATGGCGGAATGCTTCGAGAACGACGCCGCCGAATGCCCGCTGATCGATTCCTGCGCGCTCAACGAGGCGCTGCGCAAGGCGCTCGGCGCCTTCTTCGACGTGCTCGAGGGCTACACGATCGAATCGCTGGTCACGAACAGGCCGATCCGCGGGTTGCTCGGCATCGACGATCTCAAGCCCCGGGCGGCCTTGGCTGCCGTCTGATATTCCTGCCTCAGATGTGAACCGATTGCGGCAGCACGAATGGCGCGTTGCCGGCGGGCAGCGCGCCCACCTTCAGCGGGCAGCCGAAGACCGTCTCCAGCAGTTCGTCGCGCAGCACGTCCCGCGGCGCCCCCGACACCGCGCCACGCCCCTTGTGCATCACCAGCACCTTGTCGGCGAACATCGCCATAAGGTTCAGGTCGTGCAGGATCGCTATCACCCCGCCGCCGCGGCCGGCGAAGTCGCGCGCTATCTTCATGATCACCAGCTGGTGCTTGATGTCGAGGCTCGAAACCGGCTCGTCCAGCAGCAGATAGCGCGGCACGCCCTCCAGCACCGGCGCCCAGACCTGGCATAGCACCCGCGCGAGCTGCACGCGCTGCTGCTCCCCACCCGACAGCTCCTGGTAGAACCGGCCGGCAAATCCTTCGAGGTCGACGCGCGCAAGCGCCCTGTCCGGCAGCCGGCCGTCCTCGCCCGCCAGCGCGCCCGTGCGGCCGCCCGATACGCCCAGCCGCACGATCTCGCGCACCGTGAAAGGAAACGAGAGCACGGTCGCCTGCGGCAGCACTGCGCGCATCTGCGCCAGCTTCCAGGGTTGCGTCGTGGCGACATGATGCCCGTTGAGAACGATCGTGCCCTCATGCGCGAGGTCGCCAGAGATCGCCTTGAGCAGCGTCGTCTTGCCCGAGCCGTTGGGACCCACGATCGCCGTCACCTCGCCCGGCTCGGCGATCAGGCTTGTCCTGTGAACGATCCGCTTGCCGCCGATGGAGACCGAGACGTCGCGCGCTTCCAGCATGTGCTGCCTCTCAAAGGTCGACGATGCCGCGCCGGCGCAGCAATATCCAAAGGAAGAACGGCGCCCCCACGACAGCCGTGACGATGCCGATCGGCAGTTCCGCCGGGGCCACGATCGTGCGGCTCACCGCGTCGGCAAGCAGCAGCAGGCTAGCCCCCAGCAGCGCCGAAGCCGGCAGCAGATAGCGGTGATCGGGGCCGATCAGCAGCCGCAGCAGGTGCGGCACCACGATGCCCACAAACCCGATGCCTCCCGAAACCGCAACCGACGCGCCGGCCGCCGCCGCCACGGCCACGATGGCGACGTTCTTCATCCGCTGCACCGGAATGCCCAGATGCCGCGCCGACGCCTCGCCCAGCGCCAGCGCATTCAGCCCGCGCGCAAGCAACAGGCTCGTCGCCAGCGCCACTGCGATGATCGGGCCGGCCGCCGCCACCTTCGTCCAGGTCGATCCGCCCAGCGATCCCAGCTGCCAGAAGGTGAGATCGCGCAGCTGGCGGTCGTCCGCCACGTAGATCAGCATGCCTGCCAGCGCGCCCGCCAGTGCGCCGAGCGCGATGCCGGCCAGCAGCATCGTGGCGATCGATGTCTGCCCGCGTCGCGTGGCCACCTGATGCAGCAGCATCGTGGAGGCGAGCCCGCCCAGAAAGGCCGCCAGCGGCAGCGCGTAGATCCCGGCCATCGCCGTGACGGGTGCCAGCAAGCCGTTGCCCAGCACGATCATCGAGATCGCGCCGAGGCCGGCTCCCGCCGACACGCCGACGATCCCGGGATCGGCCAGCGGGTTGCGGAACAGGCCCTGCATGGTCGCCCCCGCAACCGCCAGCGCAGCGCCCACGAGAATGCCCAGCACCACCCGTGGCAGCCTTATGTCGTGGACGATGATGCGGTCGCGCGCCGACAGCGTGTCGCCGCCGTGGCCCGACAGCCAGTCCGCCAGGACAGCGCTGGCCGAAGCGTCCGAAGCGCCCGACGCCAGGCTGAAGACCGCGGTCGCGACCAGCAGCAACGCAAGCAGTACGATGGCTGTGCGCGCGCGCCCGCTCCGGTCGCCCGCGTCGTCCGGCTCGCCCGCCATGGCCGGTGGTCGCCCGATGTCTTCCCTCGCGATGGCCATGCTTCGCTCAGTCGCCAACGCCATTGAGCCGGGCGGAAAGTTCGCGCACCGCAGACGCCGTGCGCGGTCCGAAGCCGAGCAGCCACGCCCCGTCCATCCGGATCAGCGCGCGCGCCTGCGCTGCCGGTGTCCCCGCGATCGCCGGGTGCGAAAACAGCTCGTCCTCGCTCGCGGCATGGTCGCCGCCGCGGTCCATCATCAGTACGGCGTCCGGCCGCGCCTCGTACACCGCCTCGTCGGAGAGCTGCTTGTAGCCCGCAAGTCCTTCCACCGCGTTGACCGCGTGGGCCATCCGTATGATTCCGTCGGCGGCCGTTCCTGAGCCCGCGGCCAGCAGGCGTCCGCCCTGCATGCTCAGCACGAACAGCACGCGCTTGCGGCTCCCCGCCTGCGCGCTCGCTTCTTCGGCGCCCCTGATATCGCTCTCCACCTGCGCCGACAGCACCGCCGCCTTGTCGTCCACGCCGAGCGCGTGCCCGACCGCCCTGATCTTGGCGAGAATGCCCTCGCGGTCGAACGTATCCGGCACCGACACGACCGGGATCGAGGCCTTGCGGATCACCTCCACCGCTTCGGGCGGGCCGCTGCCTTCCAGCATCAGGATCGCGGTCGGGTTCACCGACATCACGCCTTCCGGCGACAGCGCCCGCATGTAGCCGACATCCGGCAGCGACATCGCCTCGGGCGGATAGACGCCGGTGGAATCGCGCGCGACTAGCCGGTCCTGTTCGTCCAGCGCATACACGATCTCGAGCAGCGAGCCGCCCACGACGACGACCCGCGACGGGTCGGCGAAGCGCTCCACCTCCAGCGCGCCCGCTGCCGATACGGACATCACACAGGCCGCCAGCGCGCCCGCAAGGACGCGATACGTGGAAACAAACAGCTTCATCGCAAAGGCTCCGTCAGGCCGCGCTTGTGCGCGGGGTGCGCGCCAGCCCCTCGGCAAGCAGCCGCCAGTCGGGCCGCTCGGCGCCGCCCTCGCTGCGCTGACCGAAGAACTGGATGATCATCTCGCCTTCGGCCCCATAGGCCTCCACCGAGGTCACGTGCCCGTCCTTCGTCGGCTTGCGCACCGCCCAGAGCTCGCGGACATGATCCATCCGCAGGTGCAGGTGGAACGTCGGGTCCATGACATTGATCCATGGCCCCATCGGCTTGACGTTCCGCACGGGACCCGAATGGATCTGGATGCAGCCGCCATTCCCCACGAAGCACATGATCGGCAGTTGCTCGTCGACCGCGCTCGCCAGCATCGCCGGCAGCGCTTCGCGGTCGAGCGTCCATGCATAGTCCTCGCCGATGGCCGCCACCGCCTCATGCCGCGTCAGCTTGAGCGCCCTCAGCAACCCGTGGAACTGGTGAACGTCGGTCATCGCACTCCAGCGGTCGCGCAGCTCCGCCAGATTGGATTGGCCGCCGCCCTGCGCATTGTCATTGTTCGCCCTCTCGGCGACTGCGATCTCCGGCGACTGGTCGGTCGAAGCCATGCGCGCCACCAGCGCCTCATAGGCTGCGATCTCAGAGGCCGGGCGCAGGTGCACCTTGTGCACGGCGTCGCCCGCCGCATCGAAGAACTGCAGGCTGCGGCGCACGCCTTCCCCGTCGCGTTTCTCGACGGCAAATCCATGCGCCCACACCTTCGGAAAGATGCGCAGATCGATGTCTTCACCCAGCACCATCGCGTTCGCGCCGCCGACATGCACCTTGTCGTACACGCCGATCTTCTCGTGCACGGCGCTTTCGTTGCGGGTCAGCGCCATCACCTCGCCCACCGCCTCCAGCCCGTTGAGCAGCATCGCGACGTCGGGTGCGACTCTGGTAACTCCCTCACCGCAATGCGCGGCGACAAGCTGCGCCTCTGAGATGCCGAGCTGGGCCGCGAGGTCGCGCTCGCGCATGTTCGGGTTGTCGCGCCGTGCCTGGCGGATCTCGCCGGCAGCGGGCGTCGCACGCTGGTTCATCAGGTCACCTATTTGTTGAGGATGAGCTTGCCCTGGCGGGTGATCTTCAACCGGTAGATCGAGCCGCCATGGTGGATCGCGATTTCCGTCGCGCCATCGAAGAGTGCTTCGCTCGAGATCGAGCGCATCGGCTGCTGCTGCTGCTGCGGATGCTGCATGCCTGGCGGACGCGCACGGAATCGGTCTGCGGGCGTGTGGCTGTTCACGTGTCGAACCCCATGAATGGCGCCGGGCTTGCTGCTTGCTGGCTGGGCGACGTCGTGAATGCGAAATGAATTCTTGACTCGTAATATCAGCTTTTATTAGGAGTGCAATACCGGAGTAAACAAGTCATGTTATCCATCTCCGGCCAATCAGCCAGCACGCCTTTCCGGCCAGCCAGCATCCCGATCAGACATCAGGAGTATGGATATGGGGCGGGTGAATCATGGTGCGGCGGTGCTGCTTTGCGGGGCGGCTTTGTCCACGGTGCTGGCTGCGGCTGCGTGGGCGCAGGACGACGGCCGGCAACAGGCGACGACGGCCACCGGCAAGCAGGCGCGCGTGACGCTGCTGCAGCGGCTGGTGGTGGGTGCGGGCGAGGAAAAGGTCGCTATCGACACGCCGCAGGCGGTCACGGTCGTCGACCAGGAAGACATCGATCGCGAACAGGCCACCACCACCGGCGAGGTGTTCCGCTCGGTGCCGGGCGTCACCGTGATCGGCAGCGACCGCTTGCTCGGCGAAGCGTTCAACATCCGCGGCATCGGCGCGACCGACAATTCGGCCGATGGTTCGCGCATCGTCGTCACCGTCGATGGCGCGCCGAAGTTCAACGAGCAGTACCGGATGGGCTCCTTCTTCACCGACCCGGAGCTCTACCGCAAGGTCGAGGTCCTGCGCGGCCCCGCCTCCTCCACCCTGTACGGTTCGGGCGCGCTCGGCGGCGTCATCAACTTCACCACCAAGGACGCTTCCGACTTCATCGCGCCCGGCGAGAACGGCGCGGTTCGCCTCAAGGGTTCCTACGGCACCAATGGCAATGCCGGGCTGGTCTCTGCCCTGTGGGCCCATCGCTTCAATGATTCGGCCGAGATACTGGCCACGGGCAACTTCCGCCGCTCCGATGAATTCCGGCTGGCCGGAGGCGGCCTGTTGACGGGGTCCGATTTCAACGCATGGTCCGGCCTTGTGAAGGGCACGTTCCGCTTCGGCGACGCCAACGAGCAGGTGGTGCGCGCATCCTACCAGCGCTGGTCTTCCGACGCGCAGGACCAGGACTATGCCCAGACCGGCACCCAGGCGGTGTTCGGCACGACGGACCGCACGGTCGTCGACGACACCTTCGTGCTGAGCTACGAGAACCCGGCCACGGACAACCCCTGGCTCGATCTCAACCTTCACCTCAGCTATTCGAACACCGCCAACTCGCAGCGCAACCACCGGGCGGGTCCGCCCATGGAGGTCGCGCCGGGCATCTTCGTGCCCGTCGTCCCGACTGGACCGGGCGATGTCGGGCAGACTGCGATCCTCAACGACACCGACTATGCCTACAGGACCTGGCAGTTCAAGGGTGACAACACGATGGAGTTCACCGGCGAGAGCTGGCAGAACTTCCTCACCGCCGGTGTCCAGATCAGCCGCCAGGAGCGTCTTGCTGCAAGACCCGTCGGCACCGCGGCGCTGCGCCAGCACCCGGAAGGCACGGAAACGAAGGTCGGCCTCTTCGTCCAGGACGAGTTCGTCTGGGACGAGCGGCTGACGGTCATCACCGGCGCACGCGCCGACTTCCACGAAATGACACCGTCCGCGACCATTCCCGGCGCGGCCCGCGTCGGCGGACTGGCGCTCTCGCCCAAGATCGCCGCGCTGTACGATTTCAACGACAATTTCGGCGTCTTCGGTTCGATCGCCCACACCGAACGCTTCCCTACGCTGGACGAGCTGTTCAGCTACAGCGCAACCCGTGGCCTCAGCCCCGGCCTGCAGAAGGAAGTGTCCAACAACTACGAGCTGGGCTTCGCCGTGTCGGGACACGACATCGGCGGCGGCAGCAACGCCGTCTCGTTCAAGGCGACCGGCTTCTACAACGACCTCACGAACCTCATCGAGTCGACGGCCTCCATCGCGGGCTTGCCCGTCGGTACGCCCTACTACCGCAACGTCGGCCAGGCCTACATCTACGGCTTCGAGCTGGAGGGTTCGTTCGAGGCCGGCAATTTCTTCTCCCGCCTTGCCTATACCAACCTCACCGGCATCAACCGTGCCACCGGCGCCTCGCTCGCCACCATCCCGCAGGACATCCTCGCCCTGACCGCCGGCGGGCGCTACGAGCCGTGGGGCCTTGAATACGGCGCACGCGCCGTGTTCGCAGCGCTTGGCGATGTTGCCGCCGTCGGCACCGGAACCGCATCGGCGTGGACGACGGTCGACCTCTTCACCACCTGGAAGCCGCAGGACGGTTTCTTCCGCGGCACCGAGGTGCAGCTGTCGGTGGAGAACCTGTTCGACGCCGACTACCGCCCCAACCTGGCGGTCGACCGTTCCAAGGGCCGCACCTTCAAGATCAGCCTCGCCAGGCAGTTCGGCTACTGATGGCGCGATATCCGGTCCATATCGCAGTGATGGGGGCGGCGCTCATGGCGCCGCTTTCCCAGCAGGTGGCCGCGCAGAACCCGGACAGGGTGCTCTCGGTGGAACTCAACTCCCTGGAGCCTTCGCAGGCCGGCTGCAGGCTGTCGTTCGTCGCCGCCAGCACGCTTGAGAGCGACGTCGAGAAGGTGGCCTACGAGATGGTGCTGTTCGACGCGCGCGGCATGGTCGAACGCATCACCGTCTTCGATTTCCGCGATCTCCCGGCCGGCAAGACCCGCGTCCGCCAGTTCGATCTGTCCGGCGCCGAATGCGCCGCCATCTCCAGGATCCTGGTGAACGATGCAAAATCTTGCACCGGGCCTGGCCTTGATCCTGCCGCCTGCATGCGGCGGCTCAGGACCGCGACCAGGTCGACGGTGGCGTTTTCCGACTAAGCGGCAGGACAGGAATATCGCACATGCCTCACTCGGCCACGGAAACGCGCTTCGCAGGCAGGCTGCCCGCCGCCGGTACATCGCTGATCTCGTCCTTCGCCGAGACGGTCGCGCGGCGCCGGCTTGGCTTGTCGCTGTTTGCCGCCATCGCACTTACCCTCGCGGCAGGCTTCACCGCCTTCGCGCAGGAGGCGCCGGCGGCGCAATCCGTGCAGCAATCCGCTCCTGCCGCGGCAGAAGCGGCGCCAGCCGCGTCTGGCCAGGCGGCACCGGCCGCGGCACCTGCACCGGAGGGAAATGCAACCCCTCTCGCGCCCGAACCGGCCGTCGGCGCCGAGCGCCTGCTCCCGCACAACCTGTCGCCATGGGGCATGTTCATGGCTGCCGACTGGGTCGTGAAGGCTGTCATGATCGGCCTCGCCTTCGCCTCCCTGGTCACATGGACGATATGGCTCGCCAAGTCGCTGGAGCTTGCGCGCGCGCGGCGGCAGGCTTCATCGGCATATGGCAGGATCGTGCATGCCCGCAGCCTCGTGGATGCCGGCAATGCGGTCGGCGACTCTGGCGGGGCCGCGGGTCTGCTGCTGCGCGCTGCCAGGCATGAGTTGAGCCTCTCGCCCACCCTTGGCCGCGTCCATGCGGACGGCATCAAGGAGCGGGTCGGCTCCCACCTGTCCCGCATCGAGGCAGGCGCCGCGCGACGCATGACGCGGGGTACCGGCCCGCTCGCCACCATCGGCTCCACAGCGCCCTTCGTCGGACTGTTCGGTACCGTCTGGGGCATCATGAATGCCTTCATCGGCATCAGCCAGGCGCAGACCACCAACCTTGCCGTCGTTGCCCCTGGCATCGCCGAGGCGCTGCTGGCCACCGCATTGGGCCTCGTCGCCGCCATCCCGGCTGTGGTCATCTACAACGCGTTCGCGCGGTCCATCACAGGCTACCGCCTGCTCCTCGCCGACACCTCGGCCGCGATCGAGCGGCTGGTCAGCCGCGACCTCGACCACGCGATGACGCCGGAGCGTGCGCGTCACATCCCGGCAGCGGCGGAGTAGGTCATGGCCGGCGGCATCCGCGAGCGCGGTGGCGATCCCGACGACCTCGCCGAAAACCACGAGATCAACGTCACGCCCTTCATCGACGTCATGCTCGTCCTGCTGATCATCTTCATGGTCGCGGCGCCGCTTGCGACGGTGGACATCAACGTCGATCTTCCGACCTCCGCCGCGACGCCCGCGCCGCGTCCCGACAAGCCGCTCTACGTCACCGTGAAGCAGGATCTCGGCGTCACCGTCGGCAACGAGACCGTCGCCCATGTCGACCTGAAGGCGGCGATGGACGCCATCACCGGGGGCGACCGCGAGCAGCGCGTGTTCCTGCGCGCCGACAAGGCCGTCGCTTACGGCGATCTGATGAACGTGATGAACCTGCTGCGCATTTCGGGCTACACCAGGATTGCGCTGGTCGGCCTTGAAGGCGCCCCCCTGGCGGGAGGCGACATCCTTCCATGAAGTACCACGCGGCAGCGCCGGAGCGGCTTGACGGCATGTCGCTTGCCAATGCCGCGTTGTGGGCCATGGCAGCTCTTCTCGCGATGACCGCGCATGCCGGGGCCGCATGGTGGATGTTGCGCCAGCCTGTGGACGAAGTCGCCATCGCCGGCGCGGCCGAAATGGTGATCGATGTCGCGCTGCTGGGCACCGCGCCGGCCGACCAGGTCTCCGCCGGCGAGGCTGTCCAGCCTGTCGAAAACAACGAGGCCGAGACCGTGGACGCTGCCGAGCTCATGCAGCCCGATGCGGTAAGGCCGGTGGAACTCAGCCCGGTCGAACCGGTGCGGCCTCCGCAACCGGTCGAGGCGCTGCCTGCCGAAGCGCAGCCGGTTGCCCCGATAGAACCGTCGCCTCCATCCGACGTGCAGATCGCGGCGGTACAGCCATTGGAGGCCGCGGTCGCGCCCGTCGAGCAGGCGCAGGCCGTGGATACGCTCGAAACGGTCGAGGAGGCGGTTCCGCTGCCCGATGTCGCGCCGGTGCCCGAGCCTCGCCCGCAGCCGGTGCGGGCCGAAACGACATTGCTGCCGAAAAAGGCCGAGCCCCGAAAACCCGAGCCCCGGAAACCCGAGCCCAAGAAAAAGCCCGAGCAGGTGGTGCAGAAGAAGGCTGCCGCGCCGCGCGCTGGTGCCGGCGGCCGGAACGAGGCCGATGCGCGCAAGGGCGACGCCGACGGCCAGGAGAATGCCCGCGCCGCCAGCAGGGACGCGGCCGGGAACAGTCGCCAGGCCGGCAATGCCGCAGTGTCGAACTACCCCGGCAAGGTGCTGCAGAAGCTGCGGCGTGCGCTGCCTCGGCGCAGCAGCGGCAAGGGCGAGGTCTACATCTCCTTCCGGGTTTCGGCCAATGGCAGCGTCGGCAGCATTCGCATCGCCCGCAGCTCCGGGTCGCCCGCGCTAGATAGCGCGGCCCTGGAAACGGTCCGCCGGGCCGCGCCCTTCCCGCCCATTCCGGCGGAGGCCGGCCGGTCGAGCTGGGATTTCGACCTGCCCCTGACGTTCAAACGCTGATGACCAGGTCGGGCTGGATGTCGAGGCTCCTGAACCACCTTACATGCGCACGCATCCGCAGGCGCGAAAACCGTCAACGTCGAATGGCTACACTGCAGGAAAGGACGCAGATCGATGTATATCGCCATGAACCGCTTCAAGGTCGCCAGGGGCTCCGAGGAAGCCTTCGAGAACGTCTGGAAGAACCGCGATTCGAAGCTCGCCGAGATGCAGGGTTTTCGCGACTTCCACCTGCTGAAGGGACCGGCCAACGAGGAGGAGGGGTACGTGCTCTACGCCTCGCACACGGTCTGGGCCACCCACGACGATTTCGTCGCATGGACGAAATCGCAGAATTTCCGCGACGCCCACAAGAATGCCGGCAATCGCGGTTCTGCCGCCCCCACCTATCTGGGCCACCCGCAGTTCGAGGGCTTCTCGGTGGTCGAAGGGGCCTGACCCGCTACTCCGCCGCGGCGAGCAGGCTGGCATTGCCACCTGCCGCCGTGGTGTCGACGCAGATCGCCCGCTCGTGCACATAGGCGGCCGGGTCGATCTCCTCGCCGACCAGCCGCACCAGCGGCCCGCCCCGCTCCGCCAGCGCCTGCCGGATCGCCCGCAGTTCCCCCGCCTCGCCCGCATGGGCGACCACATCGGCCTCGATGGTGCCCAGCAGTTCCGGCGTCCAGCCCCTATCGTGGATAGCCAGCGGGAACTCGCCTCCCGAAAGCGGCTGCAGCGCGGCCTTCGCGCCGGGCATGATCGCCAGCACCGCGTTGCCCGCGGCCAGCGCCTGCACCAGCTGCGATAGCAGCGTGTCGCCATCCGGCCCGAGGCACAGCGCCCTGCCCCGCGGCGCCAGCAGCAGCGAGTTCGCCTCGCCCGTCGGCCCGATCAGGTCGACAGGCCCGAAATCCAGCGAGGCCGCGGCCGCGATCGCCCGCGCCGCCTTGCCGCGCAGATGCTTGCGCAGCACCGCGATGCGGTCTGCGCGCGCCGCCCAGCCATCCTGTGCCGGCATTGCCGGCACCGACTGCTTCGCCGCGCCATGCGCTGTCGAACCCGTGGCCGCCTCCGGCCGCGAGGACGCAGCCCCGGCTTCCGCGCCGCGCCTGAAACGCGGCAGGTAGAGCGGCCCGCCCGCCTTCGGGCCGGTGCCGGAGAGGCCCTCGCCGCCGAAGGGCTGCGCGCCGACCACGGCGCCGATCTGGTTGCGGTTCACGTAGATGTTGCCGGCATGCATGCGGTCGAGCACATGCTGCACGCGTCCGTCGATGCGCGTGTGCAGTCCGAACGTCAGCCCGTAGCCGCGCGCATTGATCGCGTCGATTACCGCGTCCAGCTCGTCGGCCTCGAACGTGGCCACATGCAGCACCGGCCCAAACACCTCGCGCTCGACATCGCCGATGCCCTTCACGCGAAAGATGTGCGGCGCCACGAAGCGGCCGCCAGCGGGCGCGTCGAGCTTGGCGATCAGCCGGCCCTCCGCCTCCATCTTCGCGCAGTAGCCGGCGATGCCCGCCAGCGCCTCGTCGTCGATCACCGGCCCGACATCGGTCGAGATCAGCCACGGGTCGCCCACCGCCAGCGCCTGCATCGCGCCGGCAAGCATGGCCAGCACCTTCTTCTCCACGTCCTTCTGCACGTAGAGGATGCGTAGCGCCGAGCAGCGCTGGCCCGCGCTCTGGAAGGCGGAGGCGAGCGCGTCGCGCACCGCCTGCTCGGGCAGCGCGGTGGAATCCACGATCATGGCGTTGATGCCGCCGGTTTCGGCGATCAGCATCGCGTCTGGAGCGGCCGTCCGGGCAAGCTGCCGCTCGATGATGCGCGCCACCTCGGTCGAGCCGGTGAAGCACACGCCGGCGATGCGCGGGTCCGCCGTCAGCGGCGCGCCGACATTCTCGCCGTCGCCCGGCAGAAGCTGCAGCACATCCTCCGGCACGCCGGCCTCATGCAGCAGCTGCACCGCGCGGAACGCGATCAGCGGCGTCTGCTCGGCCGGCTTCGCCAGCACCGCGTTTCCGGTCACCAGGGCCGCGGCCACCTGCCCGGTGAAGATCGCCAGCGGAAAATTCCAGGGCGAGATGCAGGCGATAGCGCCGCGCGCGGCAGTGTCCCGCTCGGCCTTCGCGGCTTCGGCGGCATAGTAGTGCAGAAAGTCCACCGCCTCGCGCAGCTCGGCCACCGCGTCGGCCAGGTTCTTGCCGGCCTCCCGTGCGCAGAGCGCGAAAAATTCGCCGGCATGCGCTTCAAAGAGCCCGGCCGCCTTCTGCAGGATCGCCGCACGCTCCGCCACCGGCAGGGCGGCCCACGCCGGCTGCGCCTTCACCGCCAGCCCGACCGCGCCCTCCACCTGCTTCGCGTCCGCTTCGACAACCGTGCCGACGGTCTCCGTCACCCCAGCCGGGTTGGCGATCCCGCGCCGCGCGCCCTTGCCCTTCGCGCGGGTCAGCGGCCGCGCCTCCCAGCGATGTGGCGCGGCAAACGGCGCGCGCGCTCTTTCCAGCGCGGCAAGCGTCGCGTCATCGGTGAGGTCGTAGCCCTGCGAATTGAATCGAACCGGCAGGAAAATGCCGGAAGGCATTGGAATCGCCGGGTTATGCGCCGGCCCCTGCGCCGCCACTGTCTCGAATGGGTCGCGTGCGATCGTCTCCGGCTGAACCTCCTCGTCGACGATCTGGTGCACGAAGGACGAGTTGGCGCCGTTCTCCAGCAGGCGGCGCACCAGATAGGCCAGCAGATCCTCGTGCGCGCCCACCGGCGCATAGATGCGGCAGCGCGTGCCTTCCTTCTTGCGCACGGCCTCGTGCAGCGCCTCGCCCATACCGTGCAGCCGCTGGAACTCGAAGCGGTCGCGGTCCTTGCCGGCCATGGCGAGGATGGCCGCGACCGTGTGCGCATTGTGGGTGGCAAACTGCGGATAGATGCGGTCGGTCAGCGACAGCAGCTTCTTCGCATTGGCGATGTAGGAAACATCGGTGTTGGGCTTGCGCGTGAACACCGGATAGCCGGCAAGCCCCAGCACCTGCGCCCGCTTGATCTCGCTGTCCCAGTAAGCGCCCTTGACGAGCCGCACCATGATGCGGCGGTCGAGCTTCTCGGCCAGCGCGTGCAGCCATTCGATCACGAAGCCCGCGCGGGGCCCGTAGGCCTGCACCACCACGCCAAAACCGGTCCAGCCGGCAAGCGACGGGTCGGCCAGCACGCGCTCGATCACGTCGAGCGACAGGTCCAGCCGGTCGGCTTCCTCGGCGTCGATGTTGAGGCCCATGCGTGCCTCCTTCGCCGCCCGGCAGAGCTCCAGCAACCGCTCCGCCATCTGCGGCAGCATCGTCTCGCGCTGCGCCACCTCGTAGCGCGGATGCAGCGCCGACAGCTTTACCGAGATGCCGGGGTTCCTGGCGATGTCGTCGCTGCGCGCCTCGCCGGCGAGCGACGCGATCGCGTCGGCATAGGCCTTGTGGTAGCGCCGCGCATCGGCCTCGGTGCGGGCTGCCTCGCCCAGCATGTCGAAGGAATAGAGGTAGCCCTTCGCCGTCATCGGCCGCCCGTTCTTCACCGCTTCCGCGATGGTGCGGCCAAGCACGAAATTCTCGCCCAGCTCGCGCATCGCCGCCGCCACCGCCCGGCGGATCACCGGCTCGCCCAGCCGCCGCACCATGCCGCGCAGCGTGCGCTCGATGCCGCCCTCGCCCTCCTCCAGCACCCGCCCCGTCAGCATCAGCGCCCATGTCGAGGCGTTGACGAAGATCGAGCCGCTCTCGCCCGAATGCGCCGACCAGTCGTGCGGCGCGATCTTGTCGCGGATCAGGTCGTCCATCGTCTCGGCGTCGGGCACGCGCAGCAGCGCCTCGGCGAGGCACATCAGCGCCACGCCCTCGCGCGACGAGAGCCCGTATTCGGACAGGAACGCTTCCATCAGCCGCGGGTCGGTCGAGCCGCGCACCGCCCGCACCAGTTCGGCGGCGTGGGCCGAGATCGCCTGCCGCTGCGCAGAGTCCAGCCCGGCTCCCTTGACAAGCCGCGCCAGCGCCTGCGCCTCGTCGGGCAGATAGTTGGCGCGGATCGTCTGGCGAAGCTGCGGCAGTGCGGGCATGGCGAGGTCCCCTGGCGGAATCTGCGACACAAATACCATAGCGCCGAATGCGGATACGGCTGAAATCCTGGACTCTGCGGGCCATGTAGACTTATCTGGGCTATCACTGTAGATCGAACGGACCACGGAATCCGCCATGGCAGACGAACCGGACCGCATGGACCGCAGCATCCTCGCAGCGCTCGCCCGCAACGGCCGGCTCTCCATGTCTGAGCTCGCGGGCGAAGTGGGGCTTTCCAAGACGCCGGTCCAGGCGCGCGTGCGGCGGCTTGAGGCCGACGGCTACATTCGCGGCTACGCCGCCATCATCGACCGCGAGAAGATGGGCGAAGGCCATGTCGCCTTCGTGCAGGTCACCCTGTCCGACACGCGTTCGGCAGCCCTCGAAGCCTTCAACCGCGCCGTGGTCGGCGTCCCCGAGATAGAGCAGTGCCACATGATAGCGGCGAGCTTCGACTACCTGCTCAAGGTGCGCACGAAGGACATCGCCGCCTACCGTCGCGTGCTGGGCGAGCGCATCTCCGCCCTGCCGCATGTCGAGCACACCTCCACCTTCGTGGCCATGGAGACGGTGAAGGACAGGTAGGGGCACCGCCGTCGCGCCCCCTCTCCCCGCACTTCACGGGCGGAGGTAAGGGGTCACGGGCGGCGCGGCATTGATTGACCAGCGTGCCGGGCCGGCCCAGCGCTACTCCAGCGTCTTCAGGAAGGCGATGAGCGCCGCCCTGCCCCGGTCGGTGAAGATGATCGGATCGAGCTCCGAGTGGCCGCCCTCGGAGGCCGGCGCCCGCGAATAGTGGTCGATCACCTCTTCCAGCGTGGCGATCTGCCCCGAATGCATGTAGGGCGGGCGCGAGGCCGCTCCGCGCAGCGATGGCGTCTTGAAGGCGCGCTCCAGTTCCTCGCCCTCGCGGATCATGAAGCGTAGTTCGTCGCATCTGTCCGGCGCGTCGCTGAACCGCCCCTGGCAGTTGAACGGGTCGGCCAGCACCTGCGCCACCGCCTGTGCGCGTCCTCGGTCCTGCGGCAGGCCCGGCACCGCCGGCACGCCGGTATTGTGGAAATGCTCGTCGGTGAAGCGCGGTCCGTTGTGGCAGGTCACGCACTGCGCCTTGCCGATGAAGAGCTTCAGCCCCTCCGTCTCGAGGTCGCTGAACACAGCGTCGCCTTCAGGCTTCCTTCCCGAGGCCAGCGCCGCGGCAAAGCGGTCGAAGCGCGTCTGCGGATGCTGGATGGAGCGCTCGAAAGCGGCGATGGCCTTGCCCAGATTGGCGAAGACCGTGTCGATCTCGTCGCGCTTGTCGCCCGGCATGGCCTGCCAGGCCGCCTGTGCCGGCGCGTCCCCTTTCGGGCTTGCGTGCTCGGGCAGTCCCGCAAGCTCCGGCAGCGGGCCGAATATGCCCTCATAGCGGCTCCGGTATTTCTGCGCCACCAGCCGCGCGAAGGATGTGCGGTCGCCGCCATGCTCGCGCGCGTCCTCCATGGGACCGAGCGCCTGCGCCCACAGGCTGTCCTTGCGCCCGTCCCAGAATTGCCACGGGCTCCACGCCACGCCGGCCAGCGGCATGGTCCGCCGGTCGGTGGTGCCAATGCCCTTGGCCAGCGGCAAGTCGTCCTGGAACTGGCGGTCGATCTGATGGCATGTGCCGCACGACACCGCGCCGTTGGCGCTGAAGTCCGTATCGAAGAACAGCGTCGCGCCGAAGGCCGCGGCGCGGCGGTCGTCAGCCACGCGATTGGTCGGGTCGGCCGGCAGCGGCGGCAGCGCATCGAGCGACAGCGACGCTACCACCGCCTTTTCCTCCTCGGAGAGCGCGCTGGGGTTGCACGCGGCCAGCGCCAGCGCCAGGGCCGGCAGCACGAGCGATGAGACGAGGCGCAGCATGACGGTTTCAGAGAACGATGTTGAAGGTCGCTTCGTCGTTCCCGGCCGACCCCTCGACGGCGAGCTTCAGCACCCACCAGCCGCCCATGTTGAAGCGCACGCCTTCGACGCGGTAGCGCCCGTCGCCGATCTCGCTGGCCTGCGGCCGCGTCGGCAGCCCGTGGCCATGCTGCGGCATGCCGCCGTCCACCGCCACCTGCGCGCCCGCCACCGGCTGGCCGTCCGGCGTGGTTAGCGTCACGATCCAGCTGTGAAGCGGCCCCTGCCGCACCGGCTCGGCCTCCGGCTCGATGGCGATCCGGTAGTGTCCGTTGACGGTGGCCTTGCTGCGGGCGAGGTCGAGACCCTCGGGTGCTGCCATGAAGAAGCGCATGGCCACGAAGCCTGCCACAGCCACCACCACGATCGCGCCCAGCGCGGCCAGGACAATTGTTCTCCGGGACATTTCTCGACCTTCCGATCATGCAATCTAGTTGACGAAGCGGGAGGTAGTCCTTCCAGTCGCTGGAAGGTCAAGACGAAAATTTTCGTGAGCCGGCAGCAGCCCTCAGGACAGCCGGAAACGGTATTCCGACGACTGCCGGTATGTCTCGCGCGGCCGCAGCACGGCCTGCGGGAAATAGGAGCGGTTGGGCGAATCGGGCCAGATCTGCGGCTCCAGGCAGATCGCCGCGTGCCGGCGGTAGCGGATGCCGCGCAGTCCGGGCACCGGCCGCTCCGGCGCGTTGCCGGCAAAGAACTGCAGCCCCGGCTCGGTGGTCCACACCTCCATCTCCACGCCCGACCGCGCCCCCTGCAGCCACGCCGCCTGTGTCAGCGGGCGGCGATTGGCGGCAAGGCAGAAATTATGGTCGAAGTCGACCTCATCAACGCCTTCGGGCGCACGGATGGTGCGCGCCCGGCGGAAGTCGAACGGCGTTCCATCCACAGGCTCGACCACTCCGGTGGGAATGAGCGTGCCGTCCACCGGCAGATAGGCCGCGGCCCGGATCATCAGCCGGTGGCCGCGCACGTCGCCCGCGCCGCCATCGTCGAGGTTGAACCATGAATGCTGCGCCAGGTTGCACAGCGTCGGCCGGTCGGCCGTGGCCGAAAGCTCGACCGCCAGCACACCGGGCTGGCGCAGCCGGTATGTGCAGCTGATGTCGAGATTGCCGGGAAAGCCCATCGCGCCGTCAGGATCGCGCAGCGCCAGCGTCACGAAGTCGGCGCCATGGTCGGCCAGCGTCCACACCCGCCGGTAGATGCCCATGCTGCCGCCGTGCAGCATGTGGCCATTGTTGTTCTGATCGGTCTCGAAGCGTTCGCCGTCGATCGTGAATCGCCCATGCGCGATGCGGTTGGCGTAGCGCCCCACGACCGCCCCGTAATAGATGGAGTGGGCGAGATAGTCCTCGAACCGCTCGAAGCCGAGTGTGAGAGGGCGGTCGTGCCCGTCGAGCCACAGCTCCTGCACGACCGCGCCCCATGTCAGTATTTTCGCCCGCAGGCCGCCGCCCGAAATCGCGACGCGCTGGACGGAGGCGCCGTCCGGATCCCTGCCGAAATCCTCGACGGCGCCCGCCATCTGTGCCCCCTAGAGCCCGAGCCCGCCGATGCAGACATATTTGGTGTCGAGGTAGTCCTCGATGCCCTGATGCCCGCCCTCGCGGCCGATGCCGCTTTCCTTCACGCCGCCGAACGGCGCCTCCGGCGTGGTGATCATGCCTTCATTGACGCCCACCATGCCGTATTTCAGCCCTTCCATCACGCGGAAGGCGCGGCCCAGGTCGCCCGTGTAGAAATAGCAGGCGAGGCCGTATTCGGTGTCGTTGGCCAGCCGCACGCCCTCCTCTTCGGTCTCGAAGCGGAAGACCGGCGCCACCGGGCCGAAGATCTCTTCCTTCATGAAGCGCATCTCGGGCTTCGCGCCGGCAATCACGGTCGGCTCGAAGAAGCTGCCGCCGAGCGAATGGCGGTGGCCGCCGGCCACAACCTTGCCGCCCTTGGCGGTGGCGTCGCCGATAAGTTCCTCCACCTTCTCGACCGCGTTCGTGTCGATCAGGGGACCCTGCTGCACGCCCTCGTCCAGGCCGTTGCCGACCTTCAGCTTGTTGGACGCCGCGACCAGCTTGTCCACGAACTTGTCGTAGACGCCGGCCTGCACGAAGAAGCGATTGGTGCACACGCAGGTCTGGCCGGAATTGCGGTACTTGGCGATCATCGCGCCCTCGACCGCGCGGTCGATGTCTGCATCGTCGAACACCAGGAACGGCGCGTTGCCGCCCAGCTCCATCGAAACCTTCTTCACCGTCGAGGCGGCCTTCGCCATCAGCACCTTGCCCACCTCGGTCGAGCCGGTGAAGGTGATCTTCTTGACCAGCGGGTTGGTGCACAGCTCGTCGCCGATCTCGCTGGCAGCACCCGTGACCACGTTGATCACGCCGGCGGGAATGCCCACCTCGTCGGCCAGCGCGCCCCAGGCCAGCCCCGAATACGGCGTCTGCGAAGCAGGCTTCACCACCGAGGTGCAGCCGGCCGCGATCGCCGGGCCGATCTTGCGGGCCAGCATCGACGACGGGAAGTTCCACGGCGTGATCGCCGCGATCACGCCAACCGGCTCCTTCGTCACCATGATGCGGCGGTCGCGCCACGGCGAGGGAACCACGTCGCCATAGGTGCGGCGCGCCTCCTCGGCAAACCACAGCACGTAGGCGGCCGACGCGCCGACCTCGCCCTTGGCCTCGGCCAGCGACTTGCCCTGCTCCATGGTCAGCAGCTCGGCCAGCGCCTCCTGGTTGTCCATGATGGCGTCGTGCAGCTTGCGAAGCAGCTTGGAGCGGTCGAGAGCAGAGGTCCTGCGGAAGCTCTTGAATGCTTCCTCGGCGGCCTCGATGGCGCGCCGCGTCTCGGCCCGGCCGCCCTTCGGCACCGTGCCGATCTTCTGGCCGTTGGCGGGGTTGGTCACGTCGATCGTGGCGCCTGAGTCGGCCTGCACCCACTTGCCGCCGATAAGGTTGGCCTCGCGCATGAACGGGTTGGACTTCTTGAGCATCGTCCTCACTCCTTTGCGCGCCGCGGGAGAACGGCGCATATGCGGGATTCATCCGGCGACCGGCCCTTGGGCGATCGCCGCCGCCGGCATGTCTTGCCCGGCGGTCGCTGTCTAACCCGCATTCCCGCCATCGATCAATGCCGCGGCAGCGATTAAATCAGTAATTTGTCCGACAAATCAACCGAACACACGCTCCGCGATTGCTAGCCACATCGCCGTTGTGGCCGCGGCCAGCACCGTGCCGATCGTCAGCGCGTTGGAAGACAGTGCCTGCCCGGTCCCGAACCTGGTGGCAAACAGGTATGGGTTTACCCCCACCGGCAGCCCCGCCGCCACCACCACGACCTTGGCGGCCAGCGGCGGAAGCCCCAGCAGCAGCGCCATGCCCAGCGCCACCGCCGGCATGAAGGTGAGCTTGATGAGCGACAGCACGAGGCCGGGCGCGAAATTCGCGGTCACGCCGAACCGGCGCAGCCCCAGCCCCATCGCAAACAGCGCCAGCGGTCCGGCGACGCTCGCGAAGGTGTCGATCATCCGCGTGCCCAGCGCCGGCATGGCCAGGCCCGTCAGCCGCCAGGCGAGGCCTAGTACGATGCCGATGATGAGCGGGTTGCCGGCCAGCGCCTTCAGGAACTGCAGCGCCTCCGCTGCGGCGGTGCTGCCGCTTTCCTTGTCCGCCAGCGCAAACAGCAGGACCGACACGCCCAGCATGATCGGCATGTGCACCGCCACTAGCAGCGAAAGCACCGACACCCCGTCATGGCCAAACACGCCCTGCATGAACGGCAGGCCCAGCAGCACGAGGTTGGAGAAGCCCGCCGCGATGCCGCCGATGATGGCGGCGCGGCGGTCACGCCCGAAGACGCGCGCCGTGACGAACTGTCCAAGCGCCCAGCTGGCGGCGGCTGCCGTGAAATAGGCCGCCCACAGCGTCCACGGGGCCACATGGCCGAATTCGGAGGTCGACACCGTGCGGAACAGCAGCACAGGAAGCGCGATGGTGGTGGCGAAGTCGGTCAGCGCTTCGCCCGCCTCGTCGCGCAGCACGCCTGCCAGCCCGGTGAGATAGCCGAGCGCAACAAGGCCGAAAATGAAGCCGATCGTCTCTGCAAGCGCGGACATCGCCGCTGCCTCTATGGCATGCGCCGGGCCTCCGCAAGGGACACGCCGCGCCCGCTCGCGGCCGCCGGCCGCACCCGTTCAAGAACCAGTGATTGCCTTTGTCGGCGCTTTGCGATCCCTATATCTCCCGTTCAGGGAGAAATCATGCTGCGTTTCATCGTCTTTCTTGCTGCCGCTCTCCTCGTGTCTCAGGCTCAGGCCACGGAAGCGGGTTGGGCACTGCTGCGCGACGGAGGCCACGTCGTGCTGCTGCGCCACGCAAATGCGCCCGGCACCGGCGATCCTGCCAATTTCGACATCGAGAAATGCGCCACGCAGCGCAATCTGTCGGAGCGCGGCCGCCAGCAGGCGCGGCGCATTGGCGCCCTGTTCGCCGCGCGCGCCGCGCCGGTGGAAAAGGTGCTGACCAGCAATTATTGCCGCTGCCTCGACACCGCCCGCCTCGCCTTCGGCGACCGGCTGGTGGAACAGTCCGAAGCGCTGGATTTCATGCGCGGCGACGAGGAGGGCAATGCCGGGAAGGCGGCCGCCCTCAAGCAGCTGATCCTCGACTACACCGATGCCGCCAATCTGGTGCTGGTGGTCAACGAGGACGTGGTTCAGCAGCTACTGGGCGCAAGCATCCGCGAGGCCGAGGCGATCATCGTCAATCGCAGCAGCGACGCGCTGCATGTCGCCGGCCGCATCCGCTTCAACTGAGCACGGGCGGCCGCGCCGCCCCGCTCATGCGCGCTGTCAGCCGCCGGCGGTGGTCAGCCGCAGGCCGTCCGCAATCTTCGGCTCGGATGACTGGTGCACCACCACGACCCGCGTATTGCCGGGCCCGATCTCGCGCACCAGTTCGTAGAACGTCCGCGCATTCGCGGTCTCTAGGCGCACGCAGCCATGCGATGCCGGGGTTCCCAGCCGGCTGACCGCGCTGGTTCCGTGGATCGCGTAGCCGCCGTCGTAGAAGACCGAATACGGCATCGGCGACATGTCGTATTTGCGCGAATACCACATCTGGTGCAGCCGCTTGGGCCGCCAGCTGCCGGCCGGCGTGATGTAGCCGCGGCGCGCGGTCGAAACCCGCCAGGTGTGGATCACCTTGCCGTGACGGATGACCTGCATCGTCTGCGTCGGCACGTCCACCCGCGCGACCAGGCTGTCGGCATGCCCCGGCCCCGTGGAAAGAGCCAGCGTGCACGCAAGCGTTGCAGCCGAAAGCAGAAGCCCCCTGACCATGAATAGAACCCCCGGTTGTGCCGCCCTTCACCGCACAGGCTAGAAGCTGATTCGTGAACACGCAATGAATCCCGCCGCATCGCTGCGCACGCGGCCGCCCCGATCACATTGATTTGACCGGATTTCCGGCTCCGGGCGGCCCGCAGGCGGCAGCACCGTGTCCGCATCGCGCCGCTTGCCATCGGCCGGGCTGCCCTGCTTTGATGGCGCCATGAACGACCGCCTCGCCCGCGCGATAGACGACCGCACCGAAGACCTCGTCGCGCTGACCTCGGACCTGATCCGCTTTCCGACCGTCAACCCGCCGGGCGACGTCTACACGCCATGCGCCGAATTCATCGCCCGCCGCCTGCGCGCGAGCGGCTTCGAAACAAGGCTCATCCGCGGCGAAGGCGCGCCGGGCGATTCCGACCGCTATCCCCGCACCAACGTCGTCGCCCGCTTCGACGGCCGCACGCCCGGCCGCACGGTTCACTTCAACTCGCACATCGATGTCGTCGAGGCCGGCGAAGGCTGGACCGTCGATCCCTATGCCGGCGTGGTCAGGGACGGCCGCGTCTATGGCCGCGGCGCCTGCGACATGAAGGGCGGCCTCGCCGCGTCCATCATTGCGGCCGAAGCCTTTATGGCCGTCTATCCCGATTTCCCCGGCGCGATCGAGATATCCGGCACCGCCGACGAGGAGTCGGGCGGCTTCGGCGGCGTGGCGCATCTCGCCCGCCAGGGCTTCTTCTCGAAGCCGCGGGTGGATCACGTCATCATCCCCGAGCCGCTCAACAAGGACCGCATCTGCCTTGGCCACCGCGGCGTGTGGTGGGCCGAGATCGAGACCAAGGGCACAATCGCCCACGGCTCCATGCCCTTCCTCGGCGATTCGGCCATCCGCCACATGGGCGCCGTGCTGCATGCCTTCGAGGAGGAGCTGTACCCGGCGCTCGAGCGCAAGCAGACCCGTATGCCGGTGGTGCCGGAGGGCGCGCGCCGCTCCACCATGAACATCAACTCCGTCCATGGCGGCCAGACCGAGGACTTCTTCCCCGGCCTGCCGGCGCCCAACGTGGCCGACTCCGCCCGCCTCGTCATCGACCGCCGCTTCCTCATCGAGGAGGACATCTCAGAGGTGAAGAGCGAGGTCGTCGCCATTCTGGAGAAGCTGAAGCGCGACCGGCCGCGCTTCGACTACGCCATCCGCGACCTGATGGAGGTGCTGCCGCTGATGACCGAGCGCGACGCGCCGGTGCCGCGCGCGCTGGCCGAAGGCATCCGCTCCGTCTTCGGCAGGGAGCCGGACTACGTCATCTCGCCTGGCACCTACGACCAGAAGCACATCGCCCGCATCGGCCACCTGCACGACTGCGTTGCCTACGGGCCGGGCATACTCGACCTCGCCCACCGGCCGGACGAATGGGTCGGCATCGCCGACATGGTCGAATCGGCCAAGGTGATGGCGGTCGGGCTCGACCTGCTGCTGCGCGGCGGTCGCCCCTAGGCTGGTGAGCCGGTTCGCGCGGCCGTCACCGCCAGCTTCGGCCTGGTGTTGATCGTCTGGAACACCACGCAGTAGCGCTCGGTAAGCTTCAGCAGCGTGTCGATCCGCTCCTGCGGCTCGTCCGTGTCGAGCTCGAAGCTGAGCCGTATCGCGCCGAAGCCCACCGGCGCCGCCTTGTCCACGCCCAGCGTCCCGCGGAAGTCGAGGTCGCCTTCGGCCGACACGCTGGCGCCCGCCAGCCTGAATTCCAGCGCCGTCGCCACCGCCTTCAGCGTCACCCCGGCGCACGCCACCAGCGCCTCCAGCAGCATGTCGCCGGAGCACAGCTCCAGCCCGCTGCCGCCCGTCGCCGGGTGCAGGCCCGCCACCGCGAGCGCCCGCCCCGTTTCCACCTTGCAGGCGATCGACGCTTCGTCGATCGATCCCCGCGCGGTCAGCGTCACCACCGCGCTCTGCGGCTGCTCCTTGTACCTTTCCTTCATTGGCGCCTGCAGCGCCTTCAGCCCGGCCGCGTCCATTCACGCACTCCATCTGGTGGCAGAACGTTTCCACAATAGCCGCGCCGCCGCCAAATCAAACCACGAACCGGCGCACAATCGCGATTTACTCGCAGGGCAATTGGCGCTTTGATGCGGCCGGAAAAAACCGCATGCCGGAGCACGCAAATGACAACCTTGAAGACACTGATGTTGGCCACGGCGCTGGGCCTGCTTGCGGGCGGCGCCCAGGCCGCGCGCACCGACCTGGTGATCGGCGTGGTGCTCGAGCCGCCGAACCTCGACCCCACCGCCGGCGCTGCCGCCGCGACCGACGAGATCGTCTATCACAACGTCTTCGAGGGCCTGACGCGCATCAGCCGCACCGGCGAGGTCGTGCCGGCGCTGGCCGAAAGCTGGCAGGTCAGCGAGGACGGCAAGGTCTACACCTTCAAGCTGCACAGCGGCGTGAAATTCCATGACGGCACCACCTTCGACGCGGAGGACGTGAAGTTCTCGCTCGACCGTGCGCGTGCGGACAACTCCACCAATGCGCAGAAGGGCCTGTTCGCGCAGATCGACACCGTCGACGTGGTCGACCCCACCACGGTCAAGGTCACGCTGAAGCAGCCCCAGGGCTCCTTCCTCTACAATATGGGCTGGGGCGACGCGGTGATCGTGGCGCCGGAATCGGCCGCCAACAATGCCACCAACCCGGTCGGCACCGGCCCCTTCAAGTTCGACAACTGGGCCAAGGGCGCGTCGATCACCTTGGTCAAGAACCCCGACTACTGGGGTGAGCCGGTGGCGCTCGACAAGGCCGAGTTCCGCATCATCCCGGATGCCGCGGCGGCCGTGCCGGCGCTGCTGTCGGGCGACGTGCAGGCCTTCCCCAACATGCCGGCCGGCGACTCGCTTCCGGTCATCGAGGCCGACCCGCGCTTCAAGGTGGTCATCGGCTCGACCGAGGGCGAAACCATCCTCACGATGAACAACAAGCGCGCGCCGTTCGACAACCTCAAGGTCCGCCAGGCGGTGTCCTACGCGCTCAACCGCGAGGAGATCATCGCCGGCAACGGCAGCGGGCTCGGCACGCCGATCGGCTCGCATTTCTCGCCCGGCAACGCCGCCTATGTCGACCTGACCGGCACCTATCCCTACAACCCGGCCAAGGCCAAGGAACTCCTCGCCGAGGCGGGCTTCCCCAACGGCTTCAAGACGACGCTGAAGCTGCCCCCGCCCGCCTATGCGCGCGATGGCGGCCAGGTCATCGCCTCCGAGCTTCGCGCCGTGGGCATCGAGGCCGAGATCATCCCGGTTGAATGGGCCGAGTGGGTGGACAAGGTGTTCAAGGGCCACGACTTCGACCTCACCATCGTCTCGCACACCGAGCCCAACGACATCGAGATCTATTCGCGGCCCGACTACTATTTCGGCTACCAGAATCCCGAGTTCAACAAGGTGATCGCCGAGCTCGACACGACGTCCGACGAGGCCAAGCGCAAGGAGCTCTACGGCAAGGCGCAGAAGATCCTCGCCGACGACGCGGTGGTGGGCTTCCTCTTCCAGCTGCCCAAGGTCGGCGTCTGGGACGCCCAGCTGGAGGGCATGTGGGAGAACGCGCCGATCCAGGCGACCGACCTCACCGAGGTGAAGTGGACGGAGTAGGCCCCGGGCGCGACGATTTGGTCCCGATCATGTCCGGCCGATCGAAGGGAGGCGCTCACCCGCGCCTCCCTGTGCATTTGGCGCCATGACCGCCTTCCTCCTCCGGCGCATCCTCGTCGGCCTGGTGACCCTGCTGCTCGCCTCGGCGGTGGTGTTCTGGGTCATGGAGATCCTTCCCGGCGACCCCGCGCAGCTGATGCTCGGGCTCAACGCCACCCCCGACGCAGTTGAGGCGCTGCGCCAGCAGCTGGGCCTGAACCAGCCGCTGCTGATGCGCTACGCCGGATGGGTTTCCGGCCTGTTCGTTGGTGATTTCGGCCGCTCCTACACTTATTCCTCGCCCGTCATCGACCTCATAGCCGAGCGCGCGGTGGTGTCGCTGCCGCTGGCCGTCATCTCGCTCACCCTTTCCACCGTCATCGCCATTCCCGTCGGCATCTTCGCGGCAGCGCGGCGCGGCCGCTTCGGCGACACGTCGGTGATGGGGCTGACCCAGATCGGCGTCGCCATCCCCAATTTCTGGTTCGCGCTGCTGCTCGTCTACGTCTTTGCGGTCTGGCTGCGGTGGGTGCCCGCGGGCGGCTTTCCCGGCTGGAGCGCGGGTGTCTGGCCAGGCCTGAAGGCGTTGCTGCTCCCGGCGATAGCGCTGGCGCTGCCGCAGGCCGCCATCCTGTCGCGCGTCACCCGCTCGGCCATGCTCGAAGTGCTGGGCGAGGACTATATCCGCACCGCCCGCGCCAAGGGCATGCCGCGCCGCTACGTGCTGTGGCGGCATGCGCTGCGCAACGCCATGATCCCCGTGCTCACCATTCTAGGGCTGCAATTCGCCTTCCTGCTCGCCGGCACCATCATCATCGAGAACGTGTTCTACCTTCCGGGCCTCGGCCGCCTCGTCTTCCAGGCGATAACCCAGCGCGACCTCATCGTCGTGCAGGGCGTGGTCATGCTGCTTGTGGCCACGGTGGTGATCGTCAACCTGCTGGTCGACCTCGCCTACGCCGTGGTCGATCCCCGCCTGCGGGGGCGCGCATGAGCCTGGAGACGACGCCGGCCTCTCTGCAGCGCCACTGGCTGCGCCAGGCCTTCGCCAGCCCGTCCTTCGTCGCGGGCTTCGCCATCACCGCACTGGTCGCGACGGTCGCTCTGGTCTCCTTCGTGTGGACGCCTTACGACATCGTCAACCTCGTCGTGGCCGACCGAATGAAGGGCATGTCGGCGGCGCACTGGTTCGGCACCGATCATTTCGGCCGCGACATCCTGTCGATGATCATGGTCGGCTCGCGCAACTCCATCGCGGTCGCCTTCCTGGCGGTCGGCATCGGCATCGCCGTCGGCGTACCGCTGGGCTGCTGGGCGGCCGCGCGTGGCGGCGTCGTCGACGAGGCGCTGATGCGCCTCAACGATCTCGTCTTCGCCTTCCCGGCGCTGCTCTCCGCCGTGATGATCACCGCCATCTTCGGCCCCGGCGCAGTCAACGCCATCATCGCCATCGGCATCTTCAACGTGCCCGTCTTCGCGCGCGTGGCGCGCGCCGGCGCGCTGGCGCTTTGGCCGCGCGAATACATCCTCGCCGCCCGCGCCGCCGGCAAGGGCAAGGCGCTCATCACGGTCGAGCACATCCTGCCCAACATCGCCTCGATCCTGCTCGTGCAGGGCACCATCCAGTTCGCACTCGGCATCCTCGCCGAGGCCGGGCTTTCCTACATCGGCCTCGGCGCGCAGCCGCCCATGGTGTCGTGGGGGCGCATGCTGTTCGACGCGCAGACCCGCATGATCGTGGCGCCGCACCTGGCCGTCTTTCCCGGCCTCGCCATCGTCATCACCGTGCTCGGCCTCAATCTGCTGGGCGACGGCCTGCGCGACGTGCTCGACCCGCGCCTGAGGCGAGAGCGATGAGCCTGCTGGAGATCGAGAACCTGTCGCTCTCGATCGGCGGCATGCCGATCCTGCGGGACGTCGACCTCGCCATAGAGGCCGGCGAGGTCATGGGCCTCGTGGGCGAATCCGGCTCCGGCAAGTCGATGACGGCGCTGGCCGTGATGCGCCTGCTGCCGCATGGCGCCCGCGCCGGCGGCCGCGTCGCCTTCAACGGCATCGACATCCTGGCCGCGCCCGAGGCGGCGATGAACCGGCTGCGCGGCGACGATATCGGCATGGTGTTCCAGGAGCCGATGACCGCGCTGAACCCGGTCAAGACCATAGGCGAGCAGGTGGCCGAGGGCATACGCTGGCACACCGGCGCCAACCGCGCCGACGCCGAGGCGCGCGCGCGCCGCATGCTCGACCGCGTCGGCCTGCCGGAAAGCCGGTTCCCGCTCGCCCGCTACCCGCACGAACTCTCCGGCGGGCAGCGCCAGCGCGTCGTCATCGCCATCGCCTGCGCGCTCAATCCCAAGCTGCTCATCGCCGACGAGCCCACCACGGCGCTCGACGTGGTCCTGCAGCAGCAGATCCTCGAGCTGCTGAAGGATCTCGTCGACGAGAACCGGATGGGCCTGCTGCTCATCTCGCACGACCTCGCGGTCGTGGCCGACATGGCCGACCGCATCACCGTCATGCGCAACGGCGAAGTGATGGAAACCGGCGAGACCGCCCGCACCCTGTCCGAGCAGGTTCACCCCTACACGCGCCAGCTCGCACGCGCGTCCACGCATGTGCCCGAGCGCGGCCGCCACCACGCCGCGGTCGGTGCACCCACGCTGCTGGAGGTGCGCGGCGTCTCCCGCGACTATCCGCTGCGCGCCCGCCGACTCTTCGGGCCGGCGCAGAAATTCCGCGCGGTCGACAAGGTGTCATTTTCGCTCGCCGCCGGCCAGTCGATGGCGCTCGTCGGCCGCTCCGGCTGCGGCAAGTCCACGCTTGCCCGCATGATCCTGGCGCTCGACAGGGTCACGGAGGGCGAGATCGTCTTCCAGGGCGAGGAGCTGACGACCAAGACCGAGGCCGAGCTGAAACCCGCCCGCCGCAACATGCAGGTGGTTTTCCAGGACCCCTATGGCTCCTTCAACCCCCGCCACCGCGTCGAGCGCCTGGTATCCGAGCCGCTGCACCTGGCCGACACGCCGCCGACCCGCGAGCAGCGGCGCGAGCTGGTTTCCCGGGCGCTTCAGGAGGTCGGCCTGCAGCCCGCCGACATGGACAAGTACGCGCACGAATTTTCCGGCGGCCAGCGCCAGCGCCTGTCCATCGCGCGCGCGCTCATCACCCGGCCACGGCTCATCGTGGCCGACGAGCCGGTGTCGGCGCTCGACGTGTCGATCCGCGCGCAGATTCTCGATCTCTTCGCCGACCTGAACCGGCGTCTAGGCGTGGCCTACCTGTTCATCACCCACGACCTCACGGTCGCCCGCGCCATCACAGACCAGGTGCTGGTCATGCATGAAGGCCGGCTGGTCGAGGAAGGCGACACCGATCGCGTGCTGGCCGAGCCCCGCTCCGAAGCGGCCCGGGCCCTCGTCGATGCCGCGCCGGACCTCGGCCGCGCCATTGCGCGCAGGCTGGCCGAAGCCGGCTGAATTCGCCACCTGCGGGCGATCCAGCCACCGCCTGCCTCTGCCGGATGTCAGTTGGCGCTGGGCAACACGTCGGCCGGTGTGAGGCCGAGCATCTCGACCACGCGCGCGAGCAGGCGCACCTCGAAGCCGCTCAGCTCCTGGTCGGCCTTCGCGATGTCGGCCATGTGGCGGGCAAGCGCGATGCGCCGCTCCCGGTCCATCTCGCGGAAAACGTCTATCGCCTGCGCCAGCGAGATCTCGTAGCCGAAATCCTCGAGGTGCCGCAGCACCAGCTCGAAATCGTCGCCCTCTATGCCAAACCCGGCCGCGATCCGGCGCAGCGTGGCCAGCTCGCGCTCCGCCACCTCGCCATCCGCGAGCACCATGCGCAGAAGCAGCAGCAGTTCCGCCATCAGGGCCGGATCGTCCGCGACCTTGCGGACCGAGGCGTTGCCTTCGATCAGTTCCTTCAAACGCGTAAGCAACCCTCGTGCCATGGACGCCCTGCCCGACTGGCCCTGAAACTAGCCGCTTTTCGCGCTTGCGGAAATGGGTGGCGCGTGGTCGAAGCACAGCGCCTGTGAATTGTTCCTCCGCCATGGCCGAATTTTCGATCGAGATCATCTTCTTCCTTGCCGCCGCGGCTTTCCTGGCCGGCTTCATGGACGCGATCGCCGGCGGCGGCGGGCTCGTCACCGTGCCTGCCCTGCTGATCGCCGGCTTCAGCCCGGTCGAGGCGCTGGGAACCAACAAGCTGCAGGGCCTGTTCGGCTCCGGCTCGGCCACGCTTGCCTATGCCGCCAAGGGTCATGTCGACCTGCGCAGCCAGCTGCCATCGGCTCTGCTGTCCTTCCTCGGGGCAGTGCTCGGCGCGCTGCTGGCGACCATGCTCCCGGGCGAATGGCTTCGCGCCGCCCTGCCGGTTCTGCTGATCGCCATCGCGCTCTATTTCGCCTTCAAGCCCAACATGGACGACCTCGACCGCGCGCGCCGCATGACGCCCTTCCTGTTCGGACTGACCGTCGTGCCCCTCATCGGCTTCTATGACGGGCTGTTCGGACCGGGCACCGGCTCCTTCTTCATGCTGGCCTTCGTGGCGCTCGCCGGCCACGGCCTGCTGAAGGCCACCGCCCACACCAAGCTGCTCAACTTCGCCTCCAACCTGGGCGGTTTCGCCGCATTCGCGCTGGCCGGAGTGGTCGCCTGGAAGATCGGGCTGATGATGGGGGCGGCCCAGTTCCTCGGCGCCCGTATCGGCGCCGCACTCGCGATGAGGAAGGGCGCGCGCCTCATCAAGCCGCTTCTCATCATTGTCTGCCTGGCGCTGGCAGTCCGCCTGCTGCTCGACGAAACAAACCCGCTCCGGCTCGCGATTGGCCTCTGACGCTGCGTAAACTATACTAAAGTCGTAGCGAATCACTCGCTCTGGAGGGAAAGATGAATCTCAGCGCTCCTACGCAGATCGTCTTCATCATCGCTCTGATCATCGCGATCATCGCGCTGCTGATGTTCTTCAACGTCATCGCCTTCATTCCCGTCGCCGCGTTCTGGGTGATGACCCTCGCCTACGTCGTGCTCGCGGCGGCATGCCTGCTCAGGGGCGCCTGACCGCCTGACCTGACGGTCCGGCCGCGCCCCTATCCGGCACGGCCGGAACCGTGTTGAATGCATCCATGGAAGCCGTCGAACCTCATTCCGCACCTCCGCCCCTGACGGCGCCCGGCCAACACTCCGCCTCCGGCTACGAGATGTACCGGCGCCGGGTGCGCTGCGACCTCGCCGGCCTGGTCCAAAGCATCGTCGGCTACCGCGAAAACGGCCATGTGATGCGGCTGTCGGCCGAGATGGCGCCGCTGGTGGTTCCCCTCGTCATCTCGTTCGCCGAACCCTTCGAGATCGCGTTCGGACGCGCGCCCTGCCCCGCCGACCGCTACTTCAGCTTCACCTCGGGCCTCTATCCGGGCTTCGTGCTCATCAATTCCAATGGCGGTGCCGAGTGCGTGCAGATCGACTTCACGCCGCTCGGCGCCTACCGGTTCTTCGGCCTGCCTATGTCGGAGCTGGCGAGCCGGGTGGTGACGCTCGACGATCTCGCCGACCGCGCGATCGGCGAGCTGCGGCAGCGCCTTGCGCTGGAGCCCGCCTGGCATCGCCGTCTGGCTATGGCGGAGGAATACGTCGCTGCCCGCCTCGCCGCGTCGCCGCCTGCCAGCCCTGCCATAGCCTGGGCCTATGAAGCCATCCTCGCGCGCCACGGCGCCGTCCGCGTGCGCGACCTTGCCGCCGGCCTCGACTGGAGCCGCAAGCATCTGAACGACCGGTTCCGGGCCGAGATCGGCGTCGGCCCGAAGGCGGTCGCCCGCATGGCGCGGTTCAACCGCGCATTGGATCTCTCCCGCGCCGGCGAGGAGGCTGGCTGGGCCGGCATCGCGGCCGCGGCCGGCTACGCCGACCAGTCCCATATGGTGCGCGAGTTCCGCGAATTCGGCGGCATCACCCCGACTGATATCGCGCCGGGGTATTTCGACGACCGCCGGTAACATTCCTTCAAGATCGGCGGGCGGCGACTTTGCGAGATTGGGCCATCAGGTCCAATCCGGAGTGCACCCATGATGACATTCGTCGCGATCGAGCCCCCGCGCATCTTCCCCGCGATCCGTTTCAACGATGCCGCCACCATGGTCCCATGGCTCGTCAAGGCGTTCGGCTTCTCCGTTCACGCCAGCCATGTGGACGGCGACGGCCTGCTCGTCCACGCACAGCTTTCCCATGGCTCTTCGATGATCATGTGCGGGCAGGCGCGCGACGACGCCTACGCCCGGCTGGTCGGCGCGCCAGACGGCAGGGGCGGCAAGTCCGTCTACGTCGCGGTGCCGGACGTCGATGCCCTCTTCGCGCGTGCGCAAGCGGCCGGCGCCGAGATCGTGGAGGAGCCGACAGAGCGCAACTACGGCAACCGCGAATTTGTCTGCCGCGATCCCGAGGGCAATGTCTGGAGCTTCGGCAGCTACTGGCCGAAGGCGCACGAGCGGCCATAGCCCTCCGCCACTGGCTGCACAGCCGTTGGCCGAAATGCGCACAGCCCAGCTCCCCGCCTCGCATTGCGCGTCGCGGTCAATGGACTACACTCCCGTCAACGACAGAAAATGACGGGAGGCGACCATGGATGTCGCGGTCGATGCCGGGCAGTTCGAGCTCACCGCGGAGCAGCGCGCCATCCAGGAGATGTCCCAGGCCTTCGCCGCCGAAAACGTGGCGCCTTTCGCGCTCGAATGGGACAGGGCGCGCCATTTCCCCGACGACGTGATCCGCTCCACCGGCGAGCTCGGCTTCGGCGGAATCTACGTGCGCGACGACGTCGGCGGCTCGGGCCTCGGCCGCCTCGATGCGGTGCTCATCTTCGAGGCGCTGTCGGCCGCCTGCCCCGCCTTCTCGTCCTTCATCTCCATCCACAACATGGCCGCGTGGATGATAGACACCTTCGGCAGCGAGGAGCAGCGCGCCCGCCTGCTGCCCGACATCACCGCCATGCGCCAGCTCGCCGGCTACTGCCTCACCGAGCCGGGCTCGGGTTCCGACGCCGCGGCCCTGAAGACAAGGGCCGTGCGCAGCGGCGGCAACGGCTCCGACTACGTGCTCAACGGCGCCAAGCAGTTCATCTCCGGCGCCGGCGCGTCGGACGTTTATGTGGTGATGGCGCGCACCGGCGAGGACGGCCCGAAGGGCATCTCCACGCTGGTGGTGCCCAAGGACGCGCCGGGCATTTCCTTCGGCGCCACCGAAAACAAGATGGGCTGGCACATGCAGCCCACGCGGCAGGTCATCTTCGAGGACTGCAAGGTGCCGGCCGAAAACCTGCTGTCGGGCGAAGGCGCAGGCTTCCGCATCGCCATGGCTGGCCTCGATGGCGGGCGCCTCAACATCGCCGCCTGCTCGCTCGGCGGCGCGCAGTCCGCGCTCGACAAGGCGCTGGCCTACACGGCCGAGCGCAAGGCCTTCGGCCAGACGCTCGACCGTTTCCAGGCGCTGCAGTTCCGCCTCGCCGACATGGAGACCGAGCTGCAGGCGTCGCGGATCTTCCTCTACGCCGCCGCCTCGAAGCTCGACCGCAAGGCGCCCGACGCCTCGAAATGGTCGGCCATGGCCAAGCGTTTCGTCACCGACACCGGCTTCGCCGTCGCCAACGACGCGCTGCAGCTGCTCGGCGGCTATGGCTACCTGCACGACTACGGCATCGAGAAGCTGGTGCGCGACCTGCGCGTCCACCAGATCCTCGAAGGCACCAACGAGATCATGCGCGTCATCGTCGCGCGGCATTTGATAGGACGATAGCGAATAGCGAATAGCGAATGGGGACGCGCCGCTTCTCGTCCGCTTCTTCCCCTATTCGCTGCTCGCTATTCGCTACTTGCTTTTCCGGAGGAAAACATGACATCCCTCGCCTTCATCGGCCTCGGCAATATGGGCAACCCGATGGCCGCCAATCTGGTCAAGGCCGGCTTCGCCGTGCGCGGCTTCGACCTCGTCGCGGCCAACCTCGAAGCAGCGAAGGCCGCCGGCGTGTCGGTCGCCGGCAGCGCTGCCGAGGCGGTGACCGACGCCGACGTGGTCATCACCATGCTGCCCGCCGGCAAACATGTGCTGTCCGTCTATGCCGACATCGCCGGCAAGGCCAGGAAGGGCGCGCTCTTCATCGATTCCTCTACCATCGACGTCGAATCCGCCCGCAAGGCGCATGCCATCGCCGCCGGGCATGGCCTGCTGTCCGTCGACGCGCCGGTGTCCGGCGGCACCGGCGGCGCCACCGCCGGCACCCTCACCTTCATGGCAGGCGGCTCCGCGGAGGCGTTTGCGCGGGCAGAGCCCGTGCTGAAGCCCATGGCCGGCAAGGTCGTCCACTGCGGCGACGCCGGCGCCGGCCAGGCCGCCAAGATCTGCAACAACATGATCCTCGGCATCTCGATGATCGGCGTCGGCGAGGCTTTTGTCCTTGCCGAGAAGCTGGGCCTCTCGCATCAGGCGCTGTTCGACGTGGCCTCCACCTCGTCCGGCCAGTGCTGGTCGCTCACCACCTACTGCCCGGTGCCCGGCCCCGTGCCAACCTCCCCCGCCAACCGCGACTACAAGCCGGGTTTCGCCGCCGCGCTCATGCTGAAGGATTTGAAGCTCAGCCAGGAGGCCGCGCAGTCCGCCGGCGCGGTCACCCCGCTCGGCGCCGAGGCCACCCAGCTCTATGCCCTGTTCAACGCGATGGGCAACGGCGACGTCGATTTCTCTGGCATCGTCAACTTCCTGCGCGGCAAGCAGGGATAGCGCGCCGCGCTTTGCCCTCCGGGTTCGATGGTGGGCGTTCGGGCATGTCCGGTGCCCGCGCCCGCGCGTGAAGATGCGGCCGGGCTGCGCGCCGATCGTCGGCGCCGCCTAAAAATCTTCCAAATTAGGTTTTGCTTAATCGCTCGATAACCGGGCGGTAACGATGTGCGCGATAGAACCTCATCCAAGGCGGTCGTTTTCGCAGCCGCCCCCGCTCCGGATCAGGTCTCGCGTACCGGAGCTGTAACCTTCGCCGTGTATCTCGTTCGCGAAGGGCCTGTGTAGTTTGGCAAGACCGCGTCCTCCCCGCCCGGAGCACGCGGTTTTTGCTTTTTGGCGATGCCGCTAAGGCCGGCGCCGGCTCAGCCTGCCGTGGTTGGCCCGCACCCTGCGTCCCGACGGCGCGAAGGCTGCCTGCAGCGCGCGTTCGGCCGCCACCCCGCTCAGCAGCGACGGCGTCCGCCCCGACCACAGCTCCAGCCAGTATCGCGACGCCGACACCAGCAGCGACATCTGTGCCGCCGCGATCCCCTCCGCCACGGCCGCGGCCTTTTCGCTCGCCGCCGCGATCGTCTCGGCGGGCCACGCGCCCTGCCGTCCGGCCTCCGCCGCCAGCAGCGGCAGGCGCATCGCCATGACAGCCGGCGCCAGCATCAAATCCTGCGCTAGCACCTGCGCCGCGCGGCGCGATCTCCGAGGTTTGCGTGCCAAATCCGTGGCTCCCTGTTCCAGCGCCGCCAGCGCGGCGTCCATAAACGCGCCCGATGCCTTATTGGCTCCGTTCAGCCCTTCGGCACGAATTGCGGGTCGACCGGCGGCCGCAGCCCGTTCACCAGCCTGTTGGTCTGGTTGGCCATGCCCACCACCGCCAGCAGCTCCATCAGCTGCGCCTCGCTCATGCCTTTCGCGCGCGCGGCTGCCGTGTGCGAATAGGTGCAGTATTCGCAGCCATTGGTCACCGACACGGCCACATAGATCATCTCCTTCACCAGCGGGTCGAGCGCGCCCGGCGCCATCACCTGCCTGAGGTCGTTCCATGTGCGCTTCAGCAGCGCCGGGTCGTGCGCCAGCACCTTCCAGAAATTGTTGATCCAGTCTGTGCCCCGCGTCTTCATGATGTCGTCGTAGACGGCGCGCACCTCGTCGGACGCGTCTTGATGTTCGATCAGCGGCACGAGCGGCTTTCCAGTCATGATGCTCTCCCGGTTTCGGCTCGCGCGATGGTAGCGCCGCAGCGCATGCCGGGCTAGCTATGCACCACCCTTCGGCGCTCGGGTGGTCGCTATGGCCGCGCGCCTTTCCCGCGCCCTCCCCGGCCATGTCGATTCTCTCGCTCTTCTTGTCGCCGCTTCCTTAATAGCGGCGTGGGTCCCGGTCCAATATCCTGCGCATTGGTGGCCATTTCAGCGAAGACAAGCATGACCGACATTCCCAGCGCGGCCGACGCCGCTCCCGCCGCCGACCGCGCCCGCCGCGGCGGCCGCGCAGGCTCGCGCGCCCGCGGCGCAGGCGCCTTCGAGCAGCCGCCCTTCCGGCAGCTGAGGATCCCCTTCCCGCCGACGCAGATCGTCTCCGACGACGAGCTGGAATCGATCCACCAGGCTTCGCTCAAGGTGCTGCGCGAGATCGGCCTCGACGTTCTTCACCCCGAAGCCCGCCGCATGATGAAGGAACACGGCGCCGACGTGCGCGAAGGCTCCGAGCGCGTGCGCTTCGACGGCGACATGCTGGTCGAGCTCATCTCGCACGCCCCGTCCGAGTTCACGCTGCATGCGCGCAACCCCGCGCACGACCTTCGCTTCGGCGGCAACAACATCATCTTCGCGCAGATGGGCTCGGCGCCCAACTGCTCCGACACCGACCACGGCCGCCGCCCCGGCAACCAGGCCGACTACCGCAATTTCCTCAAGCTGGCGCAGGTGCACAACATCATCCAGTGCACCGGCGGCTACCCGGTCGAGCCTATCGACATCCACGCCTCGATCCGCCACCTCGAATGCATCCGCGATCTGGCGACGCTCACCGACAAGGCGTTCCACATCTATTCGCTGGGCCGGGAGCGCAACGTCGACGGCATCGAGATCGCCCGCATCGCGCGTGGCATCAGCCGCGAACAGCTCGAGCAGGAACCGTCCTGCTACACCATCATCAACACCAACTCGCCGCTCAAGCTCGACATCCCGATGCTGGAAGGCATCATCCAGATGTCGTCGGCGGGGCAGATCGTCATCGTCACGCCATTCACGCTCGCCGGCGCCATGGCGCCGGTCACGGTCGCCGGCGCGCTTGTGCTGCAGAACGCCGAGGCGCTGGCCGGCATGGCCTTCACCCAGATGGTCCGGAAGGGCGCGCCGGTGGCCTATGGCGGCTTCACCTCCAATGTCGACATGAAGTCCGGCGCGCCCGCCTTCGGCACGCCCGAATACATGAAGGCCCAGCTCGTCGGCGGCCAGCTCGCCCGCCGCTACGGCGTGCCCTACCGCACCTCAAACACCTGCGCCGCCAACACCGTGGACGCGCAGGCCGCCTATGAAAGCGTGTTCTCGCTGTGGGGCGCCATCCAGGGCGGCGGCAACTTCATGCTCCACGGCGCCGGCTGGCTCGAAGGCGGGCTGCGTTGCTCCTACGAGAAGACCATCCTTGATGTCGACCTGCTGCAGATGGTCGCCGAGTTCCTGCAGCCGCTGGAGCTGACCGAGGATGCGCTCGCCGTGGAAGCGATCCGCGACGTCGGCCCCGGCGGCCATTTCTTCGGCACCGCCCACACGCAGGCGCGCTACAAGACCGCCTTCTATTCGCCGGTCCTGTCGGACTGGCGCAATTTCGAGAACTGGCAGCTCGCCGGCTCCCCCACCGCGATCGAGAAGGCCAACCGCGTGTGGAAGGAACGCCTCGCCGCCTGGGAGCAGCCCTACATGGACCCCGCCATCCGCGACGAGCTCGACGAATTTGTCGACCGCCGCATCGCCGAAGGCGGCGCTCCCACGGACTTTTAGGATACTGGCCGTGCACCTGATCCCGGCAGTCTACCGATGATCGCAGGTCGACCCAATCTCCGCGAGACCCTATGAAACTCACCCCCGTCAACGCGTCCGACGCTCCGCAGCCGCTCGGCGGCTACGTGCAGGCCATGGAGGTCACCGGCGCCCAGAGAATCCTCTTCGTCAGCGGCCAGATTCCCGCCGATGTCGACGGCTCTGTGCCCGACGATTTCGAGGACCAGGCGCGCCTCGCATGGCGCAACGTGCTGGCGCAGCTGGCCGCCGCCGGCATGGGCCTCGACAATCTGGTCAAGGTCACGATCTTCCTGTCCGACCGCAAGCACATCGCCGGCTACCGCAAGGTGCGGCAGGAGGTGCTGCAGGGCCGCCAGATCGGCCTGACCACCATCATCACCGGCATTTTCGACGAAAAATGGCTGCTCGAGATCGAGGCGGTCGCGGCCGCCTGACCTGACTCAAATTCTTCAATCCGGGGCGTAATTCCATGAAATCCCATGCAAAAGCGGTAGTGATCGGCGGCGGCGTGGTGGGCTGCTCGGTGCTCTACCACCTCGCCCGCGCCGGCTGGACCGACGTGATGCTGATCGAGCGTTCGGAACTCACCTCCGGCTCGTCCTGGCATGCGGCCGGCGGCTTCCACACGCTCAACGGCGACCCCAACGTCGCAAAGCTGCAGGCCTACACCGTGCAGCTCTACAAGGAGATCGAGGAGCTTTCCGGCCAGTCCTGCTCGCTGCACCTGACCGGCGGCGTGATGATGGCCGACACGCCGGAGCGCATGGATTTTCTGCGCCTGGCCCACGCCAAGGGCCGTTACCTCGGCATGGACACCGAGCTGATCACGCCGTCCGAGGCGAAGGCGATGTTCCCGCTGATGGACGAGAAGAACTTCGTCGGCGCCATGTGGGACCCGGTCGAGGGTCATCTCGACCCCTCCGGCACCACCCACGCCTACGCCAAGGCCGCGCGCAAGCTGGGCGCCGAGATCGTGCTGCGCAACCGCGTGATCGAGCTCACCCAGGAGCCCGACGGCACCTGGAACGTCGTCACCGAGCAGGGCACGGTCAGGGCCGAACACGTGGTCAATTGCGGCGGCCTGTGGGCGCGCGAGATCGGCCGCATGGTCGGCGTCGAGCTGCCGCTGCTGGCCATGGAGCACATGTACCTGCTGACCGAGCCCATGCCGGAGGTGGAGGAATTCAACGCCCGCACCGGCCGCGAGATGGTCGGCGTGCTCGACTTCAAGGGCGAGATCTACACCCGCCAGGAACGCAACGGCGTGCTGCTCGGCACCTACGAGAAGGCCTGCAAGCCGTGGTCGCCGGTCAACACCCCGTGGGATTTCGGCCACGAGCTGCTGGCGCCCGACCTCGACCGCATCGCGCCGTCCCTCGAAGTCGGCTTCCGCCATTTCCCCGGCATCGAGAAGGCCGGCATCAAGCAGATCATCAACGGCCCCTTCACCTTCGCGCCCGACGGCAACCCGCTGGTTGGCCCGGTGCAGGGCCTCACCAATTTCTGGTGCGCCTGCGCGGTCATGGCCGGCTTCAGCCAGGGCGGCGGCGTTGGCCTCGCCCTGTCCAACTGGATGGTCAACGGCGATCCCGGCTTCGACGTCTGGGGCATGGACGTCGCCCGCTGGGGCGAATGGGCAAGCCTGCGCTACACGAATGCCAAGGTCCGCGAAAACTATTCGCGCCGCTTCTCCATCCGCTTCCCCAATGAGGAACTGCCGGCCGCGCGCCCGGCCCAGACCACGCCGCTCTACGACACCATGCTCGCCCAGAACGCCGTCATGGGCGACAGCTGGGGCCTGGAGACGCCGCTCTGGTTCGCGCCGAAAGGCACCGAGCCGAAGGATATCGTCTCCTTCCACCGCTCCAACGATTTCGAGCATGTCGGCAACGAGGTGCGCGCGACGCGCCAGCGCGTCGGCGTCACCGAGATCGCCAATTTCGCAAAATATGAAGTCAGCGGAAGCGGTTCAGAGGATTTCCTGAATCGTTTGATGACCAACCGCATGCCCAAGGCGGGCCGCATCGTGCTCACCCCGATGCTCAACGAATTCGGCCGGCTCATCGGCGATTTCACCATCGCCAAGGCTGCCGAAGATCGCTTCATCATCTGGGGTTCGTCCGCCGCGCAGAAGTACCACATGCGCTGGTTCGAAAAGCACCTCCCGACGGATGGAAGCGTCCGCATCCATCGCTACGACCAGACGCTGGTCGGCCTCTCCATCGCCGGCCCCAAGTCGCAGGCGCTGCTCCAGAAGCTGGTCGACGAGGACGTTTCGTCCAAAACCTTCCGCTTCATGGACTTCCGCGAGATGGCGGTCGGCGGCGCGCCCTGCATGGTCAACCGCATCACCTACACCGGCGACCTCGGCTACGAGATCTGGATGCAGCCGGCCTACCAGCGCCTCGTCTACAAGGCGATCAAGGAAGCGGGCCAAGAATTCGGCATCGTCGATTTCGGCATGCGGGCGCTGCTCTCCATGCGGCTGGAGAAGAATTTCCCCACCTGGTTCCGCGAGTTGCGGCCGATCTACGGCCCGTTCGAGGGCGCGATGGACCGCTTCATCAAGCTGGAGAAGAACGACTTCATCGGCCGCGAGGCGGCTGCGAAGGAGCATGCCGACGGCCCCAAGCTGCGCCGCGTCTCCTTCATCGTGGACGCGCTCGACGCCGACGTGATGGGCGACGAGCCGGTCTGGGCGAAGGTGTCGAAGGACTACGGCACCGTGGACAAGCCGCACGGCTTCGGCGCCCCCCGCTTCGACGAGACGGGCAACGAAGCGCGCGGCTCGACCGCCGCCACCGGGGCGTCGGCAGTGCGCGGCATCGTCGATGGCGAATGGCGCGTGGTCGGGTGGATCACGTCCGGCGGCTATGCCCACCATGTCGGGAAATCGATGGCGCAGGGCTATGTGCCGGCAGCCCTCGCCGAAGACGAGAGCGCCGGCCTGTTCGAGATCGAGATTTTGGGCCACCGCCGCCCGGCCCGCATCAATGTCGAGCCGCCCTTCGATCCGGCGGGCGAGAAGATGCGCTCTTGACCCCGGGCGCGTTCGGGAGAACCCTGCCGCGCTCACTGCGAAAGGCTGGTGCATGGATGTCTCGCTGAAAATCCCCGACCTTGCGGGCAAGGCGGTATTCATCACCGGCGCGTCGACAGGCATCGGCGCGGCCCTCGCCCGCGCCTTCGCCGCCCAGGGCGCCAGGGTCGCCATCCACTACAACGCCAGCGCCGACGCCGCGAAGGCGCTGGGCGCCGAGATCGCGGGCGCCGGCGGCACCGCCCATCTCGTGCAGGCCGATTATTCGCGGTCGGACGACGTGCGCCGCTCGGTCGAGCGGGCGGCGGCCGCACTGGGCGGCCTCGACGGCCTGATCAACAATGCCGGCGGCATGGTCCGGCGCGTGGCCTACGAGAACGCCACCGACGCCGACTATGACGACATCATGGACCTCAACGCCCGCTCGGTGGTCACGGCGTCGAAAGCGGCGATCCCGCATCTAAAGAAGAATGGCGGCTTCATCGTCAACACCACCTCCATCGCCGCGCGCAACGGCGCCAGCGGCGGCGCCGGCCTCTACGGCTCGTCCAAGGCCTTCGTGTCCAACGTCACGCGCGGAATGGCGAAGGAGCTGATCCCCTTCGGCATCCGCGTCAACGCTGTGGCGCCGGGCGTCATCAGCACGCCGTTCCACGAACGCTACTCCACGCCGGCGCAGCTCCAGGCGGCGCTGTCGATGATCCCGCAGGGTCGCCTCGGCGTCGCCGAGGATTGCGTCGGCGCCTACCTGTTCCTCGCCTCGGCCGCCCTCTCCGGCTACGTCATCGGCCAGGTCCTGGAAGTCAACGGCGGTCAGCTCATGCCCTGAACGGTATGGAGGTGCTGCAATGACCCATTCGATCTTGAAGGACGTCACTTGTCACTGATACCAGCCCGTTCGCCGCGGCTCGCCGTACTCATCGATGCCGACAACGCCTCGGCCAAGATCGCCGACGGGCTTTTCGAGGAGATAGCCAAGATCGGCGAGGCCAGCGTCCGGCGCATCTATGGAGATTTTGCCAGCAGCCGCTCGAAGGCCTGGGCCGACCAGCTGGCGCGCCACGCCATCATCCCGCAGCAGCAGTTCGCATACACCACGGGCAAGAACGCATCCGACATCACGCTGGTCATCGACGCGATGGACCTCCTGCACAGCGGACGCTTCGACGGCTTCTGTCTGGTCTCGTCCGACAGCGACTTCACGCGGCTCGCCGCGCGCATCCGCGAGCAGGGCATCGACGTCTATGGCTTTGGCGAGCAGAAGACACCGGAGAGCTTCCGCCAGGCCTGTCGGCGCTTCATCTACACCGAGAACCTGCTGCCCCCCGCGGTAACGGAAAGTCTCGATGACGCCGCAACGACCAGCGCCCTGAAGAAGCCGAGCGCCGCCGTCCCCCTCATCCGCAGGGTCCTGTCGGAGATGGAAAGTCCCGACGGCTGGGTACATCTCGGCATCCTCGGAACCGAGCTCGTGAACCGGTATCCCGACTTCGATCCGCGTTCCTACGGCTTCCGGAAGCTCTCCGACCTGGTGCGCAAGACAGGGGCCTACGAGGTCCAGCCCGGCCCCGGCAACTCGATGCTGGTCCGGCTTCTTCCCCAGCGGGCCGCCGCTGCCGCCGCACCAGCAGGCAAGGCCGCGCCAAAGGCCGCGAAGCCGGCGGCGGCGAAACCCCAACGGAGCTGACCCTTGACGAGCGCTCCCTCGGGTTCGAATTTCGGTCGGCATCGCAAGATCATGCCGTTTGTGCCGGGCGAGCAGCTGGCGCCGGCCGAGCTCAAGGCGCTGGAGCAGGCGTCGCGGGAAAAAGCCGCCTCGCTCAACCAGCATGTGCTAGGCTTCGGCGCGGTTGCCGAGGGCGAGTGGCGCGCCGCCGGCATCGCCGATCCCGACCTGCCGTCGATGCGCCGCTACCGCCTCGCCCGCATCCGCGCCGAGCTCGCGCGCCGCGGCTATGCCGGCCTCATCGTCTACGACCCCATCAACATCCGCTACGCCACCGACTCCACCAACATGCAGCTGTGGGTCACGCACAACGCCACCCGCTTCTGCTTCGTCTCGGTCGACGGCCCGGTCATCCTCTACGACTATCATCATAGCGAACACCTGTCCGACCATGGCGGCATGGTCGACGAGGTGCGGCCCTGCCTCTCCACCATCTACATGTATGCCGGCGAGCTGATCGAGGAGCGCGTCGGCCGCTGGGCGGACGAGGTCGCCGCGCTTGTGGCGGAGCAGTGCGGCAAGGAACGCCGCATCGCCATCGACTACCTGCAGCCGGCCGCGCACGCAGCACTCGTCGCCCGCGGCATCGACATCCGCGACGGCCAGCAGGTCATCGAGCGCGCCCGCGTCATCAAGTCTCCCGACGAGATCCTGTGCATGCGCCGCGCCATTCTCTCCTGCGAAGCCGCCATGCATGAGATGGAGGCCGGGCTGCGCCCCGGCATGAACGAAAACGAGCTCTGGGCGCTGCTCCACAGGGGCAACATCGCGCGCGGCGGCGAGTGGATCGAGACGCGCCTGCTGGCGTCCGGCCCGCGCACCAACCCGTGGTTCCAGGAATGCTCGGCGCGGATCATCGAGGCAGGCGACATCGTCGCCTTCGACACCGACCTCATCGGCCCCTACGGCTTCTGCTCCGACATATCCCGCACATGGCTCGCGGGCGACGGCAGCCCCACCGACGAGCAGCGCACCCTCTACGCCATCGCCGCCGACCAGGTGGCGCACAACATGGAGCTGCTGAAGCCCGGAATGAGCATCCGCGAATTGTGGGAGAAGGCGCGCCTGTTGCCGCACGATTGCCTGCCCAACCGCTATGGCTGCCTCTACCATGGCGCCGGCCTGTGCGACGAATACCCCACAGTGCCCTACCCGCAGGACGTCGATTCAGGCACGCCCGGTGACGAGATCATCGAGCCGGGCATGGTTCTGTGCGTGGAAAGCTATACGGGCCGGCTCGGCGGCCGCGAAGGCGTCAAGCTGGAGGAGCAGGTGCTCATCACGGAGCGCGGCTACGAGAAGCTCTCGGCCTATCCGCTCGACCAGCGCCTCGGCGGTTAGGCGGGCAGCTAGACCCTCTCGCGCTCGCGTTCGCGCTCTTCCTTCGCGGGCTTGTCCTCGTATATGTCCTGCACGGCGACGTGCTGTTCCACCTTCTCGCGGCGCGTCAGCCGCCGGCGGTTCAGGAAAGCGTAGATGATGGCCGCGCCGATCACGAGCGGGCCGACGGTCGTGATGAGAAGCCAGCCGGTGTTCTCGAACATCGGGTTCTCCTTCGTGTCTGTCGGGTTCGTGTGGGACAACGCCGGTGCCGCGCGCTCGTTCCGTTTCCGGCCCTCTCAGCCAGCGCCCCGTCAGGCAGCGTCCGGGGCAAGCGCGCCGATGTCGAGCGTATAGGCAGGCCCCCCGCGCGCCGCGATATAGGGCAGGCCCTTGCGCTGCGCCGTCCAGCCCACTGCCTCCACCGCTCCCGCCGCCGCGTCGAAGCGACGGACCAGCGCCCAGCTGCGGCAGTCGATGGCGCAGACGTCCGCCTCACCCCTCGCCACCGCCGCCACCGAGGCGCGGTGCGCGCCGGTCTCCAGCCGGGCGGAAAACAGGTCCAGGCTTTCGCCGGCCGCCTCGAGGTCGCGCGTCAGCGCGATGATGCCCGACATGGAATCGCTGCCGTTGAAGGCGAGCCGCTTGCCGCGCATTGCCTCGATCGGGATCGCGGCCGCCCCGTCCGCCGGCGCCGCCACGGCGCTTGCCGCGCCGCGCCGCATCACGATCGCGCTGGAATAGCGTTCGCCCCGCCCGCCTTCCCAGGCCGAATAGTCCGGCTGCGCCACCACCCGCACATGCTCCGCAAGCCCCAGCTCCATCGGCCCCCAGCAGGTCTGTGCGAAGACCAGGCGGGGATGGTGCCACAGCGCCACGACGTCGAACCCGTCCGGCGGCAGCGTTGCCGGGTCGGGCGCCAGCAACCTCCCGGCCGCGTCGAGTATGCCGCCCGGCACCGGCGGCAGGTCGGCGTTGCGGCGCGCCAGCCGCTCCGGCGCGTCGATCCCCTGCCCGCGCAGCGCGTTGCGGATGCGCGCCCACAGCGCGTCCGTCTCGGCGCGCGTCTGCGGCCAGTCATACATGGGCAGTGCGGCGACGAACGGGGTCACGATCTAGTCCAGACTTGCTGCCTCGCACTTCGCGAATGCAATCGCCTGGTTCACGTATCGTTGCAGGGCCTGCAGGTACATCTCAACCTCATCGTTGTACCGTCGAACCTGCCTGTTGTATTGGTCAATCTCCCAATCAGCGCATGTATGGGTCCTGCTCCACTCGTTGACGCAGTAGGGCACGCGAGGCTTGGTGGGCTTTGACCATGGTTTGGTAGGCTCACTACAAAATGCGAATGCATCTCCCGAGACGGCGGTTATCGCCAATGCAAGCCACACAGGGACAAGACGCAGCATGTGTTCCCCTCCTGCTCAGGAGAGCAGCAAAGCTACAGCCCTCGTGGAAAGCAAGCCCGAACCATCATTCCTTCGGCGGCTCGGCCGGCACCGGCGCAGTGCCCAGGCCGGAGACGTTGCGCGCCCGCACGCGCGGCCGGAAGGCGCGGCCCGGCTCCGGCGCGCGGCGCAGCACCGGATGCACCACCGGCTCCTTGGAGCGGAAGGCAAAATCCTTCAGCAGCGCCAGATAGTTGGGATAGACATAGCCGTCATTGAGCTTGGCCCATTCCTCGCGCCGCTCGCGAAACAGGGCCGGCAGCCTGTACCACGCCACGGCCGGCATCTTGTGGTGCACCAGGTGCAGGTTGTTGTTGAGGAACAGCAGCGCCAGCGGCGAACGCTCCACGATGATCGTGCGGCCGTCCGGGCGCTCCGACCACTGGTGTTCGGCAAAGGTGCGGATGGCGATGAAGGACTGGCCGAGATAGGCCGCCGCCAGATAGGCCCAGACCGGGACGCTGAAGGCTGAAAGGCACACCGCCAGCAGGATGCCGAGGCCGATCGCATGGTGCAGCCAGGCGCGCTGCACGGCCCGGTCGCCATGCGCCAGCAGCTTCGCGTCGGTCAGCAGGAAGCCGACATTGGCTATCGCCGGCCCGATGACGAAGCGTCCGACCATGCTGTTGTTCACCGCCAGCAGCACCTTCAGCCAGCCCGGCAGCTCCTCGTATTTCCACAGCGCGCGATAATAGCTCTCCGGATCGTCGAACGGGTCGGTCAGCCGCTCGTCGGCATGGTGGCGCAGGTGCAGCGCCTTGAAGCGGCGATAGGGGTAGACGAGCCCGATCGGCAGCCCGACCAGCAGCTCGTTGGCAAACCCGTTCCGGGTAGGATGGCCGTGGGACGCCTCATGCATCAGCGACGATTGCAGCGCGATGGCGAGCGTCAGAAGTATGAACGCTGCGGCCGGATAGTCCGGCCACAGAAGAACACCGCAGATGACCCAGGTGCCGTAGCAGCCTGCGATCAGCAGAACCGTCGGCCATTCCACGCGTGGCGCCCCGCCTCGCCTGCTGTTCCGTTCACCAGTCATGTCTTTCCAGCCTGCTGGACCGCTGGTTGCCCGAGACGGCCCGCGGATCCCCCCGGATCCTGACATGAGGTTGTCAGCAGCGCCGCGATTCGACAACGCGACAAAGCGCACGAAATGTTTATTTTGCGTCGCAAGCAAGCCATATGTTGTGTAAAGTCAACAAATGGAACTTTGAGATCGGAGCGCGGACATCATGGACAAACGCGATCTGTCGTCGCTCTTCCGCGAGCGGCTGCGCATCCTGCTCGCCCGTTCCGACGGCAACCAGTCGGCATTCGCCGCCGCCGTGGGCATAGACCGTTCGGCGCTGTCGCAGCTACTGTCCGGCGCCAGCACGCGCCTGCCCCGCGCCGAGACGCTGCTCAACATCGCGGCCGAGCACAAGGTCTCGCTCGACTGGCTGATGGGCCTCAGCCAGGACGAAGGCCTGACGGGTGAGCTGCGCGAGAGCCTGGAGATCGAGGAGGGCCCGGGCGGCTTCGACCGCACCCTGCTGGCCAGGTGGCATGCCGAGGCGGCCGGCGCCAAGATCCGCTACGTGCCGGCCGGCATCCCCGACCTGCTGCGCACCGGAGAACTGATCGACTACGAGGCAGGCATCAGCAACCGCAGCCCCGAGGCGCAGATCGACGAGACCCAGTACCGCATCGAATACAACCGCCGCCCCGAGACCGACATGGAGGTGTGCATGCCGCTGCACACGCTGGCCATCTTCGCCGAAGGGCGCGGCGTATGGACCGGCTTGCCGCGCGCAGCGCGCCGCCGCCAGCTCGACCACATGGCGCAGCTGCTCGACGACCTCTACCCCACCTTCCGCCTCTACCTCTATGACGGCCTCGCGCGCTACTCGATCCCCTACACCATCTTCGGCTCCATCCGCGCCGCCATCTATGTGGGCGACATGTACCTCGTGCTCAACGCCACCGACCCGGTGCGCAAGCTCACCCGCCATTTCGACAATCTGATCCGCGCCGCGATGGTCAATGCGCACGAAACCGCCGGACACGCGCGCCGGCTGGCCGAGGGTCTGGCCGGCCCCGAGGCCTGAGCCGGCCCGCCGCCCGGCATCGCCGAGGCACGAGGCTTCCTTGACCCGATATAAAGACTTCTTTATATCCTTATCCAACACCCCTCACGGAAGCCTGCCATGACGAACCGCCTCGAATCCCTTCTTGCCGAGAAGGGCGTGCTCCTCGCCGACGGCGCCACCGGCACCAACCTGTTCGCCATGGGCCTGTCCTCCGGCGAGGCGCCCGAACTGTGGAACGAGAGCGCGCCGGACAAGGTGTCGTCCCTCCACCAGGGTTTCGTCGATGCCGGCGCCGACATCATCCTCACCAACTCCTTCGGCGGCACCCGCCACAGGCTGAAGCTGCACGAGGCGCAGGATCGAGTCTTCGAGCTCAACCGGCGCGCGGCCGAGATCGCGCGCGAGGTCGCCGACGCCTCCGGCCGCGAGGTCGTGGTGGCCGGCTCCGTCGGCCCCACCGGCGAGTTGCTCATCCCGCTCGGCGCCATGAGCTATGACGAGGCGGTCGAGGCCTTCGCCGAGCAGATCGAGGGCCTCAAGGCCGGCGGCGCCGACGTCGCCTGGATCGAGACCATGTCGTCGCCCGACGAGATTCGCGCGGCCGCCGAGGCCGCCATCCGCGTCGGCCTGCCCTACACGTTCACGGCGTCCTTCGACACGGCCGGCCGCACCATGATGGGCCTCGCCCCCGCCGACATCCATTCCGTCGCCGACGGCCTCGCCGCGGCGCCGGTCGGCATCGGCGCCAATTGCGGCGTCGGCGCTTCCGACATCCTGTCCTCGCTGCTCGACATGAGCGCGGCCCGCGAGGACGCCACGCTCATCGTCAAGGCCAATTGCGGCATCCCCGAATTCCGGGGCTCCGAGATCCACTATTCCGGCACGCCGGAGCTGATGGCCGATTATGTGCGTCTGGCGGTCGACAGCGGCGCCCGCATCGTTGGCGGCTGCTGCGGCACCGCCAACGAGCATCTCGCCGCCATGCGCGAGGCGCTCGACGCCCACCACAGGGGCGCCCGCCCCACCGTCGAGGAGGTGGTCGCCCGCATCGGCCCGATGCGCAACAAGACGGCCGCGCAGAGCGGTGCCGGGGCTGCCGGCGGCGACGGCGCCCGCCGCGAGAGGCGCCGCGCGCGGGCGTAGCCCCCCGTCGCCGCTCCCGCTTGCCCGCCCCTCGCTCGAAGGCTATCCTTTCGTGATGATGTTCACGTCCTCCTTCTTCCCGCTGATCTGAACGGCCCTGCCGGTGCGGCGCACCCGCGCCGTTTGAGATCAATCAGGCCGCGCCACGAGGCGCCGGCCGCTATGGGAATGAGCAAGAAATGCCTTCGACAGAACATCTCGGCCTGACCGCCGGTCAGGTCAGCGCCTTCATCGACGACGGTTTCGTGAGGATAGACAACGCGTTCAGCGCCGGCCTCGCGCAGCGCTGCAGGGACGAACTGTGGGCCGAGATCGGCCTTTCGCCCGACGATCCGGCGGGCTGGACCCGGCCGGTCATCCGCGTGGCCGCCATGGCCTCGCCGCCCTTCGTGGAAGCGGCCAACACGCCGCTTCTGCACCGCGCCTACGATCAGCTGGCGGGCGAAAGCCGCTGGATCGCGCCGCCCGGGCTGGGAACCTTCCCGATCCGCTTTCCCTCGCCGCAATCGCCCGGCGACGATGGCTGGCATGTCGATGTCAGCTTCGGCGACAGCGCGGATTTCATGGAGTGGCGCGCCAACATCAAAAGCAGCGGGAGAGCGCTGCTGATGCTGTTCCTGCTGTCGGATGTCGGCCCGGACGACGCGCCGACGCGCATCCGCAAATGCTCGCATGCCGTCATCGCGCGCGAACTGCTGCCCTTCGGCGAGGCCGGCGCGACGCTGCGGCAGCTTTCCGCCGGCGGCTACGCCTCGTCGGCGCATTGCGATGTCGAGTTGGCGACCGGCCCGGCCGGCACGGTCTATCTGTGCCATCCGTTCCTGGTCCATGCCGCCCAGCCCCACCGGGGTCGGCAGCCGCGCTTCATGGCGCAGCCGCCCCTGCTGCCCAGGGCAGAGTTCGACCCGGCGCTCCCGCCCTCCCCGGTTCAGATCGCGATCCGCGAGGCCTGCGGCCTGAAATTCTAGCTGGTCAAGGATTCCCCGGCGGCCAGCGCCGGGCCAAACAGCGCCGGGCCCGCGCAGGCGGGCCCGGATGCATTTCAGGCTGGCTGGCGGCCAGCCTTACAGATCTTCCAGGTCGCGCCTGGCCTTCTTGATGATCTCGCGGGCTTTCTCCACCTGCTCGGAGGTCCAGCCGCCGCTGCGCAGCTTCGACCGCACCGCCCAGTGCAGCGCGCGGAACTCGTCGCCGATCGCCGCCCCGCCCATGCGGCCGGCCACATGCGCTATCTGCGCGTTGATGCGCTCCAGCTCCGCCTTGTTCTCTTCCAGATACGCCCTGCCCTGATCGGTGATCCTGTAGAGCCGCTTGTTGCCGTCGGCCTCGGACACGACGAGGTCCGCCTCCTCCAGCATCTGCAGCATCGGGTAGATCGCGCCCGGGCTCGGGCTGTACGCGCCCTGGAATTTTGCCTCCAGCGCCTTGATGATGTCGTAGCCGTGCCGGGGCTCCTCCGCGATGAGGCCGAGCACGACGATGCGCAGCGCGCCGGGGTCGAACATGCGCGGGCCGCGCCCGCCGAACGGGCCGCCGCGATGCCGCCCGAAGGGGCCGCCGCGTCCGCGTCCGCGGCCGAAGCCGCCATTGTCTTCGCCGCCGCTCATGCGCCAGTCATGGCTGCACTGCCCGTGATGGTTTCCTTTGCCGAACATGAAAGTCTCCTTGTCTAACGATATATCTTACGGTCGTTATATCGTGACAAAGATATATCTTTCAAGAGACCGCTACCCGATACGAAAAAGGCCGGCGGGGATCGCTCCCCGCCGGCCTGCCTCACCCGCCCGAAATGGAGCGGCGCGTCCCAATCCGCGGCCCGCTCCCGGTCTTGCCACTACCGTCCGCCGTCGAGCGCCGAGGCGAGGCGCACGAGCGAGAGGAACTCCGCCCTGTAGCCGAAGGGATCGGAGCCGCGTGCGGCGGTGGCAATCTGCATGATGCGGTCATAGTCGAAGCCGGCGGTGGCGTCCGTCCGCCGCAGCTTCTGCCCGAAGGCCGCCACCGCCACCGAGAAGCGCTGGTCGGCGCTCGCCTGGTCGAAGGAGGCGATCTCGTTCGCCGCCGTCACCGGCGTGGTGATCAGCTTCGAAACATCCTCGTCCGGCAGCTTGTAGCGGATCTTCACGAAGGCATATTCGTCGGCATTGGCGATCCCGGCCGCGTTGTTGGTGCCGGCCTCGCCGTAGCGAAGGTCGTCGATCACCTGCGCCGGGCTGCCCTTCGGCGTGATCTCGTAGATCGCCGTCACCGAATGGCCCGAGCCGATCTCGCCGGCGTCGACGCGGTCGTTGTTGAAGTCCTCGCGCTTCAGCGCCCGCGTCTCGTAGCCGATCAGCCGATATTCGGAGACCTTCTGCGGGTTGAACTCCACCTGTATCTTCACGTCCTTGGCGATCGGAAACAGCGTCGAGCCCGCCTCCTCCACCAGCACCTTCTCGGCCTCCGCCAGCGTGTCGATATAGGCTGCAGTGCCGTTGCCGTTCTGCGCGATCGTCTGCATCAGCTGGTCGTTGAGGTTGCCGCGGCCGAACCCGAACACCGACAGCATCACGCCCGAGCGGCGCTTGTCCTCCACCAGCTTCTTCAGTTCCTCGTCGCTCGACGGGCCGACATTGAAGTCGCCGTCGGTGGCCAGCATGATGCGGTTGACCCCGCCCTTGACGAAGTTCTGCTCCGCCAGCCTGTACGCTTCGCGGATGCCTTCCTCGCCAGCCGTGCGCCCGCCCGCGTCCAGCCGGTCCAGCGCCTCCAGTATCTTGCGCTTGTCCGAACCCTTGGTCGGCTCCAGCACGGTGCCGGCGCTGCCCGCATAGGTCACGATCGACACCGTGTCGGTGTCGGCAAGCTGGTTCACCAGCATCCAGAAGGCCGATTTCAGCAGCGGCAGCTTGTCGGCCGCGTTCATCGAGCCCGACGTGTCGATCAGGAACACCAGGTTGGCGGCCGGCTTCTGCGCCGGCTGCACATCGTAGCCCTTGATGGCCACATGCATCAGCCGCGTATGCTCGTTCCATGGCGTCGGCATGATGCTGATTGTGGAATTGAACGGCGTGTCCACCGCCTGCGGCCCCGGCCAGTCATAGGGGAAGTAGTTGATCATCTCCTCGACGCGCACGCTGTCGGCGCCGGGCAGGATGCCTTCCTTGAGCGAACGGCGCACGAACGCGTAGGACGCGGTGTCCACGTCGATAGAGAAGGTCGACACTGGATTCTCCAGCGCCGCGCGCACCGGGTTGGTGTCGAAGCTCTGCAGCCGGTCGCGGTTTTCCTCCGCTCCCGCCATCGGCTCCGGCGCCGGCAGCGGCATCAGCTTCGATTCCGCCATGGTGGGAGACCGCATCAGCCGGGGCGTCGCCGCCGAAGGTGCCGCCACCACGTCCGGCTGCCGCGTGGCGAAGTTGGGCTGCGCCGCCATCTGATCCTGCGGCGGGAAGCTGCGAGACGCCTCGCCTTCCTCCGCCACCCGGGTCTCGGCGGGAGCCTGTCCCGACGCGGCCTGTTCCTGCCTCGCCCTCGGCGCCTCGGTCTCCACGATCGGGCTCGGCGCCGGCACGTCGGCCCGCTCGAAGCCGAACCGCGTCTCGCCAAGCAGCTGCCACGCGGCAAACCCGGCAACGGGCAGCGCGACCAGCGTCGCTATGGCGGGGGTGGCGCTCAATCTCGTCTGCATGAAACCTCTCCAGAAACGGGTTGTCCGGCCGGTATGACGCGCCGGCTTTGCCGTTCCTTGGGGGGCGGTGGAATAATTTTCGTCGTAGCTGCGCAGCGCCGCGTCCAGCGCCCGCTCCCGCGCGCCCTCGCGCGGCCGCGGCGCCGGCCCGCCGCGCAGCATGTCGAATGGATCTTTTTCGCTCATCGTCACACTTCCCCGGCGCGGGCGCGCATCAGCGCCTTCAGCCGCTTCTTTGCTTCGTGCACGTGCCACGACACGGTCGGTTCGGCCACCGCCATCGCGTCGGCCGCCTGGGCATGCGACAGGCCTTCGCCATAGACCAGCGTCACCGCCTCGCGCTGTTTGTCCGGCAGCGCGCGCACCGCGGCCCACAGGGCCTCCGTCGCGTCGTCCGGCTCCTCGGCCGCGCCGGCCGAAACCAGCGCCTGCACGCCGTATGCCTCCGCCTTCACGCTTTCGCGCGCGTTGCGGCGCATCTGGTCGCGCGCCGCGTTGAGCACGATGGCGTAGAGCCAGGTGGTGAACGCCGCGCCGCCGCGATATCCGGCCACCGCCCTGCCCAGCCGCACGCATACATCCTGCGCCACGTCCTCGGCGTCGGCGCGCCGCCCGGTCAGCCGGTAGGCGATCCGGTGGATGAAATCGTAATGCCGCTCCACCAGGGCGGCGAATGCCGCCCTGTCGCCATTCCCGGCGCGCGCGGCCAGCAGGCCGTCGGGCGCGATGTCCTCATCCGCGGTTGCCATCGCTCTCATCGTGTCTTTGACGCCGCCGCTCCGGCAATCCTTGGGGTCGCGCCCGCATTTTTCTTCGCCCCTGCCGCGCCCCCGCGCAAAACCCGCCGGTTTCACAAGTCTTAATCTATTTGCGCGACAATCCCGCTCGTCAGCGACTGTAGGCGGTCTGCCGCCGGGGCTCAGTTCGCAAGGAGAAACAAATGCACGGAACCGTGCAAGTGCCTAGGCCGGCGCGTAATGCGGCGCTGGTTTCGCATGCCTATTTGATGCTCGTCGTTCTCGCCTTGATCAATCTGTTCAACTTCATGGACCGGATCCTGTTTTCGGTCCTGCTGGAGCCGATCAAGCTCGATCTCGGATTGACCGACAGCCAGATGGGTCTCATCGGCGGCATAGCCTTCGGCATCCTGTATGGCGTCGGCAGCCTATTCATGGGCCGGCTCGCCGACACCCGCAACCGGGTCACGGTGCTGTCGGGCGCTCTTGCCTTCTGGAGCGCGGCTTCCGCCCTTTGCGGCCAGGCCATGAGCTTCGCGCAGATGTTCGCCGCGCGCGGCGCCGTCGGCGTCGGCGTGTCCGGCTGCGCTCCCACGGCGCATTCGCTCATCGGCGATTATTTCCCGCCGGAGCGCCGGTCGCTCGCGCTTTCCATCTTCACCGCCATCGGCACCGCCGGCACCATTGTTGGCCTCGTCGTCGGCGGCCTCGTCTACAACGCGCTTGGCTGGCGCGGCGCCTTCATGGCGTTCGGCATCACCGGCATCGTCTTCGCGCCGATCGCCTGGCTGCTTCTGCGCGAACCCGGCCGCGGCACGTTCGAGCAGGCCGGCGAGGCAGCGCTCGGCTGGGGTGAGTCGGTCCGCACGCTGCTCTCGCGCCCCACCGTCCGCAGCCTGCTGGTGGCCATGCCGCTGGTCATGTCGTTTGGCGGCATCGCCACCTGGGTTCCGGCCTACCTGCAGCGCACCATGGGCCTTTCGGCGGCCGAGGTCGGCACCTATGGCGGCCTTTCCTTCGGCCTCGGCCTCGTTCTGGGCACGCTTGGCGGCGGCATCATCGTCAACGCGCTGCGCAAGCGTGATCCGCTGTGGGAGTTCCGCTGGCCCGCGCTCGCCACGGCGACCGCCGTGCTGCTGCTCATCCCCTTCGCATTCACGCAGAACGCGATGCTCGGCTACGGCCTGCTGTTCCTGGCCTTCTTCGCGGCCGGCTCGAGCTTCGGTCCGGCGCTCGCCTGCATGCTGGTCGTCGCCGAGCCGCGCACACGCGGCACCATGGTGGCGCTCAACATTCTCGGCACCGCCCTCGTCTCCTACGGCCTGACGCCCGCCATCATCGGCTTCGTCAGCGACCTGATGATCGGGCTGGGCTTCGGCGAGGCAAACGGCGAGTCGCTGCGCTATGCGCTGCTGGCCTCGCTGGTCCTGCCCGCGCTGGCGGTGATCTTCTTCATCAGGTCCAGCCGCACGGCAGCCCGCGACACGGTCGCCTGAGCGCCAGCTCAGGCGGCGAAATACCCCTGGTGATAAGCCTGCACCTCGGCCGGATAGCGATACGCCTGCCCATACGGGCAGGCGTTGCGCGCCAGGCACCCGCCGCTCATGCAGGGCGCGCCGGCTTCCGAGCGCACATGCTCCAGGCAGCTCCGATAGGCAAAACCGCCCGCTGTATACGCATCGACCGGACAGACGGAAAGGCAGGGTTTTCCGTCACATAGGTCGCAATGGTGAATCGGTTTCTCAGCCTCGCCGCCCGGCCATTCCGCGTCGAACAGCAGCGCTCCGCGATACGAATGCCAAAGCCCGTACTGCGGATGCATCAGGATGCCCAGCGGCGATGCCCTCAGCCCCTCGGCCCGCGCTGCCCATTGCTGGAACGGCAGGAAAGGCTTCTCGAACGGAAACACGGCGCGTGCGCCGAAGCGCGCCGCGGCCCTTCCCAGCACCTCCCGCGACCAGTCGTCCAGCGGGTTGGCCAGTCCGGTACGCGTCGCCCGCCATGCCGAGAATGCCGGCCAGGCCGATGCACCACCCTGCCCGACGAGCACGACCGACCCCGCGGGCCGTCCAGCAGGCCCGTCAGGCGCAGCCTCGCCTCCAGCGAATGAAAAGCCGCCGCGCATGATCAGCCCGTCGGTGGCCAGCACACTGGCAATCGCCTCGATATCGGGAGCACGGGCTCCCCCAGGCGAGGCGTCAATCATCCCAGCGTCTCGTCGAACAGCGTCACCAGCCGCCTCCAGTGCCGCTCCGCGCCGTCCACGTCGTAGACGCCATGGTCCGGCACCGCCCAGCCATGCGCCTTGCCGACATAGTTCTCGATGATGTGGTCCACCTCCGCCTCGCGCAGCGCCTGCGCCAGCTTGGCCGATTGCTCGGGCGGGAAGCTGCGGTCGACGCCGGCCACCCCGACATAGACGCGCGCCTTGATCCGGGTGGCTGCCCGGTGCGGGCTGTCGTCGGCGTCGCTGGCAAGGTTGCCGCCGTGGAAGCTGCCCGCGGCGGCGATCCGGTCCGGATAGGCCGCGGCCGCGTTCAGCGCCCGCGCGCCGCCCATGCAATAGCCCACGGTGGCGATCCTGCCGGTCGCGCCGGCTGCGGTCAGCGCATCGATGAAATGCCTGCTGTCGGCGATGGTCATCGCCTGCGTCGTCTCCGTCAGCATGCGCCGCAGCTGCGCCGCCGTCTGCTCGTTGCTGAACGCAGTGCGCGTGTCGAAGGGCCCGTATTCGCCGAAGCGGTAAAAGATGTCCGGCACCAGCACCGTATGCCCTTCGGCCGCCATCCGCTCCGCCATCTGGTCCATCGCCGGGCGCGGGCCGAAAGCGTCCATGTAGAGGATGATGCCGGCCCCGCTGCGGTCCGCGTCCGGCTTGAAAAGGGTCGCCGGCGCGGTGCCGTCCGCGGTCTCGATCCGGATGTGCTGCCAGTGCATGTGTCGCCTCCAATATGGTCGCGCAGGATCGCGGCTGCCGCCGGCCCGCGCAACATGAAATGCGACATGCGGCAAAACCTTTCGCGCGTCTCGCGCGTTGGGAGCGAAAATCCCAAGCCGGAGTTTCGCCATGCCCACCGCCCGTTCGAGCACGAAGAAGACCGAGGCCAGGCAGCGCCGCATCCAGAAGAGCGTCGACGCCCGCGACCGCGCCAGCCCGTCGAAATCCTCCCAGCCCAAGGCCATGCAGGCCGGCGCCCGCAAATATCCGGTGCCGCCCTTTCCAAAGCAGCATCATCCCAAGCCGGGCATCGAGCGCGAGATCGACCCGGCGCCGCTCTACGACGCGCCCTTCTACAAGGGCTCCGAGAAGCTGAAGGACCGCGTGGCCCTCATCACCGGCGGCGATTCCGGCATCGGCAGGGCGGTCGCCGTGCTGTTCGCGCGCGAGGGGGCCGACGTCGCGATCTCCTATCTCGAGGCCGAGCAGGCCGACGCGGAGGTCACGCAGCAGGCGGTCGAGGCCGAAGGTCGCCGCTGCCTCCTGCTGCCGGGCGACGTGACCGAAGCCGGCTATTGCAAGAAGGCCGTCGACAGGACCGTGAAGGAATTCGGCCGCATCGACGTGCTGGTCAACAACGCCGCCTTCCAGATCCACGAGGCCGATTTCGAGGACCTCACCTTCGAGCATTTCGACGAGACGCTGAAGACCAACCTCTACGGCTACTTCCACATGGCCAAGGCCGCCGTACCGCACATGAAGCCCGGCTCCGCCATCATCAACACCGGCTCCGTCACCGGCATAGACGGCTCGAAACAGCTGGTCGACTATTCGATGACCAAGGGCGGCATCCACGCCTTCACCCGCGCCCTGTCGGGCAATCTGGTCGGCAAGGGCATCCGCGTGAACTGCGTTGCGCCCGGCCCGGTCTGGACGCCGCTCAATCCGTCGGAGAAGGAGGCGGAGGACGTCTCGAAATTCGGCTCGCAGACGCCCATGGGTCGTCCGGCCCAGCCGGAGGAGCTCGCGCCTGCCTACGTGTTCCTCGCCTCGCCGCAGATGTCGAGCTACATCACCGGCGAGATCCTGCCCATCGTCGGCGGCTACTGAGCGCCGGCGAGGTCGAGGCCGGCGATTCTGCGGCTGCCGGTCACGCCGACGGCCGCAGCATCCGCTTCAGCACGTCCGTGCGGGCAAAGAAGTGCTGCCAAAGTGCCGCCGCCGCGTGCAGCGAGATCACCACGATCAGCACCGGCTTGCCGAGCGCGTGGATCTCGCCCACCTCTTCCAGCCCGAGATACCAGGCCATCGCCCCGCTCAGGGGAAGCAGCACGATGGCGCCGTACAGCACCACATGGGCCGTGGCCGCGAGATAGCGCTGCCATGCCGGCTCGCCCTCGGGTGCCGCCGGGGCTCCGTACATCGCCCGCAGCGCCAGCCGCACCAGCGCCAGCGCCAGGATCAGCAGCCCGACATAGACATGCAAATTCGCCGGCAGCAGCGTGTCGGGCGAAGGCGTACGCCCCTCGATGAAGGCGTCGAAGGCGGGGCCGACATCCTCCCCGAAGATGAGCTGGAACACGACCAGCGCCGCGATTAGCCAGTGAAGCACGATCTGCGACGAGGTATAACCGGCGGGATGGGCATTGGCGGGCATCGGACACTCCTCGAAACCACGGCACAATAGCGTTTGGCGCCTGTTCCGAGTTGTCTCAGATCAAGCGCTCAGTTCACGCACCTCGGTCCGGATCGCGCATGGCGCTGCGCCAGACTTCCTTGTGAATGATGTCGGCCACTTTAGCCCGGCCTGTGACGGGCTCCCTTCACGTGAAGGCGTCGGGCATCGACTCCTTCTTCTTGGCGATGAAGGCCTTCAGCCCGTCTTCGAGGCCGGGGTCCAGATATGGCCCCTCATAGCTTTCCAGCCAGCGCCGCGCCAGTTCGTTGGCCCGCTGCGGCGCGGCCTTCTCGCCTTCCGCCTGCCACTGCTCGAACGAATTGTTGTCGGCGATCGAGGAGCGGTAGAACGCGGTCTGGAAATTCGCCTGCGTGTGGTCGCAGCCCAGATAGTGGCTGCCCGGCCCCACCTGCCGGATGGCGTCCATCGCCTGCCCGTTTTCCGAAAGGTCGACGCCGGCCGCAAACTTCTGGCTCATGCCGAGCTGGTCCACGTCCATCATGAACTTCTCGTAGCAGGAGGCGAGCCCGCCCTCCAGCCAGCCGGCCGCGTGCAGCACGAAGTTGGTGCCGGCCAGCAGCGTCGAGTTCAGCGTGTTGGCGCTCTCGTAGGCTGCCTGCGCATCGGGGATTTTCGACGCGCAGAGCGAGCCGCCGGTGCGGAACGGCAGGCCCAGCCGCCGCGCCAGCTGCGCCGCGCCGTAGGAAACCAGCGAAGGCTCCGGCGTGCCGAAGGTGGGCGCGCCCGACTGCATGGAGATCGACGACGCGAAGGTGCCGAACAGCACCGGCGCGCCCGGCCGCACCAGCTGCGTGAACGCCGCGCCCGCCAGCACCTCTGCCAGCACCTGCGTCAGCGTCCCCGCCACCGTCACCGGGCTCATCGCGCCGGCCAGGATGAACGGCGTTATGATGGTCGCCTGGTTGTTGCGCGCATAGACCTTCGCCGCGCCCAGCATGGTGGCGTCGAACACCATCGGCGAGTTGGCGTTGATCAGGTTGATGACGACCGTGTTGTTCTCCACGAACTCGGCGCCGAACAGGATCTTGCACATCTCCACAGTGTCCTCCGCGCGCTCCGGCGCGGTGACCGATCCCATGAACGGCTTGTCGGAGAACTTCATGTGCGCGAACACCATGTCGAGGTGCCGCTTGTTCACCGGCACGTCGACCGGTTCGCACACCGTGCCGCCCGAGTGGTGGATCGACGGCGCCATGTAGGAAAGCTTCACGAAGTTCCGGAAATCCTCGATCGTGGCGTAGCGGCGGTTGCCGTCGAGGTCGCGCACGAAGGGCGGGCCGTAGACCGGGGCAAACACCGTCGCATCCCCGCCGATCTGCACCGAGCGGGCCGGGTTGCGCGCATGCTGGGTGAAGACCGGCGGCGCCGTCTTCAGCAGCTGCCGGCACAGCCCCTTGGGAAAATGCACGCGCTCGCCCTTCACGTCGGCGCCCGCTTCCTTCCACAGCTTCAGCGCTTCCTCGTCCTCGCGGAACTCAATGCCGATCTCCTCCAGCACCGTGTCGGCGTTGCGCTCGATCAGCGATATGCCTTCCTCGTTCAGCACCTCGTACAGCGGTATCGCGCGCTTGATGTAGGTCAGCTGCGGGCCGGCCCCGCCGCCGGTGCGCGCCGCGCGTCTGGCGGCCGCGCCGCCGCGCTCGCCCCGGCCGCGCCGCGTCGCGCCTTCTTCTTGCGCGGCAGAGAGATTGTCGTCCATCAGCATGATCCTCGAACGTCGGCTGGGGCGTCTCATACCCCGTCTGGCGGCAGTTTGTAGCCCAGCGCCGCCGCCGAAACGGCCCGCGCGCGCCAGCCCGTGTCGCAAAACAGCAAGCGCTTGCTGCGCCTCGGTCGCTTTCCTTTTGCGGCGCGTCGCAAATCGGCTATGGCGACGCGCCCGCACAAGACTATGTGTTGGCAGGCTGCGCACATGCAAGCCCGCGCATGGGTTCCACCGGAGCTTCCTGATGTCCGACGACGAAATCATCCTCGCCGACCTGCCCGACGACGAGCTCGTGCAGCAGATGCACGACGACCTCTATGACGGGCTGAAGGAGGAGATCGAGGAAGGCACGAACATCCTTCTGGAGCGCGGCTGGGCACCCTACAAGGTGTTGACCGAGGCGCTGGTCGAAGGCATGCGCATCGTCGGCGAGGATTTCCGCGACGGCATCCTGTTCGTCCCCGAAGTGCTGCTCTCCGCCAACGCCATGAAGGCGGGAATGGCCATCCTGCGTCCGCTGCTCGCCGCCACCGGCGCGCCCAAGCAGGGCAAGATGGTCATCGGCACCGTCAAGGGCGACATCCACGACATCGGCAAGAACCTCGTCGGCATGATGATGGAAGGCGCCGGCTTCGACGTCATCGACCTCGGCATCAACAATGCGGTGGAAAAGTATCTCGCCGCCATCGAGGAGCATCAGCCCGACATCGTCGGTATGTCGGCGCTGCTCACCACCACCATGCCCTACATGAAGGTGGTCATCGACACCTTGAAGGAAAAGGGCATCCGCGACGACCTCGTGGTCCTGGTCGGCGGCGCTCCCCTCAACGAGGAGTTCGGCAAGGCCGTGGGCGCCGATGCCTATTGCCGCGACGCGGCCGTCGCAGTCGAGACGGCCAAGGACTACATGCGCCGCAAGCACAACCAGATGTCGCGCGGCTGAGGCCGCTTCGCCGGGTTCGCCCGGCGTATCCGGCCCGGCAACTCGCGCGCACATGTCGCAATAGTCGCGCCGGCGCGCGGCGATCGCTATATATTCGCATCATGAGCGGACTGAACGGAGTGTCTCCGCGCCCGAAATCCGAGACTGTGCTGGTCATCGCCTGCGGCATGCTCGCGCGCGAGATCCTGGCCGTGCGCGACCAGCTCGGCCTCGACCACCTGGAGCTCACCTGCCTGCCGGCCGACTATCATTTCCACCCCGACCGCATCGCGCCCGCCATGGACGAGGCGATCGCGCAGGCCCGGGCCCAGGGCTATCGCTCCATCTTCGTGGGCTACGGCGATTGCGGCACCGGCGGCATGCTCGACCGCGTCTGCGAGAAGCACGGCGTCAAGCGCATCGCCGGCCCCCACTGTTTCGCCTTCTACCAGGGCATGGCCGGCTTCGAGCGCATCGGTGACGGCGACATGACCGCCTTCTACATGACCGATTTCCTCTGCCGCCAGTTCGACGCCTTCTTCATCAGGCCGCTCGGCCTCGATCGCCACCCCGAACTCGCGAAGGACCTGTTCGGCAACTACACCAAGCTCGTCTACCTCGCCCAGACCGACGACCGCGAGTTGGAGAACGTCGCCATCCGCGCCGCCGTCATGCTCGGTCTCAACTACGAAAAGCGCCGCACCGGCTATGGCGACCTGACCGCCGCCCTCGCCGGCGCCGCCGCGCGCCGCGGCCCGGTCGCGCCCGCCTCCTGACGGTCCATTCCGCCGTCCGCCTCCTGACGGCCGCGCAGCGCGTCCCCCTCTCCTGACCCAGGGCTGTCAGCGTCACGCCCGCGGCCGGGCCGGTCCTTCTTGCTCCCCGCCCCGCTCGCGATATGTCTGTGCGACACCCGCAACAATCCGGGAGAGGACCATGGATGCCATCGTCGCTACCGCATTCTGGAAGCGCCTGGACACCGAGGGCCACGATGCCTGCCGCCTCATCCGCAGGGCCGATGGCTGGCGGCTTGCCGGCGGCGCGGTGTTCGATCACCGCGGCGAGGCCGTGCAGCTGGCCTATGTCGTTGATTGCGCTGCCGACTGGCGCACCCTTTCCGCCAGCGTGCGCGGCTCGGTCGGGCTCGAGCCGCTGTCTTTCGACATCGAGCGCGCACCAGGCGGCGAATGGCTCCTCGACGGCAAGGCGCAGCCGAAGGCCGGCGGCTGCGTCGACCTCGACCTCGGCTTCACCCCTGCCACAAACCTGATCGCCATCCGCCGCCTGCAGCCGGGCGCCGATGCCGACACTCCTGCCCCGGCCGCCTACTACCTCGAATTCACGCTCGAACTCGGCCTCGTCGAGCAGACATACCGGCGCACCGCCCCGGGCAGGCTTCACTACCGCTCGCCCGCCTATGGCTACGACGAGGTGCTCACCGTTTCCGAAATCGGCTTCGTCACCGAATATCCCGGCCTGTGGTCCGGTACGGTCGCGCTGCGGTAGCCCGCCTTTCTTGAAACGGCCCGATTTGGCGCTAGGAATGGTTTCCGTTCCACGGAGATACGCCATGCGTTTCGCAGCCATGATCGCCGGCCTCGTGCTGGCGCTGCCTCTGCCGGCCCATGCCACCGGCGAGATCGAGAGCCTGATCACCCAGGCCGACCGCGACCGCCTGGCGAAATTCGAGGCAGCCAGGCAGGAAGGGCTGGAGGCCGCGCGCGCCGGCGGCGAGCCGGCCGACATTGCCACCCTCGACGCGATCATGGAAAGGCAACTGCTCCCCTTCTCCGACATCGACCTCACGGGCAACTGGCAGTGCCGCACCATCAAGACCGGCGGCCCCGCCCCGCTGGTCATCTATGGCTGGTTCCGCTGCCGCGTCACCGATGACGGTTCCGGCTGGCGGCTGGAGAAGCTTACCGGGTCGCAGCGCACGACCGGCCGCTTCTTCACCGAAAGCGACACCGCCCTCACCTATCTCGGCTCCTATTACGTCGCGGGCGACCCCGCGCCCGCCTACGGCGCAGGCCCCGACAGCGACCAGGTCGGCCGGGCTTTTCGCGACGGGCAGGAGGCCTGGCGCATCGAATTCCCGCTGCCGCGCTACGAATCCCGGTTCGACATCCTCGAATTGCGCCGCTAGAGGCCCTATCTGCGCCGGCAACGGGCCGAGTCGCGGCTCCCCCGGAAACAGGGCATAGTAGAATCCGCATGGATCGCGTGCGCGCATGAGTTACGACATCCCGGGAGCGGGCGGCACACATGGAGCCGGCCAGGCGGATGCGGACATTCCCGTCCGCCGCCTGTCGCAGATCTTCACCGATCTCGCGGCCGAGGCCACCGCCCCCGTCAGCATCGGCGTCATCCGCGATGCGCTCGGCGACCGCAGCTTCGCGGCCCTGCTGGTCGTCTTCGCCGCGCTCAACCTGCTGCCGCTGCCGCCGGGCGCCACGCTCATCCTCGGCCTGCCGCTGCTGCTCGTCTCGGCCCAGATGGTGCTCGGCAGCAGGAATGCGTGGCTGCCGCGCTTCATGCTCGAAAAGACCGTGCATCCCGACAGGTTCCGCACCTCGTCCATGCGCCTCATCCCCCTGCTGCAGCGGCTGGAGCAGCTGGTGAAGCCGCGCCACTGGCCCTTCTCGCCGGGAGCCGCCGACCGCGTCATCGGTCTCATCGCTCTGCTGCTGTCCATCGCGGTCACGCTGCCCATTCCGTTCGGCAACTGGCTTCCGGCCTTTGCCATCGCCCTGCTCGGGCTTGCCCTGTCCGAACGCGACGGCCTCTTCTTCGCCGCCGGCATCGTCACCGGCCTCGCCTCGCTGGCGATCATCGGCGCCGTGGTCGGCGCGGCCGGCGCCATCGCCGGCGCTGTGTTCGGCTTCCATTTCTGACGCAGCTTCCCGGACGGCCGCTCCAAGCCACAACATTCGTCCGTTTCCCGCGTCGTTTTTGAATGCGCGCGCGTCGCCGCGCAACAAGCGGCCCCGCCATGGTTGCGGCAAAGCTCGGCCGATCAGTCAACGGAGCCGACATTGGCCGACCTCGTCATCGTCTACTGGCGCGACATCCCCGCCCAGGTGATCGTCCGCAAGGGCCGCCAGAACGCCAGGCGCGAGCTGCCGCTGCGCTTCACCGAGGCGATCGACATGTGCGCCATGCGGGTCGGCGCGCGCGACAGCGACGCCTACCTCGCCGAATGGCGCAAGGGCGATCCCATTCCCGTCGGCGACGATCTCGAGGCCGAGGCCGACAAGGCGCTGGCCGACATCGATGCCCGTTTCGACCGCGACCGCCTCGTGGCGCTGGTCAAGGCGGAAGGCCGCGCCGATGGCTGAGCGCGAGCCCGTCGCCGCCACCACGGCAAGGGGGCCGGCCACCGACGCCCTGCCCGTGGCGGCCGCCACGCCGCCCACGGCAGCCGCGGGCGTCACCCAGGCCGCCCAGGTCCGCAAGTCCGCCCCGAAATCCGACTACAAGCCCGCCGACGTCTCGCCGCAGCGGCGCGTGCAGCGCTCCTACACGGTCCGGCTCTGGTCGGTGCGCCATTCGCGCCTGCTCGAATGGTTCTACGCCCGTTTCGCCGACGCCTTCCTGCTGCTGCATCCGCTATGGAAGGGCATCGGCTATTCGCGCGTCGAGGCTCCGGTGAAGTTCGTCGAGAAGCGCGTGAAAGGCTTCATGTTCGACTGCCGCATGTGCGGCCAGTGCGTGCTCTCCTCCACCGGCATGTCGTGCCCGATGAACTGCCCCAAGCAGCTGCGCAACGGCCCCTGCGGCGGCGTCCGCGCCAACGGCAATTGCGAGGTCGAGCCCGACATGCCCTGCGTCTGGGTCAAGGCGTGGGAAGGCTCGCGCAACATGGTGCATGGCGATGCCATCCTCGCTGTGCAGAAGCCGGTCGACCAGTCGCTGCGCGAGACTTCGGCCTGGCTGCGCGTCACCGCTCTCGCCGCCGCCGAGAAGGAAAAGGCCAGGGACAAGGCAGCCGCCGAGGCGTCGGCATGACGCCCGCCCTGCCTGCGCACCCCGACGAGAATCCCGCCGGCGCGCATCTGCCGCTCGACCCGCTGCCCGGCCATTCCTCGCGCGGGCGGCTGGAGCGTGTGCTTCGCCGGGGCGAATTTGCCGTCACCGCGGAGCTCAATCCGCCCGACAGCGCCAACCCCGAAGACGTCTACGAGCGCGCAAAGGTCTTCGACGGCTGGGTCGACGGCATCAACGCGGTCGACGCGTCCGGCGCCAACTGCCACATGTCCTCGGTCGGCATCTGCGCGCTGCTCACGCGCATGGGCTACGCGCCGATCATGCAGATCGCCTGCCGCGACAAGAACCGCATCGCCATCCAGGGCGACGTGCTGGGCGCCGCCGCGATGGGCGTCGCCAACATACTCTGCCTCACAGGCGACGGCGTGCAGGCGGGCGACCAGCCGGGCGCCAAGCCGGTCTTCGACCTCGACTCCATGTCGCTGCTCGAAACCATCCGCACCATGCGCGACCAGGGCAGGTTCCTGTCCGGCCGCAAGCTCACCACGCCGCCGCAGCTCTTCCTCGGCGCGGCCGTCAATCCGTTTGCCCCGCCCCACGATTTCCGCCCCGTCCATCTCGGCAAGAAGATCGCCGCCGGCGCCCAGTTCGTGCAGACGCAGTACTGTTTCGACGTGCCCATGCTGAAGGCCTTCATGGACCGCGCGCGCGACCTCGGCCATCTGGAGAAGGTGTACCTGCTCGTCGGCGTCGGCCCGCTCGCCTCCGCCAAGACCGCACGCTGGATCAGGTCCAACGTGCCGGGCATCCACATTCCCGACGCGGTCATCGCGCGCCTCGAAGGCGCGAAGGACCAGAAGGCGGAGGGCAAGCAGCTCTGCATCGACATCATCAACGAGGTGAAGGACATCCCCGGCGTCTCCGGCATCCACGTGATGGCGTATCGCCAGGAGGAATACGTCGCCGAGATCGTCGACGCCGCCGGCGTGCTCAAGGGCAGGAAACCCTGGCAGCGCGAGCCGCGCGCCGACGACGCACTTGTGGCCGAGCGGCTTGGCCGTATTCTCCACGACGACGCGACCCAGAACCCGCAGAACATGGTCAAGGGCGCCGCGCACTAAGGCGCAGGCACCCCAACGCAACGCACCAACGGAGACATTCATGACCCGCACGATCGTCGCATCCGCGACAAGGGAAATCGTCATCGGCTTCGACCAGCCCTTCTGCGTCATCGGCGAGCGCATCAACCCGACCGGACGCAAGAAGCTGGCGGCCGAGATGGTGGCGGGCAATTTCGAGACGGTCATCAAGGACGCGCTGGAGCAGGCCGCCGCCGGCGCCACCATGCTCGACGTCAATGCCGGCGTCACCGCGGTCGACCCCAACGCCACCGAGCCCGGCCTGCTGGTGCAGACGCTGGAGATCGTGCAGGGCCTCGTCGACCTTCCGCTCTCGATCGACTCCTCCGTCACCGCCGCCATCGAGGCCGGCCTCAAGGTCGCCAAGGGCCGTCCGCTGGTGAACTCCGTCACCGGCGAGGAAGAGAAGCTGGAAGCGATCCTGCCGCTGGTAAAGAAATACGACGTGCCGGTCGTCGCCATCTCCAACGACGAGACAGGCATCTCGATGGACCCCGACGTGCGCTTCGCGGTGGCCAAGAAGATCGTAGAGCGCGCCATGGACCACGGCATCAAGCCGGAAGACGTGGTGGTCGACCCGCTGGTGATGCCCATCGGCGCGCTGGGCGACGCCGGCCGCCAGGTCTTCCAGCTGCTCTACCGGCTGCGCAACGAGCTCAAGGTCAACACAACCTGCGGCCTGTCCAACATTTCCTTCGGCCTGCCGCACCGTCACGGCATCAACGCCGCCTTCATCCCGATGGTGATCGGCGCGGGCATGACGTCAGCGATCATGAACCCCTGCCGCCCGCAGGAGATGGAGGCCGTGCGCGGCGCCAACGTGCTCGCCGGCACCGACAAGGACTGCATGACCTGGATCCGCACCTACAAGGATTTCAAGCCCGGCGAGCACGCCGCCCCTGCTCCGGTGCCGGTCACCGCACCCTCGGCCGACGGCTCCGCTTCCGCCGCCGGTGGCCGCCGTCGCGGCGGCCGCGAGGCGCGGCTGGCGCGGGGATGAGCAAGCAAACGGAGATCGCGGTGTTTCGTCGCGCCCCCCTCTGTCCTGCCGGACATCTCCCCCTCAAGGGGGGAGATCGGACGGCCGCGGGGCTTTCGCAAATCACTCACCGTACGTGGCGTGCGAAGGGGCCAAAGCTGCCGATCTCCCCCCTTGAGGGGGAGATGTCCGGCAGGACAGAGGGGGGCAACGTAGAGCGCCGCCCCTCGTGGGAGCGCCCATCTTGAACGCACCCGCCAACATCGCCGATCCCCTCGTCCTGTTCATGCCGTCCGGCAAGCGCGGGCGCTTTCCCGTGGGCACAACTGTGCTCGACGCCGCCCGCCAGCTCGGCGTCTATGTCGAAAGCGTGTGCGGAGGCCGCGCCACCTGCGGCCGCTGCCAGGTCGAGGTGCAGGAAGGCAATTTCGCCAAGCACAAGATCGTTTCGTCCAACGACCACATCTCCGCCAGAGGCCCGAAGGAGGAGCGCTACGAGCGCGTGCGCGGCCTGCCGGAGCATCGCCGCCTCTCCTGCTCGGCCACCATCCTCGGCGACCTCGTCATCGACGTGCCGCAGGACACGGTCGTCAACGCGCAGGTCATCCGCAAGGCCGCCAGCGACCGCGTCATCGAGCGGAACGCCGCCGTCCAGATGTGCTATGTCGAGGTCGACGAGCCCGACATGCACAAGCCGCTGGGCGACCTCGACCGGCTGAAGGCAGTGCTGGCCAAGGACTGGGGCTGGAAGGACCTTGCCGTCGCGCCCTACCTGCTGCCGCAGGTGCAGAAGATCCTGCGCAAGGAAAACTGGGCCGTCACCGCCGCCATCCACCGCGACGCCGAGAGTTCGCGCCCGGTCGTCATCGCGCTCTATCACGGCCTCAAGAACGAGGCCTACGGCATCGCCTGCGACATCGGCTCCACCACCATCGCCATGCACCTCGTCTCGCTGCTGTCCGGCCGCATCGTGGCGTCGGCCGGCGCGCCCAACCCACAGATCCGCTTCGGCGAAGACGTGATGAGCCGCGTCTCCTACGTGATGATGAACCCCGACGGCCAGTCCGCCATGACCAAGGCCGTGCGCGACGCCGTCAACGAGTTGATCGGCAAGGTCTGCGCCGAGAGCGGCGTCGACCGGCGCGACATCTTCGACACCGTCTTCGTCGCCAACCCCATCATGCATCACCTGTTCCTGGGCATCGACCCGACCGAGCTCGGCCAGGCGCCGTTTGCGCTCGCCGTCTCCGGCGCCACCCATTTCTGGGCGCATGAGATCGGCATCGAAGTCAGCCCTGGCGGGCGGCTTTACACCCTTCCCTGCATCGCCGGCCATGTCGGCGCCGATGCCGCGGGGGCCACCCTGTCGGAAGGCCCCTACCGGCAGGACCGCATGATGCTGCTGGTCGATGTCGGCACCAATGCCGAGATCGTGCTCGGCAACCGCCAGCGCGTGGTCGCCGCCTCCTCGCCCACCGGCCCCGCCTTCGAGGGCGCCGAGATCTCGTCCGGCCAGCGCGCCGCGCCCGGCGCCATCGAGCGCGTCCGCATCGATCCGCTCACGCTCGAGCCGCGCTACCGCGTCATCGGCATCGACAAATGGTCCGACGAGCCGGGCTTCGAGGAAGCGGCCAAGGCCACCGGCGTCACCGGCATCTGCGGCTCGGCCATCATCGAGGTGGTGGCGGAGATGTATCTCGCCGGCATCATCTCCGAGGACGGCGTGGTCGACGGCAGCCTTGCCGCGCGCTCGCCGCGCATCCTCTCGGCCGGCCGCACCTTCTCCTACCTGCTGCGCGACGGCGAGCCCCGCCTCACCGTCACCCAGAACGACGTGCGCGCCATCCAGCTCGCCAAGGCCGCGCTCTATGCCGGCATCAAGCTGCTGATGGACAAGCAGGGCGTCAGCGCCGTCGACACCATCCGCTTCGCCGGCGCCTTCGGCTCCTTCATCGATCCGAAATACGCCATGGTGCTCGGCCTCATTCCCGATTGCGAGCTGACCGAGGTCAAGGCCGTCGGCAACGCCGCCGGCACCGGCGCGCTGATGGCGCTGCTCAACCGCGGCCACCGCCGCGAGATCGAGGCCGAGGTCACCCGCATCGAGAAGATCGAGACCGCGCTCGAGCCGGACTTCCAGCAGCTCTTCATCAACGCCATGGCGCTGCCCAACAAGGTCGACCCCTTCCCCCGGCTCGCAGCCGAGGTCCGGCTGCCGGAGCGCAAGGTCCTGGCCGAGGGCGAGGCGGACGGCGCGCCCCGCCGGCGCTCGCGCGAGGAGCGGGCTGCCCGTAGGGAACGCGGCGGCGCATAGCCGGCTTGGAACGGATTTTCGGGGCCGCGCGTTCAATATGCGCCATGCCAAGCCTCAAGAGCCGCATCGTCAGATTCTATCTGCGCCGCACCCGCAAGAAGCAGTTCGCTTCGGCCGAGGCGCTGAACCTCAGGATCAAGGCCGAACGCCTCATTGAGGATTATCACCCGCCGCAGAAGCTGCGCCGCAAGCTGCATATCCGCCGGCGCAAGATCGCCGGCATGCCGGTCTACGAGGTCACCCCCCGCCGCCGGCCGCGCCACTGGCGCGGCGCCATGCGCGTCATCTACATGCATGGCGGCGCCTACCTCTTCCAGATCACGCCCTACCACTGGAACATCGTCGCCGAGATGGCCGAGCGGCTGAACGCCCGCATCACCGTGCCGATCTATCCGCTGGCGCCCGAGGTGAAGGTAGAGCGCACCTTCCGCAAGATGATGAACCTCTATGGCCGTGTGCTGAAGGAGACCCCGGCCGACGAGGTGGTCTTCATGGGCGACTCCGCCGGCGCGCACATGGCGGTGGTGATGAGCATGCTCGCCGCCCAGCAGGGCATGCAGGTGCCTTCGCGCCAGGTCCTCATCTCGCCCGGCCTCGACATGTCGCTCGCCAATCCCAGGCTGCGCGAGCTGGAAAAGCTCGATCCCTGGCTCGCAATCGACGGCGGGCTGGAGGCACTGCGCCTCTGCGCGCCCGACATCCCGCGTGACGACTGGCGCATCAGCCCCATCTACGGCGACCTTTCCGTCCTGCCCCGCACGCTCATCCTCACCGGCTCGCTCGACCTGCTGAGCGCCGATTCCGCCATCTTTGCCGAAAAGGCCGCCGAGGCCGGCGTCGACATGGAGTTCGTGCTTGAGGAGGGCATGATGCATGTCTGGCCACTGATCGACATGCCGGAGGCGCGGCATGCCCGCAACCGCATCGTCGCCTTCCTCACCGGCAGCGAGCCGGTTCCGGTCCCCGGCGTGATGCAGCTGGTGCTGGCGGCCGGCTATTCGGCCAGCCAGACCTGGGCGAGCCAGCTGCGTGGCCGCTGGGCGAGCTGGGGCCAGGCCTCCGGCGAGGCGTGGCGCGCCTCGGGCGACGCCATCGGCCGTTCCGCCGGTAATCCCGCCCGGGTCAGAACCGGCCGGCTTCCCTGAAGGCTTCCATCGTCGCGCGGATATGCTCCGCCGCCGCCCTGACCGGTGGCGACGCGTCCGCCGCCACGATCATGCACAGATTGTAGTTCGACAGCGCCGGCAACCCGTGGTCCGGCCCCAGCGCCACAATGTCCTCGCCGATGAAGGAGCGCGGCAGCGGCGCCACCGCCAGGTCGGCCAGGATCGCCGATCGCTGCCCCGCCGTATGTGCGCTCATATAGGCGATGCGGTATTCCACCCCGGCGCGGCCCAGCTGCTCCAGCGCGTCGGCGCGCCAGGCGCACCCCTCTTCCCACACCGACACCGGCAGCGGCTTCTTCATGTGGGCGCAGCCGCCCTTCGCGCCGCCCCAAACGATCGGCTCGGTCAGCAGAATCTCGGCGTCCGCCGGGATGTTCCTGCAGGCGGTGAACAGCGTGATGTCGAGTTCACGGTCCGCCAGCCGCCGCTTCAGGTTCGACGACTGGTCGATCGTCACGTCCACCGCCACCGACGGATGGCTCTGCGCAAAGCGCTTCAGCACGTTGGGCAGCACGCGCTCGCCGTAATCGTCGGGCGAGCCCAGCCGCACCACGCCGCTCACGTCCGGCACGATGAACTTCGACACGGCCTCGCGGTTGATCGCCAGCATGCGCCGCGCATAACCCATCAGCATCTCGCCGTCCGTCGTCAGCGTCACCGAGCGCGCATCGCGCGTGAACACGCTGCAGCGCAGCGTCTCCTCCAGCTTCTTGATCTGCATCGACACTGCCGATGGCGTGCGGAACACCGCATTGGCGGCTCCGGTGAAGCTGCCGGTCTCCGCGATCGCAACGAAGGTGCGCAGCACGTCGAGGTCCAGCAGCGGCAGCGGATGGTTGAGCGGGGCGGTCATTTCGGCGACATCCTTGATTCAGATTATCTGAAAGAAAGCATCATTCCATTTCGTTTGATTGAACATGACGGCGGGCTCATAGTCAAGTCCATGGAGACGGGCAGAGCGCCCCATCAGAGGAGAAGGACCATGAACATCTTCCGCGAAATCCGCGCCTACCTGGGCAACCTCGAGCGTCGCCGCCGCTTCTACCGCACCGAAAGGCTGGTGCGCGGGCTTCCCGCCGACGTTCTCAAGGACATCGGCTGGCCCGGCACGGCCGACGGCCTGGACGGCAGCCGCCAGTCCCGCATCCACTGAGCACCTGCGCATGAGGCGGCCATGCTTCCGGCGCATGGCAGCCTCGTGTGCAGCGCATCCCTCGCTTTGCAAATGTGGGTCAAGCCGTTGCGATTGCTGGGTTTATTGGCCAGTGGCGCAAACGCGGCAGGGCCGGTGTCGTTTTTTGTGCGGTGCACTTCGTTTTTGACGCTTTTTCCGCGTCCGGGAGCGACTATATCCGCGTCATCAGACGAGCACCCCCACTCCACCACGCGAAGGATGCTCCGTGTGAGAATCGAAACCGATTTGCATGGAGTCAAAAAATGAAGCTTGTCGCACGCCTTTTCGGCCGCCGCGCGTCCAACCTGACCACCGAGCTCGAGCGCCAGCGCCTGGGCCGCACCATGCCGGGCCAGACCGCGGCTCTCGCCGCCTCCCGCTTCGGCTACATCCTCAACTGAGAAACGGCGCAAGCCGCTTCTTGCCAGGCATCTGCCAAGCCGCTCCGGCCAGCCGGGGCGGCTTCTGCTTTGCGCGGCCGCGCCCCGGCTGCGCGGTGATTGTTTCATCCGCGCACGCCTACACCATTGACAGATAAAGCCTTTCCTGTTCACGCTTGCCTCTGAGCGACATCATTGCTCAATCGGCCAGCCGGGAGGCATATGTGTCTTCGAAGCCAGCGCTCAGGCGCTCGATCGTCTTCTTCCTCGTCAACGACTTCACCATGATGGCATTCGCGACCGCGCTGGAGCCGTTGCGCGCGGCCAACCGCATGCTCGGCTTCGAGGCCTATCGCTGGCGGCTCGCCAGCATCGACGGCAAGCCGGTGCGCGCTTCCAACGGCGTCGAGTGCGCGGTCGACACCTCGCTCGAGGACGAGCGCCGCAAGATGGCCGGGCCGGAGCGCCCCTCCATGGTCATCGTGTGCAGCGGGCTCGGCGTCGAGAAGTTCCAGAACCGCACCGCCTTCGCCTGGCTGCGCGAGGAATACAATCGCGGCGTGGCGATCGGCGGCCTGTGCACCGGCGCGCATGTGCTGGCCGCCGCCGGCCTGCTCGCCAACAGGCGCTGCGCCATCCATTGGGAAAACCTGCCGGGCTTCGCCGAGACCTTCCCCAAGGCCAATGTCTTCGCCGACCTCTTCGAGGTCGACGGCAACATCTACACCTGCGCCGGCGGCACCGCCGCGCTCGACATGATGCTGAAGCTCATCGGCGAGGATTTTGACGACAACCTCGTCAACAAGGTCTGCGAGCAGTTCCTCACCGACCGCGTCCGCAGCCCCACCGACCGCCAGCGCCTGCCGCTGCGCGCCCGCCTCGGCGTGCAAAACTCCAAGGTGCTGACCATCATAGAGCTGATGGAGGCAAACCTCGCCGAGCCACTGTCCCTGGTCGAGATTGCCGACCATGTCGGCCTGTCGCGGCGCCAGATCGAGCGGCTGTTCCGCGGCGAGATGGGCCGCTCCCCCGCCCGCTACTATCTGGAGATCCGGCTCGACCGCGCCCGCCACCTGCTGCTGCAGTCGGCCCTGCCGGTGGTCGAGGTGGCGGTTGCCTGCGGCTTCGTCTCCGCCTCGCATTTCTCCAAATGCTACCGCGAGCTCTATGCCCGCTCCCCGCAGCAGGAACGCGCCGAGCGCAAGCAGCTCATCGCGGCGTGACTCATTTCCGCCACGTTAGCTGGTGCTAACTGCTTTAAGCATTGCAGGTTTGAATGTATCCGATTTCGGCGTGTAAACTGCGCCTTCTGTATTGAACCAATAGCAATCGACCGTTCCATTGCCGTTTACATTACTGACGGTCATTGTTGGGCCACCAGATTTTAGGCGAACAGTGTCACTAACGTTGTATTCAACCATGTCATTTTCCCATTCGACCTACAAACACTTAACCTCTTTCGTATGTAAACGCACGCTGAAAGCAAGGATAGCCGCGCTTTGCAGCAGCTGTGATCTGAAATCGAAAGCTAAACCGACTTCCAGCCCCGCGCCTTCATCACCATCGTTGCCACGCGCGCGTTCAGCTCCTCGCCGTTCTCGCCGTTCGACATGATGACATAGCCGCGCCTGCGCTTCGGGCTGGCCAGATAGGTCGCGCGAAAACCCCAGTTCACGCCGTTGTGGTTGATGCGGCCACTGCCATCGAGGAACGTGCCCAGCCCCGCCCCGCCATGCCCGGGCTTCACCATCTGCTGCGCAATCTTCTGCGGCAGCAGCGCGCCCGCCTCGCCCGCCAGCGACCGGATGATGGCGACGATACCCAGCCCCAGGTCGCCGGGCGTGGTCCACAGGCCCGCCGCCGCCATCTCCGGATAGCGGTGGTAGCTGCCCCACACCTCGGCGCCGCTGCTGTCGTGGCCCGACGACAGCGCGCCCCGGTTGGACGCGAGTTGCTGCGTCGTCGAATGCTGCATGCCGAGCGGCCCCAGCACGCGGTCGTTCACCGCCACGTCGTAGCGTTTCCCGGTCACGTCCATGACCATCTTCTGCAGCACGGTCGTGCCGCCGCCCGAATACCTGAAGGCGCGGCCGGGGGCGGCGATCACCTCCACCGCGGCCGAATTGGCCGGCGCCATGCCCGCCAGGATCTCCACCACGCCCGGCAGCGCCTGCGACTGGTCGTATCCGGCAAAGCCGTGCACGCTGGTGCCGCCGCTATGCGACAGCAGCATGCGCACCGTCACCTTGCCGGCGTCCTTGCGTCCGCCCAGCTGCCAGCCGATCAGGTGCTGGTTCACCGGGTCGTCGAGCCCAACCAGCCCGTCCCGAACCATCGTCAGCACGCACAGGGCGTTGATCGTCTTGCTGATCGACGCCGCCTGGAAGCGCGTCTCGGCGGCCACCGGCGCGCCGTTCCCGCGCATGCCGAACACCCGCCGCTCCACCACGGCCGCATCCTCGATCACCGCCAGCGAAAGGCCCGGCACGGCCGCGGCGCGCATCGCCTTCTCCACAGCGCTGGAAAGCTCGTCGGCCGCCGCACCTCGGCCCGAAAGCATCAGCGCGCCCCAGCCCAGCCCGCCCGCAAGAAACGCACGCCTGCTCGTCATCGCTGCTCCCCATGCCTGTCGGCGAGCATATCCCGAAGCGATGCGCAGGCAAGTGCGCTGGCACCGGCCCGGCAAGCCGGGGCGTTGCCACGCCCGCCTCCGCGTCTGGCTGTTGAAGAAATGCGGGAAGCGGGGCGCGTCTTGGTGCCGGCTTCTCGGGAGCCTGCCCGGCTCCATGGGGGCGGGCCGTGTCTCAGGCCCTGCGCATCGTTGTCCGACGCGCCCCGCTGGCGGCTTCCTCCGGGTTTGCGACGCCATGCGCTCGCGTCCCTCGCCCGGCTCCGCGGCCTTCCGGCCCCGGCTCCACCGCCGCCGCCCTTCCGGCCCCGGCGCATCCGGTCCCGCTCGGGCGACGCACGCATTATCGCGCATGCCGCCAGCCCGGGGATGGCAATCTCGAAGATTTTTTTCCTAGCGGTTGTCGTCCCACATCCAGGAGCGGCCCTGCCAGCGCTTTTCGCCGGCCTGGCAGTCATATTTCTCCTGTGCCGCCTTCACCACCGGAAGCGCATCCGCGGGCCGGTCCCACCAGGGTTCGCGCCAGGGCTCGCCGGCAATCTCCAGCACCAGCTTGCGGCGCACCGCTTCGGGAAATTGCGACCAGTCGTTCACCGGGATCACGAACGCGCCCGGCCCGCCGATCACGCAGTCGGCGTAGTAGCGGTCGAGGTCCTGCACGTCGAAGGCGCTGATCATCCCGCCATCTGTCATCAGCGGCAGCCCGTTGATGGTGATGCCGTGCGCCACCACCTCGTCGCGCACCAGGTTGACGTATTCGCCCTGGTTGTTGGGGCCGTCGCCCGACACATCGATCACCCGCTTGGCGCTGCGCACCGGGCTCTCGGCGAAAAGGTCGGCCGCATAGCGCAGCCCGCCGGAGATGGAGGTGCGCCGCGCGCTGTTGGAGGGGCTTGCCGTGATCATGCGCGCCACGCGCGCCGCGTCCTCGGCGCTCGCGATCACCGTCCACGGCACCACCATGTATTGCGAGCTGTCGCCCGCCCATTCGAAATAGGTCAGCGCGATCTTTCCGTACACGCCGCCGCGGATAGCGTTGATCACATGCTCATGCGTCAGCGCCGCCACATAGCCGTCGCGCTGGATCCGCAATTCCTCGAAGGACATGGACAGCGACACGTCGACCGCGAGCACAAGCTCTACGTCCACCATCTCCTGGGCGGAAGCGTGTTCGGGAAGGAACGCCGACAGCGCGAGTGCGAGACCGCCGCCGAAGAACCCTCGGGAGGTTCGCAGCGAAACCATGGGCGAAGGATAGCCCAGCCCCGCGCACAGGAAAGGCCAAAGCCTCTCACACCCCCGCCAGTCCCTTCACGTTTGCGCGACCGGGCCTGTGAACGCTGACTACCAAATGGTGCCCGGATCGCGGGGGCACCGAAACAGCCCCCATTCACCATTCACCATTCACCATTCACCATTCACCATTCACCATTCACCGCTCACCTCAGCTCCGCGGCTTAAGGTTCTCCGGATCGTAGAGCGGCCGGTAGCCGACTCCGGCAACTTCCACCGGGTAGGTCTCGCCGAAATACTCGACCGCCAGCTTGCGGCCCTCCTGGCAGTAGGCGTGCGGCAGGTAGGCCAGCGCGATATTCTTGCCGATCGTCGGGCCGTAGGCGACCGAGGTGGTGAAAGACCGCCGGCCGAGTTCGTCCACCAGCGTCTCGCCGCTCGCGGGGTCCATCACCGGCATGTTGCCGACCGGGTAGCGCGCCACGCCCTTCCCGTCGCGGTTGTCGGTCATGACCAGCGTGCAGAGCATCGCCGACTGGTACTGGCGCGCGCGGTGTTCGAGATGTTTCGCCTTGCCGCGGAAATCCGCCTCCTTCACCTTCGGCCGCTGCAGGTCGGATTCCAGCAGATTGTATTCGGTCAGCAGGTCGGCGTTCTGCAGCCGCAGGCTCTTTTCCATGCGGCGGCTGTTGGCATACGTCTCCACGCCGAAGGCCATCACCCCGGTCGCCCGCAGCGCGTCCCACACGGCCAGCCCATCCTCGTAGCGCATGTGCAGTTCCCAGCCCTGCTCGCCCACATAGGAGATGCGGAAGGCGGTGACGTCCTTGCCGCCGACCCTGATCGGCTTGATCGCCGCGAAGGCAAAATTCTCCGGCTCCAGCCCGGCCGGGTCGTCCACCACCTTCTGCAGCGTCTTGCGCGCATTAGGCCCCCATATGCCGATGGTGACGAATTTCTCCGACACATCCGTCACGGTCACGTCGAAGCCTTTGTCCTCCGCCACGCGCTTCACGTAGTGATAGTCGCGCGGGCCGGCGTCCGCGCCGTCGATCACCCGGCAGCGGTCCGCCATGCGGATCACGGTCAGGTCGGCGCGCACCATGCCCTCGTCGTCCAGGAAGTGCGTGTAGATGCCCTTGCCGACATTGGCCTCGCCGCCGATCCTGGCCGCGCACAGCCATTCCATCAGCGCCACATGGTCCGGCCCTTCCACGTCGAACATGTAGAAATGGCTGAGGTTCACGATGCCGCAATCCTCGCTCATGGCGAGATGCTCGGCGTTGGAAACCCGCCAGAAATGGCGGTTGTCCCACTCGTTCTCCCGCACCGGCACCCGGTTGCCGTATTTCTCCAGCAGGTGCTCGTTGGCGGCGTAGCCGTGCGCGCGCTCCCAGCCGCCCAGCTCCATGAAATAGCCGCCCAGCTCCTTCTCGCGTTCGTGGAAGGGCGAGCGCTTCACGTCTCTCCCGGTCGCATAGGGTTCGCGCGGGTGCACCGCCGGGTTGTAGATCTTCTGCGCCGCCTCGCCGCAGCGCCCCTCCACGAAGCCCTCCTCCATCTGGTGGGGGTAGAAGCGGGCATAGTCGATCCTGGCGTGGTCGATGGGCGTGCGTCCATCCACCATCCAGTCGGCCACCAGCTTGGCCATGCCGGGCGCGTCCTTCACCCAGATGGCGACGGCGTACCACAGCCCCCTCACCTTCTGGCTTTCGCCGATCGAAGGTCCGCCATCGGCGGTCACCTGCAGCAGCCCGTTGAACGAGCGGCGCTCGTCATAGCCCAGCTCGCCCAGTATCGGCGTCAGCTCGATCGCGCGCTCCAGCGGCTCGATGATCTGCTCCATGTCGAGGTCGCGCTGCGAGGGCGACAGCCGCGCCTGCTCCTTCTCCAGCAGGTCGCGCGGGTGGCACAGCCGCGGATGCTTCTCCTCGTAATAGCCCCACTCGATCATGCCGCCTTCCGAGGTGGTGGGGTCGCCGGTGTCGCGCATGTAGGCCGAGTTGCCCTGGTCGCGCAGCAGCGGATAGCCGATCTCCTTGCCGGTGCCGGCAAACTCCGTATACGGCCCGAAGAAGGTCAGCGGATGGTCCACCGGCATCACCGGCAGGTCCTCGCCCGCCATCTCCGCGATCAGCCGGCCCCACAGCCCGGCGCACACCACCACGTAGTCGGCGTGGATCGTGCCGCGGTCGGTCACCACGCCCTTGATACGGCCGTTCTCGATCACCAGCGATTTCGCCGGCGTGTTTGCGAAGGCCTGCAGCTTGCCGGCCGCCACCGCCTGGTCCACCAGCTTGCCGGCAACGGTCTGGCTGCGCGGGATCACCAGGCCCGCATCCGGGTCCCACAGCCCGCCCTGCACCATGCTCTCTTCGATCAGCGGGAATTTCTGCTTGATCTCGGCCGGCTCGATCAGCCGCGCCCGGGTGCCGAAGGCCTTGCCCGAGGTCACCTTGCGGCGGATCTCGTCCATGCGCGCGTCGTCGCCGACCCGCGCCACCTCAAGCCCGCCCACGCGGTCGTAATGGCCGAGCTTCGAATAGAAATCGATGGAGTAGAGCGAGGTCCAGCACGACAGGAAGTCGTGGCTGGTCATGTAGCAGAAGTCCGAGGCGTGCGCGGTCGAGCCGATGTCTGTGGGGATGCCCGACTTGTCGATGCCGACAATGTCGTCCCAGCCGCGCTCGATCAGGTGGTGGGCGACCGCCGCGCCGACGATCCCGCCCAGCCCGATGATGACGACCTTCGCCTTTTTCGGAAACTCCGCCATGCCCGCAACTCCCCGGCAGCGACCTGCTGTTGTTGCGGCAAATTATAAGGCCGTGCGGCGCGATTGCAGCCTGTTTGCGACATGGCGCGAAAGCGCCGCGACGCCGGCCTTTCCAGGCCGGGCAATTCACGTCGGGCCGTGGCGGGAATGGTGGCGGTCGGGAACCGAAGCGGAGCGTGCCTCAGTAGGTGAACTCCGCAAGCGAAGGCCGGCGCATTCGCAGCCGGCCTCGCGCGAACATATCTAGCGGATGCGGCCCTTGCCGCCCGAGATCTCGATGATCTCGCTGCCGGTCAGCGCCGCGCGGTCGCCATCGGGCATCGTCACGAAGCAGGTCGAGGGGCAGAACTCCACCGACTCGCCCGGCGCGACCACCAGCTCCGTGCGGGTGCTGCCTTCCGTCACCACGATCGTGCGCGGCTCGGCATCCTTGTTGATGACGCTCGCCGCGGCTGCCGGGCCGAGTGCGGCCAGGAGCGCGACCATTGCGCCGGCTGTTCTGTGCATCTGCTTCTTCGGTGAACCCCACCGCCTCTGTTCAGGGGGATGATCCCCCTTTTCATGCATGTCTATACCGGCTTCATCCTGAACGCGACCTGAACGTCACGCCTGCGCTTCGTTGCCACGCGGCTTCGGGCCGGCCTCGTCGTCCGGCGGATCCTCCGCGGGAGGTGCGGCAGGTTCCACCGGCTTCGGGTGGAAGGCGCGCGGCGCGAACGACAGAACGATGCCCTCCCGCTGGAACATGTCCAGGATCGCGAAGCGCAGCTCGTTCTGCACCGTGCCGCTGTTGTAGACGTCGGTCACGAACACCCGCACCTCGAATTCCAGCCCGATATCGGCGATGTTAGTCAGCGCCACGAAGGGCTCCGGGTTGCGCAGCACCATGGGCAGCCCGCGCGCCACCTCCAGCAGCAGCTGCTGCACCCGGCGCGGGTCGCAGCCATAGGCCGCCACGATCCGCACCTCGGTGCGCGCCAGCTTGTTCTTGTGCGTCCAGTTGCCGACGGCCGCGTTGATCAGCTCCGAATTGGGCAGGATCACCGTCTGCCGCTGGAAGGTCTCGATCTCGGTGGCGCGCACGCTGATCTTGCGCACCGTGCCCGACACGCCTCCCGCCACGATCCAGTCGCCCGCCTTGAACGGCCGTTCCGCCAACAGGATCAGCCCCGAGACGAAGTTCTGCACCACGTTCTGCAGGCCGAAGCCGATGCCGAGCGAAAGGCCGCCGGCGATCAGCGCCAGGCTGGTCAGGTTGATGCCCGCCGCCGAAACGCCGATCAGCGCCGCGATCGCCAGTCCCGCATAGCCCACCACCGTGCGGATCGAGTTGCGCACGCCTGCGTCGACCCGTCCCCGTGCCATCACCGAGCCGTCCAGCCACGACTGGAACCAGCGCGTCGCGAAATAGCCGACCAGGAAGACGAACAGGCCCGTCAGGATGCCAATGAGCGAGAACGAGATCGAGCCGATGCGGACCTCGCGCACGATGTTCACCGCCCAGGTGGTGATGTCGCCCCACTGGAAACCCCATTGCAGCAGGATCAGCGGAATGCCGATCGCCAGCACCAGCAGGTGGATCACCACCGACACGCCGAGGCCGATCTGGTCCTCCACCGACTCGTCGAAATCGAACCGCCTGTCGAGCCGACGCCCCAGCGCCGTCTGCGTGAACGCCCCGAAATCCGACAGCGCGCGTGCCGACAGGTGCCCGATATACATCGTCGCCAGGATCGCGCCCGTCACCACGATCTGCAGCGAGATGAAGCGGGCGAGCCCGATATAGCCCAGCACCGCCGCCACGATGGTCGCGAGGCCGATCGCCTGCACGGGATAGCGCAGCAGCGCCGGCCAGGGTTTCGGCCTGCCCTCCTCGTCGCGGAACGGCTTCACGCTGCCGATCAGCACCACCAGCACGCCCACGATCACCGTCGCCACCAGGCTCTTGGCGATCGTCAGCGACAGCGGGGAGCCCAGCACCGCGTTGACCCGCGTCAGCACGAAGTCGATGCCGGTCACCACCGCGGTCGTCCAGGTGAGCCAGAACAGCCGCGCCGCCGCTTGCGTTTCCACCGGCACCACGCGCCAGTTGGGAAGCCGCGGCGAAAACGCTGCGCGCGCCAGCCGAGTGATGAAATACACCGTGGCGATCACGTTGAAGAGTGTCGCCAGGATGTCCGCAATGTCCGGCCGCAACACGTTGAAATAGCCGAGGAAAAAATACGTCGCCGCCAGGAACACGGCGAGCGCCAGCGACGGCAGGAAGGTCGACCAGAATGCGACCGACAGGCGGCTGAGGTAGGACGGCGCCTCCTGCGCCGGGTCGGCCTGGATCAGCCTGCCGAAGGCGCGCCTGCCGCCGATCAGCAGCAGCGCCGCCGCCGACAGCGCGAAGAACGCCGCCAGCAGCACCGAGCGCAGCTTGTACTGGGTTACGAAGCGCAGCCAGGACGAGAACCGCTGGTAGACGTCGCGCGCCTCCGCCGCCAGGTCGCCCACCACCTGCGTGCTCAGCGCCACCGTGATGTCGTAGCGCTTCGACAGCTGGGTGGCGAACAGGTCGCGCCGCAGCTGCGCCACCTGCTCGATCAGCCGGTTGATGCGCAGCGACAGATTCTCCGCCTCGCCCAGCAGCGCGTTGATCTCGGCCTTCTCCTGCTGCAGCGCGGCGCGCTCGGCCTTCAGCACCTCGGGTTCGGCCGGCTCCCCTTCGCCCGGCGGCGGGCCGATCTGCTCCAGGCGCGTGTTGATCTCGGTCAGCCGAGGCCGGAACGCCACGCTGCTCTGCACCAGGTCGCGGGCAAGCCCTTCGAGCTGGTTGCGTATCTCCAGCAGCCGTGAATCATCCTCGGTCGCCGCGTTCATCCGCCGTTCGAGGTCGTCGGTCCGGCCTCCGAACGCCCTGATCTGCGCGCCCTCCTGCGCCACGATGCCGGCCGGCGCCGGCTGCTGCTGCGCCAGCCCCGGCGTCGCCTGGAGCGACAGCGCCAGCAGCAGCGCAACGAGCAGGCGGGTGATGAGGGGCCGGGCAAACGTCAAGGACTGGCTCATCTGTTGGATTCGCGTCGGTGTCATTGATACGGGCCGCGTCCCTGTGCGGCAAGCAGCGCGCGCCCGCCGGCCCTTCTTCGGCCGGCGCGTCCTGGTCAGGTCGGCCCTTTGAAAGCGGGTGGCGTTTTATTTGCGTTGGCCGGGGCTTGCCCTCTATAGGTTTGGCCTTCCCGCCTCGCGCCTCCGGACGGATTCATGGCCGAATATTCGTTTCTTTCGCTGCTCAGCCACGCGCTGAAGGGAAACACGGACTGGAAGCCCGCCTGGCGCAAGCCCGACCCGAAACCCTCCTACGACGTCATCGTCATCGGCGGCGGCGGCCACGGCCTCTCCACCGCCTACTACCTCGCCAAGGAGCACGGCATCACCAACGTCGCCGTCCTAGAGAAGGGCTACCTCGGCTCGGGCAATATCGGCCGCAACACCACCATCGTGCGCTCCAACTACCTGCTGCCCGACTCCATCCGCTTCTACGAATTCTCGATGAAGCTGTGGGAGAACCTCTCGCACGACCTCAACTACAACGTCATGTTCTCGCAGCGCGGCATCCTCAACCTCGCCCACACGCCGGGCCAGGCCGACGACTACATCCGCCGCGGCAACGCCATGCGCCATGCCGGCGGCGACGCCGAATGGCTCACCCCGCCGCAGATCGCGAAGTTCGCGCCCGGCGTCGACCTGTCGCCGAATGCCCGCTTTCCCGTGGTCGGCGGCCTGTTGCAGCCGCGAGCCGGCACCGCGCGCCACGACGCTGTCGCCTGGGGTTATGCGCGCGGCGCCGACCGTCGCGGCGTCGACATTCTGGAGAATTGCGAGGTCACGGGCTTCCTGCGTGAAGGCGACCGCATCGTCGGCGTCACCACCGCGCGCGGCGAGATCAGGGCGAAGAAGGTGGCCGTCGCGGTCGCCGGCTCGACCGGCCGGGTTATGAAGCTCGCAGGCATCGACCGCCTGCCCATCGAAAGCCACGTCCTCCAGGCCTTCGTCTCGGAGTCGCTGAAACCCTTCGTGGATTCGGTCGTCACCTTCGGCGGCGGCCACCTCTACATGTCGCAGTCCGACAAGGGCGGCCTCGTCTTCGGCGGCGACATCGACGGCTACAACTCCTACGCTCAGCGCGGCAACCTGCCGGTGGTCGAGGAGGTGATGAGCGAGATGGTGGCCATGTTCCCGGCCGTCGCACGCCTGCGCCTGCTGCGCTCCTGGGGCGGCGTCATGGACATGTCGATGGATGGCTCGCCCATCATCACGACAGGCCCTCTCCCCGGCATGTATCTCAATTGCGGCTGGTGCTACGGCGGCTTCAAGGCCACGCCGGCGTCGGGTTACGCCTTTGCGTGGACCATCGCCCGCGACGAGCCGCACGCCATCAACGCGGCCTACCGGCTCGACCGCTTCGACCGCGGCTACATCATCGACGAAAAGGGCCAGGGCGCCACGCCCAAGCTGCATTAGGGATCGACGATATGCTTATCACCTGCCCCTATTGCGGACCGCGCGACCTGGTGGAATTTTCCTACCAGGGCGACGCCACGCGCACCCGGCCCGACCAGGCATCCACGGATCAGTCCGCCTGGAACGCCTACGTCTTCGAACGGCCCAACCCCGCCGGCCCCCACCGTGAATACTGGCAGCACGCCGGCGGCTGCCGCGCGCACCTGCTGGTCGTGCGCGACACCGTCACCCACGAGATCCTGGACACGGCTTTCGCCCGCACCGCCCGGCCCGCCGCCGTTGCGCCGGCAAAGCCGCGCTCGACCGCCCGCAAGGCAAGCACACCGGCCAGTAAGCCGGCCAGCAAGCCGGCCGCGCCTCGTTCCACCCGCACGCCTAAGGTGGCGAAATGAGCCCGCGCCGCGCTTCCTCCGGCGGCAGCATAGACCGCCTCAGGACGATCCGCTTCACCTTCGACGGCCGGCCCTACACCGGCCATGCCGGCGACACGCTGGCCTCCGCCCTGCTCGCCGCCGGCGTCTCGCTGTTCGGCCGCTCCTTCAAGTACCATCGCCCGCGCGGCGTCTTCACCGCAGGCGTGGACGAGCCGAACGCGCTGGTCACCGTGCTGCGCGAAGGCGTGCGCGAGCCCAACATCCCGGCCACCCAGCTGGAGATCTATGACGGGCTGTCGGCCGAGAGCCAGAACCGTTTCCCCTCGCTCGCCTTCGATCTCGGCGCGGTCAACGCCATCGGCGGAAAGTTCTTCTGGGCCGGCTTCTACTACAAGACCTTCATGGGCCCGGTGATCGGTCCGCTCAAGGGCACCCGCTTCTGGATGTTCTGCGAGTGGTTCATCCGCCGCGCCGCCGGCCTCGGCCGCCCCGACCACGCGGCCGATCCCTGGCGCTACCAGCGCATGAACACCTTCTGCGACGTGCTCGTCGTCGGCTCTGGCCCGGCCGGCCTCGCCGCCGCGAAGGCCGCCGCGCTGTCCGGCAAGCGCGTCATCCTGGCCGAGACGGACCCGCGCCTCGGCGGCAGCGCCAACTGGTCGGGCGAGACCATCGATGGCGCCCCCGCCGCGCAGTGGGCCGGGAATGTCGCGGCCGAGCTTGCCGCCCTCGACAATGTGCGCGTGCTCACCCGCACCAGCGTCTGGGGTTATTACGACGGCAACACGCTGGCCGCGCTGGAGCGCGTGGCCGACCACAAGCCCGCGCCCGCCAAGGGCGAGCCGCGCCACCGCCACTGGGTCATCCGCGCCGGCTCCGTGGTTCTCGCCACCGGCGCCGCCGAGCGGCCCATCGTCTTCCCGGGCAATGATCGACCCGGCATCATGCTGGCCTCCGCCGCCGAGCGCTACGCAAACCAGTTCGGCGTGCTCCCCGGACAGCGCGTCGCGATCTTCGCCAACAATGACAGCGCCTACCGCGCCGCCGCCTCGCTCGCCGCCGCAGGCGCCACCATCGCCGCCATCGTCGATGTCCGCCCCGCGATCTCGGATGCCGCGCGCTCGCTCGCCGAGAGGGCCGGCGGCGAATTGCTGCTCGGCCACGCTGTCTGCGGCACGCGCGGCGGCAGCGCGCTTTCCGGCATCGAAATCCGGCGTTTCGACCTGGGCTCGGGCGCTCTTCCCGGCGATGCCCGCACCGTCTCCGCCGACTGCCTTGCCGTTTCCGGCGGCTGGTCGCCGGTCATCCACCTCGCCAGCCAGGCCGGCCAGAGGCCGGAGTGGAGCGCCGGCATCCAGGCCTTCCTGCCGCCGAAGCCCACGCAGAACTGGACCGGCGCCGGCGCCTTCACCGGCAGCGCCACCACGGCGGAGGCCCTGGCAGAGGGCCGCGCCGCCGGCCTCAAGGCCACCGGCGAGAAGCCTGCCCGCGCAAAAGCGCCGGCCGTCGAGGCTCCCGCGCTCGACGCGGCCCCCGCGCCCGTCTTCGAGATCCGCACGCATGAGGGCAAGGGCGGCAAGGCCTTCGTCGACCTCCAGCATGACGTCACCGCCGAGGACGTGCGGCTTGCCCACCGCGAAGGCTTCGTCTCGGTCGAGCACCTCAAGCGCTACACCACGCTGGGCATGGCTACCGACCAGGGCAAGACCTCCAACGTGCCGGGCCTCGCCATCATGGCCGCCGCGCGCGGCGTCTCCATTCCCGACGCCGGCACCACCCGCTTCCGCCCGCCCTATGCGCCCGTCTCCATCGGCTCGCTCGCGGCGGAGCGTTACGGCGACCTCAAGCCGGACAGGCTGACCCCCATGCACGACTGGCACGTCGCCCGCGGCGCGGTCATGTACGCCGCCGGCCTCTGGCACCGGCCGATGATCTATGGCCTGCCGGGCGAAACGGTCGAGCAGGCCTATGTGCGCGAGGCGAAGGCCGTGCGCGCTGGCGTCGGCATCGTCGACGTCTCCACCCTCGGCAAGATCGCCGTCCAGGGGCCAGACGCGGCCGAGTTCCTCGACCGTGTCTACACCAACATCTTCTCAACACTGCCCGTCGGCAAGGCGCGCTACGGCGCCATGCTGCGCGAGGACGGGCTGCTGATGGACGACGGCACCACCTGGCGCCTGTCGGAGAACGAGTTCCTGATGACCACGACCACCGCCAACGCCGGCAAGGTCATGCAGCATCTGGAATACTTCCTCGACATCGTCTGGCCAGACCTCAGGGTCCACGTCACCTCCGTCACGGATGAGTGGGCGGGCGCTGCCATTTCCGGTCCCGACGCGCGCAAGCTGCTGGAGCGTTGCGTGGAAGGCACCGCCCTCGACAATGCCGCGCTGCCCTTCATGGGCATCGTGCGCGGCGAGATCGCCGGCGTCCCCGTCATGATCTGCCGCCTCTCCTTCTCGGGCGAACTCGCCTACGAGGTCTATTGCGGCGCCGGCCACGGCACCCATGTCTGGGAAGCGCTGCTCGAGGCGGGCGAGCCGCTCGGCGTGGTGCCCTACGGGCTGGAGGCGCTCGGCACGCTGCGCATCGAGAAGGGCCACGTCACCGGCGCCGAGATCGATGGCCGCGTCACCGCCCGCGATCTCTATCTCGACTGGATGCTGTCGAAGAAGAAACCCTTCATCGGCTCCATGCTGATGGACCGCGGCGAGCTCAACGACGAGAACCGCATCCGCCTCGTGGGCATCGTCTCGCTCGACGGTCGGCCACTCAATGGCGGCTCGCACATCGTGCTGTCCGGCAGCGCCGATCAGCTCGGCGAAAGCATCGGCCACCTCACCGCCTGCTGCTATTCGCCCGTCCTGTCGCGATACATCGCGCTCGCGCTCGTGAAGGGCGGCAAGGCGATGCACGGAAAGCGCGCCTACGTCTCCGACCCCCTGCGCAAGCGTTTCGGCCCGGTCGAGATCGTCAGCCACCACTTCTTCGATCCCGAAGGGAGCCGCATGCATGGTTGAGCGCGAATCCCCGCTTGGCGCGGCCTGGCGTCCCGGCTCGCACGGCAATTTCGCCGACGGCGCCGGCGTGCGCCTCGTCGAGACGCGCCCCGGCTCGATCGTCCAGCTGGCCGCCTGGCCCGGCCGCGAGGCCGACGCCATCGCCGCCATCCGCAGCGTCGCCGGCATCGCGCTGGTCGACGGCGCCGGGGCCGGCGAAGTGAAGGGCGGGCGAAGCGCCTTCGGCTTCGCGCCTGGGCGCTTCCTCGTGGTGGACCAGGCCGAGGGCATGGGCGCGTCGCTCGCCGCCGCCATCACCGCCGACACCGGCAGCGTCACCGACCTGTCGCACGGGCGCACCGCCATCCGCATCTCCGGCCCGAAGGCGCAGTGGGTTCTGGCAAAATTCTTCGCGCTCGACTTCTCGCTCACCGCCTTCCCGCTGCATGCCGGCAGGTCCGCCAGCCATCACGACGTCTTCGCCCAGATCCAGCGCACCGGCGAAAACCAGTTCGACATCTACGTCTTCCGCTCCTTCGCCCGCTCCTTCTGGACGGCGCTGTGCCACGGTGCGGAAGAGGTCGGCTACGAGATCGTGTGAGCGCTGGCCCCATGCTTCCGGCTTGACCGGCCGTCCCCGCGGCGGCCTATACTTCGCGCCATGACCCAGGCCGCTCCATCCCCCCGCGCTCCGCTCGTCGTCATCGACCTGCAGACCGTCATGTTCGACGGCTCGGCCGGAGGCACGATCCACGATGCCGGCGGCATGGTCGAGCGCGTGCGCACCCTGCTCTCCTGGGCGCGCGCCTCCGGCCGCAAGGTCGCCTTCATCCGCCATGACGGACCGGAGGGCGACCCGCTGGCGCCCGGCGCGGCCGGATGGCCTGTATGGCCGGCGCTGGGCCAGCTTGCCGACGAGCCGACCTTCTCCAAGTCGGTCGGCGATGCCTTCAGCAATCCCGAATTCGGCACATGGGTGCGCGAACAGCATGCCGACGAAGTCCTCCTCCTTGGCGCCCAGAGCGACTACTGCGTCGCCGCAACGGTAAAGGGCGCGCTTGCCGGCGGTCTTGCCGTCACGGTCGTCTCCGACACGCACAGCACGGTCGACGCCGAAGGCGAGACCGCGGCCGGCATCATCGCCCGCAAGAACGCCGAATTCGCCGCCGCCGGTGCGCGCCTCGTCGACGCGCGCACGCTCGTCGAGCGCTGACCGCCGTAAATTTTTCGCGTCATCGCGGAATAATCCGGCCGCTGCCCGCATCCAACCTGGTGAGCGCACCCATGCGCTCGCAGACCAGAACAGGGGTTGGAGATGAAGAAGCTGTTGCTGACGACCGCCGCGGTGCTTTTGGCGAGTGCGGCCTTCGCCGCCGCGCCGGTCAAGACGGTGAAGACCGACAAGGGCGACGTCCTTGCCGGCGAGAACGGGATGACCCTCTACACCTTCCGGAAGGACACCGACGGCGTGTCCAACTGCTACGACCAGTGCGCCACCAACTGGCCGCCGCTGGCTGCTGCCGCCGGCGACAAGGCCGAGGGCGGCTACACCGTCATCGACCGCAAGGACGGCACGAAGCAGTGGGCGAAGGGCGGCATGCCGCTGTATTATTGGGTCAAGGACACGAAGGAAGGCGACACCACCGGTGACGGCGTCGGCGGAAACTGGGACCTCGCGCGGCCTTGAGCCGTCTTCGCTGCCGGTGAAAGCAGCGCGGCTCCATCGGCGTCTGCCCGATGACCGACCCGCGCATGCGCGGGTCGGACCGGCCCGCGCATTTGTCGGCCGTTGCCACGGGAGGCGCCGCCCGCGCCTCTCGCCGCCACGCGCCGTCCGCGCCCGATGAACCGCGCCGAGCAGAGCATACTCGACCTGATGCCCGCGCTGCGCCGCTATGCGCTCAGCCTGTCGCGCAACCGGCAGGACGCGGAGGATCTCGTCCAGGACTGCCTCGAAACCGCCTTCGCGCATCTGGGCGCCTGGCGCGGCGCCAACATGCGCGGCTGGCTCCTCACCATCATGACCAACCTGCACCGCAGCCGCTACCGCACGCTTGCCGGACGCGCCGAGTTTGCGGCAATCGAGGCCGCCGATGGCGTCGAGGCCCCCTCTCCCCAGGATGACCCGCTGGAGCGCGACCGCCTGCTCGCGGCCGTCAACCTGCTGGCGCCGGAGCAGCGCAGCGTGCTGATGCTGGTGGTGATCGAGGGCTACGCCTATGCGGAGGTTGCCGACATGCTGGGCATACCGATCGGCACGGTGATGTCGCGCCTGTCGCGCGCGCGCCGCGCCATCGCCGAAAACCTCAACGGCCGCAACATCGTCGGCCTGCGGAGACCCTGATGAGCGAGACGAACCCGCCGCAAGAGCACGAGCTGCACGGCTATGTCGACGGACGCCTTCCGCAGCCGCGCCTCGCCGCGGTGGAAGGCTGGCTCGCCGCCAATCCGGGCGCCGCCGCCGAGCTGGAGGACTGGCGCCGGCAGAACGAATTGCTGCGCGCCGCCTTTGCCCCGCAGCTGCCTTCGGCTGCCGACGCGGCGCAGGTCGCGGCCGTCGCGCGCTCGCGGCGTCGCCGCTGGCTGCCCGCCGGCGCGGTTGGCGGCCGGGCCGCGGCCTCCGTTGCGCTCCTCATCTTCGCGCTCGGCGCCGGTGCCGGAGCGGTGGCGACCCTGGCGCTGGCGCCAGCCCCGGCCGCTGTGGCCGAGGCGCTGCCCACCGCCTCGCGCGCCAACTACCTGATCTATACGCGCGAGGTCCGCCATCCGGTTGAGGTGGGCGCCGACGAGGAGGCGCATCTCGTCTCGTGGCTGGGCAAGCGCGTCGGTGCCAGTTTTGCCGCGCCCGACCTTTCGTCCGATGGATTCCGCCTCGTCGGCGGTCGGCTGGTGCCTTACGACGACGCGCCCGGCGCGCTGCTGATGTATGAGGATGCGGGCGGCCAGCGCCTCACGCTGCTCATGGGCCGCAACGCCGACAACGCCCGAACCGGCTTCCAGTTCGCCAGTGACGGCCCGGTGCAGACCTTCTACTGGATCGACGGCCCGGTGGGTTACGCCATGAGCGGCGAGATCGACCGCGACCGGCTGGAGCGGATCAGCCGGCTGGTGTATCGCCAGCTTTAGGGGCGCCGTCCACGAACGTCACCCACTCTTCCAGCGGCGCGCGCTCGGTGCGGAAATTGTTCTCGGGCTTGCTCGTGTCCTCGTAGCCCACGGCCATGCCGCATACCACGATCTCCTCATCCGGTATGCCGAGGATCGGCCGGATCTGCTTGTGATAGGGGGCAAACGCCGCCTGCGGGCAGGTGTGCAGGCCCCGCGCCCGCGCCGCCAGCATCACCGTCTGCAGGAACATGCCGTGGTCTATCCACGAGCCTTTGTTCAGCCGCCGGTCGATCGTGAAGATGATGCCCACCGGCGCGTCGAAGAACACGAAGTTGCGGTCGTGCTGGGCGCGCATGCGCTCCACCTCGCGCCGCTGGATCCCCAGCGAATCGTAGAGCGCGAATCCCACCGTGCGCCGCCGCTGCAGGTAAGGCTCGAAGAATTTGTCGGGATAGTAGCGGTACTCGTCCCACTCGATCTTTTCGGCCCGCAGGCCGGATTCGAGGATGGCCCGCGTGATCTCGTCCTTCACCGTGCCGCGCGTCACATAGGCCTTCCACGGCTGCATGTTGGTGCCGGAAGGCGCGCGCGAGCCGAGCGCCAGGATCTCGCGTATCAGCGTGTCGTCGACGGCGTCGGGCAGGAAGGCGCGCACCGAACGGCGCGACAGGATAACCTCGTCGACGATCTCTGCTGCATCCACGGTGTTCGACCTGTTGTCCGGCGCCAGCATGTCCCGTCCAGCTGTCTCGACCCGTGTCCGGCGCGCCGTCCACCCGCGGCACCCCGGATTCGCTCGACAAGGTTATGAAAATCAGCTTTAAATTTTCACGCCAATGGCGTCAATGAACTTTGAGACGGTCTCTTTCACCATGGATTCGGCCAATCCAGCGAAGGATCGCGCCCTCTCCCGGGCGCTGGAACGCATCGACCAGCGCCTGTCGCGCGACCTGCGCGCGCTGCGCCAGGCCAAGAGCCTGACCCTCGCCCAGATCTCCGAGCGCATCGGCCGCTCCGTCGGCTGGATGAGCCAGGTCGAGCGTGGCCTCTCCATGCCCACCATGGCCGACCTGCGCCGCCTGGCCGACCTGTTCGGCGTGCCGATGACGCTTTTCTACACGCGCGAGCAGCCGGCCGACACCGATGGCGAGGTTGTCGTGCGGGCTGCCGCCCGCCGCCAGCTCGGCCGCACCCGGCAAGGGCTCGCCGACGAGCTGCTTTCGCCGTCGCTCGGCGGCGCCTTCGAGATGCGGCGTCGCGTCTTCGCGCCCGGCGCGGAATCGGTCGCGCAGCCGCGCCCCGACACCGAGGAAGCGGGCTTTGTCCTGTCAGGGCGGCTGGTGATGGAGATCGACGGCGTCGCCCAGGAGCTCGACAAGGGCGACAGCTTCTCCTTCAAGGGCAAGTCCGTGCGCTGGCGCAATCCGGCCGACACGGAGGCTGTCGTCATCTGGGTGATGTCGCCGCCGGTCTACTGACGGTTGCCGCCCGCGCTACCGCGCCTACCGGGGGGCCAGCGTTGTCTCCCAGCCTCGTTGGCCAGCCTGGTTGAACGGGCCAGCCTAAACGGGCCAGCCTAGTTGAACGGGCCGGCCTAGTTGAACGGGAAAGGCTCGTCCCACACCGACCGCTGGCAATTGTAGACCGGGCACTGGCCCGTATCCTTGGTCTGCACATAGGTCGCAGTCGGCACATAGGGGCGCTCGCACGAGCTGCGGCTTCCCACGAAGCGGTCGTAGGTGTGCCTGCCGGTGGTCAGCACCGCCGCGCCGTTGCGCTCGATCAGCTTCTGGGTCTGGGCGCAGGTCATGGCGCGCGTGTCCGGCCTCGCAAGCGCGCTGCCTGCCACCGTCACCGCCAGCACGGCCGCCAGGCCGAGCCGAACCGCATGTCTGGATGGATTGTTCATCGGAGATGGCTCCTCGCGGAAATCCCTTCCATAACAGCATCGAGCGCCGGCGGTTCCCGGTCAAATGACGATTTCGTAAGGCTGGGGTTGGACCTGCCCGGCGCCTCGTACGCCGGGCAGGAATGGAAGCGCATCGCCGCAATGGGGTGTGGCGGGACGCATGGCGTCATCGCGCCTCCATCAGAGTTTTCTAAACTTTGAATCCCCTTGGGGACATTCCGCGATCGCGGAATCCCCTCCCCGCCCCCCCTTTGCCGGGGCGATGTCCGCAATCGCATCGCGCTTTCGCGCAAAACGCACTACATGGCGCTGATGCCCGTTTCTCCCGACTACCGCCCGTCCATCGCCCATGCCGGCCTCGGCGGGGACTTTTTCGACCCCGTCCAGCCGGCGCGTTTTCCGAAACACATCCTGCGTTATCGCAACCGACGCTGGGCGCGCCGCGTCGGGCTGGACGGCCTGACCGACGACGAGTGGATCGCCCATTTCGGCCGGTTCGAGCCCCTGCCCGGCACCCATGCTGAGCCTCTGGCGCTCCGCTACCACGGCCACCAGTTCCGCTCCTACAATCCCGAACTGGGCGACGGCCGCGGCTTCCTCTTCGCCCAGATGCACGACCTCGGCGACGGCCGGCTGCTCGATCTCGGCACCAAGGGCAGCGGCCAGACCCCTTGGTCGCGCCGCGCCGACGGCCGGCTCACGCTCAAGGGCGGCGTGCGCGAGGTGCTCGCAACCGAGATGCTGGAGGCGCTGGGCGTCTACACCTCCAAATCGTTCAGCCTGGTCGAAACCGGCGAGGAGCTTTGGCGCGGCGACGAGCCGTCGCCCACCCGCTCCTCCGTGCTGGTGCGGCTCAGCCATTCCAACATCCGGATCGGCACCTTCCAGCGCCTGCTCTTCCTCGACCAGCACGACGATATCGTGCGCCTGATGGACCACACGATCCGCCACTACATGCCCACCGCCTGGCGCGACGATGTCGCCGCCCGCGCCGCCGCCTTCCTGGAGGAGGTCAGCCGCCGGGTCGCCGAGACAGGCGCGCGGTGGATGCTGGCGGGCTTCGTCCATGGCGTGCTCAACACCGACAACATCAACGTCACCGGCGAGAGCTTCGACTATGGCCCGTGGCGTTTCCTGCCGGTGCTCGACCCGGCCTTCACCGCCGCATATTTCGATGAGACGGGCCTCTATGCCTACGGCCGGCAGCCCGACACGCTGCTGTGGAACCTGACACGGCTGGCCGAATGCCTCCTGCCCTTCGCGCAGCAGGCAGACCTGCAGCGTGTCCTGGAGGGTTTCGCGCCGGAATTCCGCACCCGCTTCAATCGGGCGATGCTCGACCGGCTGGGCCTCGAGCCGGCCGGCCCGGAGGCAGATCAGGAGCTTGCCGCATCCGCCTGGCGTTTCCTTGCGGGCACGAAGGCGCCGTTCGAACGCTTCTTCTTTGACTGGCGCGGCGGGCTCGATTCGGAAGCCCGCGCAGCAGCCGGCCCCTCCTCCGCCTTCTACGCCGGCGAACTCTTCCAGCCGGTGCGCGCGGCCCTGTCCGCGCATGCTGCCAAGCCGGGTGCGACGGCCCATCCCTACTACGGCGGTGAGTCGCCCTGCACCATGCTCATCGATGAGGTTGAGGCGATCTGGGAGCCGATCGCCGCCGCGGATGACTGGTCGGCCTTCGAAGCAAAGCTCGCGAAAATCGCGGAATTCCGGGCCGCCGGCGGGGGCGATCACGAAGCCCCCGCCTAGGACACATTTTGTTGGTTTGAAATCGGCCCGGCCCGGGGAACAAAGCGCGCCCTGAAGCTTTTCCGGCCATGACCTCAAATACGCCCTCCGCGCGGGACACCCGCATCGACGTCTTCCGCGCGCTGGCGCTGATCACGATCTACATCAACCACGTGCCGGGAACGCCCTACGAGCAGTTCACGCACAAGAACATCGGCTTTTCCGATGCGGCCGAGGCGTTTGTCCTCATCTCCGGCATCGCGGTCGGCCTCGCCTATGGTCTGAAGTTCGCGCCGGGCAACCGGCTGCTCATGGCGCTGAAGGCGCTGCGCCGCACGGCCACGCTCTACCTCACCCACATCGTCGTCACGCTGGTGACGCTGGCCATCTTCTCCGCCGGCGCAGTGCTGTTCGCAGAGCCCGAGCTGCTGACCAAGATCAACATCGAGAAGGTGGTCACCGACACGCCCGAATCCATGATCGGGCTCGTCACCCTCGGCCACCAGCTCGGCTACAACAACATTCTGTCGCTCTACGCCGTGCTTCTGGCTCTGGTGCCGCTGTTCCTCATGATCGGCGCGATCAGCAAGCGCCTGCTGCTGGTCGTGTCCGGGCTGGTCTGGCTGGCCTCTGGAATCTTCAAGATCGCCCCGCCCAACTACCCCACCGACGGCGTCTGGTTCCTCAATCCGCTGTCGTGGCAGTTCCTGTTCGTCATCGGCATGGTCGCCATCGTGCATGTCAAGCGCGGCGGCCGCCTGCCCACCCATCCGCTGCTGGTCGGCGCTGCCGCGCTGTACCTGCTGGTTTCGTTCCTCTGGGTGCGCATTCCGCTCTGGGGCATCGACATCTCCGCGGGGCTGCCGCAGGTGCTCACCGGCTTCAACAAGACCTATCTGTCGGCGCCGCGCCTGCTGCACGTGCTGTCGGCCGCCTACCTCATCGCGATCATCCCCGCGATCGCCAACCTTGCCCGCACCGACGAGCGCAACCCGCTCGCCATCGTCGGCAAGCATTCGCTTCCGGTCTTCGTCGCGGGCACCCTGCTGTCGATGGTCGCGCAGGTCATCAAGGAGGTCCAGCCGGACAGCTTTGCGCTCGACACCGCCATCATCAGCGGCGGTCTGCTACTGCAGTTCGCGCTCGCCTATTATCTGAACTGGCTTCCGTCGATCGGATGGGGCGGCAAGAAGGCTGCGCGGCGCGCGCCCGCGCCTGCGCGCGCCAAGCCCAACCTGGCGTCCCCGCCAGCGGGCGCCGCGCCCGCGCTGGTGCCCGTTCGGGTCGCCCGCCGCGACGGCCGGGGCTGACGCTTCCCGCCTGCCACGATACTGATCGCCAACAAGGCGCGACCCATCCCCGGTCGCGTCTTTCTGCGTCGCGCCTTTCTGCACGGTGCATGCCGCTGGCACGGATTGCTGCGCCGTGCTTGTCTCTATCGGGCGAGCTCTCGCCTCCCTCGGCGACGCGAAGCCCCGCGGGCGCGGTGCTCCAGGCACGACGGGGCCCCTCGCCTCGCAGGGTCGCCCCGTCCGAGCGGCGGCTTCCCCGGGAGCCTGCGTGCGACAGCCCTCCCGCAGCCGCCACGCCATGTCGCGGGGCGTTGACACCGGAGGCTCGGCCCCCATGCCGTCTCTAATGCCGCGACGCCACTGCCTGCGGCGCCAGCCGCGTCTGGCCTGGCGCCGTGGCGATGCCCCGGCGCCAGGCTGGCGGTCATAAAGAAAGGGCGCGGCCGGCGGCCACGCCCTTCTGCAAGCACTCGAGATCAGTTGTAGCTCAGGCCGCCACCGGCGCCGGCGCGAACGGCACCACCGAGGGCGTCTCGTCGGCCACCAGCCCGCCGGCCTTGAGCAGCGACGTGAAGCGGCCGCCGCGCCGCGCCAGTGCAGTGAACGATCCCGACTCCACGATCCGGCCCTCATCCATGAACAGCACCACGTCGGCGTCACGCACGGTCGACAGCCTGTGCGCGATGATGAAGGTCGTGCGGCCGCGCCGCAGATCGTCCACCGCGGCCTTCACCCGCTGCTCGGTCTCCACGTCGAGCGCGCTCGTCGCCTCGTCCAGCACCAGTATCGGCGCGTCCTTCAGGATGGCGCGGGCGATGGCGATGCGCTGGCGCTCGCCGCCCGAAAGCTGCGAGCCGCGGTCGCCCACCTCGGTGTCGTAGCCCCCGCCCTTGGACAGGATGAAGTCATGCGCCTGCGCGGCGATCGCCGCCCGGTGCACGTCGTCATACGAGGCTTCCGGCCGGCCGATGCGGATGTTGTCCTCGATGCTGCGATTGAACAGCGCCGCCTCCTGGAACACCGTCGCCACCGACTGGCGCAGCGATGCGCGCGTCACCGTCCTCGTGTCTACGCCGTCGATGAGGATGCGGCCCTGCACCGGATCCTGCACCCGCTGCAGCAGGTTGATCAGCGTCGTCTTGCCCGCGCCCGTCGGCCCGACGATCGCGATCGTCTGCCCGGGCAGCGCCTCGAAGCTCACTTCCTTCACGCCATGGCCCGAATTCGGGAAGGTGAAGCTCACATTCTCGAAGGTCACCCGGCCCGCGGCGCGCGGCAGCTCGGTTGCCGTCTCCGGCTCGGCCCGGTCCTCGACCGCGTCCTCGATGCGATAGAACTCCTCCAGCTTCACCCGCGCCTCGAACAGCTGGTTGACGAAGCCGGTGATCTGGTCGAGGCGGGTGATCAGCAGCGACGCGAAGCCCGCAAAGGCGACGATCTCGCCCACCTTCATCTCGCCCCGCGCCACCAGCAGCGCGCCGATGATCAGCACCACCATCATCGACACGGTCGACGCAATGCGGTGCAGGGCGCTGGCCAGCGCCCACCAGTCCAGCACCGGGTACTGCGCGGCGATCAGCTGGCGCGCATGCTCGCGCAGCGCCCGTGTCTCCTCGCCGATTCGCGTAAAACTTTGCACCACCGCCACATTGCCGATCGAGTCGCTCACATGCGCGAAAACGCGATGATGATGCCCCTCCAGCGCCTTCTGGTTCTCGCGCGTCTTGCGCATTACCAGCCGGCCGATCGCGACATAGGCAGCGCCCAGCACCAGCAGCACCAGCGAAAGGCGATAGTCCAGCGCAAACGCCGTCGGCACCAGAAGCACCAGCGCCACCGCCGTCGCCAGGTGCTGGCGCATGAATTCCAGCCAGAGCCCGAACAGCGTGTCCACCGCGCGCAGCAGCGTATGCAGCGTGTTGGACGTGTTGCGCTGCTGGTGCCACGCCATCGGCATGGTGATCACATGCTCGAAGCCGTTTGCCAGAACCTCGGCGCGCTGCTTGTGCGCCAGCCGGTCGGCGCCGCGCGCCACCAGCACGTAGGCGACGATGTTGAACAGGCCCAGCGCCGACCACACCGCCAGGCGGCCGGCCACGCCCGTGCCTTCGGAAATCGCGTCGATCACGCGTCCGAGCAGGATCGGCTCGGCGATCGCCACTACCGCCAGCACGACATTGGCGGAACAGATCAGGGCAACTCGACTTTTCTGGGGAAGAAGATACTGGAGCGCTCTCCAGTAAATTTGCGGCAATGTCACCTGGCCACTCTCCGGCAAGAGGATTGTGCGACGTAATATCGTACGTCGGAGGACTAATGGAGAAAGCAGGAGCCCGTTCCGGACCCCTGCCCAAACTTGTGTCTATCCCTGAAAGATTATGTGAGGGGCCGCCCCGGCCAAGGCTTGTTCTGCCTGGGATTGGCTACGGGGAACCGGCTGTCATCTCCATCCTGCCATTGTCGTAAACCTTAAGCCGCAGCAACCTTCCTGCCGGCGCGGGCGGCCGCCTCGGCCGCTGCCGCTAGATCGTCCGCAAGCGCCGCCGCCAGCTCGTCGCGCGCCGTGGCGAACGCCAGGTTGGCGCTGACGAATCCCGCCGGCGACCCGCAATCAAAGGTGCGGCCCTTGAATTCGTAAGGCCTGATCGCCTGGGTGGCCGTCAGGCTCACCAGCGCGTCCGTCAGCTGGATCTCGCCGCCTGCGCCCGGCTCCTGCCGTTCGAGGAGGTCGAAGATCTCCGGCTGCAATATGTAGCGGCCCGAAATGTAGAAATTGCTGGGCGCGGTCCCCGGCGCCGGCTTCTCCACCAGCCCGTTGACGATCGGTCCGTCGGCCGTCGGCTTGAACGACACGATGCCGAACTTGTGGGCCTCCTCGGGCGCGCAGCGCTCGATCGCGATCACATTGCCGCCCCGCTCGTCGTGGATGCGCATCATCGACTTCAGGCAGGGCTCGGCGCCGGTCATCACCATGTCGGGCAGCAGCACCGCGAACGGGTCGCCGCCGACCGCCTGCCGCGCGGTCCACACGGCGTGTCCAAGGCCCCTCGCCTCCTGCTGGCGCACGAAGGAAATCGAGCCCGCGCCCGGCGTCATCCGCGTCAGCCGCTCGGCCAGCGGAACCTTGCCGCTCCTTCGCAGTGCAACATCCAGTTCGAAAGCGTGATCGAAATGATCTTCGATGGCGGTCTTCATGCGGCCGGTGACGATCACTATGTGTTCGATGCCGGCGGCAAACGCCTCCTCGACGATGTAGTCGATGATAGGCCGGTCCACTATGGGCAGCAGTTCCTTCGGAACGCTCTTCGTGGCAGGAAGCATTCGCGTCCCGAACCCTGCCGCCGGGATGATTGCCTTGCGTACCTTCGCCATGGAAACCTTACCTCGAAAGATTGGCGGCAAACCCTCTGGCCGCCGCAACCTAACGCGCCATCCTGTTCGAAAGTTCCGCTGCAATGCAACATATTTCACTTTGTCGCGAACATTTGATTGCTGCAACGCAACTAAACCGGGCCTAAACGGTTTAATCCGCCATTCGCCCTTATCGCGTGCTCGGAGGTCCGCTCCCGAGCGTTTTTTCGGAAAAAGCAAATCATGGCAGCCGAGTTGAAAAGGCTCCGGTCCCTCGAAGAAGTTCATTCATTGCCCCCCGCGGCTGATCAGCCGATCCGTTCCACCTATCTGCATGAAGAAAATCTTCGCCGCCTCGGCGCCGATCTCGCCAGGGCCGAGCGCATCGAACTGCCGGACCTTGAGGGTTTCGATTTTCGCAGCCGGCAGACCGACAACGCGCGCAAGATCGCGATCGTCCATCGCGCGGCCAACACCGCGCAGGCCGCCGGCGAAACGGTCACGCCCGCCGCGCAATGGCTTCTCGACAATTATTACCTGGTCGAAGAGGCCATCCAGCAGGTGCGCCGCGACCTGCCGCCGCGTTTCTACAACGAGCTTCCCACGGTCGCGCTGGAAAGCGGCCAGCGCGTGCCCCGCGTGCTCGCCATCGTGTGGAGCTATGTCGCCCACACCGACAGCAACATTGCCCCCGAAGCCCTGAAGGCGCTGGTCGACGGCTACCAGTCGGTGCAGACGCTGAGCATCGGCGAGCTCTGGGCGCTGCCGTCGCTGCTGCGTTTTGTGCTCATCGAAAACCTTCGGCGGCTCGCCATGCGGGTCAATCGCGGCCGCATCATGCGCCACATCGCCAACGACGTCGCCGACAGGCTGGCGCGGGCCGAGGCGCAGGCCACCGCCGAGCCCGAGCTCGCCGCCTACGCCGCCCATGCGCACGACACCACCTTCGCAACGCAGCTGCTCTATCGCCTGCGCGACGGGTCGCGATCCGCCGGCCACGCCCTTTCCTGGCTGGAAAGCGAGCTGGAATCGCACGGCACCCACGCCGAGGCCGTCATCGCGGCCGAGCACCAGACCCTGTCCAGCGGCAACGTCACCGTCGGCAACATCATCCGCGGCCTGCGCCGCATCGACGACCAGGACTGGGCCGCCTGGTTCGAGGAGGTCAGCCGCGTCGATGCGCTGCTGCGCCGCGCCGGCAACTACGCCGAGCTGGATTTCCAGTCGCGCGACCAGTACCGCACCGCCATCGAGGACCTGTCGCGCCGCTCCGGCCTCAGCGAGATGGCGGTGGCCGAGCGCGTGGTGGAGATGGCCCGCGGCAAGGCGCCCGACGCGCGCACCCCCGCCAATGAGAACACCCCGCCGCCCGACGACCGGTCGGCCGACATCGGCTTCTTCATCGTCGGGCCCCGGCGCGAGGAGCTTGAGCGCGCGATCGGCTACCGCCCCTCCTGGCAGCGCCGCGTACAGCGTGCCTACCGCAGGTCGGGCTGGCTCGGCCTCGCCATTCCGGTCGCCGCCCTCACCGTGCTGTTTCTGTGGCTCGCCACGATCACGCTGCGCGGCGTCTTTCTGCCCGAGCCGGCCAGGATTGGCCTGCTGCTGCTCTTCGCCTTCCCCGCCATGGAAGGTGCCGTCGGCCTCTTCAACACGCTGGCCATGATGTTCTTCAGGCCCGCGCGCCTCGTCGGCTACGAGTTCAAGGAAGGCATCCCCGCCGAAGCGCGCACGCTTGTCGTCGTTCCCGTCCTCATCGGCTCCCGTGCCGATGTCGAGGAATGCGTCCGCAACCTCGAGGTGCACTACCTCGCAAACATGCGCGGCGAGCTCTATTTCGCCATGCTCAGCGACTGGCCCGACAGCCGCGAGGAGCAGAGCGAGGCCGACCTCGAGCTGCTCGCCTACGCACGCGAGCAGATCGCGGCGCTCAACGAGCGTCATCCCGGCGGCGCCGGGGCCGCGCGTTTCCACCTGCTTCACCGCCAGCGGCTCTACAACGACCAGCAAGGCTGCTGGATGGGCTGGGAGCGCAAGCGCGGCAAGCTGCACGAGCTCAACCTGCTGCTGCGCGGCGACCGCCAGACCACCTTTCTGCCGTCGGAAACGCCGCTGCCGTCAGACGTCGTCTTCGTCATCACCCTCGACGCCGACACGCGCATGACGCGCGACGCGGCGCTGCGGCTGGCGGGCAAGCTCGCCCACCCGCTCAACCGCCCGTCCGCCGACCCAAAGACGGGCATCGTCCGCGAAGGCTATGGCGTATTGCAGCCGCGCGTCACGCCCTCGCTCACCACCGGCGACGAGGCTTCCTTCTTCCAGCGCGTCTTCTCGTCCAACCGCGGCCTCGACCCCTACGTCTTCGCCGTGTCCGACCTCTACCAGGACGCGTTCGGCGAAGGGACCTTCGTCGGCAAGGGCATCTACCACATCGACGCCTTCGAGGCCGCGCTCGGCGCCCGCATGCCGGAAAACGCCGTCCTCAGCCACGATCTCCTCGAAGGCTCGCTCGCCCGCGCCGCGCTCGTCACCGACATCGAGCTGGTCGAGGACTATCCCACCAGCTACGCCGTCGATGCCTCGCGCCACCACCGCTGGGCGCGCGGCGACTGGCAGCTGCTGCCCTTCATCCTCGACCCGCGCCTCGGCATCTCCGGCGTCTCCCGCTGGAAGATGATCGACAATCTGCGCCGCTCGCTCACGCCCGTCTTCTGGGTCGCCGCCGCCATCGCCGGATGGACGCTGCTGCCGTTCTCGCAGTCGGCGCAATGGCTCACCCTGCTCACCATCGCGCTGTTCGTCTCGCCCACCTTCGACATCCTCAACGCCATCATGCCGAAATCCACGAACGCCACCCTGCGCGGCCACGTCGCCGCGCTCGGCCGCGACTTCGCCTTCGGCTCGGCGCTCGTGGCCATGCGAGTTCATCTCATCGCGCATCAGGCATGGATGATGGCCGACGCGGTCCTGCGCACGCTCTACCGGCTGCTGATCAGCCGCCGCAACCTGCTGGAATGGCGCACCGCCTCGCAGGCGGCCAAGTCCACCGGCGCCGGCGTCGGCGACTATCTGCGCTTCATGTGGGGTTCGCTCGCCATCGCCGTGGTGGCCATCACGCTGCCACTCGCCACCGGTTCCACCGGCGTCTATGTCGCGGCGATCTTCGCCTTCTTCTGGGCGGTCGCGCCCGCCTTCGCCTGGTTCGTCAGCCGCTCCGCCGCCGCCGAGGACGGATTGACCGTCACCGAGGCAGAGCGGCTCAAGCTGCGCGAGACCGCCCGCCGCACCTGGCTCTATTTCGAGCAGTTCGTGACGGCCGAGCACAACATGCTCCCGCCCGACAATTTTCAGGAAAGCCCCTCGCAGGTCGTCGCCTCGCGCACCTCGCCCACCAATATCGGCATGTACCTGCTGTCGGTCGTGTCGGCCCGCGACTTCGGCTGGATCGGCCTCGCCGACACGGTCGAGCGCATCGCGGCGACCCTCGCCACCATCGACAAACTGGAGCGCTATCGCGGCCACCTCTTCAACTGGTACGAGACGCGTACCCTCATGCCGCTCGAGCCCCGCTACATCTCCAGCGTCGACAGCGGCAACCTGGCCGGCCATCTCGTCACCATCTCCTCCGCGCTGGAGGAGTGGGCCGAAGCGCCGTCGGCCTATCTGCAGGGTGACTTCAACGGCATCCTCGACACCGTCGCGATCGTCGAGAGCAGTCTCGCCAGCCTGCCCGACGACCGCCGCCAGCTGCGGCCGCTGCGCAAGCGGCTGAGCGAGCGCATCCGTGGCGTGCGCAACGCCGCCGCCACGCTGCTGGCCGAACCGGAGACCGCGGCCTTCCGCATGCTCAACCTCGCCGTGGTGGCCGGCGACGTGCGCCGGCTGGCCGCCGGCCTGCATGCCGAGACCCGCACCCAGTCCAGCGCCGTGCTGGCCGACTGGGCCGAGCGCCTGGTGGCCGTGTGCGAGGCGCATGTCGGCGACGCTCACACCGACACCAACGCGATCGAGGCGCTGCGCAAGCGCCTGCGCGAGACCGCGCGGCATGCCCGCACCCTCGCCTTCGAGATGGATTTCTCGTTCCTGCTGCAGCGCAAGCGCATGCTGCTGTCGATCGGCTACCGCGTCCACGACCACCAGCTCGACGAAAGCTGCTACGACCTGCTCGCCTCCGAGGCCCGCCTGGCCAGCCTCTTCGCCATCGCCAAGGGCGACATCCCCACCGAGCACTGGTTCCGGCTGGGCCGTCCCATCGTCGAGATCGGCTTCCGCGGCGCGCTGCTGTCCTGGGCCGGCTCGATGTTCGAATACCTTATGCCGCCGCTCGTCATGAACGAGCCGGAGGGCGGGATCCTCGCCCAGACCAACAAGCTCATCATCCGCCGCCAGATCGACTATGCCCGTGCAAAGCGCGTGCCCTGGGGCATTTCCGAGGCAGCCTACAACGCCCGCGACCGCGAGCTCACCTACCAGTACACCAATTTCGGCGTGCCCGGCCTCGGCCTGAAGCGCGGGCTCGGCCTCAACACGGTGATCGCGCCCTACGCCACCGTCCTTGCCAGCCAGTTCGCCCCGCGGGCCGCCTGCGCAAACCTTGCCCGGCTGGACCAGATCGGCGCACTCGGACGCTACGGCTACTACGACGCGATCGACTTCACGCCGTCGCGCGTGCCCGAAGGCAGGGACTATGTCGTCGTCCTCAACTACATGGCCCACCACCAGGGCATGTCTATCGTGGCCGCATCCAACGTCGTCCACGAAGGGCGGATGCGCGCGCGTTTCCATGCCGACCCGGTGGTCGAGGCGGCCGAGCTGCTCCTGCAGGAAAAGGCCCCGCGCGACATTCCGGTAGCATCCATCCGCTCCGACATCCGGGCCAGCGCCGAGGAGCCGGCCGCAGTCATGGGGCCGGACACCCGCCTCGTGCCGGACCCGCGCAACGCACCGAAGGCGATCGCGCTGCTGTCGGGCGGCCGCTATTCGTTGATGCTCACCGCCAGCGGCGCCGGCTACAGCCGCTTCGACGGGCTGGCCGTCACGCGCTGGCGTCCCGACCCGGTGGAAGACCGCAGCGGCGCCTTCATCTTCCTGCGCGACACGGAGTCGGGAGAGTGGTGGTCGGCGACGGCCGAGCCGAAATCCGCTTCCGACGAATCCGCCGAGACGATCCTCGCCGACGACAAGGCGACCTTCCTCAAGACGGTCGGCACGCTGCGCAGCGAGCTCGAATGCATCGCCGCCGGCGAGGCGTTCGGCGAGGGCCGGCGCATCACCCTGGTAAACGAAGGGTCGGCCGACCGCTTCATCGAGGTGACGTCATATGCCGAGCTCGTGCTCGGCCAGGAGATCGCCGACAACGCCCACCCCGCCTTCTCCAAGATGTTCGTCGAGACGCGCATCGATCCCGCGCGGCCCGTCATCTTCGCGCGCCGTCGCGGCCGCTCGCAGGGCGACCGGGAGTTGAGCGCGGCGCATTTCATTTCCGCGCCCGCCACCCATCCGGGCGGCTTCGAGGCCGAGACCGACCGCCGCTCCTTCATCGGCCGCGGCCGCGATCTCGGCAATGCGGCGGCCTTCGACCCCGCGGCCCACCTGGGCGGCCGCGACGGCTTCACCCTCGATCCGGTGTTCGCGCTGCGCCAGCGCGTGCGCGTTCCCGCCAACCGCAAGGTCAGCCTCACCTTCTGGACCGTCGCCGGCGACAGCCAGGCGGAGGTCGAAGAGGCGATGTCTCGCCTCGATCACCCCGAGAGCTTCGAGCGCCAGTCCATGCTGGCCTGGACCCGCTCGCAGGTGCAGACGCGTCATTGCGGCCTCTCCCTTTCCGACGCGGCCATCGTCCAGAAGCTCGGACGGTATCTCGTCTACCCCGACCCCGCGCTTCGCAGCGCGCCCGAATTCATCGCAAGCGGGCTCGCCTCCCAGTCGGCGCTCTGGCCGCTGGGCGTGTCGGGCGACTTCCCCATCCTCGCCCTGCGCATCACCGACCAGGTCGACCTGCCCTTCATCGGCCAGGCCCTGCGCATGCACGAGCTGCTGCGCGCCCGCGGCCTCGTGGTGGATCTGGTCGTCATCAACGAGCAGGCCTCCTCCTATGTGCAGGACCTGCAGGTCGCCATCGATTCCATGTGCGAGAACGCCCGCCTGCGCGGCGACGAGCATGGCCCGCGCGTGCACATCTTCGCCGTCCGCCGCGACCTGATGGACCTGCCCACCTACCAGACGCTGCTGGCGGTGGCCCGCGTGGTTCTGCACACCCGCAACGGCAAGGTTGAGGACCAGATCGAGCGCGCCGAGATGACGCGGCAGCAGCAGCGCGCCGAACGCGTGCCCCACGAGCGGCCGGCCCCCACGGCGCAGGGCAGCGATGCCGGCGCCGTGCGCAGCCAGACCGGCGCGGGCGGCGACCTGCAGTTCTGGAACGGCTTCGGCGGCTTCTCGCAGGACGGACGCGACTATGTCGTGCGGCTCGATGGCGGCGGCACCACGCCCCATCCCTGGGTCAACGTCATCGCCAACGCCGAGTTCGGCTTCCATGTCTCCGCCGAGGGCGCCGCGTTCGCCTGGAGCCGCAACAGCCGCGATTTCCAGCTCACCCCCTGGTCCAACGACCCGGTGGTCAACCGTCCCGGCGAAGGCCTCTACGTCAGCGACGTCGAGACCGGGGCGCTGTTCTCGCCCTTCGCCGCCCTCGTTCCCCAGGCCGGCATCCGCCATGAGGCGCGCCACCGCCAGGGTGTCAGCGTGTTCACCGCGGTCGCCGGCGATCTCGAGCTCGAGGCGGCGATGCTGGTCGATCCGCAGGACCCTGTCCGGGTCACCCGTCTGACCATCCACAACAAGGGCTCCCGCGCCCGCCGGCTGCGGGCTTATGCCTATGCGGAGTGGGTGCTGGGCGACAGCCGCTGGAAGAGCGCTCCCACCATCGTGCCCTCGCGCGACGAGGCGACGGGCGCGCTGCTGGCCCGCAACCCCTACAGCCTCGAATTCCCCGACCGCGTGGCCTTCCTCGCGTCCGACGCGCTGCCCGATTCGTGGACGACCGATCGCGGCGAATTCATCGGCCAGGGCAGCTCCGCGCGGCCGGCCGCGCTCCTGTCCGACACCGCCCTCTCCGGCCTCGTCGCCGCCGGCCGCGATCCCTGCGCGGTCATCGCGCGCGACATCGAGCTGGCGCCCGGAGGCGAAGTGCGCACGCTTTGGCTCCTGGGCGACGCGGCCTCGGACGACGAAGCGCGCGAGATCGTCCAGCGCAACGCCGCCGTCGATTTCGACGAGCGGCTGGCGCAGACCGGCGACGCCTGGAACCGGGTTCTCGGCACGCTTCAGGTCAAGACCCCCGACGCTGCCTTCGACGCCATGGTGAATGGCTGGCTGCCCTATCAGGCCATCGCCTGCCGCATCCGCGCGCGCGCCGCGTTCTACCAGGCCAGCGGCGCCTTCGGCTTCCGCGACCAGCTGCAGGACACGCTGGCCCTCCTCCTCCACGATTCCTCGCTCGCGCGGGCGCAGATCCTCAACGCCGCGTCTCGCCAGTTTCCCGAAGGCGACGTGCAGCACTGGTGGCTGCCGCGCACCGGCGCCGGCGTCCGCACCATGATCTCCGACGACGTGGTCTGGCTGGGCTACGCCGTGTCCCACTACGTCTCCTCCACCGGAGACGTTTCGATCCTGGACGAGGAAACGCCCTTCATCCTCGGCGACCCGCTGAAGGAGGGGCAGCACGATTCCTTCTTCACCCCGCGCATCAGCGACGAGAAGGCGAGCGTCTACGAGCACTGCGCGCGCGCCCTCGATCTCGCGCTCAAGCGCAAGAGCGCCAACGGCCTGCCCCTCATCCTCGGCGGCGACTGGAACGACGGCATGAACCGCGTCGGCGAGGAAGGCCGCGGCGAGAGCGTCTGGCTTGGCTGGTTCCTGCTCAGGACGCTGCATGACTTCGCCCCCATCGCCAGGGAGCGCGGTGAAAGCAAGCGAGCCTCGCGCTGGCTGGCCCATGCGCGGCAGCTCAAGAGCGCGCTGGAGGCGACCGCCTGGGACGGCGAGTGGTACCGGCGCGGCTCCTTTGACGACGGCACGCCGCTCGGCTCGCGCGGGTCGGACGAATGCCGCATCGACTCCATCGCGCAGTCGTGGAGCGTGCTTTCCGGCCACGGCGATCCCCAGCGCTCCGAAACCGCCATGGGCTCGGCCATGCGCATGCTGGTCGATCGCAAGCTCGAGATCGTCAAGCTGTTCACGCCGCCCTTCAACAAGACCGCCAAGGAACCCGGCTACATCAAGAGCTATCCGCCGGGCGTGCGCGAGAATGGCGGCCAGTACACCCATGCGGCAGCGTGGTTCGCGCTGGCTCTGGCCGAGATGGGACGCGCCGACGACGCCTTCGCGGCGCTCCGCATGCTGCTTCCGGTCAACCATTCGCTCGACGCCCAGGCCGCCGAGCGCTACCGCGTCGAACCCTACGTCATCGCGGCCGACATCTACTCCGAGGGAGAGCCCGCCGGGCGCGGCGGCTGGACCTGGTATACGGGCTCGGCCGGCTGGGTCTACCGCGCCGCCGTCGAAGGCATCCTCGGCATCCGCCGGGACGCTGGCCATCTGGTGCTGCGGCCGATGCTGCCCTCCGGCTGGCCCGGCTGCGAGGCCACGCTCAGGCTGGGCGAAGCCACATACCGCATCGAGGTTACGCGCAACGCCCGCCAGGCCGACGCGAGCGTCGAGCTCGACGGCAAGTCGGTGCGGATGCGCGACAGCGACACCGTTCTCATCCCGCTGGCGGACAGCGGCCAGCATGTCGTCAGGTTCGCCATGCCGAAGCCGCGCAAGCGGTCCACCTAGACGCGCATTTACCAAGGCTGTGTGCCTTGGGTTGCAATCCGCGCCTTTAGGGCGAAAATGGCGCAACCGACTCGGCGGGGAGACGGGCGAGCGGGCAGTCGACAGGGGTGGAATCGGTCAACGGGGAAATTTCCAAAAAAAGTTCTCGGGCACCGGAACCAACAATGTCGGCCGCCGTTATTGGTCCGACGATGGCGACGAAGGTTCCCCCTCCCCCAGACCTTGCCCCGCCCCGGCAGTTGCCATCGTCCTCTATCCCCGGCCGGTGAGGTCCTGCGCAAACAGGTCTTCACCGGCCGATTGGTTTCTTGCAGGGTGAGAATTCCCTTCTCACCCAGTGTGTCCCGGAGCCGGGACCCGGAGTTGAGAATTGGGCAGGGTCACTGACCTCATGCATTCGGACGAGGAGAGCCGGCGCAACGACCTGCTGGCCGCTATCGTGGAATCGTCCCACGATGCCATCGTCAGCAAGGATCTCAACGGCATCATCACGTCCTGGAACCGCGGCGCGCACATCGTCTTCGGCTATGCGCCCGAGGAGATCATCGGCCGCCCCGTTCTCACCCTCATCCCTGAAGACCGCCACGCCGAGGAAGCCGACATCATCGCCAGGATCCGCCGCGGCGAGAAAGTCGAGCACTACGACACGGTCCGCCGCCGCAAGGATGGCGAGCTCATCCACGTTTCGCTGACGATCTCGCCCATCCGCGACGCCACCGGCAGGATTCTCGGCGCCTCCAAGATCGCGCGCGACATCACCGAGAAGGTGCGCGCCGAGCACACCCAGCGCCTGCTCATGCGCGAGGTGAACCACCGCTCCAAGAACCTGCTGGCGGTGATCGAGGCGATGGTCCGCAAGACAGCTTCCAGCACGCCGCCGCAGGAACTCGTCACCCGCGTCTCGCAGCGCCTGCAGGCGCTGTCGGCCATCCAGAACCTGCTCGTCTACGCCGACTGGCGGGGTGTGGACCTGCGCACGCTCGTCATCACCCAGACCGCTCCCTATTCCACCGGCCGCATGGTCGAGGTCGAGGGCCCGCCGCTGCAGCTCCAGCCGGCCGCCGCGCAGGCGCTCGGGCTTGCCTTCCACGAGCTGGCCTCAAATGCCTCGCGCCACGGCTCGCTGAGCCACGCCAAGGGCGCCGTCCGCGTTGCATGGGGCCTCTTGGACCACGACGGCCGCCAGATGCTGGAGCTTTCCTGGCGCGAAGAGCAGGGCCCCGAAGTGACGGTGCCCGCCAACACGTCCTTCGGCACCACCATCCTCAAGCGCGCGACCGAGGATGCGCTCGATGGCAAAGTCTCGATCGAATATGACGCCGGGGGCCTCAGATGGTCCGTTCTCGCCCCGGCGAAGGACATGGTCGGTCCTCCGCGCGCCTAGTCTGCGCCCTGCCTGACGCCAGCCTGTCCCAGCTCCACGCCCTGCTCCCGCAGTCAGCCCCGCGCGGCTAGACCATCTCCACCTCGACGATGCCCGGCACGGCCTTCAGCGCAGCCGCCAGCCGTCCGTCCACGCTGTAGCGCTCGGGCAGCTCCACCTCGATCTCGCCGCTGCCGCCGTCGCGGATGACGACAAGGCTGACCTGCCCCTCGCCCCGCTTGGTCAGGTGGCGCGACAGCACGTCGACCGGCTCCGAATTGCGCATGAAGACGCGCAGCGAGTGCTGCTCGCGCGATGCTTCGGCCTCCAGCGAGTGCATCGTCTGCACGCGCAGGTTCACCCCTTCCGGCCGGTTCTCCGCCGCCACCGTGATGACCACCGAGCGGCCCGCCTCGAGCAGGTCGCGATAGGCCTGCAGGGTCTCCGAGAACAGCACCGCCTCATACTGCCCCGATGCGTCGGACAGCTGCAGGATCGCCATCTTGTTGCCGGTGCGCGTGCGGCGCTCCTGGCGCGAGTTGATCGTGCCGGCCAGCCGTCCCGCCGTCGCGCCGTTCTTCACCGAAACCTCGAAGTCCGCCCAGCGCTGCACCCGCAGCTTCTCCAGCGTCTTGTTGAATTCGTCCAGCGGATGCGCCGAAAGGTAGAAACCCACCGCCTGGAACTCGCGGTGCAGCCGCTCGGCCGGCGCCCATGGCTCCGCCGCCGGCAGCCGCAGCTTCTCCGGCATCGCCGCCGGCCCCGATCCGAAGATGTCGCCCTGCCCCACGGCCGCGTCCTCGTGCGCGCGTGACGCCAGCCCCATCATGCGCTCCAGGCCGGCCATCATCGCCGCCCGATCGTGGCCGAAGCAGTCCAGTGCGCCCGCCTGGATCAGGCTCTCGAACACGCGCTTGCCCACGATCTTAGGGTCGATCCGCGTGCAGAAATCCTCGAGGCTGGAAAACTGCTTCTCCTGGCGTTTCGCCACGATGTGCTCCACCGCCGCGTCGCCCACGCCCTTGATGGCGGCCAGCGCGTAGTAGATGCGGTTCTCGCCCACCTCGAAGGCGCGGTAGCTCGTCTTCACCGATGGCAGCACCACCTCGATGCCCAGCCGTATCGCGTCCTGGCGGAAGTCGGTCAGCTTGTCGGTGTTGGCCATGTCGTAGGTCATCGACGCGGCCAGGAACTCCACCGGATAGTGCGCCTTCATGAAGGCGGTCTGGTACGACACGATGGCGTAGGCGGCGGCGTGCGACTTGTTGAAGCCGTAGTCGGCGAACTTGGCCAGCAGGTCGAAGATGAAGTCGGCCTGCGGCTTGCCCACCCCGCGCTCCACCGCGCCGGACACGAAGCGTTCCCGCTGCTGGTCCATCTCGGAGCGGATCTTCTTGCCCATGGCGCGCCGCAGCAGGTCCGCTTCGCCGAGCGTGTACCCGGCCAGTTCCTGCGCGATCTGCATCACCTGTTCCTGGTACACGATGACGCCCTGCGTCTCCGCCACCAGATGGTCGATCTTGGGATGGATCGACGCGATCTCCTCTTCCTTGTGCTTGCGCGCGTTGTAGGTCGGGATGTTCTCCATCGGGCCCGGGCGGTACAAAGCCACCAGCGCGATGATGTCCTCGATGCGGTCCGGCTTCATGCCGATCAGCGCCTTGCGCATGCCGGCCGATTCCACCTGGAACACGCCCACCACCTCGCCGCGCGACAGCATGTCGTAGGTCGGCTTGTCGTCGAGCGGTATCTTCGCCAGGTCGATCTCGATGCCGCGGCGCCGCACCAGCTTCACCGCCGTCTCCAGCACCGTCAGCGTCTTCAGGCCCAGGAAGTCGAACTTCACCAGCCCTGCCTGCTCCACCAGCTTCATGTTGAACTGGGTCACCGGCATGTCGGAGCGCGGGTCGCGATACATCGGCACCAATTGCCACAGCGGCCGATCGCCGATCACGATGCCGGCCGCGTGCGTGGAGGCGTGGCGGTACAGCCCTTCAAGCTTCTGCGCTATGTCCAGCAGCGTCTGCACCGCCGGCTCGCGCTCCACCTCCTCCGCGAAGCGCGGCTCCCCGGCGATCGCGTCGGCCAGCTTCACCGGGTTGGCCGGGTTGGCCGGCACCATCTTGGTCAGCCGGTCCACCTGGCTGTACGGCATCTGCAGCACCCGGCCCACGTCGCGCAGCACCGCGCGCGCCTGCAGCGTTCCGAAGGTGATGATCTGCGCCACCTGGTCGCGTCCGTACTTCTCCTGCACGTAGCGGATCACCTCCTCGCGGCGGTCCTGGCAGAAGTCGATGTCGAAGTCGGGCATCGACACGCGGTCCGGGTTGAGGAAGCGCTCGAACAGCAGCGAGAAGCGCAGCGGGTCGACGTCCGTGATCGTCAGCGCGTAGGCGACCAGCGAGCCCGCGCCCGAGCCGCGCCCCGGACCCACCGGTATGTCGTGCGCCTTCGCCCATTTGATGAAGTCCGCCACGATCAGGAAGTAGCCGGGAAACCGCATCCGCTCGATGATGCCCAGCTCGTAGTCCAGCCGCTCGTCATACTGCTGGCGCGTATAGCCCGGCGTCATGCCCAGCCGCGCGATCCGGTCCTCCAGTCCCTCGCGCGCCTGCCGCCGCAGCTCGTCGGCCTCCGCCTTCTCGGCCGCCTCGGCGTCGCCGGTCGAAACGCTGGTGAATCGCGGGAGGATGGGTTGGCGCGTCTTCGGAAAGTACGAGCAGCGCATCGCGATCTCGACCGTGTTGTCGAGCGCCTCCGGCAGGTCGGCGAACAGCACGGCCATTTCGCGCTGCGTCTTGAGGTGGTTGTCCGGCGTCAGGCGGCGCCGCTTGTCCTCCGCGATCACCGTGCCTTCGGCAATCGCCATCAGCGCGTCATGCGCCTCGAAATCCTCCGCGCTGCGGAAAAACGCCTCGTTGGTCGCCACGATCGGCAGGCCGTGCTTGTAGGCGAGCGCCAGCGTCGCGGCCTCCAGCGCGCGGTCGTAGCCCTGCAGCCGCTCGACCTCGACGTAGAGCCGGTCGCCGAACACCTGCTTGAGCAGCAGCAGGCGCGCCTCCGCCACCTGTGCGTGGTCCGTCTTCAGCGCCGCGCCGATCGGCCCGCGTGGGCCTCCCGTCAGGCAGATCAGCCCCGCGGCATGCTCGCCGAGCCACGCCGCCTGCACATGCGTCGCCTCGCCCGGCGCGTTCTCCAGATAGGCCCGGCTCACCAGCCGCACCAGGTTGGAGTAGCCCTCCTCGGTCGCCGCGATCAGCACCACCGCGTGCCCCTCCGGCCCGCCGCCGCGGTTGCCCCGCCCGCCCTCGTCGCTCGCATCGCCGAACGCCACGCGCAGCTGGCAGCCGATCAGCGGCTGCACGCCGTCCTTCACCGCCTTCTGCGCAAACTCCAGCGCCCCGAACAGGTTGTTCGTGTCGGTGACCGCGATTGCAGGCGCCAGGTCCTTGGCCGCGTGGCCGATGATCTTGTCGAACTTCAGCGCGCCTTCCAGCAGCGAATAGGCCGAATGCACGCGCAGATGGATGAACATCCGCTCGGGCTCGGATACGGGCGCGGACGCCGACGGCTTCGCCATCGCCGCAAGCACCAGTGGATCGCGCGAGCCTGCCATCGTGTCCTGCTCTTTCCGCCATGCCCGATCCCCGGCGGGGAATCGTCAGGCATTTTTTCGCTGCGACGTGGGCATGTCCACCGAAATGGTGGCAATCCAACAGCAGAAGATCTAGCCAACAGCGCCGAACCGGCACCGGCGCCGGGGCGGTGGTTGATCAAAGCTCGACATACACGTGGTTGCGTTCGTCGGGCGGCTCGCCGCAACCCGCACCTGCATCACCGGCCGGCCGCTGCCTGATTTGCATCGCATCGAGCCGATGTCGGACAGACTGCTAGAAATTGCAATCGGGCGCGTTTGTGAACCGGACAGTCCCGCTGCTGATGCCGCCGTAGTAGCATTGAACATAGGTCGTGCCGAAGATTGTGTTCCCGTCGGAGTTTGGCAGGTACGTCGCGTCACTCGCGACGAGGGCGTATCCAGACTGCCACGGCCTCAGCGTATTGTTTACCACCCTGGCGCTGGAGTTGTACACATATACGGTAGCGGACACGTCATTCGCGGTCGCTACGTCGTTCTGGGTAAAGAGGATGTTCGTAGAGGAGTTCTGGGCAAGCAAGCCGATCGTGCTGTGCTGGTTTGATAGTGTGATGGTGTTTGCGCTGGCCACGCCATTGGTGCTGTTGTCGAAAACGATACCGTGACTGAAGATGGCGTCCCCGCCATATATCCTGTTGCCGAAAGCGGTCGAACCGGTGGACTGATAGGCTTGGATTACAGCACCGCCGACGCCGGCTCCCGCCTGCCTGAGTGTCATGCCGCCGACGACGCTGCGGTCGCCGAGATTAATCAGACCGGTGAAGGATGCGCCTGCCGGCGGCGTCCCCGTTCCCTGAAGGCTGCCAGCGGCACCCGACGCAACATAGTCGACTTCCACGCCGGTGGTGGCTCCGCGCACCCTGAGCGCCGTGCCGCCGCCGAGCAGCGTCTGGCCTGCGTTCACGTTCAGCCCGTCAGCGTGGATCAATTCGCCGTTGAGCACGACCACGGACCCATCCGCGCCCGCCACCGCCTGCTCGTTGTCGACAAACGACTGGACATTCGCCCCGCCGATGCCCGCATCGACGTTCAGCACCGAGGCGATGCGCAGATTGTTCCACGTGTTGATCGCGTCCTCGGTCTGCGTGGTTACGGAGGTGACCTGGGTCGCCGTCTCCGTCCGGCCATCCGACACGATGTCGACATCGCGGAACACCGGATCGAGCATGCGCTCTTCCTGCCGCGTCAGTTCGCGGCCCGAGCGCTGCGGCGCGCCGAGCGGTATGCGAAGCCGCGCCGAGGCGATCCACTGATCGCCGCGCACATCGTTCTGCCAGGTCACTCCGCCCGAAAGCTTGACGCCCGGCAACCCAGCGAAGTCGTTCGAAGTCAATTCCAGGCGCGCGCGCGGTCCCGAGATGTTGCCCATGCCTGGCGCGGAAAAGTGATAGCCGCCGGCAAAGGCCTTCGCGTCGAGTTTCCAGCTCTCGGGGAACACCGGCAAACGGACGCCAACCTCCGCGTCGAAGCCGGCCATGGCCCGCTCCACGCTCGTTGTCGTCGTCAGCGTGCCCATGGTCACGCTCTGGATGCCGAGCGAGGTTCCCGTCAGCACCGCCTGGCTGGTCGTCGTCGCGCCGGCGAACGCGCCCGTCACGGTGCGGTACTCTGTCTGCCCTAACGGGATGTAGGCGTTGGCGCGGAAATCCACCCACGGCCCCAGCGCCTCGACGCCGACCGTGGCCTGGTGGAAGGTGTTGCCCAGCGCCGAGCGGCGCAGATCGTAGTGCCCGTAGACGCCGAGGTTCCAGCCATTGTCGAGCATGTGGCGGAAGCCGCCGCCGAAATTGCCTTCCACCGCCGAGCGGTTGTCGAACGAGCCGCGAATGTCGACGAAGCCGAGCGAGTGCGTGCCCTGCCAGACCGGCACGAAGATGTTGCCTTCGCCGAGCGTACGGCCCGCCCCGGTGCGGCCGCCGAACTCGATCCACGGACCCCAGCGCCGCTCCAGATTATCGCGATTAAGATCCTGCGCGGATGCCGGTGCGACAGCCGCCGTCGCCAGCACAAATGCAGCAAGCGCAAGTCCATGCGGCAGCGTCGAAGATGATCTCGATCCGCGATGATCTCGCATCTGCTTTCCCCCGCGCCGGCCCAGACCCGGGAATCTTTAGAAACGCCAGCGTGACTGGAGTCAACCCGGATAGGGGTTTCGCGGGCGGCCTTTGTTCTGTCACGCGCAACAATGGTCTGCCGTGTGGTCCTGTGCGGAAAGCCGATCGGGGCGCCGGCGGCCGGCATCGACCGCCCTCCCTGCCGCCCCGGCGCTTGATCATCCCGGCAAAAGCTGGAACCGTAGGCTGAGCATGCAGGAGGATTCCCCGGAATGAAAACACGCGCCGCCGTCGCCTTTGCCGCTGGCAAGCCGCTGGAGATCGTGGAGGTCGACCTTGACGGCCCCAAGGGCGGCGAGGTGCTGGTCGAGATCAAGGCGACCGGCATCTGCCACACCGACGAGTTCACCCTTTCGGGCGCCGATCCCGAGGGCATCTTCCCGGCCATCCTGGGCCATGAGGGCGCGGGCGTGGTTGTCGATGTCGGCCCGGGCGTGACCACGCTCAGGAAGGGCGACCACGTCATCCCTCTCTACACGCCGGAGTGCCGGCAGTGCCCGTCCTGCCTCAGCCGCAAGACCAATCTGTGCACCGCCATCCGCGCCACGCAGGGCCAGGGTCTGATGCCCGACGGCACCAGCCGCTTCTCGCTCAACGGCGAAAAAATCTTCCACTACATGGGCTGCTCCACCTTCGCCAACCACACGGTCCTGCCGGAGATCGCGCTGGCCAAGGTCAATCCCGACGCCCCCTTCGACAAGATCTGCTACATCGGCTGCGGCGTCACCACCGGCATCGGCGCCGTCATCAACACCGCGAAGGTCGAGGAAGGCGCCACCGCCATCGTCTTCGGCCTCGGCGGCATCGGCCTCAACGTCATCCAGGGCCTTCGCCTCGCCGGCGCCGACATGATCATCGGCGTCGACCTCAACAATTCGAAGAAGGAATGGGGCGAACGCTTTGGAATGACTCACTTCGTCAACCCGACCGAGGTCGGCGGCGACATCGTTCCCCATCTCGTCAACATGACCAAGCGCGGCGCCGACCAGATCGGCGGCGCCGACTACACCTTCGACTGCACGGGCAATGTGAAGGTCATGCGCCAGGCGCTGGAGGCCTCGCACCGCGGCTGGGGCCAGTCGATCATCATCGGCGTCGCCGGCGCCGGCCAGGAGATCGCGACCCGCCCCTTCCAGCTCGTCACCGGCCGCACCTGGAAGGGCACCGCCTTCGGCGGCGCGCGCGGCCGCACCGACGTACCTCGCATCGTCGACTGGTACATGGACGGCAAGATCGAGATCGACCCGATGATCACCCACACGCTGGCTCTGGACGAGATCAACAAGGGTTTCGACCTCATGCACGCAGGTGAATCCATCCGCAGCGTCGTGGTATATTGATCCCGCCGGGGCTCGCCCGGGAGGGGGAACCCCGATGTCCAGATTGCTGAAATGGGCGCTCGTCGCGGTCGTTGTGGTCGCGGCGGGCTATTTCGTCGTCGCCGGCTGGATCCTGTCCGGCGTGCTCAAGCATGTCGTCACCGTCGGCGGCATGCTTTCCGGCATCGAGACGCAGACTGCCGACCCCTACGCGCTCAACTATGACGGCGATCCCGGCAAGGCGTTCGGCTTCGCTTTCGAGGATGCGCAGGTGCAGTCCGAACTCGGCCCCCTGCCCGCATGGATCGTGCCTGGCGCGGGTGCCCCGACCGATCTCTGGATGGTCTATGCCCATGGCATCGCGGGCCGGCGCGAAAGCGGCTACAAGGCGCTTAGCGTGGCCCAGCCGCTCGGCATCACCTCGCTGCTCTTCTCCTACCGCAACGACGAGGGCGCACCCGCCGCGCCGCAAGGCGTTTACGGCTTCGGCGTCACCGAGTGGCGCGACCTCGAAGCGGCCGTGAACCTGGCCAGCCAGCGCGGCGCGCGCCGCGTCGTGCTTGCCGGCGACTCCATGGGCGGCGCCATCATCGGTGAATTCCTCGTGCGTTCGCCGCAGCGCAGTTCGGTCGTCGCGCTCGTCCTCGATTCGCCCGCGCTCGACATCCGCGCCATCACCCGCGGCTTCGCCGCGCGCATCGGCTTCCCGCTACCCGCGGCAGTGGCCTGGGTGGCCCGGCGCATCCTGCCGTGGCGCGTCGGCATCGATTTTTCGGGCGCGGTGACGCTGCCCGCGGTCGCCGCGGTTCCCGGCCCGGTCTTCGACGCGCACGGCACCGCCGACTCCGTCGTTCCCATATCGGTTAGCGACGAGCTAGACGCGCGGCGTGGCGGCAGGATGACTTATCTCCGCACCAACGCCGACCATGTACAGTCCTGGCAGGCCGAGCCCGAGCGCTACCGCGCCGAGCTCACCGCCTTCCTTCAGGCGCTGGCCCGGCCCTGACGCGGCCGCGTCAGAAGTGTTCGCCGCTGCGGAACGGGCCGACGCGCATCCCCGCCGCCACGAGGTAGGCCGTCGACCAGCCTATCAGCAGGAACCCGTTGGCCGCCTCCAGCGACGCGAAGAGCCGCCATTCATGCACGGGCAGCACGTCGCCATAGCCTAGAGTCGAGAAGGTCACCGTCGAGAAATAGAGTGCATCCTCGAAAGTCGGGATCACGCCCAGCGCGTAGTGCCAGGCCGCCCACAGCCAGACCTCCACGGTGATGATGCCGAATATGCCCATCACCGTGATCACCATGGCCAGGATGCGGCTGCGCCGCCCGCGCAGCCGCACGCGGCTGGTCAGGCGGCCCATCGCGTGGGTCACCGCGATCAGCCCGAGCGTGTGTATCGCCACCGTCAGCGATATCACGAACGCTCCGAGCGCGAGGTTGGTCAGCATGCCTCGTGCTGCCATGCGCGGGTCCCACCCGCCTTGCGCGGGATCAACCCTATGCGCGGGGCATTATCGGCGGTTCGCTACAACTGACCTTGCGTGGTTGTCTGCCTCCCGGCTTTCCGACATGTTGCGCCCGTGCCGGCGGCTTGGCCGGGGCGCCGCTGCCCTTGGGCGATGCGGCAAGATCGGTGGCTTGGGGGGCGGTTTGCGTCTGCTGCGGTTTTTCGTGGTCGCCGTGTTGTCTTCGGCGTTCATCTTTGTGGCCATCGGTGCCTGGCAGACGGCGGACCGGCTGGGCGATCTGCTGACCGTGGGCAGCAAGACGGCGCAGGGCGACGGATGGCCGGCGCCCGAGACACCGTTCGACATCGGCTTCGTCGGCGATCCGCAGGCTGCGCTCGGCGCTCCCTTCGAGGACATCTCCATCCAGACCGAGCTGGGCGCCGCGCCCGCCTGGCTGATCGCGCCGGACGACGGGGCGCCGGCGTCGAAGATATGGGCCATCGTGGTTCACGGCATCGGCGGCCGCCGCGAGAACGGCTACCGCTTCGTCCCTGCATTCCGCGAGGCAGGCATGCCCACCATGCTCATCACCTATCGCAACGACGCCGGAGCCCCTCTGTCTAAGGAGCGTCTCTATGCGTTCGGGCTGACCGAGTGGCCGGATCTCGAGGCGGCGGTCGAACACGCGCTCGCTGCCGGGGCCGGGTCCGTCGTGCTGCTCGGCGAGTCGATGGGCGGCGGCATCGTCGGCCAGTTTGTGCGCCATTCGCAGCGGCGCGACCGGGTGGCCGCACTGCTCTTCGACGCGCCCGCTCTCGATTTTCCCACAATTCTGGACGATCAGATGCGGCGCGCCGGCGCGCCCCTGCCCGCGCTGCTCGGGCCGGCCGGCATGCGGCTGTTTGGCTGGCGCAGCGGAATTGACATGGCCGACGCGCGGGCCACGGACGCCGTGGCGTCGTTCCCGGGACCGGTCTTCATATCGCACGGCGCTCCCGACCGCCTCGTCACCGTGGCGGTCAGCGATGCGCTGGTCGCCCGGCGTGCAGGTCCCACGGAGTATCTGCGCACCGAGGCCGACCACATATTGTCCTTCAGGCTTGACCCGACTGCATACCGCGCGGCGATGGATGCCTTCCTTCGGCCGGTGGCCGCAGCCGACTGAGCCTGATAAACTCCGGACAGATCGGGAGAAACCATGCTCTTTGAACCCACCATCGCCGGCAGCCTGCCCAAGCCAGGCTGGCTCGCCGAGACGGAAAAGCTCTGGCCCAGATGGAAGCTCGAAGGCGACGCCCTCGCCGAGGCGAAGCGCGACGCGGCGCTCATCTGGATCAAGCAGCAGGAAGACGCCGGCATCGCCACGCTGACTGATGGCGAGCAGTTCCGCACCCATTTCGTCCACGGCTTCCTGGAATCGGTGCAGGGCATCGACTGGAACCTCAAGACGAAGATGGGCATCCGCAATAACCGCTACGTCGTCGATGTGCCCACCGTCACCGGCAAGCCGGCGCGCAGCCGCCCGGTCCATGCCGGCGAGGCCGCCTTCTGCCGCGCGCACACCAGGCGCCGGCTGAAATGGACCCTGCCCGGCCCGATGACCATCTGCGACACGCTGGCCGACGGCCATTTCGGCCGCCGCGCCGACATGGCCATGGCCTTCGCCGAGGTCCTCAACGAGGAGGCGCTGGAGCTCGAAGCCGCCGGTTGCGACGTCATTCAGTTCGACGAACCGGCCTTCAACGTCTTCATGGACGACGTGAAGGAATGGGGCGTGGCGGCGCTCGAGCGCGCAGCGCGCGGGCTCAAATGCACCACTGCCGTGCACATCTGCTACGGCTACGGCATCGAGGCCAACATCCAGTGGAAGCGCACGCTCGGCTCCGAATGGCGGCAGTACGAGGAGATCTTCCCCGCCCTCAACGCCTCGTCCATCCAGCAGGTCTCGCTGGAGTGCGCCAATTCGCACGTGCCGATCTCGCTCATCTCGCTGCTGCCCGACAAGGTTCTGCTCATCGGCGCGATCGACGTCGCCTCCAGCGAGGTCGAGACCGCCGAGCAGGTCGCCGCGACCATCGCCGCCGCGCTTGAATATGCCGACGCCGACCGCATCCAGCCCTGCACCAACTGCGGCATGGCTCCGCTGCCGCGCGATGTTGCCGTCGGCAAGCTGCAGGCGCTGGGCGCCGGCGCCGACTATGCGCGCAAGCGGGTGGTGACGGCCGCGGCGGTCGAGTGAGTGCGGCGCCGCATATCTATGTCGACGCCGACGCCTGCCCGGTGAAGGACGAGGCGGCGAAGGTGGCGGCCCGCCACGGGCTTGTCGTCACCTTCGTTTCCAATGGCGGCCTGCGCCCCTCGCGCGATCCCATGGTCCGCCATGTGGTGGTGTCGAAGGGCGCCGACGCCGCCGATGATTGGATCGTCGACAACGCGCGCCCGAACGACATCGTGATCACCGCCGACATCCCGCTCGCGGCCCGCGCAGTCGGGCTTGGCGCGCATGCGCTCGGCCCCACCGGAAAGCCGTTCACGCCTGAAACCATCGGCATGGCGGTCGCCATGCGCGACCTGAAGCAGCACCTGCGCGAAACCGGCGAGATCAAGGGCTACAATCCCGGCTTCGCCCAGCGCGACCGCTCGGCCTTCCTCTCCGCGCTCGATCAGGCGGTGCGCCGCGCGCTGCGGGAGGCGGCGCCGTGAAACTGGCGGCGGCCCGCCACGGTCCCTTCTTCGCCGCCTGCGGCATCGGCGCGGCGGCGTTTGCGGTCTTCCTGTGGGTCGCGCCACGCATGGCTTGGGCGATCGCGGCCAACGCGGCGTTCCTCGTCTACCTGTCGCTCACGCTCGCCACGCTGCCGAAGATGAGCGCCGACTGGCTAAGCCGCCATGCCGCCAGCGGCGACGTTCCCGTATGGATCATCTTCCTGGTCACGCTGCTCGCAACCGCGCAGTCGGTCGCCCTGCTGTTTGGCACGATCAACGCCACGACCGCCGCCCCGCCGCTCGAATTCGCGCTGGCGCTGAGCGCCGTGGCGCTCGGCTGGCTGACGATCCACCTCATGGCAGCCATCCACTACGCGCATGAATATTGGCAGCCTGAAACGCCCGACGGCAATGGCAGCGGCGCGGAAGTCGGCGGCCTCGCATTCCCCGGAACGAAGCGGCCGCGGGGCACCGACTTCGTCTACTTCGCCTTTGTCGTCGGCATGACTGCACAGACCTCCGACGTGGACGTCACGGCATCGCGGATGCGCGGCACGGTGGTGATCCATGGCATCGTATCTTTCTTCTTCAACGCGGTCATCGTCGCGGCGGCGGTCAACATCGCCGTGGCCGCGGGCCATTGACCGCCGCGATCGCACATCCCGCGCAGCTGATCTGACGATATCCCCGAGGCGGCGCTGAACCTCGCGTTCAAGCAATCGTGAGCCGCCGGCCGAAACTCCGCACGAAGGCGGTACGTGACTTGGCGTGACGAAAGGCGGAAACTACCGGCGGAGTCAGGACCGTGACAGTCGACCATAGAGCCATGACGATAGAACGCGCGCCCGATCCGCGACCACTCGTCTACCGCCAGGCGCTGGCGACCCGCATCACCCACTGGCTGTGGGCGGCATGCCTGTTCTTCCTGCTGCTCTCCGGCCTGCAGATCTTCAATGCCCACCCCGCGCTCTATATCGGAGACCAGTCGGGTTTCGCCTTCGACAATTCCGTGCTGCGCATCGGCGCGCAGCGCACCGCGGATGGTCCCGCCGGCTTCACCGAGCTGTTCGGCGCGCGTTTCGACACGACGGGCGTGCTCGGCCTCTCGGGCGCCGGCCAGCAGATGCAGGCGCGCGCCTTCCCGGCCTGGGCGACGATCCCCTCCTACCAGGACCTCGCCACCGGCCGCGTCGTGCACTTCTTCTTCGCCTGGCTGCTGGTCTTCACGCTTGCCGCCTGGCTGCTCGCCAGCGCGCTCAACGGTCATCTCCGCCGAGACCTCGCGCCGCGTGCCGCAGACCTGCGCGACCTGCCGCGCGACATCGCCGGCCATGCGCGCCTGCGCTTTGCCCACAAGCGCGAATACAACACGCTGCAGAAGCTGAGCTATTTCGCCGTGCTGTTCGTCCTGCTGCCGCTGATGATCGCTACCGGACTGGCCATGTCGCCCGGCTTCAACGCCGCCGCGCCCTGGCTGGTGGAGACTCTCGGCGGCCGCCAGACCGCGCGCACCATCCATTTTGGGGTCATGCTGCTGCTGGTCGGCTTCTTCGTGGTGCACATCGTCATGGTGGTCGCTGCCGGCCCGCTCAACGAGCTGCGCTCGATCGTCACCGGCTGGTATCGCACCGACCCGCCCGCCTCTCCCGGGGAGGAGCGCTGACATGGCCCGGTTTGTCCTTGATCGCCGCAGGCTGCTCACCGCCGGCGCTGTCGCGACCTCCGGCATCGCGCTGTCCGGCTGCGACGCCTTCGACGCGCTCGCCGACCGCGACAACCCCGTACGCGATTTCATGGAGACCACCGCCAACGGCCTCAGCTACCGCGTCCAGCGTTTCCTCATCGGCGGCACCGCGCTGGCGCAGGAATTTTCCGAAGCCGACATCCGCCAGCCCATGCGGCCGAACGGTGTCACCCGCCCCGCCAATGCCGACTACGTCCAGCTCGCCGCCAACGATTTCGCCGACTGGCGGCTGGAGGTGCGCGGCCTCGTCGATCGCCCGCTTTCGCTTTCCCTGCCGCAGCTGATGGCCATGCCCTCGCGCACGCAGATCACCCGCCATGATTGCGTGGAGGGCTGGAGCTGCATCGCCAAATGGACGGGCGTGCCGCTCGCGACGCTGCTGGATCAGGCTGCTCCGAAAGCGCAGGCGCGCTTCGTTCTGTTCCATTGCCTCGACGCCATCGAGCGCGGCCTCTCCGGCGAGGTGAAATATTACGAATCCATCGACATGGTCGACGCCCGCCACCCGCAGACCATCCTGGCCTACGGCATGAACGACGCGCGCCTGCCCGTCGCGAACGGCGCGCCCCTGCGCCTGCGCGTCGAGCGCCAGCTTGGCTACAAGATGGCCAAATATGTCCACGCCATCGAGCTTGTGGACGACCTCAAGCCGTTCGGCTTGGGCAAAGGCGGCTACTGGGAAGATCGCGGCTACGAGTGGTACGCCGGCATCTGAAGGCACACGCAGGCTGGGCAGCTTTCTCCGCAATCCACGTCGCAGAGGTTGCATCCGCGGGCCCGATCGCCCATTTTGTACGGGTCCCGCCGCCTTTCGCGGCCGGTTTCAACAGCAATCGAAGGAGATCGCCAGGGTGCAAGACACCGCGACAATCTATTCAGGACTTCCCGACAACGACACCATGGGCGGCCGCATGCTGCGCGCCCGCGATGCCACCGGCCTCTCCATCAAGGAGCTTGCCGCGAGGCTCGGCGTGAAGCCCTCCACGGTGCAGGCATGGGAAAACGACCGTTCCCAGCCGCGCGCCAACCGCCTTCAGATTCTCTCCGGCATCCTCAATGTCAGCCTGTCATGGCTGTTGCATGGCATCGGCGCCGGGCCGAGCGAGGTTGGGCCGCACCTCATCGAATCCATCTCCACCCGGCTGACGCGCATGCGCCAGATCCAGAACGAGTTCGACGCCATCGCCAAGGGGCTGGAGCGCGACTTCCGCCGGCTGGTCGCAGAAACGCAGCCCGTATAGCGGCATTGGGATGGGGCGAGGCGACGCGCCGGCTCCATCCGCACGGCCTTTGTGCACGCCTGCCGCATTCGCCCGCTCACGCCGCGTCGCCATGCCTTTCGGTCGCCGCCGCGATCACTGGTGACACGCGCACGCGTTGCCGCTAAGTTGCGACTCGTCGAGGGTCGCAAATGGCCCTGCCGGTTTGCGGGAGAGAGCAGCGTCTGCTGCCGCCGAAGGGGAAATCGCCCGAAATCTCTCAGGCAAAAGAACCGTGAGCCGGTCAAGACACTCTGGAAAGTCGGGGTTTTCCCCGCGCCGAAGGTGTAAGGTGCCCTGACAGAGTTCCGGGGTGCCAAGTCTCTCAGGCTTCCGACAGAGGGGCACGAAACGGCCGCATCAGCGGCTGAATGCGTGCGACTCTGGAGGAATGATGGCCGACACGGGCGATCTGCGACGACTTCCGCTTGAAGACCTGCATGTCGCGGCCGGCGCGCGCTTTGGCGCGTTCGCGGGCTGGAACATGCCGATCACCTATCCCGCCGGCGTGATGAAGGAGCATCTTCACACGCGCGAGAAAGCCGGCCTTTTCGACATCTCCCACATGAAGCTGTTCGTGGTCGAGGGACCGGGCGCCGCAGCGCTGCTGGCGCGCGCCTGCCCGCTCGACGCCGCCGCGCTCGGCCTCTCCCAATCGAAATACACCTTCTTCCTGAACGAGCAGGCCGGCATCATCGACGACCTGATCGCCACCCGCGTCGGCGACGCCCGCTTCATCGTGGTGGCCAATGCCGGCAACGCCGCCGCCGACGAGGCGCATCTGACGGCGATCGCGGCCGGTTTCGACGCGACCGTGGAGCCGCTCGACCGTGTGCTGCTCGCCGTGCAGGGACCGGATGCCGCAGCCGTCGTGGACAGTTCGGGCCTCGACCTCTCCGCCCTCACCTTCATGCACGGCATCGAGCCGCGCAAAGGCTGGTTCGCCAGCCGCTCGGGCTACACCGGCGAGGACGGTTTCGAGATAGCCATGCCGCCTTCCGAGGCGCGCGCCTTCGCCGAAAAGCTGCTCGCCGACGATCGCCTCGCCTGGGTCGGGCTCGCCGCGCGCGACAGCCTTCGGCTGGAGGCCGGCCTGTGCCTGCATGGCAACGACATCACGCCCGACATCGATCCCGCCACCGCCGGCCTGATGTGGGCAATCCCCAGGCCCGTGCGCGAGGCCGCGGCCTTCATCGGCGCTTCCGCCCTCGCCGCCATCCAGTCGCGCGGAGTGGCCGAAAAGCGTGTCGGCCTCAAGCCGGAAGGCCGCCAGCCGGTCCGCTCCGGCGCCGAGCTCTTCGACGCCGAAGGCGCGCCCGCCGGGCGCGTCACCTCCGGCGGCTTCGGCCCATCCGCCAATGCGCCGGTCGCCATGGGCTATGTCCGCGCCGGCCTCGCCGCGCCCGGCAGCGCGCTCTTCGCGGAAGTGCGCGGCAGCCGCGTGCCGGTTGCCGTCCATGCCCTTCCCTTCACGCCCCACCGCTATCGCAAAGGATGATTTCGATGACGAAGACCTATTTCACCGAAGACCATGAGTGGATCCGCGTCGAGAACGGCGAGGCTACCGTCGGCATCACCGACTACGCGCAGGAACAGCTCGGCGACCTCGTCTTCGTCGAACTGCCGCAGGCCGGCAAGGCATTGAAGAAGGGCGACGCCGCGGTCGTGGTCGAGTCGGTCAAGGCCGCCTCCGACGTCTACGCCCCGGTCGATGGCGAGATCACCGCCGTCAACGACGCGCTGTCCTCCGAGCCGGCGCTCGTCAACTCATCGGCCACCGGCGACGGCTGGCTGTGGAAGATGAAGCTGGCCGACGAAGGCCAGCTCGAAGGCCTCATGGACGAGGCCGGCTACAAGGCGATGATCGGCTGAGGATCCTTTGATGAGCACACCCTTCTCCACCCGCCACATCGGCCCCGGCCCGCGCGACCAGCGCGCAATGCTGGCCGCCCTCGGCGTCACCTCCGTCGACACGCTGATCTCGCAGGCGGTGCCGAAGTCGATCCGGCTCGACCGCCCGCTCGACCTACCCGCCCCCGCCTCCGAGGCCGAGGCGCTGTCGGAGCTGTCGGCGATCATGGGGAAGAACCGTGTGCTGAAAAGCTTCATCGGCGCTGGCTACCACGGCGTGCACGTGCCGCCGGTCATCCAGCGCAACATGTTCGAGAACCCGGCCTGGTACACGGCCTACACGCCCTACCAGGCCGAGATCAGCCAGGGCCGGCTGGAAATGCTGTTCAACTTCCAGACGCTCGTCTCCGAGCTGACCGGCCTGCCCGTGGCCTCGGCCTCGCTGCTGGACGAGGCGACCGCCGTGGCGGAAGCGATCGGCATCGCCCACCGCTTCCACAAGGACAGCCGCGACCGCATCGCGCTGGCCGGCGAACTCCACCCGCAGGTGCTCGACGTGGTGAAGACCCGCGCCGAACCGCTTGGCATCGTTGTGGAAAGTGGCGGCTCCGACGGCGAGACGGCCGCGCTGATCGTGCCCTGGCCCGACACGCACGGCATCTACCACGATCACTCCGCCGAGATCGAGAAGGCTAGGGCCGACGGCGCCGTCGTCATCTTCGTCGCCGACCCGCTGGCGCTCGTGCTGACTGAGGCGCCGGCCGATCTCGGTGCCGAGATCGTGGTCGGCTCCATGCAGCGCTTCGGCGTGCCCATGGGCTATGGCGGCCCGCACGCGGCCTATTGCGCCGTCTCCGACCGCCTCACGCGCCTCATGCCGGGCCGCCTCGTCGGCCAGTCGGTCGACGCGCATGGCCGCCCCGGCTTCCGCCTCGCGCTGCAGACGCGCGAGCAGCACATCCGCCGCGACAAGGCCACCTCCAACATCTGCACCGCACAGGCGCTGCTCGCCAACATGGCGACCGCCTATGCGATCTGGCACGGCCCGGAGGGCCTGCAGGCCATCGCGCAGCGCGTCCATGCGCTGGCCGCGCGCTTCGCCGCCGGCCTGCGCGACGCCGGCTTCGAGGTCGAGGGCAATCTGCGCTTCGACACCGTCATCCTCGTCGCGCCCGGCAAGGCCGCGCGCTTCGCCGAAAGCGTCGAGAAGACTGGCCGCCTGGTTCGCATCGTCGACGATAGCCGCCTCGGCATCGCATTTGACGAAACCTCCACCGAGGACGATCTTGCAGCACTCTGCGCCGTCTTCGGCGTCAAGGCTCCGGCCGACGCCGCGTCGGAGATGCCGGGCAAGCCGCGCGGCGAGCATTTTCTGTCCCAGCCGGTCTTCCACGAGAACCGGTCGGAAACGGAGATGATGCGGCTCCTGCGCCGCCTCGCCGACAAGGACCTCGCCCTCGACCGCGCCATGATCCCGCTGGGCTCCTGCACGATGAAGCTCAACGCCGCGGCCGAGATGATGCCGGTGAGCTGGCCGACCGTCGGAAACATGCATCCCTTCGCGCCCTCGGCTCAAGCCGCCGGCTATCGCGAGATGACCGGCCAGCTGGAAGCCTGGCTCGCCGAGATCACCGGCTTCGACGCCGTGTCGCTGCAGCCCAACGCCGGCAGCCAGGGCGAATACGCAGGCCTGCTCGCCATCCGCCGCTATCACCACGAGCGTGGCGACACCGGCCGCGACGTCTGCCTGATCCCCTCATCCGCGCATGGCACCAACCCCGCCAGCGCCGCCATGGCCGGCATGGCCGTAGTCGTGGTGAAATGCACAGACGAGGGCGACATCGACGTCGAAGACCTGAAGGCCAGGGCCGCTCAATATGCCGACCGCCTCGCCGCGCTGATGATCACCTACCCCTCCACCCACGGCGTGTTCGAGGAGGGCGTTCGCGACATCTGCGCGCTCATTCACCAGCATGGCGGGCAGGTTTATCTCGACGGCGCCAACCTCAACGCGCTGGTCGGTCTCGCCCGCCCTGGCGACATCGGCGCCGACGTCTGCCACATGAATTTGCACAAGACCTTCTGCATCCCGCATGGCGGCGGCGGCCCCGGCATCGGCCCCATCGGCGTGAAGGCGCATCTGGCGCCCTTCCTGCCCGGCCATGTCGAATGGAAGTCGGCGCATGCCGTGTCGGCCGCGCCCTACGGCTCGGCCTCCATCCTGCCGATCACCTGGATGTACATCCGCATGATGGGCGCGGCCGGGCTGAAGCAGGCGACCGAAAGCGCCATCCTCGCCGCCAACTACGTCGCCGTGCGGCTCAAGGATCATTATCCCGTACTCTACAAGGGGCGCGGCGACCGCGTCGCGCATGAATGCATCCTCGACACGCGCGTGCTGAAGGAAAAGGCCGGCGTCACGGTTGAGGACATCGCCAAGCGCCTCATCGATTACGGCTTCCACGCGCCCACCATGTCTTGGCCCGTGGCCGGCACGCTGATGGTGGAGCCGACCGAGAGCGAGCCTAAGCGCGAGCTCGACCGCTTCTGCGATGCGATGGTTTCGATCGCCGGCGAGGCCGACAGGATCGCATCCGGCGAATGGCCGAAGGACGACAATCCTCTCGCCAACGCGCCGCACACGGCGGCGGAAGCGCTGGCGGAGAAATGGTCCCACGCCTATCCGCGTATGGTCGCTGCCTTCCCCGGCGGCGACCCGGCAACGGGAACGAAATACTGGCCGCCCGTCAGCCGCATCGACAATGTCGCCGGCGACCGCAACCTCGTCTGCGCCTGCCCGCCGGTGGAGGCGCTGGCGAGCTGACATGAGACGGCAGGGCGGCGCTCAGCGCCGCCCTCAGACTTTCTTCAGCAGCTCCAGATTGGCGTCCACCATCCTCGGGTCGGCCATGCCCTTGCGTGCTTCCATCAGCAGCTTGCGGGCTTCCTTCTTGTTGCCGCGCAGCAGCTGCGAGTAGCCCATGTTGTTGACCACGCGCGGATCGCGCCCGGCGAGCTTCAGCAACTGGTCGTAGGCGCGGTCGGAAAAGTCGAAGCGGCCGAGCTGGTCGTAGGACGCCGCCAGCCCCATCCACGCCTCGGCGTTGGAGGCGTTGAGCTCCACCGCCTTGCGGAAATGCGCTTCCGCCAGCCCGTAATTGCCGTCGTTGAACTGCGCCTTGCCGACGCTCAGGTCCGTGGCGCTGACATCGCCCTTGGGCGGCAGCGCCGTCGTCATCGTGGTGTCGAGCGAACTCGACTGGCAGCCGCCCACGACAAGCATCGCGGCCGCGGCTGCGGCCAGGAGAATGGCCCGGTTCATGCTAACGCCCCCGTCGCCCCTGCCGGTTTTCCGGCTTCGAGGCGGCAAAGATAGCATCGTCGCGTTAAACACCCGGTTGGGCGCGCAGGGCAATTTTCACGGTCTCGGCAAGAGGTGGTTAACCCTGCCCTAGTCGCCGGCCGTCATCTTCACGATGATCGGGATGATGGCCACCATCATCACCACGGGCAGGATGCACACCGTCACCGGCACCGACATCTTCGCCGGCAGCGCATGCGCCTTCTCCTCGGCCAGCGCCATGCGCTTGTGCCGCATCTCGTCGGAGAACACGCGCAGCGCGCCGGAAAGGCTGGTGCCCAGCTCGCGCGATTGCTGCAGCAGCGTAGCGAAGGAGCGCACGTCCTCCAGGCTCAGCCTGTCGGCCAGCGCCTTCAGCGCGTCGTCCAGCGCCCGGCCCGCGCGCAGCTCGATTGATACCAGCTGCAGGTTCTGCGCCAGCGCCGGATAGGTCGCCTGCAGCTCCCGCGACACGCGCTCGATGCCGGCTTCCATGCTCATGCCTGCGTCCGAGCACACGATCATCAGGTCCATGAAATCGGGAAAGCCGTTGCGGTATTCGCGCATCTTGGTCGACACCATGCGCGACAGCACCAGCCCAGGCACGAAATAGCCGATGGCGCCCGACATGCCGATGAAGATGACGCGGTTCATCGCCGACGCGTCGCTGCCGATAAGGACGATCACCAGGAAGGCCAGCGCGCTGCAGCCGGCCAGCGCGCCGAAACGGATGAGGAAGAACCTGCCGATGGCGGCCGGGTCCATGAAACCCGCCTGGATCAGCTTGAGCCGCAGCCGCGCGACGTTCTCGGGGTCGGACTTGGCATAAAAATCCTGCGCGGTCTTCGCCGCCTTCTCGCGCACGGCGTCCTGGTTGCGGCGCGGGTCCCGCTCGGCCTTCACGGCCTCCGGCTCGGGCTCGATCCGCATGCGCCGCTTCAGGTCGCCGCGCGCGCCGCGCCCGGCAAACGCAGGCCACAGCAGCGCGGCCGAGCCGGCCAACAGCAGCAGCGCCGCCACCGGCATCATCGATGCCGGGCGCAGCGCTCCGAAAAGGTCGAGCAGCGTTTCCATCTCAGAAGCGGAAATTTGCCATCTTGAACATCATCGCATTGCCGATCAGCAGCCAGCACACGGTCCCGCCGAGCAGGTACCAGGTCATCGGCTTGTCCCAGGTGCCGCCGTAGAATTGCGGCATCAGCGCCATCAGCCCGGCCATCAGCAGCACCGGCACCGCCGACAGGATGTAGGCCGAGATGCGCCCCTCGGTGGAGATCGCGCGCACCTTGCGGCGCAGCTTGCCGCGCTCGCGGATCACCTGCGACAGGCCGTCGAGGATTTCGCGTAGGTTTCCGCCTGTGGTCGACTGGATCGACACCGCAGTCACGAACAGCGGCAGGTCTTCGTGGCCCACGCGCTCGAACATGTTGTGCAGCGCGCTCACCAGGTCGGAGCCGTAGGTCACCTCGTCGGCGACCACGCCGAATTCCGTGCCGATCGGATCGGGCATCTCGCGCGCCACCATGGCGATCGCCACCGGCACCGGGTGTCCGGCCTTCAGGCTTCGGGTAATCAGCTCCAGCGCCTCCGGCAGCTGGATGCCGAAGCGCTTGTGGCGCCGCTTGCGCAGGTTCCGCAGCACGGCGAACGGCAGCATCAGGCAGAGCGCCGGCGCCGCGAACAGCGCAAAGAGCGGCGGCACGCCCACCGTCAGCGCGCCGAACGCCGCCGCGAACGCCGCCACCGTGGTGGAGATGAGAAACCGCGGCAGCGGCACGGTCAGGCCGGACTGCGCCCGCAGCACCCGCAGCCCGTGCAGCGACAACGAGCTTGGGCTGCCTTCCACGCCGCGCTCCTTGCGCAGCTGGATAAGCACCTGCTCCTGCGTCAGCTTCTGTTCGCCCTGCAGCTTCATGCGGCGGTTGATCGCCTGCCGCTTCTCCTTGCTGCCGGCGTAGAGCAGGTAGAACGCTTCCGCCAGCATGATGCCGGCCAGCGCCGCTCCGCCATAGATCAGCAGGACCATGGTGGCGCCCGACATGGCTATTCCTGCGGCCTGCCCGGCTCGAAATACTTGCCGGGGAATTCGATGCCCATCGCCTTCAGGTCCTCCAGGAAGCGCGGGCGCAGGCCCGTTGCCTCGAAGTGGCCGATGATCTTGCCGTCGGCCTCGGTGCCGGTGCGCACGAAGCGGAAAATCTCCTGCATCTGGATGACGTCGCCTTCCATGCCGGTCACTTCCGCCACGCTCGTCACCTTGCGCTTGCCGTCGGCCATGCGCGTCAGCTGCACGATGATGTCGAGCGCGCTCGATATCTGGCTGCGGATGGAGGCGACCGTCATCGGCATGCCGGTCATGCCCAGCATCTGCTCCAGGCGGCCGATCGCGTCGCGCGGCGTGTTGGCGTGGATGGTGGCCATCGAGCCCTCGTGGCCGGTGTTCATCGCCTGCAGCATGTCGAAGGCTTCTTCGCCGCGGCACTCGCCCAGGATCACGCGGTCGGGCCGCATGCGCAGCGCGTTCTTCACCAGGTCGCGCTGCCTGATCTCGCCATTGCCCTCGATGTTGGCCGGCCGCGTCTCCATGCGCGCCACATGCGGCTGCTGCAGCTGCAGCTCCGCCGCGTCCTCGATCGTGATCAGGCGCTCGTCCTCGGGAATGAACGCCGACAGCGCGTTCAGCATCGTCGTCTTGCCGGTGCCGGTGCCGCCCGAGATGATGGTCGTCTTGCGCGCGTGCACGGCCGCCGCCAGCACCTCCGCCATGTTCTGCGTCAGCGCGCCGAACTCGACCAGCTTGTGCAGCCCCATCTTGTTCTTGGAGAATTTGCGGATCGAAACCAGCGGCCCGTCCACCGCCACCGGCCGGATCGCGGCGTTGAAGCGCGAGCCGTCCAGCATGCGCGCGTCCACCATGGGCTGGCTTTCGTCCACACGCCGGCCCACCGCGGCCACGATCTTGTTGATGACGCGCAGCAGGTGCGCCTCGTCCTTGAACGGCACGTGTATCTGCTCGAGCTTGCCGCGCCGCTCCACGAAGCAGTTCTCGTGGCCGTTGATCAGGATGTCGTTGATCGTCGGGTCCTTCAGCAGCGGCTCCAGCGGGCCGAGCCCCACCATCTCGTCCACGATGTCGTCCACCAGCGCGTCTAGCTCCGACACGTTGATGGGCAGCCGCTCGTCGCGCGTCTTCTCCGAAACGAAGTCGTGCACCTGCCGGCGCATCTCGTCGCGCGGCAGCCGCTCCAGCGCCACGAGGTTGATCTCCTCGATCAGCATTCGGTGCAGGCGCACGCGCGCGTCCAGCACGCGGTTGCTGGCCTTGCCCTGCCCGGCCGACGGGTCGGCCTTGGCCTTCGCCTCGGCCTGGCGCGAATTCGGGATGACCACCGCCACCGCCTTTTCCACCGGCGCGGCGGCCACGCCCTGCGGGCGGTCGCGGAGTGCGGAGAAGCGGGTGACGCTCAAGCGCTCCTCCTGAACAGGCCTGCCAGCCGCGATTTCTGTCGCGCCGCGGCTTCCGCCTCCTCGGGGATTATGATGCGCTTGAGGTCACGGATCACATTGGCTTCCGAATCGACCTGGTGCAGCGGGATGCCGCGGTCCACCGCCTCGCGCACCAGCCTGTAGTTGTTGGCGATGCCGCCCGCGAATGTGTCGCCCAGTATCTCCTGCACGTCCGCCTGCTTGATGCCGTTGTCGAACTTGCGCTGCTCGAAACGGTTGACGATGACGCTGGGCTTCACCTGGTTCGCCGTCGTCTCCTGGATCGATTTCATCAGCCGCTGCGTCTGCCTCAGGCAGGGCACGGTCATCTCCGAGACGATGAACAGCCGGTTGGAGCCCAGCAGCACAGTCTCCGTCCAGGGAAACCACGTGCGCGGCATGTCGATTACGACGTTGTCGAAATAGGCCGACACGAGGTCGAGCATCCGCACCACAACGTCGGCGTCGAACGAGCGCATCTCGGTCGGCCGCACCGGCGCTGCCAGCACGCACAGGCCGCTCTCATGTTTCGACAGCATGACGTCGAGCAGCTGCCGGTCCAGTCGCTCCGGCTGGTTCTCCACCTCGCCGATGTCGAAGCGCGGCTCGAGGTCCAGATATTCCGCGCAGGCGCCCTGCTGCAGGTTCAGGTCCACCACGCATGTCGCCGCCCCGCGCGTCACCGAGCGGTGCAGCAGGAAAGCCGTCTCCAGCGCCAGCGTGGTATTGCCCACGCCGCCCGCCGCCGGCATGAAGGTGTAGATGTGCGACTCCGAATTGGCGTCGCGGTCGGCGCCCTTCAGCACCCGCTCGCAGGAGCGCACGAGGTCGGCCGTCGGGATCGGCTTCACCAGGAAATCGGCCACCTGCAGCTGCACCAGGATGCGCACCGCCGCCGCGTTGTATTCCTTGGTCACGACGACGACCGGCGCCGCCCCCTCCAGCCGGCGGGTCACGCGGCGCAGCGCGTCGATCTCCTCCAGCTGCGAGGCGTCCATGTCGATGATGGCAGCCGCGCAGTCGGCAACCTGCAGCTCACCGCGCAGGTCGGTGACGCGCGCGTCGATCGTGGCCAGTTCCACCAGGTCGGAAGCGGCGAAGGCTGCGCGCGTCTCGCGCGCGAACTCCTTGTCCGCGGTCACCAGGAAGATGCGTTTCTGCTGCTTGTCGTTCATCTTGGTTCGGGGCGTTGTCAGGGTGCGGTTGAGCTTGTGGTGCTGGCGGCGCCTTCGCCGGCCGCCCTGCCGGCGGTCGATGGCCGCTCGGCCGGCGTCTTCAGCCGGGTGTCCTGCACGCCGTAGGGCCAGGGATCGACCATCTGCATCACCGTGTTGGCCCGGATCGCGTTGCCCGCGAAGCTGGTCACGCCCTCCGGCCGCAGCACCGTGTCGGTCGACGTACAGGCCGAAAGCAGCGCCAGGGCCGTCAGGGCAAGGAAGGTTGTGCGCATCGGGCGCTCCTATCGCAGTTCGAGGAAGTGGCCGTGGGTTCGCGCCGGCCTTGCAGCCCCGCCGGCCGCCGGCCGCCCCTCTTCCTTGCCTCCCAGGAAGAAATCGGCCGCGCTCACGGTCTGCGTGGCGTCGAGCGGCGTCGCCATCTTCTTGGACGGGTCCACCGGCTTCACCAGGAACGGCGTCACGATGATCACCAGGTCGGTCTCGTGGCGCTGGTAGGCTTTCGACGAGAACAGCGTGCCCAGCACCGGCATCCGCCCCAGGCCCGGCAGGCCCTTGGAGCTCACGTCGTTCTGGCTCTGCAGCAGGCCGGCGATCATGAAGCTCTGGCCGTTCTTCAGGTCGACCGAGGTCTGCGCACGCCGCACCACGAAGCCCGGTACCGAGATATTGCCCACCTGGTACGATGTGGACGTGTCGATCGACGAGACTTCCGGCTGGATGTCGAGGCTGATCAGCCCGTCATCCAGCACGGTGGGCGTGAATTCCAGGCTGACGCCGAACTTCTTGTATTCGATCGTGATCTTGTCGGTCCCACCCGAAACCGGGATCGGGAATTCGCCGCCGGCGAGGAAGCTTGCCGTCTCGCCCGAGCGTGCGATCAGGTTCGGTTCCGCCAGCCGCCGCGCAACGCCGCGATCCTCCAGCGCCTTGATCGCAACGTCGATCGAAAGTCCGCCCGAAAGGAACCGCCCGATGGCCTGGCCCGCCGCCGCCTGCAGCAGCTCGCCTGGCTCCAGCACGACCGAGCGGCCGCCCATGCCCGAGGCGAAATTCGCACCGTAGCTGGCGCCGAGATCCTGGCCCACCTTGCGGTTGATCTCGACGAAGCGCACGTTGAGCTGCACCTGCTGCGACGACGAGACCTACACCGAGTTGATGACCTCTTCCTTGCCGGAGAAGTTGCGCGCGATGTTCTTTGCCTTCTCGGCCGCGAGCGAATCCTTGGCGTCGCCCGACAGCACCAGCCTGCCGTTTGCCGAGCTGACATGGATATCGGAGCCGGGCACCGCTTCGCGGATCGTGCTGGCCAGCCGGTCGGTGTCCAGCGTCACCTCGATGTCCACCGTGCCGACCAGCTGCTTGTTCTGGTCGAACAGTGCGATTCCGGTGGTGCCCAGCTCGTTGCCCAGCACATAGAAGGACTTGTCGGTCAGCGGGTTCACGTTTGCGATCGACGGGTCGCCGATCACGATCTCGTAGAACGGCATGCTGGTCCGGATGGTGCGCGGCTTGCCCTTGGCCACCTTCACGGTCGCGTTGCGGTTGGCCGATATCGTGATGACGTCGCTGGCCGCCGCCGGCATGGCCATGAACGCGACGAACGGCGCCGCCACCAGCATCAGCGCCAGCGCGGCGCGCGCGACCGCAAGCGTCGCAATGATGTGCTTCGTCCCCATCTCAGTGCCCCATGCCGCCCCTAGCGGCGCTCAGTTCTCCGGAACCTGGTAGGTTTCCGGTTCCATCCCACGCGTAACCACCACCGTCGTCAGCTTCCTGGGCTGCTCCTCGGCGGCGAAGGCCGACCTCGCCTGCTCGGCAGCGCCCGCCGCGCCTGCCGCGACAGAGCCGCCGAATGCGGAAATCGTCGTCACCCCGTCGGCGCCGGGCCCGGCCTCGCCGGCCGAGCGCAGCGACAGCGACAGCGAGCCGATGTTGCGCGCCAGCGCCACCTTCTTGGCGTCGTCTGGCCCCACTTCGAGCGTCACCGAGCTGACCACCTGCGGCAACGTCTGGCGCTCGTCCACGCCCTGCCCCACCGACAGCACCTTGGCGTTCTGCACCACGACCTCGGTGGCGATGGTAGATCCGGCCGCGCCCTGCGCGTTGCGTTCGACCTCCTGGATCGCGCCCGCGTCGCGCGTCAGCACCACGTCGACCCGGTCGCCCGGCGTCACGAAACCGCCCACGCCCGCGATCTCGTCTATGCGGATCGTCACCGCCCGCATGCCGGGCGCAAGCAGGTTGGAAAGCGTTGCGCGCCCGTTCGGGCCCGAAAGCTTCGCCAGCAGCAGCGGCTCGTTCGGCTCCACCGGCGACAGAACCACCCGCCCCTCGGCCAGCGCCGCATCCACCGACGCGAACGCGCCATCCGGCAGCGCCTCCTGCGGCCACGGTATTTCTGCCAGCTGGGTGCTGGTCAGCTGCGCGCCGAAGCGGAGCGGCTCCTTCGCCACCACGATTGTCCGGAATTCGACGGCCGGCTGCGGCGGCGGCGTCACCGACGACACCTGCACGTCCTCCACGCGCGCGTCGGCCGCGCTGCGCAGCAGCATGTCGGCTGCGAAAATCGACAGCGCGCCGAACACGCCGGCGATGCCGATCATTGTCACCAGTTTCCGTTTCACGCCTGCCCCTGGCCCATGGCCTTGTTTTGCGGGAAGGCTAGGCGTGAATCCTAAAGAATTGCGAAGCGGAGGCCGCGCCGGGCCGCCCCATCGCGGCATTTGGTTACCCGTTGCTCAACCGAATGCCTTGCATTTGCCACAGGAATGGACGATCGAACGGAACAGGAACCCACCGCTCGCCTCGCGGTTTGAAGCATGGCAGTATCGGGTCCGATTCGCGGCACACCTCCGACAGGCTTCATGGACGACAGCAACGACCTTTTCGCCCGCATGGGCAATCCGGCGCCCGCTCCGGCGCGGCAGCCTGCCGACCCCATCGTCGAGGCCGCGCGCGCCAGAAAGCCCGCCCCCGCGCGTGACGCCAGCGACAGCTACAGCGCGGCCGACATCGAGGTTCTCGAAGGGCTGGAGCCGGTGCGCCGCCGCCCCGGCATGTATATCGGCGGCACCGACGACAAGGCCATGCACCACCTCTTCGCCGAGGTGATCGACAATTCCATGGACGAGGCCGTGGCCGGCCACGCCACCTTCATCGACGTCGAGCTCGACGCCGCCGGCTATCTCACCGTCACCGACAACGGGCGCGGCATGCCGGTCGACCCGCATCCGAAGTTTCCGGGCAAGTCGGCGCTCGAAGTCGTCATGACCACCCTGCATTCCGGCGGCAAGTTCGACTCCAAGGTCTACGAGACATCCGGCGGCCTGCATGGCGTCGGCGTGTCCGTGGTGAACGCGCTGTCCGACGATCTCGAGGTCGAGGTCGCGCGCGGCCGCCAGCTCTACCGCCAGCGTTTCGCGCGCGGCATCCCGCAGGGGCCGCTGGAGAATCTGGGCGAGGTTCACAACCGCCGCGGCACGCGCACGCGCTTCCATCCCGACCCCGAGATTTTCGGCAAAGGCGCGAAGTTCGAGCCGGCGCGGCTCTTCCGCATGACCCGCTCCAAGGCCTACCTGTTCGGCGGCGTCGAGATTCGCTGGTCCTGCGACCCGTCGCTGCTGAAGGAGAAGGACGAGACGCCGCCCAAGGCCGTGTTCCATTTCCCCGGCGGCCTCAAGGACTATCTGGCCGCCTCGCTGCACGGCGAGTTCCAGGTCACGCGCGAGCCCTTCGCCGGCAAGAGCGACAAGCAGAGCGGCCACGGCTCGGTCGAATGGGCCATCACCTGGCACGGCGGCGACGGCTTCCTCAATTCCTACTGCAACACCATTCCCACGCCCGAGGGCGGCACTCACGAAGCCGGCATCCGCAACGCGCTGACGCGCGGCCTGCGCGCCTATGCCGAGCTCACCGGCAACAAGCGTGCCGCCATCGTCCAGAGCGAGGACGTGATGATTTCGGCCGCCGGCATGCTGTCGGTCTTCATCCGCGAGCCCGAATTCGTCGGCCAGACCAAGGACCGGCTGGCAACCGTCGAGGCGCAGCGCATCGTCGAGAATGCGGTGCGCGATCCGTTCGACCATTGGCTGGCCGACAATCCGCAGGAAGCCTCCAAGCTGCTCGACTGGGTGATCGCGCGCGCCGACGAGCGCCTGCGCCGCCGCCAGGAGAAGGAAGTCAGCCGCAAGAGCGCCGTGCGCAAGCTGCGCCTTCCCGGCAAGCTGGCCGACTGCACGCAGAACGCCGCCGCCGGCGCCGAGATCTTCATCGTCGAAGGCGACTCGGCCGGCGGCTCCGCCAAGCAGGCGCGCGACCGCGCCATGCAGGCCGTGCTGCCGCTGCGCGGCAAGATCCTCAACGTGGCCAGCGCCGGCAACGACAAGCTCGCCGCCAACCAGACCATCGCCGACCTGATCCAGGCGCTCGGCTGCGGCACCCGCACCAAATACCGCGACGAGGACCTTCGCTACGAGCGCGTCATCATCATGACCGACGCCGACGTGGATGGCGCCCACATCGCCTCGCTGCTCATAACCTTCTTCTATCAGGAGATGCCGAAGCTGATCGAGGACGGCCACCTCTACATGGCCGTGCCGCCGCTCTACCGCATCAGCCAGGGCGGCAAGGTCATGTATGCGCGCGACGACGCGCACAAGGACGAGCTGCTGCGCACCGAGTTCAATGGCCGTGGCAAGGTCGAGATCGGCCGCTTCAAGGGTCTGGGCGAGATGATGGCCTCGCAGCTCAAGGAAACCACGATGGACCGCCGCAAGCGCACGCTTCTGCGCGTCGAGATCGCTTCCGGCGAGGAGGCCGTGGCCGACACGCGCGCCAGCGTCGACGCACTCATGGGCACGAAGCCGGAGGCCCGCTTCCGCTTCATCCAGGAAAACGCCGAGTTCGTCGAGGAACTCGACATCTAGTCTAGCGGCGCTTACGCCGCCGCGATCGCCAGCGCATGGCCGCGCGCATTGGCGCGCAGCTCCTCCAGGTGGATCGCCTTCAGCATCGTCGCCACCTCGCGGCAATCCTCGTCGGGCCCGCTCTGCCCCGGTGCGGCGTTGATCGCCTTCAGCATCAGCCAGGTCACCTCCTGCGCGCCGGCCACCCGCTTGCCGTTGGCCACCTCGCGCCAGATGGCGAGTGCGGTCAGCAGCACCGTGTCCATGCTGCGCGGCAGTCCGGCGACGCGAAACAGCGCCGAGATAGCGCCGTTGCGGCCCGCCGCCAGCAGCGGCCGCACCCTCTGGCTCGCCTGCCCGGTGAGCGACACCAGCACCGCGCCGAAGAAGTCGATCTTGCCGAGCGCCACCGCCCGCAGGATGAAGCCCGGGGTCAGGTCGCCCCGGATGCGCAGATGCTCCACCAGCGCGCCCTGCTCGGCCGGGCTGGTGCCGTCCACCAGTGTGATCGAAGCCTTCAGGCAGGCGTCGCGGGTGATGCGGCCGGCCCGCGCCGCGCCCATCAGCGCGATCACCAGCGGCGAATCCTTCAGCGCCTCGCCCACCTTCATCAGCAGCGTGTGCCTGCAGTCGGGCGGCAGGCGCGGATCGGCCAGCATCGCCTCGCGCACCCCGCCGTCATCACCGTGGCGCTCCGCCAGCCGCCGGTAGCTCAGCCCCGCGATCAGCGCCCCCTCGTTGAGCAGCATCTGCCGGCATGCCTCGGCGGTTCCCACCTCGGCCATCGCTGCCGCCACCGCCATCGACAGGCGCGGCCGCGTGGCGATCGCGGACTGCGCCTTCTCGCCGCCGCTGGCGATCCGGTCGATCAGGTCGGTGTCGTTCAGCACGGGCGAGCGCGCGAGCACGATCTCGGCCACGTTCGGCTGGTCGGCGGCCAGCGCCGCGATCACCTGCGCCGGCGCATGGTGGCTCACAGACAGTGCCTCCGCCAGCGCCTGGCGCACCTTCCACGACGGGTCGTCGAGCAGGAATGTCAGCGCGGCGTCCGCCGCGCAGCGGTCCTCGAAGGGGATGTCGTCGCGCAGGTAGGCGCGCGCCAGTGCCGCTGCCGCGGCCGCCCGCTCGGAAACCTTGGCGGTGTCGATCCAGTTGAGGAATTGTGCAACAACCATGGACGCCTACTGCACTCCGTTGCGATACGTGCGAAGACGCTAGGGGCAAATGGTTTACGATCGGTTCACCATGATTATTAACCGGTGGCCGGCATGCGGAGGATTCGATGGCAGGGCTCTATCTGGAGGAATTTTTCGAGGGACAGGTCTTCCGCCACCAGATAACGCGCACCGTCACCGAATCCGACAACGTGCTGTTCTCGGTCATGACGATGAACCCGCAGCCGCTGCACATCGATTTCGACTTCGCGTCGAAGACCGAATGGGGCAAGCCGCTGGTCAACTCGCTGTTCACGCTTGGCCTGATGATCGGCATCTCCGTGCATGACACCACGCTGGGCACCACGGTCGCCAATCTCGGCATGACCGACACCACCTTCCCCCACCCCCTCTTCCACGGCGACACCGTACGCGTGGAGACGGAGGTCAAGGCGGTTCGCGAATCGAAATCCAAGCCCGATCGCGGCATCGTCGAGTTCGAGCATCGCGCCTACAACCAGCACGACGTGCTGGTCGCCCGCACCACGCGCCAGGCCATGCTCCGCAAGCGGCCCGCCTGATGCGTTCGCTTCTCTTCGTTCCCGGCGATTCGGAGCGCAAGCTCGAAAAGTCGCTGGCCTCAGGCGCCGACGTGCTGATCCTCGACCTTGAGGATTCGGTCGCTCTGTCGGCCAAGGCCGCCGCGCGCGAGACCGTCGCCGGCTTCCTGCGTTCGCGCGCCGGCGTCCCCTCGCCCTTGCTCTATGTGCGCGTCAACGATCTCTCCACCGGCCTGGCCGACGACGACCTCGCCGCCGTCGTCGCTGCCCGGCCGGCGGGCATCATGCTGCCCAAGGCAAACAGCGCCGACGACGTGTCGCTGCTGTCGGCGAAGCTGCGTGTGTGCGAGGCGGAGGCAGGCTTGCCTGACGGTGCCACCCGCATCCTGCCACTGATAACCGAGACACCGGCTGGCCTTCTCGCCGCCGCCACGCACGCGCGGCCGAACCCGCGCGTCGCCGGCCTCACCTGGGGCGCCGAAGACCTGTCGGCTGCGGTCGGCGTCCAGTCCGCGCGCGACGATGCCGGCGCCTACACCCATCTGTTCCAGCATGCCCGCACGATGACGCTGCTTGCCGCTTCGGCCGCCGGCGTCGCCGCGGTCGACACCGTCTTCCCCGACTTCCGCAACGAGGCCGGGTTCCGCCGCGAATGCGTGGAGGCCGTGCGCGACGGCTTCGTGGCCAAGATGGCGATCCACCCCGCGCAGGTTCCGGTCATCAACGAGGTGTTCACGCCCTCGGCCGAGGCGGTGGCGCATGCTGAGGCCGTGGTCGCGGCATTCCGCGAGGCTGGCGATGCCGGCGTCATCGCGATCGGTGGCAAGATGTACGACCGCCCGCATCTGAGGCTGGCCGAACGTCTGCTCGGCCGCGGTCCCGCCAGATAGGCGCTACTTCGGTTCCACCTTTTCGTAGAGCCACGCCTTGATCAACGACTGGTAGGGCATGTCGCGCTTGTTTGCCGCAACCTTGATGCTCTCCAGCACCGAGGTGGGCAGCGGCAGCGATATAGATGTGGTCGACGGCTTCAGATTGGGCAGGACCACCTTCTTGGCCTTCGACCAGTCCACATAGTCCGTCGAATCGTGCGTCTTCCAGAACTCGCGCTCCTCGCTTTCGCTTGCGAAGGCCGGTATCGGCTCAAGTTCCTTCTTGCGCATAGTGCAGCCGCTTCAACCGCCCCATCTGGGCCGGCGCATCTCGAACAGTTCGTCCACCGCGAGATAGTCGAAATAGCCCAGCCGCGCGAGGTTCCCGGCCAGCGACGCGTCGAAGCGTCCGTCGCGGATTACGCGGTCGTCGATGTGTACGCCCACCACCTCGCCCATCACGATGAAGGTCTCCATCTCGTTGCCGGCGGCGTCCTTGGGGTGGAAGGCCATGCTCACCTTGCATTCCAGCGCGGCATGCGCGGCCGCCACGCGCGGCGCCTTCACGATGACGCACGGCGCCATCTCGACGCCGGCATGTTCGAATTCGTTCACCTCGGGCGGCGCGTCGATCGATGACGCGTTCACTTTTTCGGCCAGGTCGCGGCTGGCAAGGTTCACCACGAACTCGCCGGTCGCCACGGCGTTGTGCGCGCTGTCCTTCGGCGTGTCCGACGCGAACATCACGCTGAACGGCCTGTCGGAGATCATGTTGAAGAACGAATACGGCCCGAGGTTGGGCACGCCCTGCGCGCTCAGCGTCGAGATCCAGCCGATCGGCCGCGGCGCGACGATCGCCTTGGACGGGTTGTGCGGAAACGGGTGCCCCTTGTTCGGCTCGTAAAACATCAGCCCTCCCAGGGTCCCGAATATTCGCTGACCAGCTTCGCCGGGTCCGGCCGCGGCCTGTCCGGCGCGTCGCCCTTGTAGGTTCCGATGTGCACGAACCCGACCACGCGCTCGCTCGGCGCCAGTCCCAGCAGCCGGCGGCCTTCCTCGTCGTCGGCATACCAGTTGGAAATCCAGTTCGTGCCATAGCCCAGCGCATTGGCGGCGAGCACGAGGTTCATCGCGGCCGCCCCGCCCGACAGGAACATCTCCCATTGCGGGATCGTGGTTCCCTCCTTCGGGCAATGCACGACGCCGATCACCAGCGGCGCCCGCGAAAATCGGGTCCGCTCCTTCTCCAGCCTCGGCTCGGGCAGCGCGCCTTCCCGCTTCACCGCCAGTTCCGCCAGCATCTCGCCGATCCGCACGCGCTGCTCGCCCCGGTAGAGGACAAAGCGCCACGGCGCGAGGCGACCGTGGTCGGGCACGCGCGTCGCGACCCTCAGCATCGTCGCGATCTCGTCGTCGGAAGGCGCCGGTTCGGTCAGGTCCGCTATGGGGGCCGACTTTCGGGCGAGCAGAAAATCGATGACTGGTGATGTCAAGAATGCGTTCTCCGGATTGTCGGGCGTGCATAGCGTAATAGCCGCCGCCTCGAAACACCGGACTGTCGGCATTTCAGCCTTGAAATTGCCACCGCCTTGGGTTTCAACGCAAGTGATGTTTGCCGGGGCCGTTCACACCTTCGCGGTATATGCGCTCGCTGCCCTGCTTGGCGGCAGCTTCGCGGTGTCCCCTGCCTTCGCCCAGTCCGGCCCGGGGTTCGCTCCCGGCGGCCCGGTCGGCGGCGCCCCGATGGGCGGCGGCCAGCTTCCCGGCCTGGGCGGAACAGAACCGTTGCAGCTGGTGCCGCCCGGCGGCGGCGTTCCTGCCTCCGGCCCCAACCTCGACGCGCTGCCGGTGCCCCCCAGATCGGACAACCCGCTCGGCTCGACATCCGATCAGCCCGGCGTCAAGCTGCCCCCTATCAGCGGCTATGCGCCGCCTCCGCAGGCCGGGCAGCTCTCCATCCCCGCCGGCGAGATCACGCTGGCGGCCCGACTTACCGAGGAATCGCCCGATATCGGCCGCGGCCTCATCTGGCGCGTGTTCGGCCCCCAGGCCGGCGAGGACGGCAAGCTGCCGCTGATCGCGTCCGCTCAGGGCGGCACAAGCGTTTTCCAGCTCGAGCCCGGCAGCTATCTCATCCACGCGTCGTTCGGGCGCGCCGGCGCCACCAAGCGCGTTACCATCGGGCGCGAGCCGCACCGCGAGAGCCTGGTGCTCGAAGCCGGCGGCCTGAAGCTGGACGCCATCCTGTCCGGCGGCGTGCGCATTCCCCCCGGCAAGCTCAAATTCTCCATCTACGAGGCCAATGTCGATGTGCGCGGCGAACGCGCGCTCATCATCCCGGACGTCAGCCCCAACACCGTCGTGCGGCTCAATGCCGGCACCTATCACGTTGTCTCCACCTATGGCGCGGTCAACGCCGTCATCCGCGCCGACATACGCGTCGAGGCCGGCAAGCTCACCGAGGCCACCGTCGAGCACAAGGCTGCCCAGCTCACCATGAAGCTGGTGCGCGAGGAAGGCGGCGAGGCCATCGCCGACACCGCCTGGTCGGTGCTGACCGATTCGGGCGACATCGTCCGCGAGAATGTCGGCGCCTTCGCCTCCATGGTGCTGGCCGAAGGCACCTACACGGTCGTCGCCAAGAACCGCGACCGCATCTACCAGCGCGATTTCACCGTCGTGGCCGGTCGCAACCAGGACGTCGAGGTTCTGGCCTCCGAGCAGCAGGGCGAGCCCAGCGCCGAGGATGTGGTCGATTAGCCTTAGCCCGGCGCCGGCGGGCTTCCTGCCCGCATGCCATCGCCTGCCAGATCAGGAACCAGATCAGGAATGAAAAAGGGGCGCCTCGCGCCCCTTTTTGTGTTCGCTCAGCCCACGCGCCGCAGCAGGTCGGGCGGGGTGGCTTCCTCGGCCAGCGCAGCCACTGCCGCTTCCAGCGCCATCGACTCCTGGTCGCGCGAGCCCAGCCGGCGCACGTTCACCGTCTCTTCTTCCGCCTCGCGGCGGCCGCAGACCAGAATGGCCGGCACCTTGGCGAGGCTGTGTTCGCGCACCTTGTAGTTGATCTTCTCGTTGCGCAGGTCGGCCTCGGCCTGCAGGCCGGCCGCCTTCAGCCGCGCCACCACCTTCTCGGCATAGGCGTCGGCGTCGGAGGTGATCGTGGCGACCACCACCTGCAGCGGCGCAAACCACAGCGGCATCTGTCCCGCATGGCTCTCGATCAATATGCCCAGGAAGCGCTCCAGCGAGCCGCAGATGGCGCGATGCACCATGACCGGCTGCTTCTTCTCCGAATCGGAGCCGATGTAGAACGCCCCGAACCGTTCCGGCAGGTTGAAGTCCACCTGCGTCGTGCCGCATTGCCATTCGCGGCCGATCGCGTCGCGCAGCGTGTATTCGAACTTGGGCCCGTAGAACGTGCCCTCGCCCTCGTTGATGCCGGTCGTGATGCGGTTGTCCTCGCGCGCCATGCGCGCCAGCGAGCGCCGCAATATGTCCTCCGCATGGTCCCACATGGCGTCGGTGCCCACGCGCTTTTCGGGCCGCGTGGCGAGCTTCACCACCACCTCCTCGAAGCCGAAATCCTTGTACACCGACATCATCAGATCGTTGATCTTCAGGATCTCCGCCTCGAGCTGGTCCTCGGTGCAGAAGATGTGCGCGTCGTCCTGCGTGAAGCCGCGCACGCGCATGAGCCCGTGCAACGCGCCCGACGCCTCGTAGCGGTGCACATAGCCGAACTCGGCAAGGCGGATCGGCAGGTCGCGATACGATTTCAGCCCGTGCTTGAATATCTGCACGTGGCCGGGGCAGTTCATCGGCTTCAGCGCGAAGATGCGCTGGTCGGCGTCAGGGTCTTCCGGGTGCGTGAAGGCATGCGCGGATTTCACCGCGAACATGTTCTCCTGGTACCAGCCCCAGTGGCCCGACGTCTCCCACAGGCTCTTGTCCAGCACCTGCGGCGCGTTCACCTCCTGGTAGTCGTTGCCCAGCCGGCGTCGCATGTAGGAGACCAAGTTCTGGAACATCTTCCAGCCCTTGGCGTGCCAGAACACGACGCCCGGCCCCTCCTCCTGGAAGTGGAACAGGTCCATCTCGCGGCCCAGCCGCCGGTGGTCGCGCTTCTCGGCCTCCTCCAGCATGTGGAGATAGGCGTCGAGCTGCTCCTTGTTGGCCCACGCCGTGCCGTAGATGCGCGTCAGCATCGGGTTGTTGGCGTCGCCGCGCCAGTAGGCGCCCGCAACCTTCATCAGCTTGAAGGCATCCCCGACCTGGCCGGTCGAGGCCATGTGCGGCCCGCGGCACAGGTCGAACCAGTCGCCCTGGAAATAGATCTTGAGGTCCTGGTCCTCGGGGATCGCGTCGATCAGCTCGACCTTGTAGCCCTCGCCCTTGTCGGCAAAGACCTTCTTCGCCTCCTCGCGGCTCCACACCTGCTTGGTGAACGGCCGGTTGCGCTGGATGATCTCGCGCATCTTCTTCTCGATCGCGGCAAAATCGTCCGGCGTGAACGGCTCGTTGCGCGCGAAGTCGTAGTAGAAGCCGTTCTCGATCACCGGCCCGATGGTCACCTGCGTGCCCGGCCACAGCTCCTGCACCGCCTCCGCCAGCACATGCGCGGCATCGTGACGGATCAGCTCCAGCGCGCGGCTGTCGTCGCGGGTCACGATCTCGATCCTGCCCGACCGGCCGATCGGGTCGGAGAGGTCGCGCAGCGCGCCGTCGAGCGCGATCGCCACCGCCTTCTTCGCCAGCGACTTGGAAATGGATTCGGCAAGCTGCGCGCCGGTCGTCGCGGCGTCGTAATCGCGCACGGAACCGTCGGGGAATGTGAGGGAGATGTTCGCCATTGTCTGCTCCTATCCAGTCCCGCAAACGAACGCGGGTGGGCATGGGGTGTCGCCGCATGCCGGTATCGGCACGGCGCAGGTTACATAGTTCCGACGCTTGCCACGGTAAAGACGCAAAAAGGGGCGCCGCCGGGACGCCCCTTTTCTCAAAACGGAATGCGACTGGATTACTTGTCGCTGTTGTCCTCGGTCGGAGCGCCAGGCCCGTTCTTCTTGATCGAGTCGATCGCGTTCTGCGCGCTCGCCTTCGAGGTGTAGCCCTCGGTCGAGAACATGACCTCGCTGTTGTATTTGAAGCGGACGCGATACTCGCCCTTCTTGTCCTTGTAGATTTCGAACTTGTGCGCCATCGGGACTCCCCTCGCTGCTGCTTGAAACGAACAAATGATAACCTTTGCCGGCGGGCTTGGCCAGCATGCCCGGCCGGCTATGGCCGGGCTCGGGCAGGCAGGTTCAGGAAGCGGCCTTGCGCCCCGCGCGCCAGAAGCGCCACGGCGCCCACCAGCGCTGGTCGCGGTCCAGCCTGTCCGGCACGAGGTCGATGCCGTGCGTGCCGCCGGGGCCGCACCGCGCCACCCGGAACAGCCCCAGCCAGCCGCCGTTCCACAGCCCGTGCCGGGCGATCGCCTCATAGGCATATTCGGAGCAGGTGGGAAAATGCCGGCATGAATTGCCGATGAAGCCCGAAAGCGTCAGCTGGTAGAGCCGCACGAAGCCGGTGCCCAACAGCCGTCCCGGCGTCCTGCGCCAGGGGCCCGTCCAGTTGCGGGTGCGTATCGCGCGGGCCGGGTGCGGGTGGTCGTGGGCCACGGGGTCTAGGCCGCCTGCCCCGCCGCCTTGCGCTCGATCTGGTCGATCGCGTCGACCACCGCGTCGAAGGTCAGCATGGTGGAGGCGTGCCGCGCCTTGTAGTCGCGCACCGGCTCCAGATATTTCAGGTCGGCAAAGCGGCCTTCCGGCGCCGGGCCGTTCTCCTTCAGCATCTTCAGCATGGCCTGCCGCGTGGCGCGCAGCTCGGCGGCGCTCGCCCCCACGACGTTGCGCGCCATGATCGAGGACGAAGCCTGCCCCAGCGCGCAGGCCTTCACCTCATGCGCGAAATCGGTCACCACGCCGTCCTTCATGCAAAGGTCGATCGTCACCGTCGAACCGCACAGCTTGGAATGCGCGGTCGCCGTCGCGTCGGGACGCTCCAGCCGGCCGATCCGCTCGATATTGCCGGCAAAGCCGAGGATTTTCGCGTTGTAGACGTCGTCGATCATGATTTTCCGGCCCGTGACGCCCGCAGAGCATGCCATGCCGCACGGGCATCTTCCTTTCCGGGCGCCTGACCATATATAGTGAGGGCATACCGGCATGGGCAAGAAGCACGCCGCCGGGCAAGCAGCACGCCGTATACGGGCGTGGATGATGAGATCCACAATCCCGCTGAAGGCTGTGATCCGTTCAACTCGTCCCGCCGTCGAGCGGGACTACGGGAGACGCCCTTCATGGACGCCGTCGTCAAGACCTTTCCGCCGCGCGCGGATGCGCCCCTTTCCGATAAGCCCGCGGCCAGCGATGCCGCCCATCGCATAGGCGGCCGCCCCGGCTACATGGACAAGCCGGTCACCGATCGTCCCAGCCAGGAGGAGGTCGAGGCCGCGGTCCGCACCCTCATCCGCTGGACCGGCGACAATCCCGACCGCGAAGGCCTGCTCGACACGCCGCGCCGCGTTGCCAAGGCCTATCGCGAGATGTTCGGTGGCTACGACCAGTGCCCTGCCGACGAGCTCGGCCGCACCTTCGAGGAGGTCAGCGGCTATGACGAGCTGGTGCTTATCAAGGACATCCATTTCCATTCGCATTGCGAGCACCACATGGTGCCGATCATCGGCCGCGCTCACGTCGCCTACCTGCCGGACGGCAAGGTGGTCGGCCTGTCCAAGATCGCGCGCGTGGTCGACATCTTCGCCCACCGCCTGCAGACGCAGGAGTCGATGACCGCCCAGATTGCCGGCGTGATTCAGGACGTGCTAAACCCGCGCGGCGTCGCCGTGATGATCGAGGCCGAGCACATGTGCATGGCCATGCGCGGCATCCGCAAGCAAGGCTCGACCACCATGACGTCGACCTTCACCGGCGCTTTCCGCGACCATCCGGAAGAGCAGGTCCGCTTCATGGCGATGCTGAGGGACAGCAACAGGGGCTGAGCGCTGCGCCGGCCCGTTTCGAAAGGGGCCGGCATGCCACGCTTCCAGTTCTCACCGCCTCCCGCTGACAAGGCAACCCTCGAGGAAGGCGCGGCGTTCACGCCGCGCTTCGACGCGGTCGGCCTCATCACGGCCGTGGTCACCGACGCCGGCGATGGCGCCCTGCTCATGGTCGCCCACATGAATGCCGAAGCGCTGTCTCTCACGCTGGAGACCGGCATCGCCCACTACTGGTCGCGCTCGCGCAACACGCTTTGGAAGAAGGGCGAGACGTCCGGCAATCTCCAGCGCGTGGTCTCCATCCGCACGGACTGCGATCAGGACGCGCTGTGGCTCAGCGTCGAAGTGGGCGGCGACGACGTGACCTGCCACACCGGCCGGCGCTCCTGCTTCTACCGGACGGTGGAAGCGCGGGACGGCCATGCCGTCCTTGGCGAGACACCTCTCCCGGTCCGCTAGCCGGCCACGGCTGCGCCGCGTCGCGCGCCCTCCCGGCTGCCGATTCATCATTTCGACACACGTGCCGCTTTATCCTCGCCTCGGGGATAGGAGGCGACAATGCTTGAATGGGCGTCGTTGCGCGGGAAGCAGGACATGCGGGTCACGGACAGTTTCCCGGTGATCCCGGATTCCGCGCCGCCGGTTCGCAAGGAACGCAGGCGCGGCATCGCGGTTGCGCTTGGCGGAGGGGCCGCGCGCGGCTGGGCCCATATCGGCGTGCTGCGCGCGCTCGACGAGGCCGGCATCGAGATCGACATGATCGCCGGCACATCCATCGGTGCACTCGTCGGCGGCTGCTATCTCGCCGGCAAGCTCGACGAGCTGGAGGATTTCGCCCGCTCGCTCACCAAGCGCAAGGTGTTCGGCCTTCTCGACCTGCATATAGGCGGCAGCGGCCTGTTCGGCGGCATGAAGCTCGACGCCCGCATGCAGCAGCATCTCAACGGCGTCACCTTCGGCGACCTGCCAAAGCCGCTGGTTTGCGTAGCGGCCGAGATCCGCACCGGCCACGAGATCTGGCTGTCCAGCGGCTCCCTCATCACCGCCATGCGCGCTTCCTACGCGCTGCCCGGCGTGTTCGAGCCGGTCGCCTGCAACGGCCGCGTACTGGTCGATGGCGCGCTGGTCAATCCCGTGCCGGTATCGGTCTGCCGCGCGCATGAGCAGCCGGTCGTGGTCGCCGTTAATCTGCACTACGATCTGTTCGGACGCGCCGCCGTCATCAAGCACAGCGCCGACCAGCCGCCGCTCTGCCCGCAGGACAACGAACTGGTGGTCGACAAGGGCCCCAACGAGCGCGAGGCCCGCCTCGGCATCATGGGCGTCATGGTCGAGGCCTTCAACATCATCCAGGACCGCATTTCGCGCGCCCGCCTCGCCGGCGACCCGCCGGACCTGTCGCTGCAGCCAAAGCTTGGCCATATCGGCCTCGCCGAGTTCCACCGCGCCGAGGAAGCCATCCACCTCGGCTACGAGGCCACCCGCGCGCAGACCGCCGAGCTGAAGCGCCTGCAGGCCGTCCTGGGCTGACGCCTCACTGCGCAGCCGGCCGCCGCGCCGGTCGTTCCCCCGTTCACGGGGGAACGGGACCATGCGAAGCATGGTGAAGGGGGTGTTTTGCCACGCAAACCGTGGACAGACCCACCCCGCTCCGCCTCCCAACCCGTTGATCCCGCATCACAATCGCAATTACTTCATCCACACCCCCGGCACCTCTCCCATAATGCCGCCCAGTTGCTGCGTGGGAACCGGGTGCGCACCGGGTATCAGGGCGGCAACCGGTGCCGGTTTGGGCCGCGCTACGGTCGCGCGGTCTGGGTGATGAACCCCTACATCCGGGCCCGAGGTCAG